>Ga0207644_10003139_pt1 | contig 10641 bp, 10 predicted proteins | sample KBSS73metaG_FD_184326 | JGI IMG/M metagenome (GOLD analysis project Ga0207644, IMG submission 184326) | Switchgrass rhizosphere microbial communities from Kellogg Biological Station, Michigan, USA - KBS S7-3 metaG (SPAdes) (version 2) | ecosystem: Host-associated > Plants > Roots > Rhizosphere... | reverse complement strand
CTTCTTGAGCGAACGGTAGATCACCGTGCGGTGCGCCCACGGGCAGCCATGGGCGACATAGAGATGATAGCGTCCGCGCTCGGCGCGAAAGCCGGAGGATCCGTCGGCGGTGATGAACTCGCGGTACACGCTCTCGACGCGCCGGAAATCGCCGTCCTTGCCGGTCTCCTGAATGGGATCGACATCGCTCCAGCGACCCTCGATCAACATTCCCATCAGGCGGCCTCCCCACGTGCAAGCGCGGCTGCGTGGCGGATGGCCGCGATGTTGGTGCGATAGGACTCCGGCGTGCGGTCCTTGAATACGGCGGAGCCGGCAACGAACGCATTGGCGCCGGCACGCGCCGCTTCGGGTGCGACCTCCGGGGTGATGCCGCCGTCGATCTCGATGTCGATCGGCCGCCCGGCGGCGAGCGCGGTGAGCTTGTGCAGCTTCTCGGCCGCGGCCGGAATGAATTTCTGCCCGCCGAAGCCGGGGTTGACCGACATGACCAGGATCAGGTCGACGAGGTCGATGACCGGCGCCACGGTATCCGCCGGCGTTCCCGGATTCATCGTCACGCCGGCCTTCTTGCCCAGCGCGCGGATCGCCTGCAGCGAACGATGCAGATGCGGCCCGGCTTCGACATGGACGGTGATGATGTCGGCGCCGGCCTTCGCGAACGCCTCGAGATAAGGATCGACCGGCGCGATCATCAGATGCACGTCGAGCACCTTCTTGGTGTGTGCACGCACCGCCTTCACCACGTCGGGACCGATCGAGATGTTGGGCACGAAATGGCCGTCCATCACGTCGACATGGATCCAGTCGGCGCCGGCCTGATCGACCGCGCGCACTTCTTCCCCGAGCTTGGCGAAATCGGCGGCGAGGATCGAGGGAGCAATGATCAACGGACGATGCACAAGTCCTCCATGAGCGGAGTGACGATTTCGGTCGGCGACCGCCGCTCCGTCCGCCTCCCGCGCACCGGGAGACTGGCAGGGGCGCCGATCACGGCGGCCCATCTTCATCCCCGCTGCCCGGGGATGAGCGGAATAAGCGATTCGCGGCTCGCCTAACACGACCATTCGGGCCGGGCAAATGTCCCGGTTTCGGCCGACAGGCTATCTGGATATATCAAGCGCCGGCCGCAGTGGAGGGCAGCGTGGCGCACACCGACGTGATCGTGCTGGGGGCCGGTATCGTCGGCACGAGCTGCGCGGTCCATCTTGCCAAACGTGGCCTATCGGTCGCGCTCATCGACCGCGGCGGCGCAGGCGAGGGGACCTCCTATGGCAACACCGGCATCATCACCGGCGAAACGCTGTTCCCACCGGCCTTCCCGGATTGGCGCGCGCTTCTGCGCGTCGCGCTGAAGCGCTCGCCGCAAGTGAATTATCACCTCGGATCACTGCCGCGGCTCGCGCCGTGGCTCGCCGCCTTCGCAGCGGCGTCGCGGCCGTCGCGGCTGATCGAAACCGCGCGCGTCATGCGCCCGCTCTTCGCGCGCGCCGTCGCCGAGCATGAAACGCTTGCCGTGGAAGCAGGCGCCGAGCGCTATTTGAGTCGTGGCGGCTGGCTCAAGCTTTACCGCAGCGACGAAGCCTTTGCGGCCCAGGCAAGAGAACTCGAACTGGCCGCGAGCTACGGCCTTGACGCCGTACCGCTCGACCGTGACGGCGCGCTGGCGCTCGAGCCGGCGCTCGCGGGCGTTTTCCGCCGCGCCGTGCATTGGACCGCTGCCGTGAGTGTGAGCAATCCGCTGGCGCTGACGCGCGCCTACGCGGCGCGCTTTGCCGCGCTTGGCGGGGTCGCCCTCAGTGGCAACGCGCGTACGCTCCATCGCGCCGACGGACATTGGCGGGTGGAGACCGAAGCCGGTCCGCTCGACGCCGGCGATGTTCTGCTTGCGCTCGGCCCGTGGGCGAGCGACGTGCTCGATCCGCTCGGCGTCCGATTGCCCCTCGCCGTCAAGCGCGGCTATCACCGCCACTTCCGTCCGCGCGGCAACGCCGCGCTCAGCCGCCCGGTGCTCGACGCCGAAAACGGATATTGCCTGGCGCCTATGGAGCAGGGGATCCGCCTCACCACCGGCGTTGAATTCGCGGCCCGGGACGCGCCGCCGACCCCGGTCCAGTTTGGGCGTCTGCTGCCGGCGGCGCGGCAATTGTTTCCGCTAGGCGAACCGGCCGAGGCCAAGACCTGGCTCGGGGCGCGGCCGTGCTTCCCCGATTCACGGCCGGTGATCGGGAGCGCACCGGGCCAGCGCGGGCTCTGGCTTGCGTTCGGTCACGCGCATTGGGGTCTGACGCTCGGCCCGTCAACGGGCCGGCTGATCGCGGAGCTGATGACCGGCGCGACGCCGTTCTGCGATCCGCAGCCTTACGCGGCGGAACGCTTCACGCGCTAAGCGTCATTCGACTCAGCGCTGCGCTGCCGGTGGCGGCGCGCCGCCAATATACTCGCCGATCGTGCGCACGACGCTGTCGCTCGGGCGGGTATTGTTGACCGACAACTTGTCCTGCTGGTTGACCATGTCGTCGTATTTCTGCAGCGTTGCGACCGGCGCGCGCGGCACGACGTGCACCACCTTGTAACCGCCCGCCTTGAGCTGCTGGATCAGCTCCGGCATTGCTTCGGCGGTGGCGTGCTGGAAGTCATGCATCAGGATGATGCCCTTGCCCTGCTTCTGCAGCTTGTGCATCACCGAATCGATCACCTGCTGCGGCTTGCGCATCTTGAAGTCGAAGGAGTCGATGTCGGTCGAGAAGCTCGCAATGTTGCGCTCGGCAAGGTAGCTCAACAGCTCGGGCGGATGCTGCAGCGCCGGGAAGCGGAAGAACGGCGAGATCGGCGCGGCGACGGCCATGTGCACGGCGCTGATGCCCATCTCGATTTCCTGCTTCGCCTGTTCGGTATCGCTCGCATAGGGGTTTTTCGCGAGATCCTTGTGCGACCAGGTGTGGGTGCCGACGGTATTGCCCCCGGCCGCTACCTGCTTGGCGATTTCCGGATGCCACATGGCGTGCTGGCCGATCTCGAAGAACGTCGCCTTGAGGCAGTTGTCGCTCAGCGCTTTGAGCACTGCAGGCGTGTTCTCCGGCCACGGACCGTCGTCGAAGGTCAGCACGACTTCGCCGGTGCGCAGGAAATCGTACTGCTTGAAATGCTGGAAGCCGAAGCCAGGCCCGCCGGTCGTGTCGATCTCGACGATGCGCGCGAGACCCATGCCGCCGGGCCTGTCGCAGGCGCCGATACCGGGCGCGGCCGGCGGTGCGGCGTTGGCGTTCGCGGCTGGCGCTGCCGCCGCAGGCTTGGCGGTGTTCTCGGCGACGCGCTGGGGCGCGGGCGGAACCGGAGGCGCGGGCGTCACTGACGCAGCCGCCGGCAGGGCCGGGGCGGCGGGCGCCGCAGCTGGTGCCGTCGTCGCAGGCGGAGCAGCCGTCATCGCGGCGGGCATGTCCGCGTCGCGAATCGGCGACAAGCGAGCGGGCGCCGCAGGCGGCACGCTCTTCACCGGATCGGCGGCGGCCGCGCGGGCGACGCGCTCGGTTGGCTGTGAGGAAAAACCAGACTTCTGTGCGGCTACAACGCCGACAGCTGCGAGACCCAGGGTCACCAGCGCGGCAATGACGACCAATACGACCTTCATCGTCCCCTCCACCCAGGAAAACCGACCCCACGCGCGGGGACTACAGCGCAATCCGCGACCAAGTCAACGGTCACGATGCATGAACACGCGAAAGAGAACAATTGTGGTTTCCCCGGCACTAAAACGGCGCTGCGCCGCCGCAATAGTTCCGCTTTTCAGCGGCCGAATCGGTCCTTCCAGCTTGGAACCGTGCCGGGAAAGGGAAGCGCCGTGGCCTCGAACACACCGCGCGCGACAGCCCGCGCGACCACGTTGGCGGCAAGCGCGCCGAGCCTGGTCAGCCCGACGAGCGGATCGGCGAGCGGCCGGCGGCCGGTCGAGACGGCAAACAGCACGTCGCCTTCAAGCTGCGTGTGCACCGGATAGATGGCGCGCGCGAGACCGGTTTGCGCCATCACCGCGAGCCGCTTGGCCTGCGCCTTGGTCAAGGCGGCGTCGGTGGCGACGACAGCGAGCGTCGTGCTCTCGCGCGCGCTGCCCTTGGTGTGCGGCTCAAGTGTCGCCGCGGAAAACGCTGGCGGCAGCCCGCGTCCGCCGAACTCGCCGTTGTGCTCGAACGGCGCTGCCCAGAACCATGGTCCGCCTCCGACCAGGACGCTGCCTGCGGCATTGACGGCCGCGAGCGCACCAACGGTATAGCCGTCCGCGCTCTGCGCCGAGGCCGAGCCCAATCCTCCCTTGCAGTCGACGGTGGTCGCGCCGGCGCCGGCGCCGACGCTGCCGAGCGCAAAGTCGAGACTGGCCGCCGCCACCGCCGCATAGCCAAGCTCGCGGTAGGGCGGGTAGCGGCCCCATTCCTTGTCGCCGCCGTTCAGGAGATCGAACAGGATTGCCGCCGGCACGATCGGCACGCGCGCGCCGCGAACCCCAAAGCCGCGCTGCTGCTCCTTGAGCCAGCCTTGGACGCCGGAAGCGGCGTCGAGGCCGAAGGCCGAGCCGCCGGAGAGCGCGATCGCATCGATGCCCTCGACCGTCTGCGCCGGATCGAGCAACGCGGTCTCGCGCGTGCCCGGCCCGCCGCCGCGCACGTCGATCGAGCCGACCGCGGGTGCGTCGAACACGATGGCGGTGACGCCTGAGCCGAGCCGCATGTCTTCGGCGTGGCCGACCTTCAGACCGGGGACATCGGTGATGAGATTGCGCACGACGTACTCCCCTCATCTCGGGGCCGGCAAGGCCGGTGCGCGTGAGGCGCGCCCGGAAACTCATAATCACAAGTTCCCCGGCAACGCACCGACTTCCGTTTCGTCTTTCGGCGCGCGAGCGGCGGAAATCGCGCCGATCACTCCCATAACATCCGTTCACATCCTTGCGCGGCCGGCCCGACTGCGCTTGCGCCGCCCGGAGGGCGCGGGCATGAAGCGCCATGCCGCACGTCACCATCGCCGCCGCGCTTGTCGCCGGCATGCTGAGCTTTCTCTCACCTTGCGTGCTGCCATTGGTGCCGCCTTACCTCATCTACCTCACCGGCACGTCGCTTGAGCGCTTCGCCGATGCCGAACCCGAACCGCGGGTGCGGCGTGACACGCTCCTTGCTGCTTTCCTGTTCGTGCTCGGCTTCTCCACCGTGTTCGTGGCGCTCGGCGCCGGCGCGAGCGCGATCGGCGGCGTGCTGCGGGCCTATTCAAGCGAACTCGCGATCGCCGCCGGCATCGTCATCGTGGTGATGGGCCTGCATTTCCTCGGGCTCGCGCCGATCGGCCTGCTTATGCGGCAAAAGCGGCTCGAAGTCGCCAAGCCGGTCGGCCTTTGGGGCGCCTACCTGATGGGGCTTGCGTTTGCGTTCGGCTGGACCCCGTGCATCGGCCCGATCCTCGCCGCCATCCTCGCGGTCGCGGCGTCGGAGGAAACGGTGGCGAAGGGCGCCGGCATGCTCGCGATCTATTCGCTCGGCCTCGGCGTGCCCTTCATTGCCGCAGCACTTGCGATCGAGCCCTTTGCGGCGTTCCTCGCTCGCTTCCGCGCCCATCTCGGCCTCGTGGAGAAGGCGATGGGCGGCCTTCTCGTGCTTACCGGCATCGCGTTTCTCACCGGCGCGGTCTCGCAGGCGAGCTTCTGGCTGATGGAGGCGTTCCCGGTCCTGGGGAGGATCGGGTAGGGCGGTTCACCGGCACCTGCGGCGCGAGCAAACGGGTCAGCCCGAAGTGGCCGGCCCGATGATGTACTCCGCGAGCCTCGAAGGGCGACGGCCCCGACGCTTCGGCCCGCATCCTTCGAGGCTCGGCACTTCGCGCCGAGCAACTCAGGACGACGGGAAGTCGCTCTGGCGACCAGACAAACTCCCTCAGGTCCGCGACTCTTCGGTGATCTCGTCGTAGTTGCCGTTCTGGTCCCAGCGATAAACCGCCCAGCCGATGGCAGTGATGTCGCCCTTCTTGTTGAACGAGAGCGGGCCGAGCACTGTCTCCCAGGTGCCGGAATGCATGGCGGCGGCGACCTTCTGCGGATCGATCGTGCCGGCCTTCGCCGCGGCCGCGGCCCAGACCTGGAAGGCTGCATAGGTGTAAAGCGTGTAGCCCTCGGGATCGATGCCCTGGTCCTTGAACTTCTTGACGATGGCGGCGGCGGTGGTGCGCCGGCGCGGATCCGGGCCGAAGGTGAACAGCACGCCTTCCGCCGCCGGGCCGGTGATCGAGGCGAATTCGCGGTCGGCCATCGCGTCGCCCGACATCAGGATCGTCTTGAGGCCCTGATCGCGCATCTGCCGCACGATCAGTCCGGCTTCCTGATGGTAGCCGCCGTCATAAACGATATCGATGCCGTTGAGCTTGAGCTTGGAGACGAGCGCGGTGAAGTCCTTGTCGCCTTGACTATAGGACTCGTTGAGCTTCTCCTTGACGCCGGCGGCGTTGAGCGCCTTCTTGACCTCATCGGCCAAGCCTTTGCCGTAAGTGGTCTTGTCGTTGATGATGGCGATCTTCTTGTCGCGGAAATGCTTCGCCAGGTAGCCGGCGGCGAAACCGCCCTGCTGGTCATCGCGGCCGCAGGTTCGGAACGTATTCCACATGCCGCGATCGGTGAGGAGCGGATTGGTCGAAGCCGGCGTGATCTGCAGGATGTTGCCGTCGAGATAGGCGTCGGAGGCCGGGATCGACGACGACGAGCAATAGTGGCCGACGACGACGGCGACCTGCTTGCCGGCGAACTTTTCGGCGACCGAACGGGCCTGCTTGGGATCGCAGGCGTCGTCGCCGATTTCCAGCTTGAGCTTGCGCCCGAGCACGCCGCCTGCCGCGTTGATGTCGGCAATAGCCTGATCGGCGCCGTTTTTCATTTGCCGGCCGAAGGTCGCTATGCCGCCGGTCATCGGGCCGGCGACGGCGACGGTGATGTCCTGCGCCATTGCCGGCGCGGCGAAGAGGCCGAAGAGAAACGCGAAAGCACTAAGCCGCAGCTTGTTCATGTCTGGTCCCCTTGAGGGTGAGGTCGTCCGCAGGTGCTTGAGCGCAACCGTTTCAGGTTGAATCGGATGCGGTCTCGCTTCGTTAGTGGAACATGATCTTGGCGGAAAACCGGTTTCCACTTTTCTGGATCATGCTGTAGCAGAATCCGCTGAAATTATCACTGTGGCGGCGATTCCTCCCGCACAACCTGGCGCCACTGCAACGGCCCGGCGCGGACATAGAGCCAGGGATATTGCCGCACCATCTGGCTCGTTCGGGTCGCGCGCCACGCGATGATCCCGACGATGAACAAGAACAGCGTGTCGCACGCATAGGACGGCGCCGAAAGCAGGTCGCCATGGAACAAGGCGAAGTGGATGAAACGCGTCGCCGCGCCGAGGAGAAGCGCGACGATGGCGACCCCCCACGGCGGATGCCAGGCGCCCGCGATGGCGCGGCCGGACAGCCAGGCGGCGCCGCCGCCCAGAAACCCCGTGACCAGGATGATCGCGCCGATGCTCTCGCCGGCATAAAGTTCCGCCATCTCCGCCTCGTTCAGCGCCCCTGGCCTTCGAGATAGGCGGCGCGGATCTCCGGCCGCTGCAGCAATTCGCGCCCGCTGCCGCTGAGCGTGATCTCGCCGTTGACCATGACATAGCCGCGGTGGGCGAGCTTGAGCGCGTGATAGGCGTTCTGCTCGACCAGGAACACGGTGAGCCGGTCGCGCTCGTTGAGCGCGCGGATGGCGGCGAAGATCTGCTGCACCAGGAGCGGCGCCAGGCCGAGCGACGGCTCGTCGAGCAGGATGAGCCGCGGCCGGCTCATCAGCGCGCGGCCGATTGCCAGCATCTGCTGCTCGCCGCCCGAGAGCGTGCCGCCGCGCTGCCGCACCCTGTCGCGCAACCGCGGGAACAACGTGAACACGTGCTCAAGGTCGCGCTCGAAGTCGCCGCCGTCGCACACCGTGGCGCCGATCTGGAGGTTTTCGAGCACGGTCATGCGCGGGAAGATGCGGCGCCCCTCCGGCGACTGCGCGATGCGCAGCTTGGCGATCTCGTGCGTCGGCATGGCGGTGATGTCGCGGCCGGCGAAGCGGATCTCGCCTTCGCGCGCACGCGGATCGCCAAACACCGTCATCATCAGGGTCGATTTGCCGGCGCCGTTGGCGCCGATCAAGGCGACGATCTCACCCTCGTTGACATCGACGTCGACGCCTTTGAGCGCGATCACGTTGCCGTAATAGGTCTTCACCCCGCGCAGCGTCAGCAGCGGATCGCTCATGGCGTGGCCTCCGCGCCGACGTGCTCCAGCTCCGCATCCTCGACGCCGAGATAGGCGGCGATCACCTTGGGGTCGCGGCGCACCTCGTCCGGCGTCCCCTCGGCGATCTTGACGCCATGGTCGAGCACCACGATGAGGTCGGAAATCTCCATCACCACGCCCATGTCGTGCTCGATCAGAAGGATCGAAGTATCGTTCTCGTCGCGGATCGCGCGCAAAAACCGGTTCAGCTCGGCACTTTCGTTGTTGTTGAGGCCGGCGGCGGGTTCGTCGAGGCAGAGCAGCACCGGATCGGTGCACATCGCGCGCGCGATCTCAAGCCGCCGCTGGGCGCCGTAGGGAAGCGTGCCGGCGGGATCGTCGGCGCGGGAGGCAAGACCGACGCGGTCGAGCCAGTAGCGCGCCTTGTCGATGGCGTCGGCTTCGGCGCGGGCGTAGCCGCGCGAGCCGAAGAGGCCGAGGACGGTGAAGCCCGAAGCCCGCATCAGCGCCCTGTGCTGGGCGACGAGCAGATTTTCCAAAAGGGTCATGCCGGCAAACAGCCGCACATTCTGAAACGTGCGCGCGACATGCGCCTCGCGGGCAATGCGGAATTCGGGCATGCGCTCGAGCATGAACGAGGCGCCGTCCTGATGGACGAGCCGCAGGCTTCCGACCGTCGGCTTGTAGAAACCGGTGATGCAGTTGAACAGCGTCGTCTTGCCGGCGCCGTTCGGTCCGATCAGCGCCGTGATCTCGCGCCGGCGTGCGACAAACGAAAGATCACTCACGGCGATGAGCCCGCCGAAACCCATGGTCAGGTGCTCGACCACAAGAATCTGCGCCGGGTTCATGCCGGCGTCTCCGTGCGCGCGTTCTGCACGACGGCGGCGGGAATGTCCTTGCGCTCCCTGAGAAACACGGATGGCGTGCGTGTCGAAACGAGGCCGCGCGGCCGGTAGATTACGATCGCGACCATGGCGGCGCCGAACACCAGCATGCGGTATTGCGAGAACTCGCGGAACAGCTCGAAACCGCCGAGCATCACGGCGGCGGCGACGGCGACGCCGAGCTGCGAGCCCATGCCGCCGAGCACGACGATCGCCAACACCAGCGCCGACTCGCCGAAGGTGAATGACTCAGGACTGATGAAGCCTTGCCGGGTGGCGAAGAAGGCGCCGGCGAAGCCGCCGAACATGGCGCCGAGCGCGAACGCGGTGAGCTTGGTCGTGGTGGTGTTCACGCCGAGCGCCCGGCAGGCGATCTCGTCTTCGCGCAGCGCCTCCCACGCGCGCCCGATCGGCAATCGGCGCAGCCGCAGTGTGAACCAGTTGGTCAGCAGCGCGAGCGCGACGATGAGGTAGTAGAGAAACACGACGCGGTGCGCCGGCGAATATTTGAGGCCTAAGGTCGCGGCGAACCCGTTCTCGGCGGCGGTAAACGGCAGGCCGAAGAACGAGGGCCGGGGAATTCCCGAGATACCGTTCGGGCCGCCGGTGAGGTCCTGCCAGTTGAGCAGGATCAGGCGGATGATCTCGCCGAAACCCAAGGTGACGATGGCGAGGTAATCCCCGCGCAGGCGGAGGACGGGAAAGCCGAGAAGCAAGCCGGCGAAGGCAGCGAGAATGCCGGCGAGCGGCAGGCAGATCCAAAAGCTCAGCCCGAAATACTGCGCGATTAGGGCGTACGAATAGGCGCCGACCGCGTAGAAGGCGACATAGCCTAGGTCGAGGAGCCCGGCGAGACCGACGACGATGTTCAGCCCGAAGCCGAGCATCGTGTAGGTGGCAATCAGGATCGCGAGGTCGAGATAGTAGCGGCTCGCATAGGCCAAGATCGGGACGATGAGGGCGAGCACAAGGAACCCGATCGCCGCATAGCCTGAAAGTCCCGCCGCGACCTCCTTCACGCGATCCGGCACCAAACGACCCAACGAAATTCCGGCATCGCGCCAGAAGAGGGCGCGCAAGAATGCACCGACGAACACGACAGCCACGATGGTGGCGAGCGCGCCGAAGCGCGTCGTGAGGATCAGCGCGCCGGTCGGCCCCTGATCGGTGCGCAACCCGATCAAGGTTACGAACAGGCCGAACGCGATCAGCGCCGAAATGCCGGCTTCCTTCGCCGCGGCGACAATGGCGTGTGGCTGGCTCTGCTTGTTGTCGCGCAGCACGCGCGGCCGCTCCCTCACACCTTCTCGACTTCGGGCCGGCCGAGGATGCCGGTCGGCAGGAAAATGAGCGCGATGATGAGGACGGAAAAGGCCGCGACATCCTTGTATTCGATCGAGAAGTAAGCCGACCACAGCGTCTCGATGAGGCCGATGAGGATGCCGCCGAGCATCCTCATCGGCCTCATCGAGACGCT
>Ga0207644_10003136_pt1 | contig 10648 bp, 8 predicted proteins | sample KBSS73metaG_FD_184326 | JGI IMG/M metagenome (GOLD analysis project Ga0207644, IMG submission 184326) | Switchgrass rhizosphere microbial communities from Kellogg Biological Station, Michigan, USA - KBS S7-3 metaG (SPAdes) (version 2) | ecosystem: Host-associated > Plants > Roots > Rhizosphere >... | reverse complement strand
CGGGCAGCTTCAGCATCTGCAGCACGGTGGCGACGCTGCCGATGTCGTACAGGTCCTCCGCCGTGGGATCGTCCTTCGCGGCGAGCTTCTGCGCGACGAGCAGGATGTTCTTGCCGGCGTCCATCGCGACGTCGAGCGCCTTGATCGACTTCGGGCGCCCGACGAACAGCGGGATCACCATGTGCGGGAACACGACGACGTCCCGGAGGGGCAGCAGGGGCAGCGCGGTCACGTCGTTCGAGGGATTCGGGTCGGTGGGCATTCGATTCTCGGTGGGGGGATCGAGCGAAAACATGGGGCCGGACGCGACGCGCGACAAGCGCCGGCCGTGGCGGATCGCCAAAAGCTCATTATACCCGCGGGGTTAGGGGGTTCCGGCCGCGGGGATTCCGGCCGGCGGCCACGAACCGCCGGACGGCCGCCGTGTATCCCGGGCGCAACAGCGAAAGCGGAGGAATCGGAAGCCTTTGCCGGCGCAGGGCCGGCGGCAGCGTCAGTGCGCCGACGCGACCTTCGGCGACTCCGCGAACATCAGCAGCGGCTTGCCGTCGTTGGCGATCGTCGATTCGTCGACGATCACGCGCGACAGGTTCGACAGCGACGGCAGGTCGTACATGACGTCGAGCAGCACCTGCTCCAGAATGGACCGAAGGCCGCGCGCGCCCGTCTTGCGCGCCAGCGCCTTGCGGGCGATCGCGCGCAGCGCCAGCTCGCGGATCTCGAGCTCGACGCTCTCCATCCGGAACATCTTCTGGTACTGCTTCAGCAGCGCGTTCTTCGGCTCGACCAGGATCTGGATGAGCGCGGCCTCGTCGAGCTCGTCGAGCGTGGCCACGACCGGCAGCCGGCCGACGAACTCGGGGATCAGCCCGAACTTGATCAAGTCCTCGGGCTCGGCCTCGCGCAGCAGCGCGGTGATGTTCTTGCGGTCGTCAGGACTCGCCACCTCGGCGCCGAAGCCGATGCCGGTCTTCGCCGTGCGCTGGCGGATGATCTTCTCCAGCCCGTCGAAGGCGCCGCCGCACACGAACAGGATGTTCGTGGTGTCGACCTGCACGAACTCCTGGTTCGGATGCTTGCGCCCGCCCTGCGGCGGTACGCTGGCGATCGTGCCCTCGATCAGCTTCAGCAGCGCCTGCTGGACGCCTTCGCCGGAGACGTCGCGCGTGATCGACGGGTTGTCGCTCTTGCGCGAGATCTTGTCGATCTCGTCGATGTAGACGATGCCCCGCTGCGCCTTCTCGATGTCGTAGTCGCACTTCTGCAGGAGTTTCTGGATGATGTTCTCGACGTCCTCGCCGACGTAGCCCGCCTCCGTGAGCGTCGTCGCATCGGCGATGACGAACGGAACGTCGAGCAGGCGCGCGAGCGTCTGCGCGAGCAGCGTCTTGCCGGAGCCCGTCGGGCCGATCAGCAGGATGTTCGACTTGGCGAGCTCGACGTCGTCGTCCTTCGCGCCCGACTCGAGCCGCTTGTAGTGGTTGTAGACGGCAACCGAGAGGATCTTCTTCGCGGGCTCCTGCCCGATGACGTACTGGTCGAGGATCTGCCGGATCTCGTGCGGCGTCGGGAGCTTGTTGCGGTCGGCGCGCGCGGCCTCGCCCGAGCCGCCTTCCTCGCGAATGATGTCGTTGCAAAGCTCGATGCACTCGTCGCAGATGAAGACGGACGGGCCCGCAATGAGCTTGCGCACCTCGTGCTGGCTCTTGCCGCAGAACGAGCAGTAAAGAAGCTTGTCGCCGGCGGATTTGTCAGCCATTCAATTCCATGAATCTGCGTAATAAAAGGCGCCTAAACAAGCGGGTGCGCACTATACCTTCTACGGCACTTTACGCGCCTTGCGTCCGCTTTTGCAAGACCTGGTCGACGATCCCGTAGTCCTTGGCCGCCTCGGCCCACAGGAAGTTGTCGCGGTCGTGGTCGCGCTCGACCTGCTCGACGCTGCGACCGGTAAATTTGGCCATCAGCGAGATGAAGCGATGCTTGAGGTCGATGACGAACTGGGCGTGGCGCTCGATATCCGAGACCTGTCCCTGGAAGCCGCCCGACGGCTGGTGGATCATCACCGCCGAGTTCGGCAACGCGAAGCGCTTGCCCTTGGCGCCCGCGGCGAGCAGGAACGCGCCCATCGACGCGGCCATGCCGACGCACAGCGTCGAGACGTCCGGCTTGATGAACTGCATCGTGTCGAAGATCGCCATGCCGGCCGACACCGACCCGCCCGGCGAGTTGATGTAGAAGTGGATGTCCTTGTCCGGATTCTCGGACTCGAGGAACAGCATCTGCGCGACGATCAGGTTGGCCGTGGCGTCGTTCACCGGGCCCACCAGGAACACCACGCGCTCCTTCAGGAGCCGCGAGTAGATGTCGTACGCGCGCTCGCCGCGTCCGCTCTGCTCGATGACCATCGGGACCAGCCCCAGCGCTCTCGTTTCGTCCATCACGTTCGTGTCCTTCCGGAATTTGTGGGATACACGCGCCGCGGGCGCGAGGCCGTCAGGGAAAGATGGGTCCGCTGCCCGGCCGCGTCAAGTCGATCAACGACAATACGGTCGGCGCGGCTGTCGCGGCCACGCGCGGCCGCGACGCGCCCGCTAGCCGCCCGCCTCCTGCGCGGGCGGCGTCATCAGCGCCTCGAACGTCGTCGGCACGTCGACGACGGTGGCGCGCGCGAGCACCCAGTCGACGACGTTCTGCTCGACGGTCAGCGCCTCGAACTCGGCCAGCCGCTCGCGCTTCTCGAAGTGCCAGCGGACGACGGCCTCGGGCTGCTCGTACGTCTGCGCCAGCTCCTCCACCCGCGCCTTCACCTGCTCGGGCTTCGCCTGCAGGCCTTCCTTGCGCACCAGCTCCCCGACGATGAGCCCCAGCGCGACGCGCTCGGACGCCTGCTGCGCGAACATGTCCGGCGTGAGCTGCACGTCCTCGGGTTTCATCCCCTGCTCGCGCAGGCGGCCCGCCGTGCGCTCCATCAGCCCGCGCGTCTCCACGTCGACGAGCGCGCGCGGCAGCGCGAGCTGCGTCTTCTCGCGCAGTCCCGCGAGCGCCTGGTCCTTGATCGTCTGCTCGATCTTGCGCTTCAGCTCCAGCCGCAGGTTGCCTTCCACTTCGCGGCGCAGGTCGTCGACCTTGCCGCTCTTGATGCCGAACGCACGCGCGAACGCTTCGTCGAGCGGCGGCACCTGCGGCTCGGCGACCTCCTTCACCGTGAGGTCGAATTGCGCGAGACGGCCGGCCACTTCCTTGCCGTGGTAGTCCGCGGGAAACGTGAGCGGGAACGAACGCGTTTCGCCGGGCTTGAGCCCGACGACGGCAGTCTCGAACTCCGGCAGCATCCGGCCCTCGCCGACGGTGATCGCGAAGTCCTTCGCCTGTCCGCCGGGAAACACGACGCCGTCGATCATCCCGCTGAAGTCGACGGTCACGCGGTCGCCCGCCTGCGCGCCGCGCGCGACGGCCGCGTACGTCGTCCGCTGCTTGCGCAGCACTTCCAGCGTGCGGTCGACGTCTTCGGGCGTCACGTCGACCTGGGGGCGCCGGATGGAGATCGACGCGACATTGCCGATCGTCACGTCCGGATAGACCTCGAACACCGCGGAGAACTCGAGCGCGTCGGCCGCGGCGCTCGCGCCGTCCTCCTTGCGCTCGATCCGCGGATAGCCGGCCACCCGCAGGTTCTGCTCGCGCACCGCGTCGCTGAAGCTCTCGTTGACCTTGTCCGAAATGACGTCGGAGCGCACCTGCGAGCCGTACTGCTGCGCGACCATCTTGATCGGCACCTTGCCCGGCCGGAAGCCCGCGATGCGGACGGTCTTCGCGAGGTTGGCGAGGCGCTTCTGGACTTCGCCTTCGATCTCGCCGAGGGGGACGGCGACGTTCAGGCGGCGCTCGAGCTGGCCGAGGTTCTCCAGGGTGGTTTGCATGCGTTTCGGATGTCCGTTGATGGAGGGCCGCCAATGAAGCGGGGTCGAGGTGGGCGGGGGCCGCGCGGGATCGGGCGCAACCGCGCATCCGACCGCCGCGTGGTGCGAAAGGGGGGACTCGAACCCCCACGGGGTGCCCCGCCAGCTCCTAAGGCTGGTGCGTCTACCAATTCCGCCACTTTCGCGTGCGCTCGCCCCCTCGCGGGGGCCTAACGCGCGGTCGCCGATTATAGCCGAACGCGGTCGGGCGCTTGCCCGGCGCGAACGCACCGGAAGGCGTCCGGCGATCGCGTCCTTATAATGCGACGCTTGTCCCCGGCAACGAGCGCGGTTCCCACGTGGCGGTCGATCATTACGAGAACTTTCCCGTGGCGTCGCGGCTCGTTCCGGCGCGACTGCGCCCGGCGGTCGTCGCGATCTACCGCTTCGCGCGGGCAGCGGACGATCTGGCCGACGAAGGCGACGCCGCACCCGCCGAGCGCCTGGCCGCCCTCGCGGCGTTCGACGATGCGCTCGACGCCATCGGCCGCGGCGAAACGCCTCGCGACGCGCCGTTTCCCGACCTCGCCGCGGCGATCCGGCGGCATCGGCTGCCGCTCATCCTGTTCCACGACCTCGTCTCGGCGTTCCGGCAGGACGTGACGACCGCGCGCTACGCGACGTTCGCCGACGTGCGCGACTACTGCCGCCGCTCCGCCGACCCGGTCGGCCGGCTGCTGCTCGCGCTGTACGGCGTCGACGCGCCCGCATGCGTCGCGGCGAGCGACGCGATCTGCACCGGCCTGCAGCTCACGAACTTCTGGCAGGACGTCGCGTCCGACTGGCGTCGGGGACGTGTATATATCCCGCAGGAAGACCTTTCGCGTCACGGCGTCGCGGAGAAGCAGATCGGCGAGGCGCGCGTCGACCCGCGCTGGCGCGCGCTGCTCGCGTTCGAGACGGCCCGCGCGCGCGCGCTCCTCGCCTCCGGCCGACCGCTGGTGCGTGCGCTGCCCTGGCGCCTCGGCCTCGAGCTGTCGGCGGTGATCGCCGGCGGCATGCGCATCCTGGACCGCATCGACGCGGTCGGTGGCGACGTGTTCGAGGCGCGGCCGATGCTGGGTCCGCGCGACTGGATCGCCGTCGCGTTCCGCGCGCTGGTGCCGCCGCGCGGGGCCGCGGGCATCGCCGCATGACGCCGGACGAGTATGCGCAGCAGAAGGCGGCGCAAAGCGGCTCGAGCTTCTACTACAGCTTCCTCTTCCTGCCGCCGCCGCGGCGCCGCGCGATCACCGCGCTGTACGCGTATTGCCGCGAGGTCGACGACGTTGTCGACACGATGGCCGACCCGGGCGTGGCGCGGCTCAAGCTCGCGTGGTGGCGCAATGAAGTCGCGTCCGTCTACGCGGGCGCGCCGCAGCATCCGGTCGCGCGGGCGCTGGTGCCGGTCGTACGCGACTTCGCGCTGTCCGAGGCGCACCTCCAGACGATCATCGACGGCATGGCGATGGACTTGGACCACAGCCGCTATCTCGACTTCGCCGCGCTCGAGACGTACTGCCATCGCGTCGCGGGCGTGGTCGGGCTCCTGTCGGCGCAGATCTTCGGTTACGCCCATCCGGCCACGCTGGGCTACGCGCGCGATCTGGGCGTCGCGTTCCAGCTAACCAACATCGTGCGCGACGTCGGCGAGGACGCGCGTCGCGGCCGGATCTACCTGCCGCAGGAGGACCTTGCGCGCTTTCACGTCGCGCCGTCGTCGCTGGCGCAGGGGGCGACCAGCGACGCCTTCAGGGCGATGATGGCGTTCGAGGCCGGGCGCGCCCGCGAGTGGTACGCGCGCGCGTTCGCGCAGCTCGACCCCGGCGATCGTCGCGCGCAGCGGCCGGGCCTCATCATGGCCGCGATCTACGAGACGCTGCTCGACGAGATCGAGCGCGACGGCTATCGCGTTCTCGACCGCCGCATCGCGCTCACGCCGCTGCGCAAGCTGTGGATCGCGTGGAAGACCGCGCGGGCGTCGTAGCGCGAGTCGCGCGATGAGCGCGCCCGTCGCGATCGTCGGCGGCGGCTGGGCGGGGTGCGCCGCGGCCGTCGCGCTCGCTGACGCCGGCGTGCCGGTGATCCTCTTCGACGCGGCGCCGACGCTGGGCGGCCGCGCGCGCCGCGTGGAGCGCGACGGACTCGCGCTCGACAACGGCCAGCACCTGATGCTCGGCGCGTACCACGAGACGCTCGCGCTGCTGCGCCGCGTGCGCGCCGTCGACGCGACGCTGCCGTACGTGCGGCGGCCGATCGCGATCCTGCCGTTCGCGCCGCGACGCGGCGAGGCGCTCGCGCTCGCCGCGCCGCGCGCGCCGGGGCGCGCCGGACTGGCGATCGCGATGCTCACCGCGCGCGGCTTGACGTGGTCGGAGCGGCTCGCGAACGTGCGCTGGATGCGCGCGCTCGAGCGCGGCGGCTACGCGCGTCCGCGTGGCGAGACCGTCGCAAAAATGCTGGCGCCGCTGCCGCCGCGCGTCACGCAACAGCTGTGGGCGCCGCTGTGCCTCGCCGCGCTGAACACGCCGATCGCCACGGCGTCGGCGCAGGTCTTCGCCCACGTGCTGCGCGCGGCGTTCGGCGAGCGTGGCGACGACAGCGACCTCATCGTGCCGGCCGCGGACCTGTCCGCCCTGTTCCCCGACTGCGCCGCGGCGTTCGTGCGCGAGCGCGGCGGGACGGTGCGTGCGGGCACGCGCGCGCAGGTCGTCGCGCCCGGGCGCGACGGTGTCACGCTCGCGGTCGGGGCGCCCGCGCAGCCTTGCCACGTGCGCGCGGCCATCGTCGCCGTCGGCCCGCACCAGCTCGCGCAGGCGTTCGCGCCGGAGGCGCTTCTGGCGCACCCGCCGCTCGTCGGCATCGTGGATGCGCTCGACGCCATGGCCTACGAACCGATCGTGACCGTCTACTTGGGCTTCGCGGCGCGGGTGCCGGTGTCCGCGCCAATCACCCGCCTCGACGACGGGCCCGGGCAGTGGGTTGTCGACCGGCCCGATGCGGTGCGCGCCCGCGGCACGGGAGGCCCGGCGCTCGCGCAGGTCTTGAGCGTCGTAATCAGCGCGTCGGGCCCGCACATGGCCCTGCCGCACGACGCCCTCGTGCAGGCGGTCGACGGACAGCTGCGCAGGCTCCGCGCCGACATCCCGCCGCTGGCCTGGTCGTATGTAATCGCGGAGAAGCGCGCGACGTATGCGTGCACGCCGTCGCGCCCGCGCGTCGCCGATGCGCGGGTCGCGCCGGGTGTCTACCTCTGCGGCGACTATGTCGACGCCGTCTTCCCCGCGACGCTGGAAGCGGCCGTCCGCAGCGGGCTGGCGGCGGCGCGGGCCGTGCAGGCCGACACCCTGTAAGGTCGCCGCGGTTCCGGGCGACGGCTTTCCTTTGGAGCGATCCATGCGCCCTGACACCGCCACGCGCGCAACGCGGGCATCCACGCCTTCGCCGGCGCTGCAGGACCGCTACGACGACGTGCGGGCCGCGACGATGGCGCTGGCCGCGCCGCTGTCCGGCGAGGATTGCGCCCTGCAGTCGATGCCCGACGCGAGCCCGGTGAAGTGGCACCTCGCCCACACGACCTGGTTCTTCGAGACGTTCCTGCTCGTTCCGTCGTTGCTGGCGTACGCGCCGTTCGACGACGCGTTCCGCGTGCTCTTCAATTCGTACTACAACTCGGTGGGCGACCGCTATCCGCGGCCGCAGCGCGGTCTCCTGTCGCGGCCGGATCTTGCGACGGTGTGCGCCTACCGTACGCACGTCGACGCCGCGATGCGCGCACTCCTCGCGCGCGGGCTCGCGACCGACGTCGCAGAGCTCGTCGAGCTCGGCGTGCATCACGAGCAGCAGCATCAGGAGCTGATCCTTACCGACGTCAAGCACCTGCTGTCGCACAATCCCACGGGCCCCGTCTACCGCGCCGGCTGGCCGCTGTCCGCGGTGCGGCCGCAACCCCTCGCCTGGCATCGTTACGAAGGGGGCGTCGTTCCCATCGGCCACGACGGCAACGGTTTCGCGTTCGACAACGAGGGACCCGCGCACCGGGTGATGCTCGCGCCGTACGCACTGGCGTCGCGTCCGGTGACGCACGGCGAGTTCGCGGACTTCATCGCCGACGGCGGCTACAAGCGTCCGGAGCTGTGGTTGTCGCTCGGGCTGGATGCCGTTCGCGAGCGCGGCTGGCGCGCGCCGCTCTACTGGTCACGCGAGGACGACGGCCGCTGGCAGACGTTCACGCTCCATGGCTTCGTGGAGATCGACCCCCACGCGCCGGTGTGCCACGTCAGCTATTTCGAGGCGGACGCGTTCGCACGATGGGCCGGCGCGCGCCTGCCCACCGAGTTCGAGTGGGAACACGCTGCACGCAACGTCGAAGTCGACGGCAATTTCGTCGAACGCGGCGCGCTTCACCCGCTGGCCTGCGCCGGCGACGCGACGGCGGCGGCGGCGGCGCCGGGGCAGCTGTACGGCGACGTGTGGGAATGGACGTCGTCGAGCTACGCGCCCTACCCGCGTTACGCGCCAGCGGCGGGGGCCGTCGGCGAATACAACGGCAAGTTCATGTGCGGGCAGTACGTGCTGCGGGGCGGCTCGTGCGCGACGCCCCGCTCGCACGTCCGCGCGACGTACCGCAACTTCTTCCCGCCGGACGCGCGCTGGCAGTTCTCGGGGATCCGCCTCGCGCGCGACGTCTGAGCTGCCGCAGCGTGCGCCGCACGACCGAGACGTGAGGCGACGCTACGGCGCCGCGAAGTAGACGGCGAAGTCGCCCGCGTCGTCCTGCCAGCAGCGCACCTGCGCGAACCCCGCCGACGCGAGCAGCGCCGTGAACTCCTCCGGGGCGTACTTGTACGAGCATTCCGTGTGGATCGTCTCGCCGTCCTCGAACGTCCGGTGCGCCTCGCCGATGCGCACGGTTTGCCGTCGCCCCGCGACCAGGTGCATCTCGACGCGGCCGGCGCGCTCGTCGAAGAACGCGAGGTGATCGAAGGAAGCAGGGTCGAAGTCGGCGTCGACCACGCGGTTGACGTGGCGCAGGACGTTGCGGTTGAACGCGGCGGTGACGCCGGGCGCGTCGTCGTACGCGGCCTTGAGGCGGCGCGGGTCCTTGCGCGTGTCGGCGCCGATCAGCAGGCCCGCGCCTGACCCCGGCGCGCAATGTCGCCGGATGTCTTCGAGGAAACGGCGCGCGTCGTTGGGCGCGAAGTTCCCGATCGACGAGCCGGGGTAGAAGAACGTGGCCGGCGTGTCGCCCAGGTCGCGCGTGAGGTCGAGACCCTCGGTGAAGTCCGCGACGATGCCCGTGAGCTCGAGCGTGGGGAACTCGGGGGCGAGCCGCGCCAGCGCACGCGCGAGCGCGTCCCCCGCGATGTCGACGGCGACATACCGCGCAGGCGCGAGCACCGGCAGCCAGCGCTCCGCCTTGGAGCAATCGCCCGCGCCGAGATCGACGAACTGGCGCCCGCGGCCCACCGCGGCGGCGATGTCGTCGCGATAGCGCGTGAAAATGGCTCGCTCGGTACGCGTCGGGTAGTATTCCGGCAGCTCGCAGATGGCGCCGAACAGTGCGCAGCCCACCGCATCGTAGAAATACTTCGGCGGAATGGAGGCGCGCCCCGCGGTGAGATTTGCGATCAGCGCGCTGCGCTCGGCGACGGGGTTGCGCGTGAGACGATCGATGAACCGGTAGTCACTCATGGCGGCACGATGCCCTTCTGCGAAGCTGCGGACTAGCCGGGGTTGTCGCCGCGCGACGTCGGAGGGCGTCCTACATCGCCTCCCCCGGGCGCGGCGTGAACGATGAGTCGTGGAATACATCCCGAACCTTTCGTCCGCCTGCGCCCGTCGGCATGGCGCGCTGCCTTCGTGACGATCGCGCTGCACGCGACCGGCGTCGTGCCCGCCAACGCGCACGGCGCGTTCGGCCTCTATCCCGCGACGGACTTTCGCATCACCACCGGACGCTGCAGCGACTGCCTGACGCATCCGGCCGCCCTGTGGTACTTCGAGCGCGAGGCGATCGCGGTGCCGGCGGCGGGACATCCGCGGGCGGGGTTCACGCCGGGCGTGCGCCCGTTCGACGACGTGCACGCGTGGCAAGCGCGGCGCGCGTCGGACGCGCCGCTCGACTATCCGCCGCTCGTGTGGCTGGCGGGCACGTCGGTGCTCGAGCACGCAACGCTCGCGCCCGACGCACGCTCCATCACCGCCGCCGGCGTCACGCACCCGTTCGCGCTCATCGACAAGATTCCGCTCAACCGGTCCTGGTTCGACGCGACCTCCGCCGCCTACTTCGCCGCGCGGACCCTGAGCGTGCGCGGCGAGCTGCGGTCCGACGGTACGTTCGTCGGGCGCACGCTGTGGCCCGAGGACTTCCGCCTGCGCCTGCTGCCGCCACCGCGCGAAGGGCCGTCGTCCGGCGCGCCGGGCGCGGCGCTGCGCGAATGGATGCGCGGGGCCCCGCGCGGCGGCGCGCAGAGTCCCTTCGCCGCGTGGACGGCGTGGCGCTCGGCGCGGGCCCCCGACGATCTCGCTGGTCGCCCCGTGCTGGCGTTCATGGTCAACGGCGCGCAGGGCGACGACGACGAGGCGCACGGTGGCCACTTCGCGATCGTGACCGGCCGCGTCGGCGCCGACGGCGCGATCGGCACGTGGCTCGTCAACAACTTCTACACGCTCGACGCGGAAGCGAAAAGGGGATCATCGCGGCG
>Ga0207644_10003129_pt1 | contig 10657 bp, 9 predicted proteins | sample KBSS73metaG_FD_184326 | JGI IMG/M metagenome (GOLD analysis project Ga0207644, IMG submission 184326) | Switchgrass rhizosphere microbial communities from Kellogg Biological Station, Michigan, USA - KBS S7-3 metaG (SPAdes) (version 2) | ecosystem: Host-associated > Plants > Roots > Rhizosphere >... | reverse complement strand
GACCCCGACGTCTCCCAGATTACTGATCGTGAACGTCCCGCCCGACAACGCCTCGGGGGAGATGGTGCCGTCCAGGGCACTCTTTGCCAGCTGGGTCATGCGTCGCGCGAGCCCTGCGATCGACAGTTCCTGCGCATCGCGGACGACGGGCACCAGCAAACCGTGTGGCGTGTCGCAGGCGAATCCGATATGAATCGCACGGTGCCGGACGATGGTGTTGTCGATGAGCTCGGCATTGAGTTCCGGCATGTCGAGCAACGCACGAATGGTGCAGAACGTGACGAGCGCGTTGATTGAGATGTTCGGCGCGCCGACGGTTCGTGCCGTTTCCTTCGCACAAGCGCGTATCGCCAGCAGTTGTCGTGCGTCCGCCGACGCGTGCAATGTGTATTGGCCGGTCATCGCCGGCGACTCACGCCGCTGGTCGGCGATCACGTCGCGAAGAGCCAAGGGGCGCGCGAGCGTCGCCGGCGTCGCGGCCGCCGCGCGCGCAGATTCGTACGCCGTGCGGACATCCTGTTCGAGGACACGGCCGCCGGGACCGGATCCGACGATCGCCGTGAGCTCGAAGCCGCGCTCGGCCGCGAAGCGTCGCGCGCGTGGACTCAAGTGCCCTGAGGCGCGCGCACTCTGGGATGGGGGCTCGGGGCTAGCTGTATGTGACGCTCGCGCAGTAGGGGCTAGGGGCTGGGGGCTAGCTGATACGGCAGTCGGGGCTACCGGCTCGGGGCTAGCCACGGCTTCGCCCGGCTCGCCAATCACGCACACCGTCGTAAACACCGGGACCAACGCGCCCTCTGGAAAGAACGTCGCGAGCAGCGTGCCGCCGACGGGAGCGGTGATCTCGAACGTGGCCTTGTCGGTCTCCACCTCGGCGAGGACGTCTCCAGCAGAGACAGCGTCGCCTGCCTGCTTTACCCATCGACCGATGACGCACTCTTCGACCGTGTTGCCGGACTTGGGCAACTCGACAGGCGTGGCCATTAGGTCAGGCTTTCCAACTGCTTCCAGCTCTCGATGAACTGGCCAAGTGTCCGCTGCGACAGACCGAACCCGAGGAATTCGGCCGGCGTCATGCCATCCGGTTCGTAGGCGCGCGCGAAGTCCGGAATCTGCTGAAGGCGGCGAACCACATCCTCTGGTATCGGCCGATCGATGCGCAATTCGTGCGCGAAATCCCGTGTAGCGAGGACCTCCTGGTAGGTGGGATGAATCGACATCAGCAGGTCGGCGCCGGCCAGCTCCGTCAGGTGGTGCGCGCCGCGCAGGGCCGCGACGAGCAGCACGGCGTCGTACCCGCGCTCCTTGTAGATCGAGTAGGCCCGCTTGGTGACGGCGAGGCCGGCTTGGACGATGTCGGATTCGGGGATGGCCGGATGACTGTCGTGCGCCACTTCCCTGAGGTAGTCGTCGAGTCGGCCGATCATGATCACCGCGAAGCATTTTCCAGGCGTGATGCCCCGGTCCACCGCGCGCCGGCTGCCCACGCGGTGCCGCTCCGCGACGGCGAGCACCTGGGGAACGGTGAAGCTCACCGTGGCTGTCACGGTGATCCCCTCGGCCACGCACTCCTCCAGGATGTCCAGGCCGGCCGCGGTCGCGGGCAGCTTCACTGCAATATTCGGCGCCCATCCGTGGAAGCGCTTCGCCATCGGATACATGCAATCGCGATCGGCTGCCCGGACCGGATTGACCTGGGCGCAGACGAAGCCGCTGCGGCCGCCGCTCTTGTGGAAGGCGGGGAGCAGCTGCTCCGCCGCGCTGGCGACGGCCACTTCCATCAACGCTTCGGCCTTCTGCTCGGGGGCCAGCCTGCGAGCGAGCGCCCGATCGACGTCCGTCCGCCAGCGCTCGCGGTTGCTCTTGAGCGCAGTCGCGGCCAGCACCGGGTTGGTCGTGACGCCGATGGCGCCCCTGCGCAGGCCGAGCTCGAGCTCACCCGGGTCGGCCGAGTCGTGCCACCACTGCGTGGCGGTGTGTTCGACCACCCAATCCAGGTATGTCATGAGGGCTATCGCCGCCCCGTTAGATATATCAACTTGACCGGTAAAGTAAACGCATTTAGTGTTACTACCCGGTCCACGATGAACGCAAAGGCCGCAAAGGTCGCACAGCATTCTGATCGACCGTTCTTTGCGGTCTTGGCGGTCTTTGCGTTCTTGGTACGGGAGGAGGGCGTCCAGCCGTGACATCCACCATGAACCGCCGGGACTTCGGGAAGACCATCGTCGCCGGCCTCGGGGCCGCCGCCTGTCGGCAGCTCTCGGCCGCGGAATCACGAAAGCTGAAAATCGGGTGCACCGCGCTCATCTGGGGCGCGCTCCCGCGCACGCCGGACAACCTGACCGCCGCGGTCCGCGACATGGCGAGTCTCGGCTTTCATGGCTTCGAGACCTTCGCCTCGATCATCAACGACTGGGACGCGAAGGGCACGCTGTCCCAGCTGCTCGACGAGCACCGGATCCCGTTGATCTCCGGGTACTCGACCGTCCAGCTGACGGACACCTCCACGCGCAAGGAAAACCTGGCGCAGCTCATTCAGTGGGGAAAGGCCGTCAAGAAACACGGCGGACGCTTCATGGTGCTAGCCCCGAACAGCGTCAAGCGGGACGAGTACGCCTTCGCCGCGCACAAGGCCGCGATCGTCGCAGGCCTGAATGAATACGCGAAGGCGATGAACGACATCGGTCTTGGCGCCGGCCTGCACCAGCACACGGGAACGGCCGTCGAATCGCGCGACGAGACCTACGCCGTGATGGAAGCGGCCGACACGCGCTACCTCAAGTTCGCTCCCGACGTCGGCCAGCTGCAGAAAGGCGGCGCCGACGCGGCCAAGGTGGTGAAGGACTTCCTGCCGATTACCGTCCACATGCACCTGAAGGACTTCAAGGGCTGGGAGCATTTCGCCGGCTACTGCCCGCTCGGTGAAGGCAAGGTCGATCTGAAAGCGATTCTCGACATGGTCGAAGGCGCGAACCCGAACGCGAACATCATGCACGAGCTCGACGGATCGGCAAACGCGCCGTACACGCCGCTGCAGACGGCGCAGATTGGCAAGGCCTACCTGCAGAAGCTCGGTTACACCTTCCGCGGCAGCAGCTCGAGCCGGTGAGGACGCTCGCGTTCGCGCTGCTCGTCGTGCTGGCGATAGCTTCGCCCTTCGGCCAGTCCGCGCCCGCGAGCCGGCCGTACACGACGTGGCGCGACTACGGGGGCGCGTCCGACTCGATGCAGTATTCGGCGCTCACGCAGATCAACAAGACGAACGTCGCAACCCTGGAGCAGGCCTGGTTCTTTCCGGTCCCGGACAAGGGGGGCAACCTCGGATTCAATCCGATCGTCGTCGACGGCGTGATGTACCTGATGGGGCCACAGGGCTCGATCGTGGCTGTCGAAGCGGCGACCGGCAAGCAGATCTGGTTGCATCGCGTGGAAGGCGCCGGGACCGGCGGCCGCGCGACCCGCGGCATCAATTACTGGGAAAGCAGCGATCGGTCGGACCGGCGCCTGATTTTCGGCGCCGGCGGCAGCCTGCGTGAGATCGATGCGCATTCCGGATCGCCGATTACGTCGTTCGGCGACAACGGCCGCGTCGATATGCGTGTCGGGCCCATCAGGCCGCTCGGCGGACCGAGCGCGACACCCGGACGCGTCTTCGAAAACCTCTTTCTCACCGGATCGCAGACCGGCGAAGGCTACGGCTCGACGCCTGGCGACCTGCGAGCCTACGACATCGTCACCGGCAAACTGGCGTGGACGTTTCACACGATTCCGTATCCAGGAGAGTTCGGCTACGACACGTGGCCGGAGAGCGCGTGGAAGTGGGCCGGCGGCGTCAACACCTGGGGCGAGATCTCGATCGACGAGAAGCGTGGCATCGCGTACTTCCCGCTCGGATCGCCGACGCACGACATGTTCGGCGGCGACCGCAAAGGCGCGAATCTTTTCGGCAACTGTCTGCTCGCGCTCGATGCCCGCACCGGCAAGCGGCTCTGGCATTTCCAGACGGTGCACCACGATCTGTGGGACTACGATCTCACCACTGCGCCGAAGCTGCTCACCGTCCGTCACAACCGGGCGATGGTCGACATCGTCGCACAGGCGACCAAGTTCGGACTGTTGTACGTGTTCAATCGTGTCACCGGCGAGCCGCTCTGGCCGATTGAGGAACGTCCGGTTCCGAAGAGCGACGTGCCAGGTGAGGAGTCGTATCCGACGCAGCCGTTTCCCACCAAACCGCCGCCCTTCGCGCGCCTGAAACTCGACATCACCGACATCAATCCGCACTTGGACGATCAGGAACGGGAGCGGCTCCGCGGCATCCTCAAAAACGCCCGGAACGAGGGACTGTTCACGCCGCAGTCGTTGACGCACGACCAGATCTCAATTCCTGGCGAGCTGGGCGGCTCGAACTGGGGCGGGGCGGCGGCGGATCCGACCACCGGCATGCTGTACGTCCGCACCGCGGACCAACCTGGCATTCACAAACTGCGCGAGGCCAATCTGAACGAGACGCCGCCCGGCGGCGCTGCTTCTGGCCCACCGCGTCCGCCGCTGCCACAGATTCCCGGCGTCACGCGCTACACCGCGCGTCTCGGCGCGATGTTTGTCGCGAAGAACGGCCTGCTCGCGATCGGCCCGCCGTGGGCGGAGCTGGTGGCCTACGACTTGAACGAGGGCACCATCACGTGGCGTGCGCCGCTCGGCACCGTGCGGGCGCTCGCCGAAAAAGGCATCAAGAACACGGGCAACGCGCGGCGCGTCCACCGCAACGGACCCGTGGCGACCGCCGGTGGCCTGATCTTCATTGGCACGAACGCCGACGGCATGGTCCGGGCGTTCGACAAGGACAACGGCCGCATTCTGTGGGAGCGCCAGCTCGAGGCGAATCCCGAAGGGCTGGCTGCGGTGTTCGAAACCGGCGGTCGTCAATACGTGGTCTTCTGCACATCGACCTACGAATCGGTGCCGGCTGACGACATCGCGATCGTGCCGGGGAAGCTGGAAGCGCAGGGTTACTACGTGTTCGCCCTGCCGCAGAAGTAAGGAGACGATGAAGCTCAAAGGCAAACGCGCATTGGTGACAGGTGCCGCGCGCGGCATCGGCCGCGGCATCGCGGAGGTGTTCGCCGACGAAGGCGCCGAGGTTGCCGTCAACGACTTCGAGAACCTGGCGCAGGGAGAAGAAGTCGTCCAGGCGATCAAGTCCAAGGGCACGCGGGCGATGTCGATTCAGGGCGACGTCGCGAAGCGGGCGGACGTGGAGCCGATGATCGACCGGGTCTGGAAAGAACTCGGCCCGATCGACATCCTGGTGAACAATGCCGGCATCGAAACGATCGTGCCGTTCCTCGAGCTGACCGACGATCAGTGGACGCGGCTGACCGACGTCAACCTCCGCGGGGCGTGGCTCTGTTCGCAGGTGTTCTGTCGGCGCGCGCTTGCTGAGGGACGCCAGGGCGCGATCGTCAACATCGGCTCGATTCAGGCGGCCAAAGTGCTTCCGGGTCGCACGCACTACGCGCCGAGCAAGCTCGCGCTCGAGGCGTTGACGCGCAACATGTCGGCCGAGATGACGCCGCAGGGCATTCGCGTGAATTGCATTCATCCCGGCCTGATCGACACGCCGATGACGGCGTGGGTCATGAAGGACCAGGACATCCTGCCGCTCATCCTCGCGCAGATCTCATTGGGCCGCGCCGGCCAGCCACGCGAAATCGGAACCGTCGCCGCTTTCCTCGCGTCGGACGAAGCGAGCTATCTGACCGGGCAGTCGATCTTCGTCGACGGCGGCTGGGAGGGGAAATAGTGCACTACCGGGGCTGGGAGCTAGGGGCTAGCTGAGATGAGGCGGCTCATCGATCTCAGCATGGATGTCTACCAGGGGATGATGACGTATCCCAACGTCGCGAAACCTGTCATCGTCGAGATGGAAAACCACCGGCAGATGGCACAGAGCGTTGGGACGGATCAGTACGGCGTCGACGAGATCACCAATCACTGCATGATCGTCACCGGCGACCATATCGGCACGCACATCGACTCGTGGGGTCACGTCAAGCCGGACGCGCCGCGCGCCGAAGGGATTCCGATCGAGTACTGCTACGGCGACGGCGTCGTGCTCGATCTCACACACAAGGCGCCGGGCGACGAGATCACCGTCCCGGACATCGAGGACGCCGAGCGTCGGCTCGACGGCTACCGGATCAAGGCGTTGGACATCGTGCTGCTGCGGACCGACGCCGCCAAGCAGCGCACCGACAAGGCGTACCTCGCCAATCACCCTGGCATGACGAAGGAATCGGTCCACTACGTGCTGGATCGCGGGGTCAAGGTGATGGGGATCGACGCGATCGGCTTCGATCCGCCCGTCGCGAAGATGTTCGAGCGGCGCAAGTTCTGGGAGGCGCACCGCGTGATGCGCGAGCGCGAGTACTACCATCTCGAGAATCTCTGCAACCTGCACGAGATCCCGCCGCCTTTCCATTCGTTTACGGTCAGCGTCCTCCCCGTCAAGTGGCGCGGCGCGTCGGCCGCTCCGGTGCGCGCAGTGGCAATTATCAACACCTAGCTTCTTGCAGCTTGGACCAACTGGTGTCCTTTGTGCCCTTTGTGCCCGTCGGCCGTGGAACTAGCTCGACATGACAAGTTCTGAGAAGACCTTTCGGCTGGATGGCAAGCTCGCGCTCGTCACCGGCGGCTACGGAGGTATCGGCGAAGTGGTCTGCCGCGGCCTCGCGGCGGCGGGCGCGACGGTGGCGATCAGCGGCCACGACGCCGGCAAAGCCGAGGCATGCGCGGCATCGATCGGCAGGAACGGCGGCAACGCGTTCGCCACGGCATTCGATGCCCGCTCGGTCGACGACACGCGGCGGATGGTGGACGACGTCGTCCGTCACTTCGGACGGCTGGACATCCTGGTCAACTGCGTCGGCCTCAATCGGGAGGAAAAAGCCGAGGAGGCCACCGAGGAGATGTTCGACCATGTCGTCGACGTGAACCTGAAGGGCGCGATGTTCCAGGCGCAGGCCGCGGCGCGGCACATGATTCGCCAGGGCGAGGGCGGCAAGCAGGTGCACATCGGATCGGTTCGGACGCTGCTCGCGCTGCGCGGCCGTGGCTACGCCGCCTACTGCGCCAGCAAAGGCGGCCTCGCGATCCTCTGCAAGCAGCTCGCGGCCGAATGGGCGCCGCACCGCATCAACGTGAACGTCGTCGCGCCGACGTTCGTCCGCACGCAGCAAGTAGCCCACATGCTGTCGGATCAGCAGTTCTACGACACGCTGGTCGCTCGCATCCCGCTCGGACGGATCGCCGAACCGCAGGACGTCTGGCACGCGGTGCTGTTCTTCGTGTCGTCCGCCTCGGATTTCATCACCGGACAAACGCTATATCTGGACGGCGGCATCACGGCCACGCAGTAGCGTAGTACGCGCCAGTGAACTGTCCTCGACGACGCAGTACCAATGCGATCGCCACGAAAGCACGAAACACGAAAGATCTAGAGAGTTTCGTGATTTTGCGTTTTCGTGGCAACCGCGCAGGCGCTACTGATTCAGCGTGGACGTGCCACTGGTCTACCGGGTTGGCAGCGGCAGGAATTCGGCTGGCGAGAGCGCGCGGCGGGTGAACCGCGCGATGCGGATGGCGCCCTTGAAGTAGTTGACCAGGTTCATGCGGACGCCGACGGATGTTTTGCCGGCTCTCTGAGGATCGAAGTGAATCTCGGCCGCGCCCTCCTGCACGCCGTTGACGTAGTTCCTGAACTCGCGGCCGTCGTAAACCGCCGCCACGTGATACCACGCGCCCTGCGGGTGGAGACGCTTCGGATCGATCAGTGCCTTGCTGGACGTCCCGCTGTAGACGAAGCTGTCGAAATACCACTGGTTGTCGACATTGCGGAGCTCGAACAGCATGCGGTTCTCAGTACCGGTTTCCTGGAGATGCAGCCAGCGCTGCGCTTGCTCTCCGCCGTCGGGACGAAAGATCGCCTCCCAGGTGAAGGTCGCCGCTCCCGCCAGCGGATGGACATCGACAACCAGCGCGGAGTCGACGCCGTTGAATTCGACTGCTTTGCCGAGCGGCGTGTCGATCAGGCGCGGACTGCCGAGAACCGTCGTCGGATGGCCGCCGATGGCATCGAGCCGATCGAACGTCCACACTTCAGGCGTCTGCGCCATGGCCAGGTGACCGCAGATGAGAACCGCCGCCGTGGTCGCAGGCAACACTTTCATGGATGCTCATTTGAACGCAATCGAGGTTGGTGTCATGACCTTGACGATTTCGCCCGTCGGCCTCAGCTTGCCCGTAGCCTGATTGACGTCGAACACGACGATGGTGTCGGTGCCTTGATTCGCGGCGTAGAGCTGGGCGCCGGAGGGATCGAGCGCGAAAAATCGCGGCGTGCTGCCCTGCGTCGGTTCCCACCCGACGCTGCTCAACAGGCCGGTCTTGTCGTCGATCGCAAAGATCGCGATGCTGTTGTGGCCGCGGTTCGATCCGTAGACGAACCTGCCGGACGGCGCGACCACCACCTCGGCGCCGGTGTTGTTGCCGGTGTAGGTGGAAGGCGTCGTCGGCAGGATCTGCAGCGGCTTCAGCACGCCCTTGTCCGGCTCGAACTCGTAGGTGGCCATCGTCGAATCGAGCTCGTTGATCACGTACGCAAACCGGCGTGTCGGATGAAAGGCGACGTGACGGGGCGCTGCTCCGGCGCGTGCGATCACGTGCGGCGGATCGCCGGGGATCAGCTTGCCTCGGCCCGCATCGAGCCGGTAGAGGAAGATCCGATCGAGCCCCTTGTCCGGCACTACGAGGTAGCGGCCGGTGCGATCGAACGGACAGTCGTGGGGATGCGAGCTCTCCTGCTGCGTCCGGTGCGGACCGGGTTCGCCTTTCATCGTGGCCAGGTCGGCCAGCGCGCCGAGCGAGCCGTCCTGGTTGACTGGAAACAACGCGAGGCTGCCGGTCGCGTAGTTCGCGACCGCGAGAAAACGATCGCTGCCATCGATCGCCAGGTGCACGCCGTTGGTGCCGCCGGTTGGTTGTCGATTCAGCACCGTCAGCCGGCCTGTGGCCTGCTCGATCCGGTAGGCCGTGACCTGGGTGCCATCGCCGTGCGCGGAGTACACGTGCCGACCAGCGCGATCGAGGATGAGGAACGACGGATCGGCGATGTCTTTCAGCAGCTGAATCAGCGTCCACGTCTGGGTCTTGGGATCCCGCTGATAGACACTCAGTCCTTCGCCGCGGCCGCCGTCCTTCTTGGTGAAGCTGCCGGCATACATGAACTGCGGCGCTCGTTGACGGCCGTCGCCTTGTCGCTCGAAGACTGGTGCAGCGGACGCACTCGAAGGGCGTGCCAGAGCCGCAGCGGCCCCAGCAAGTCCGGCGAGAAATGTCCGGCGCCCTAACGCTTCCACGTATACAGGATGCCGAAAGACACGCGATGACCGGCGCGGTTCTTCGCCTTCGCGAAGAACGCGGGCGCATCGCTGTTCGAGTTCACAATCACGTAGCGGTAATCGATTCGGAATCCCCACTCAGGGGCGTCGGCTCCGCGAAAGATCTTCAGACCGCCGCCGATGTTCTCGGCCATGAACGTCTCGAATCCGATCGTGTTCGGGTCGTATCCAAACTGGCCAGTCGGCGTACGGGAATGCAGGGCAATCGCGCCGACGCCGCCGGTTACGTAGACCGGAAAGCGCTTCCCCGACGCACCGCCCGGGAAGAACACGACGTTTCCCGAGTAGCTCCACACGTTAGGCATCTGGACGTGCAGGACCTCGGCTCTGTTGAAAAAGACGTCTTGTGCGAGGCCGAAGCTGATCGTCAGCTCGCCTTCGACGGCGATCTGCCTGGTCGCGTAGTACGTCAGGTTCCCGCCCGCGGTATAGACGTTGAAGTCGACTTCCTTGTTGTCATCGCCGCCGACGAAGATGGTTCCGCCGATTGGATACAAGCCGATTTCCACTTTGCCGGGGCCGGTCGCGTTCTCCTGCGCCGCCACGCTGCACCTGACCGCCAAGACGAACACAGCAGATGCGAAGACGGTTCTCATGCTCGTGGTCCAGTGCCCGCCAAGCCGAAGCTGCGAGCGAAGCGAGCGATTGTCCAAGGCTGGCCTTACCACTTGAACTGGTACGCGATTCGCGGGAAGCGGCCGGGCAGAATGGCCGTCACCTGGCCGAGCGACGTGCCGACCGAATCGGTCATCGTCCGGATCGCGTTGCCGTTGAGGACGTTGAAGACATCGAATTGGAACGTGTGCACCTTACCGTGCCCGTAGCGAAAATTCTTCCTGATGTTCACGTCGAGCTGATTCCACCGTTCACCGAAGAGCGATCCCGGTTCGTTGAGCACGATGGTTTGTGCCTGGGTTCGCTGACTATTCGGAAAGAGGTTCGCCGCCGGCTGCCAGGTGATGACGCGTTCTAGCCCCGGATAACTCTGCAGCACGGCGCCGACGTCGACCCCATAGCGCAGCAGGTAGTTGCCGGCCAGCTTGAATTCGTGGAGAAAAGGCATGTGGAACAGCCGCTGATCGCAGAAGCGGCCACCCTCCGACGCCGTCCGTCCCTGATACAGGTCCGTCACCGTCACGCCGTTGGGGTTGTCGTCGGACTCGCAGAACACGGACACGTTGCGTTCGGCGGTC
>Ga0207644_10003128_pt1 | contig 10657 bp, 9 predicted proteins | sample KBSS73metaG_FD_184326 | JGI IMG/M metagenome (GOLD analysis project Ga0207644, IMG submission 184326) | Switchgrass rhizosphere microbial communities from Kellogg Biological Station, Michigan, USA - KBS S7-3 metaG (SPAdes) (version 2) | ecosystem: Host-associated > Plants > Roots > Rhizosphere >... | reverse complement strand
AGTGCAGCACTGGATTTGGGCCCTGAACACGCGGTTGTCCCGGCGGTCAGGACAACGGAAGCGAGCGGTAAAATCCAGCTAGAGGGCAATCGCATATACATGAGCCACTTACGTAAGAATCGGCCTGTGCAAAACGCGGACTATGTTCCTGAGATGGTACTATCGCGAAAATCGTTGGGTCAATCTACCGAAAGCGTCCGCACAGGGGTTACTTTCGGAACAGGGCGGCGATATTACCACACGCGCCGCGGACGAACTCTGGCGCGACCGCGGTTTTATCTCAAACGCGATTGGAGTCGCAACTTTTCGCCTTCCGGTCGTGTTTATAGAGAAGGTCCCAAAGGAACTTACGTATGAGGAGTGTAAAGATGAGTAAAGTACTCAACAAAGCAGTGTTGGTTTTGGCAGGCGCAATCGGAATGTCTGGACTCGCGATGTCGCAAGATGCCACTGCGCAAGCAGAACCAGCCCCACCCGCGAAAATGCAACATCAGCATGGGAATGGCGGCGATGCTGACAGCCGAATGGACCGGATGAGCCGCGAGTTGAACCTCACTGACGATCAAAAGACCAAACTGAAGCCGATCTTCCAAAGTGAGTGGCAGGAAATGAAGCCTGTGCGTGAGGACTCGTCACTCTCGCAAGATCAAAAGCACGAAAAGATGAAGTCGATTCACGAAAAATATCGCGCTCAAGTTGAGGGCGTGTTGACCCCGGATCAGCAAGAGAAGTGGAAAAACATGCAATCGAACCGGATGCAACATGGTGGCATGAAGAAGAGCGGAGAAGCTCCTCAGAACTAAGGGGTAACCGCAAGTAAGTTGCGAATGCAAGGGCCGCCGACAAGGCGGCCTTTTTTATTGGTGAATTTTAATTGAGGTTGCCCCGCCGCTCTACGAGCAGACCATTCCGGCTAAAGCTTCGCGTTTCCTTCTCCGATGAACATTCTGGTGCGTGACCGCGTCCGCACTTAGTACCGAGGGGAAACTGTGGACGACCTGATTAAGGAATTCCTCGTTGAAAGCAACGAGAACCTCGATCGCCTGGACACGGAACTGGTGAAACTCGAGGGGACGCCAGACTCTCGCGAACTACTGGCCAGTATTTTTCGGACGATTCACTCCATCAAAGGGGCCTGCGGGTTTCTGGGATTTCAGAAGCTGGAAGCCCTCACGCATGCCGGTGAAAATCTTCTCAGCAAACTACGCGATGGGAAGCTTGTTCTAACACCGGAGATTGGCAGTGCGCTGCTATCGATGGTGGATGCGATCCGAGAGATGTTGGCCGCCATCAACGTGACCGAGCATGATGGAGAAGATGCGCGCGTAGGGCTGATAGATCAGCTAAAGAAACTACTGGAACAGGAACCGGTCAGCGTAGCGACCTCGCGCCGAGCGATGGCGAGAGAAAACTGTGAGGAGTCGAAGCCAGAATCGAAGGTCGCCACTCCTGCAGCCGCGGGCCGCAGTAAGAAAACTCCTCATGTCGGCAAGCTCGGCGGCACTTTGGTCGAGCAGCGGCGCGTGAAACCAGAGGATGTCGCGAGAGCGCTGGAAGCGCAGGAAGGCGGTGACACCCGCCCCATTGGAGCGATTCTGGTTGGGCTTGGAGTGTTGAAGAGCGACGAACTGGCAGAGGCATTGCGCTTGATGGAAGAGCGCCGATCCAAGGCCACGAGTCAAGATTCCACCATCCGCGTACAAGTGACCTTGCTGGACAGATTAATGAACCTTGTCGGCGAGCTGGTATTGGCAAGAAATCAGGTCTTGCAGTATGCGGCACAGCAGAAAGACAACGCGTTTCTGGGAACGATACAGCAATTGAATCTGGTCACATCGGAGTTGCGTGAAGGGGTGATGAAGACACGCATGCAGCCCATCAGTCGGTTGTTCGACAAGGTGCCGCGCGTGGCGCGGGATGTCAGCGTGGCGTGCGGAAAACAAGTGCACGTCGATACTGAAGGCAAAGACACGGAATTGGATCGCACGCTGCTCGAGGCGATCAACGCCCCCCTCACCCATTTAGTGCGTAATGCTATCGATCACGGCATCGAGACGCCCGACAGTCGGGTACGAGCGGGAAAGCCTCCTGAGGGCGTGGTGCGGCTCCGGGCATCGCATGAAGGAGGGCAGGTCCTGATTGAGATCTCCGACGACGGCGCCGGGATCGACGTCGAGAAAATCAAGAGCAAAGCCGTTGAGAAGGGTGCGATCGGCGCGGATCAGGCAGCTCGAATGTCAAGCACCGAAGCACTAAACCTGATTTTCTTACCCGGCGTGTCGACAGCTGAAAAAGTGACGAATGTGAGCGGCCGCGGCGTTGGAATGGACGTCGTCAAGACAAACATCGAGCATGTGGGCGGCTCGGTGGAGATCCAGACGAAGTTGGGAGAAGGATCAACTTTCAAGATCAAGGTTCCATTGACGCTGGCGATCGTCCCGGCTCTGGTTGTGCGCAGCGTAGGACGCAGGTTTGCGATCCCTCAGATGAACCTCGTGGAACTTGTGCGACTCGATGCTGGACAGTCCGGAAGCGGTATCGAACTGGTACACGGCGCACCGGTTTATCGGCTACGTGGAAGATTGTTGCCGCTAGTCTACCTGGATCGTGAGTTGAAGTTGCGCGAGGAAGAGCCAAACGGACAGAACATCTTGGTGCTGCAAGTGGATAGTCGACGATTTGGTCTGGTGGTCGATGAAGTACACGATACCGAGGAGATCGTGGTCAAACCGCTGGGTAAGCATTTGAAGGGAATTCGCGTGTACGCCGGCGCGACCATCATGGGAGATGGTCAACTCGCGCTGATTCTGGACGTGCCCGGATTGGCAGAAAGCGCAGGAATCAAAACGGAGAGTCCGGATGGGCAGACCATCAAAGCAAGTGCGCTCAACACGAAAGACACAGTTGAAAAGCAGAAGCTTGTGCTATTTGACGGAGCCAACGGGTCGCGGATGGCCATTCCATTGAACGCGCTGGCGAGGCTGGAAAAGCTTGCGGGATCGGATGTCGAACGCAGCGGGAATGAGTGGGTCGTACAGTATCGTGGCCAGATTCTTCCTCTGATTCACCTGAGCCGCGTTCTCGAAGTCCGCAGAGACGGGGGATTGGCCCCGAATGACACAACCTTTCCACCGCCAGGGTCGATCGATGTGCTCGTCATCCAGGAAAACGGGCGGTTGTTCGGGCTGATCGTGAACACAATCATCGATATCGTCGAAGACACAACCGAGGTACGAATTCCAGCCACAAGAGCAGGCGTTCTTTACTCGGCGGTGATTGGAGAACGTGTCACGGAAATGCTCGATGTGTCGGGCATTTTGCAAGCCCCAGAACAGGGAGTGGTGGAGAGAAGCAAGGCGATGGCGGTGGTGCCAGTGTGACGAAACAATTTTCCACCTTCTATCTCCAGCACCTGATGTTTGGGGTTGAGTCGCAAAACATTCAAGAGGTGTTGCGAACGGTCGAGTTAACTGAAGTACCTCTTGCCCCGAAAGCGATCGCAGGCCTTATGAACTTGCGCGGACAAATCGTTTCGGCTCTCGATTTACGACAGAGGCTCGAGTTGAATGATCGCCAGAAAGCCCACCCGCCGACCGGAGTCGTCATTCGAACCGTGGACGGATTGATGGGTTTACTGGTGGATGGAATCGGCGATGTGATGGACGTCGATGAATCCACGTTCGAGGAATCCCCGGAGACTCTGGCGCCGCAAATGCGCAGCGTGATCGTGGGAGTGCACAAGCTGAAAGGAAATCTGATGCACGTACTCGATACATCGAGTGTGTGCGACCTGAAGGGTTTACAGGACGCCAAGGCCTAGTCACACGGAGGAAGTGTCATGGTTGGCTTAGCGGATGTGAGGATCACTTGGAAGTTGAGGATGTTAGTCGCCATGGCGATCTTGGCCCTGGGCGCCTTCGCGTGGGTGTCATTTTCGACGTTGCGCGCGGTGGAGATCAATAGCCCGCTGTACTGGCAGATCGACGCTTCGATGATTCTTCAGGGCGACATCGCCCCGCCAACTTTGAACTTGGTTGAAGCGCGAATCCTGGTGTACCGGGCAATTCTTGAGTCAAACCGGGAGCGGCGAACACAACTTTTACAACAGATCAGTGACGTTCGGCAGACATTTGAAGATACCTACGAACGCGACGTGAAGAGGATCGCTGATGGTCCCATAAAGTCACAGCTGTCGGGGCCTGTCCGCAATATCGCAATGGAGTACTTTGACGAAGTCGATCGAGAACTTTCGCCGGCTTTGGTCAGCGGCGACAGTAAGAGGGCGGATCGATCGCGCGAGAGATTGTTAGCAATTGCGATTCGCCACAAGGCGGCAGTAGAAGAATTGGTGAAAACGGCGGATGAGTACGACAAGGCTTTGGAGGCGAGAGCGACCGATAACGTGCGATCAGGCACGTGGATGATGATGGCCGTTGCCCTTGGATCGGTGCTACTGATCGTGCTTACAGGTTGGATCATCGGCAGGGCTGTGTCCAATCCGTTAAGGCACATCGTCGCGAGATTAAAAGACATCTCGGAAGGCGAAGGCGACTTAACCAAAACGGTAGAAACACATGGCAGTGACGAGGTAGCCGAGGTGGCGTCGTACTTTAACAAGTTCGTGAGCAAGCTTCGTGACATGATCGGCTCGATCAGTGAAAACGCCCAACATGTGGCGAGTGCGAGCGAGCAGTTGTCGGCATCGAGTCAACAGATCACCGCGAACTCGGAAGAGACGTCCGCCCAGGCCACCGTTGTGTCGGAAGCCGGCGAACACGTGAACCAGAACCTGCACACCATTGCCACCGGCGCGGAACAGATGAGTGCCACCATTAATGAAATTGCCAAGAATGCTACCGAAGCTGCTGCGGTGGCGGCCCAAGCCGTGCAGAAAGCGGAGGCCACGAACGACATCGTCAGCAGGCTGGGCAGTTCGAGTGCTGAGATTGGAAAAGTTGTCGATGTGATCACGTCGATCGCACAGCAAACGAACCTGCTTGCGCTGAATGCCACGATTGAGGCTGCGCGGGCAGGTGAGGCCGGCAAAGGCTTTGCGGTCGTGGCCAACGAAGTCAAGGAACTGGCAAAGCAGACGGCGCACGCGACAGAAGAGATTGGTGAAAAAATCAAGATTATCCAGGAAAACACGAGCGGCGCCGTGGAAGCGATTGGAAGCATCCGCGGTGTCATCGACAAGATCAGTCACATCTCAAGCGTGATCGCAACCGCTGTGGAAGAGCAAAGCGCTACCACGAATGAAATGTCGCGGACGGTAACCGAAGCCGCGAAGGGAGCAAGCGAAATCTCGCACAACATTAACGGCGTGGCACAGGCAGCCCAAGGCACGTCAAACAGCGTCGCGGAATCGCAAAAGGCCACGGATCATTTGACAGCGATGTCCGCGGAACTGCGTGAATTGGTCGGGCGTTTCAAGATTTCCTCTCGTGCCGGCAGCGATGAACCACCAATGAGGGCAAGAGCGGCAGGAGCAGGCTCCTACTAAGAAAGAGCCACCCTGCGCGCCATAAACGAATACAAGATGCGCCTAAACCGAAGGCTGCAATTGGAGTGATATGGAATTGCCAACCCCCGTTCGCGTGTTAGTCGTGGATGACTCTGCCGTCGTGCGAAAGGTGCTAGGCGATGTGCTGAATTCAAACTCTGGAACTACGTTGGCGGGTACCGCATCGAGCGGCGAGGCTGCACTTTCAAAAATCGACGATTTAAAGCCGGATGTGGTTACTCTCGATATAGAAATGCCAGGGATGAACGGGTTGGAGGCGCTTGCAGAAATCCGTAAGCGACATCCTAGACTTCCGGTAATCATGTTCAGCACGCTCACTGAGAGCGGCGGGACAGCCACGTTGGAAGCCCTGGCTCTTGGCGCAAACGACTACGCTACGAAACCGACGAGCAGCCACAATCTCGCCTCCGCCAAAGACCACATTGAACGCGACCTTATCGGTAAAATCGTTTCGTTACGCCGGATCAACGTCGCGCGGCCCAAAACTCATCCCACAATTGCCCTACCGGTCACCAAAAAGATCCAGAGGCGAATTGATGTCGTGGCCATTGGCACGTCCACCGGCGGTCCGAATGCTTTAGCCGTATTGGTGAGCCAATTGCCTGCGGAGCTTCCGGTACCCATCGTGCTTGTGCAACACATGCCGAAGTTATTTACTCGCCTGCTAGCTGAACGACTGACGGCACATTCCAAAGTCCTGGTCCGCGAAGGGGAAAGCGGTCTACCCCTGCAACCAGGAAAGGTCTGGATTGCACCCGGCGATTTTCATATGACGGTCGCCCGACGCGACGGCAAAATCGTAATTGAGTTGAACCAGGACGCCGCGGAACATTCGTGCCGACCCGCAGTAGATGTGTTATTCCGATCGGTCGCTCGAACTTTTGGACCTCACGCGCTGGCCGTCGTTCTGACTGGAATGGGTTCAGACGGGGCGCTCGGGGCAAAGGCCATCCGTGATGCTGGTGGCGAAGTACTGGTCCAGGATGAGGCGAGTTCCGTAGTATGGGGCATGCCCGGAGCGGTGGTCGCAGCGGGGCAGGCAGACGATATCTGCGCTTTGTCGAGAGTCGGCAGTGAAATTGTTCGGCGAGTAACTTCGCGCCGATGGATGACGCGCGCCGCAAGTCCAAGTACCAAGTCTTAACCGATTTCGTTGATCAGCAGACCGTATGGAGCCTTGCTGGTTGAGAATCCTCGACGCAACGATTTGAATCCAACGCCACATGAAGGCTATTCAGGTAAAGAAAACCGGTGGTCCCGAAGAACTCACGTTAGTTGATCTGCCCATTCCCGCGCCGAAAGCCAATGAAGCGGTTGTAAAGATCTCTACCGCTGGCGTCAATTTCATCGATGTTTACTATCGCGAGGGCAGATACGCCACCAGCGTTCCCTTCGTTCCAGGTCAAGAAGGCGCAGGAGTCGTGTCGACCGTCGGCGATGATGTCAAAGGAATCAAGCCAGGAGACCGCGTTGCGTACACGATGGTTCAGGGAAGCTACGCAGAGTATGCGGCCGTTCCCGCCGCAAAATTAGTGAGGATTCCTGATGGCGTCGATGATGAGAATGCCACCGCAGCGATGTTGCAGGGAATGACAGCTCACTATCTGGTCCGCGATACATATCCCCTAAAGAGCGGCGAGATTGCTGTCGTGCACGCAGCCGCAGGTGGAGTTGGAAATCTACTGGTCCAAATGGCCCATAATCTTGGAGCACGAGTGATCGCGACTGTCTCGACCGACGCCAAAGCTGCAATTGCTCGCGACGCAGGTGCGGACGAGGTGATTCTTTACTCGCAGAAAGATTTCGAAGTTGAGACCAAGAGAATCATGGGAGGCAAGGGCGTTGATGTTGTTTACGATTCTGTGGGCAAGGACACGTTTCACAAAGGCCTTAATGTTCTACGCCCTCGAGGCATGATGGTTCTTTTCGGCGCATCGAGTGGTGCGGTGCCACCGTTCGACCCGATTACGCTCTCGCAAAAGGGATCGCTCTACCTCACGCGGCCCTCATTGGGCCATTATTTATTGACCGCTGAGGAATTGCAGGAACGCGCGCACGCCGTGTTTAAGATGATTGAAGACGGAAAGCTAAAGCTGAGGATCGGCCATCAATATCCATTGAATGAAGTGCCACAGGCCCATCGAGATCTTGAAGGACGAAAAACCACGGGAAAGTTGTTGTTGAAGGTGTAGTTGCTGCAGGTCGGGGCTGGCGTTAGCACTCGGCGCCCCAGCAGCCAACGGACCTGCAGACAACCTCGTACCTAGACAACATCTCCACCGCACCATTGGGTGATCAGCCACGCGAGCACTCTAGCGGCGGCGAATACTTCTTCCAATTCCACAAACTCATCGACTGTATGTGCCTTCATAATGTCACCCGGCCCGTACAGAACGGCGGGGACGCCGCCGTGGTTCGTAAATAGCCGGAGATCGCTGCCGTATGTAACGCCCTGCATCACGGGCTTTTTGCCGAACGTCTTCGTGTGACATTCCGTGACTGTTTTCACGATGGCTGAGTCAAGCGGAGTCTGTCCCGACTCAAACTGTCCTTCGAACCATTCAAGCTGTGGAGGATGGTCCTTCAACCACGAATCTGTCGCGGCCACGTTGGATATGGCATTTGCCATGGCTGCGCGCGCCGTGGCCGTACTTTCTCCGGGCAATACGCCGAAGCGCCCTTCCACGATCAGTTCGTCGGGAACTGTCGATGGCCAGTCACCCGCGTGAAGCGTTCCGAAATTTACTGGGGCAATGTTATTTGGGTCCTCATAGAGCGCGTTCTTATACTCGACATGGCGGCGGCGCTCAAGCTCCTGCACAGACTGTAGGACAAGGTAAAACTTTTCGATTGCGCTGACTCCATGAGGTTTCATACAAGCGTGGATCGCGCGTCCTGAAACCTTCACTCGAAATGAAAGTGCGCCTGACTGCACCGGGCACAGACGGAGACGGGTAGGCTCCGTGATTACAGCTGCATCCGCTTTGAAACCCTTGACGATGGTGGTGAGAGTTCCTGCGCCCCCGCTCTCCTCTCCAATCACGCTCTCAAGTAGAACGTCTGCGGCAGGGATGAATCCAATTAGCTGCAAGATCTGTACAGCGTAGACGTTGGCGGTAAGCCCGGCCTTCATATCACAGGAACCGCGACCATATAATTTGCCGCCGCGCGCAGTGCCGCTCCACGGAGAATCCGCCCAGAGTTTCTCACTGCCTGTTGGGACAACGTCCATATGGCCATTTAGGATCAGCGTACGGCCCGGCTTGCGGCCGCTTCCGCGCCAACGCCCTACGACATTCAAGCGATCTTTGAACGGCACGCCATCGTCGCAGAAAGCCGGATGCTTCTCGAGGTCTTTGCGTACCGATGGAACAACCTCGGTTTCGAGACCGAGTGAGCGAAGTTTGCCAGCGTAGAAGTGTTGCGCGTCCTGCTCGTGACCGGGCAGGCTCGGAAACTGTACAAGCCTTGCCAGGAAGGCAGTGAGTTCGGGGCGTAACCGATCAAGCTTCGCCGAGATGTTCTGGAGTTGGTCCGACATGGCTAGGGGATTGTAACCGCTGATGGCTTGGGAGCGTGACAATCGCCGCGTGCTCAAGGCGCCTATTACTTTGGGCGCTGATAGTGCTTCACATAGTTGGGCGCTTCAAGACTGCAGCGATCATCGGGAATCGGCTCGCCAGGTGTTGTGTTGAGCGGGATCACGCCAGCCCAAGTTTGGAATTCGTAGTCTTCCGCGTCATCGATCGGCGGTCCCATTCGGACCTTAGCTGAGCACTCCGTCAGAGGAAGACGCAGGACCGTTGTCGCCTTCAATTCTTTTTCGTTGGGAAATCTCGACTCGGCCCATCGGCCGGGAAGGATGTGCTCGGATAGCAACCGAAGCGCCTCCAGCTTCTCATCAGGATCTGTGACTGCGACAGCAGTCCCCAGCACAACGACCGAGCGGTAGTTCATGGAATGGTTGAAAATCGATCGTGCGAGTACGAGCCCGTCGAGCAATGTTACGGTTACACAGACTGCAATGCCCTGATCCAGGTTACGAAGCATGCGGCTCGCGGCCGACCCGTGAATATAAAGGTGGTCACCGCGCCGTCCAAAGCCGGTTGGGATAACGAATGGCTGCCCGTCGACGACGAATCCAACGTGACAGATGAACGCTTCATCGAGGATGGCCTCAATGGCGGCATGATCATATACACCGCGCTGCGGCTCGCGCACCAGACGCGTGCGCGTTGACGGGGCAGAATTTTCTGGCATGGAGACGCGAAACTCCGGCAATCGCGAAGGGTGCTCTAGGCCTCAGGCTCTAGGGTCAAGCTAGCGCTCAGTGTAACAAGTCTTGGGGCGCCGATGGACAACGGACCGATAAGGACAAAAAAGCTCAGCGATCCCAGTTGAGCACGCACCAAATCCCGTTTTCTACCAATGCAATTTCAGTCCCAACTGGAACTGCCGCGGATCATATGCGGCTGTTGCACGACCAGCATCCGTCCAGAGGGGATTCACGTCCGCGACGTTGAATCGATTCGCGATATTAAAAATATCGGCGCTGGCCTCGAGGTTAAAGCGTTCGCCGAAATAAATCCGCTTGGAAATTCGCAGGTCGTTGAAGACGGTCCACGGCCGAGTGCCAGCGTTGCGAGCGAGATTTCCATCCAGAGAAACGAGCGATCCATCGAAACCATCGATGAAACATGGCAGCTGGAAGCCGCCAGCAGGTGAGAATTGTGACGCTACGGTCTGGCCACAAGCGTTGCCAGGCGCATCGGCAGCAACCACGTTCGGTCGTGCTGTGTTTGGAGAAAACTGGAAGTTTGTATTTTCCGCAGTCAGGATGTTGAAGGGACGTCCGGACGCCACTTCAATGTACGGGGCGAATGTCATATTGCTCACGAGCCGACGCATGAAGTTTCCGCCGGCTAACTTGCCGGTCTGGAAAACGCCGCTGAATACGAGTCGGTGGCGCTGATCGAACAGTGAGTTCGAACGCTCAAGTGACGGAAAAAAGCTGTCTTGCGGAGCAAGAGGCGATTGCAAGTCAGTGGAATCGTCGATTGCATGCGACCATGTGTAAGACGCGAGGAATTCGAAATTACGGGTGAAGCGCTTTTTAAGATTTGCAGTGAAGCC
>Ga0207644_10003127_pt1 | contig 10658 bp, 10 predicted proteins | sample KBSS73metaG_FD_184326 | JGI IMG/M metagenome (GOLD analysis project Ga0207644, IMG submission 184326) | Switchgrass rhizosphere microbial communities from Kellogg Biological Station, Michigan, USA - KBS S7-3 metaG (SPAdes) (version 2) | ecosystem: Host-associated > Plants > Roots > Rhizosphere... | reverse complement strand
GTCAGCTGCTGTAGGCAGATGTCATGGACCAGAACCTGTTCAACGACATCTGCCTACAGCAGCTGACCCTCTCGGCGGTGCACGAGGGCGAGACCGTCGCGGTGCTGACCCGGGGTGCGGACCGTGCGGAGTACGCCGACGCATTCCTCTGGGCCATCCAGAAGCTCGGCGCGCAGGGCTTCCACCTGCGGCTGCCCGCCCCGGCGAGCGCGTCGGGGGCATGGGCGGTCGGCGACTCCGGGCTGGCGCGGAACCGGCTGGCCGTGGAGGCGCTCAAGAGCGTCGACATGGTCGTGGACTGCACGTTCCTGCTGTTCAGCCCGGAGCAGTTCGAGATCCAGGCCGCAGGCACCCGCATCCTGACCGCGGTCGAGCCCGCCCCGCTGCTGGCCCGGCTGATGCCCACGAAGGAGCTGCGCGAGCGCGTCGAGATCGGCGCCGAGCTGCTGGCCAAGGCCCAGACCATGCGGATCACCAGCCCGCACGGCACCGACGTCACCTACCGGCTCGGCGTCTACCCGACGATGAGCGAGTACGGCTACACCGACCAGCCGGGGCGCTGGGACCACTGGCCCGCGGCGTTCGTCTTCACCGGCGGCGCGGACGACGGTGTCGACGGGAAGATCGTCCTCGCGCCGGGGGACGTGCTGCTGCCGTTCAACACCTACGTGCAGACGCCGGTGGAGCTGACCATCGAGCAGGGCTTCATCCGCGACATCCGTGGGGGTCTGGACGCGGATCTGCTCTCCTCCTACATCCGGTCCTTCGACGACCCGCGCGGCTACGGCATGTCCCATGTCGGCTGGGGCCTCGACGAGCGCGCGCACTGGCACGGCCTGACCCAGTTCGGCGGTGGCATGGGCATGGAGCTGCGCAGCTTCTACGGCAACGTCATGTTCTCCATCGGCCCGAACAACGAGCTCGGCGGCCCGAACGACACCCCGTGCCACTTCGACATCCCGATGCGCGGCAACAGCCTCTACCTCGACGACGAGCTGATCGTCGACGCGGGCGAGCTCACCGTCGCCGACATGCGGCCGGTGGCGACGCGATGAGCCTCGACCATCACCGCGACCATCACATCGGGATGATCGTCCCGAGCTCCAACCTGACGATGGAGACCGAGCTCCCGCGGATGCTGCGCGCCCGGGAGGAGCTCCATCCCGAGGACCGGTTCGTCTTCCACGCCGCGCGGGCCCGGATGCAGCACGTCACGCCCGAGCAGCTGCGCGCGATGAACGCCCAGGCCGAACGGGCCGCCGCCGAGCTGGCCGACGCCCGTCCGGACGTCGTCGCCACGGCCTGCCTGGTCGCGATCATGGCCCAGGGCCCCGGCTACCACTGCACCGCCGAGGACGCGATCACCACCGCGCTGCGTGCCGAGGGATCGAAGGCGCCGGTGGTCTCGTCCGCGGGGGCGCTGCTGGCCGGCATCGAGGCGCTCGGCGCCCGGCGGGTCGCGATCATCACGCCGTACCTGAAGCCGCTGACCCAGGCGGTGGTCGACTACCTCTCCGACGCCGGGGTCGAGGTCGTGGACGCGCTGTCGCTGGAGGTGCCGGACAACCTCGCCGTCGCCCGGCTCGACCCCGCCGACCTGCGGCGACACCATCAGCGGCTCGATCTCTCCCGCGCCGACGCCCTGGTCCTGTCCGCCTGCGTCCAGATGCCGTCGCTGCCGTCCATCCAGCCCGTGGAGGACGAGGTGGGCATCCCGGTGCTGTCCGCGGCCATCGCCACGACCTACCGGATCCTGCAGGAGCTGGGCCTGCCCCCGGTCGTCCCGAACGCGGGCAGGCTCCTCAGGGCCGGCTGACGGGTCTGGGGGCCCGCGGCGCGCGGGCCAACGCCGCCGCCGCGCCGGCGGTGACGAGGGAGGGCCCCGCCACCGCCCCGACGAGACCGACGCTGGACGCGTTCCTGGAAGCCCACCCCGCCACCCCCCGCGAGTCGGGATCTGACAGCCCGCGAGTCGCGGCGCTCGGCACGTCGGGGCAGGCTGGTGCGGTGCGTCCGCTGATCGTGACCGCGGTGCTCGGCGAGCCCGCGCAGTCCGCGCTCGACGCGCTGCGGGCCCGGCACTTCCCGCCCGAGCGGAACGTCCTCGCCGCCCACGTGACGCTGTTCCACGCCCTGCCCGGCGAGCGGGAGGCGGAGGTCGACGCCGAGCTCGCCCGTGCCGCGGACCGCGATCCCCCGGCTGCGATCGTCGGGGCGCCGCGGCTGCTGGGTCGCGGGGTCGCGCTGCGGATCGCGGCGCCCGCCGTCCTGGGCTGGCGGACCGCCGCCGCCGACCGGTGGCGGGAGTGGCTCACCCCGCAGGACCGCGGCAAGAAGGAGCTGCATGTGACGGTGCAGAACAAGGTGGATCCCGAGCAGGCCCGGGCGCTGCAGCGGGATCTCGCGCTGCGCCCCGAGGAGTCGACCCGGGTCGTGGCGCTCGCGCTGTGGCAATACGACGGCGGGCCCTGGCTCCCCGTCCGCCGCCACCCCTACCGCGGCGGGGTCTGAGCCGGGCTCTGCGGTGTGTCCGCCACGGTGGAGACGACGACCGCGGGAGCGGGTGTCGGCTCGGACGAGGTCATGGCCGACACCACGCCCGTCACCGCGGTCAGCCCGACCAGCGCCGCCGCCAGGGACGCGCCTGCGATCAGCAGGGGCCGCCGGGTGCGCCCGCGCCGGGGGCTGCGTTGCGGCCCGCGCTGCCCGGGCACGACGAGCGGCGCGGACCGGCTCGGCTGCTCCGTCCGCGGCGGGGCCGGGTCGGGGATCCGCTCGCGCTCCAGCTCCGGCAGGACGACGAGCAGGCCGTCCGAGGCCGTGGGCGGTACGACCGGCACGCGCTCGGTCGGCGGCTCCTCGCGCTGCCGTGGCACCACGACCGCGGTGAAGCGGTCCGTGGCGGGCTCCGCAGCGTCCTCCACGGCGTGCTCCGCAGCGTCCCCCGCGCCGCCCTCGACGGCGCTGTTCACGCGGCTGTTCACGCGGCTGTCCACGCCGGGCTCACGGCGGGCCTGCTCGGCCACCGTGCGACCCGGCGGCAGGCGGCGGCGGACCTCCTGGTGGTGCTCCGCACGGACGACGGGGACGGCATGACCGCCACCGCCGGCGCCCGTGGGGGCCCGGTCCGAAAGCGGACGCGACGACATGACATCTCCGATGCGTGGGGAGCGCGAGACATGAGGTACGTCGGTCTCGGCCACGCAGCGTTACCGTCATCACCCGAACGGACGCGGGATCGGCCCGGTGTCAGATCAGCGGATGGAGGGCCTCGCGCAGGAGGGCCAGGGCCGCCCGTGGGTTGTCCCAGAACACCATGTGGCCCGCGTCCGGGATCTCCACCAGCGACGCGGCCGGGTTCGTCGCCTCCGCCTCCTTCGCGCCCTCGGCTGTCACCACGGGGGAGTCGGCGCCGTGGAGCAGCGTCGTGGGGGCCGGGACGGCGGGCCAGGCGGCGAAGAAGTCCTCGGTCTCGAAGCCCCGATGGGTCGCCTCGATCGCCGCGCGGTCGCAGCTCGACAGCCAGCGCGCCCGCAGTTCCTGCTCCCGGCGGGGCCAGCGGGGCCAGGCCTGGGCGACCTCGTCCGCGTCCGTGCCGCGCGTCGCCGCGTCGAGCTGGCCGAGGAACGCCTCGAGGGTCGTCGGGTACGGGCCGCGGCCCGGCCCGCTCATCGGCGGGTCGACGAGCACCGTGCCCCGCAGCGGACGGCGCGTGGCCGTGACCGCCGCGATCCGCGCGCCCATCGAGTGACCCAGCAGCAGCGGGTCCTCGAACAGGTCCAGCACCGCGAGGGTGTCGTCCGTGTAGTCCGCGAGCGTGTACGAGGCGCCGGAGTCCGAGAGCCCGCGGCCGCGGACGTCGACCACGACGGGCCGGACCAGGTCCGTGAGCTCCCGCGCCACGAAGTCCATGGTCACCGCCGGGCTGGTGATCCCGGGCAGGACCACCAGCGGCACGCCCGGACCGCCGTAGTCCAGCAGGTGCAGCCGCACCGGCCCGTTCCGCACCCACCGGGACACGGCGGGCACGTCGGCGAGATCGGCCAGCGCGTCCTGCCTGACGGTCCGCGTCACTTCAGCCCTCCCACGTACGCGAGCGCGTCCTCCAGCGAGATCACGTCCCCGTACTTGGCCTGGATGTCGAACAGGTTCGCCTCCGCGGGGCCGTCGGCGCGGTCACCCACGCACTCCCGCGGCACGAGCACGGGATAGCCGGACTGCAGCGCGTCGACCGCGGTGGCCCGCACACATCCGCTGGTCGTGGCCCCGCAGACGATCACCGTGTCCACCCGCAGCGCGGCCAGCAGCGAGGCCAGACCGGTCCCGAAGAACGCCGAAGCGCCCTTCTTCATGATCAGGTGGTCGGCGTCGGAGTACGGCAGCCGCGCGTCGATCTCGACCGCCTCCGAGCCCACCTCCAGCGCCCGCAAGCCGGGCGCCTTGTCCAGCCAGACCACCGAGGACATCTCGGCGGGCGTGTAGCCGATGCTCGTGTAGACGACCGGCACGTCCGGGTGGGCCGCCTCGACCAACCGGGTCGTCGCCGCCACGACGTCCGTGAGGTCCGCACCCGTCGGGTAGGCGGGGTCGGTGAAGCCCTTGGTCAGGTCGACGACGACGATCGCGGGCCGCTCCCCGCGCCGCACCGGGGCACCGAACCCGGCCCGTTCGTACGTCGCGTCCGTCGAGGATCCGTGCAGACTCATGCCGTACTCCCGTCGAGCTGGTCCTGGAACGCCGCCCGCCTGCGGGTGGCGCAGTCGTCGATCGCCTCCACGATCGTCTGGTAGCCGGTGCACCGACAGAGGTTGGACGCCACGACCTCGCGGATCTCCTCCTTCGTCGCCGCGGGCTCCTCGGCGAGGTAGCCCTCGGCGAGCATCAGCATCCCCGGCGTGCAGAAGCCGCACTGCAGGCCGTGGTGCTCGGAGAAGCACTGCTGCAGGTCGTTGAGCGCCCCGTCCGCGGACAGCGACTCCACGGTCCGGATGTCGGCGCCCTCCACCTGCGCGGCGAACAGCAGGCAGGCCCGCGCGGGGCTGCCGTCGACGAGCACGGTGCACGCCCCGCAGATCCCGTGCTCGCACCCGACGTGGGTACCGGTCAGCCGCAGGTCGTGCCGCAGCACGTCGACGAGGGTGCGGCGGGGCTCGACGGCGAGGTCGTGCCGCTCGCCGTTCACGGTCAGCTCGATCAGCTGGATCATCGGGAGACCTCCAGGGCCCGGAAGATCGCCTCGCGGGGGATCGGGGTGTCGTCGAGCTCGATCCCGGTGTGCCGCAGGGCGTCGTTGACGGCGTTGAGGACGGCGGCGGGCGCGCCGATGGTGCCGCCCTCGCCTGCCCCCTTGGCTCCGCTCTCGGTGAACGCGCACGGCGTCTCGAGGTGCTCGATGCGCACGTCCGGGATCTCCGCGGCGGTGGGGACCTTGTACTCCATGAAGGACGGGGCGAGCGGCTGGCCCGCGTCGTCGTAGCGGACCTCCTCGAACAGGGCGCCCGCGATGCCCTGCGCGATCCCACCGCGCGCCTGCCCCTCCACGACCTGGGGATGGATCGCCACGCCGCAGTCCTCGACGCACACGTACCGCAGGATCTCGACGCCCCCGGTCCCCGGGTCCAGCTCGACGACCACGCCGTGCGTCGCGTTGGAGAAGGTCCCGTCGCCCGCCACGTCGAAGCTGGCCGTGGCCTGCAGCCCGGGCCCGACGCCCTTGGGCAGCAGGTGCGCCTTCAAGTACGCCACGTCCGCGATCTCGGGATAGGACAGCCAGGAGTCCCCGACCCGGACCCCGCCCTCGGCGAGCACCGCGGCCTCGGGGTCACCGCCGAGCAGGTGCGCCGCGATCTCCCGCAGCTGGTCGCCGAGCTTGACCGACGCCGCCGCGACGGCGCTGCCGCCGATGGTGATCGAGCGCGAGGCGAACGAGCCCCAGCCGTAGGTGATCCGGTCCGTGTCGCCCTGGACGATCTTCACACGGTCGTAGGGGACGCCGAGCCGGTCCGCGACGATCTGCGCCATCGTGGTCTCGTGGCTCTGTCCGTGGGACAGCGTGCCGGTGGTGACCGAGACCGTGCCGTCGAGGTCCATCCGGATCTCGGAGATGTCGAACCCCGGAACGACCTGCATCCTCCGCTGCGCGAAGGCGCCGGAGCCGTAGCCCGTCCGCTCGGAGAAGCAGGCGAACCCGATCCCGAGGACCTTGTCCTCGGCGGTCCGCCGGGAGAACCATCCCTCGTCCCGCAGGGTCTGCTCGCACAGGTCGAGCGACTCCAGGTAGGACCCCGGGTCGTAGGTGATCGCGTTGACGCCGGTGTAGGGGAAGACGGTGATCACGTTGCGCCGCCGCAGCTCCACGGCGTCCATGCCCAACGCCCGGGCGGCCTTCTCCATCACCCGCTCCATGACCATGACGTACTGCGGCCTGCTCACCCCGCGGTACGGCGCGGTCGGTGCCTTGTTCGTGGTGACCGCGCGGCCACGCACCCGGTAGGCCGGGATCCGGTAGACGCCGGGCATCTCGGCGGACGCCATCAGCGGCTCGATGCCTGCCGTGAACGGGTAGCAGGAGTAGGCGCCCATGTCGCACAGCACGTCCGCGTCGAGGGCGAGGATCTCGCCGGAGGCGGAGAAGGCGGCGCGCACGGCGTACCGCTGCTCGCGCGCCAGGAACGCGGCGGTCAGGGCGTCGCGCCGGTCCTCGATCCACTTGACGGGCCTGCGCAACCGCAGCGCGGCGGCCGCGGCGGCGATCTCCTCGCGGCCCACCACGCACTTCTGCCCGAACCCGCCGCCCATGTCCGGCACCGTGACCCGGACCTGCTTCTCGTCCAGCCCGACGCACTGCGCCAGCACGGTCCGCACCTGGTGGGGGACCTGGGTGCAGGTCTGCACGCGCAGCTGCTCGTCCCGGTCGTCCCACTCGGCGACGACCCCGCGGGTCTCCAGCGGCAACGCGTTCTGCCGCCCCGTCTTCGACCGCACCTCCACGACCGTGTCCGCCGCGGCGAACACCGCGTCGATGCCCTCGGTCGCGAACAGCGAGACGTCGACCAGGGTGTTCCGCGGGGCCTCGGCGTGCACCAGCGGGGCGCCCTCCGCCAGCGCCCCGAGGTCGCTCACCACGGGCTCCAGCGGCGCGTACTCCACGATCGCCGCCTCGACCCCGTCCTCGGCCGCGTACGCGTCCTTCGCGACGACGATCGCCACCGGCTCCCCGACGTACCGCACCTTGTCCCGGGCGAGGACCGGCATCGCGGTGGGCACGAACTCCGTGGCCGGGCGGTCCAGCAGCGCGGTGATGTCCCGCAGGTCCAGGTCCGCCGCCGAGTAGGCCGCGACGACCCCGGGCACCGCGCGGACCTCGGACAGGTCGACGCCGAGTACCTCCGCGTGCGCCTCGGTGCTGCGCACGAACTGGGCGTGCAGCATCCCCGGCAGCGCGATGTCGTCCACGAACCGGCCGCGGCCCGCCAGCAGCCGCGGGTCCTCCCTCCGGGGGACGGACGCGCCGACCCAGGCCCCGTCGCGGCGCAGGCTCGGTTCAGCCACGGCCCGCCTCCTCGTAGGCACGCGTGACCAGCGTCCGGACCAGCCCGCGCCGGTAGTGCGCGCTGATCCCGGGCTCGTCCCGCAGGTCCAGGGCCCCGGCGATGGCGGCGGCGTCCCGGCCGGTGGCCACCACCGGCACCGGCCCCACGCCACCGAGTACCACGCGTTCGGTCTCGACGGACACCGCCGCCGCCACCAGCGCGAAGTCGCCGCGCCGGTCCGCGTACTCGGTCAGCGCGGCCCGCGGGAGCGGGTGCGGGAAGACCAGCTCGGTGATCAGCTCGTCCGGCTCCAGGGCGGTGGTGAACGGGCCGAGGAAGAAGTCCGACGCCGGGATCTCGCGGACCCCCGACGGTCCCTCCGCGACGATCCGGGCGTCGAACAGGACCGCGAGCAGGCACCACTCGGCCGTCGCGTCCGCGTGCGCGATGCTCCCGCCGACCGTGCCGCGGGTGCGGATGGGCAGGTGCCCCACCCAGCGCATCGCGGCGGAGAGCACCCCGAGGCCCGCCTTCTCGACCTCGCGGTGGGTGGTCAGCGCTCCGATCCGCAGCCGCGACCCGTCGACCGTGATGCCCCGCAGCGAGTCGACGTGGGTGATGTCGACCAGGTGCTCGGGCCGCGCGAGCCGGAAGTTCATCATCGCCACCAGGCTTTGGCCGCCCGCGATGAGCTTCGCGTCGTCGCCGAGCTCGGTGAGCAGCTCGACGGCTCTCGCCGCGGTGTGGGCTCGGTGATACTCGAAGGCCGCGGGCTTCACACGGCCTGCTTCTCGTCGGTCACCGGGACCTCGGCGCCCGCGATCCGGTCCAGCTCGCGGCCCTTCGTCTCCGGTGCGCAGAAGGCCATGTACGCCACGGCCGCCAGTACGACCACGCCCATGAGGGCGAAGGTCAGCGGAAGGCCGAGCACCGGCCAGAGCAGGCTGCCGAAGACCAGCGGCACGAAGCCCGTCACGGCCCGGCTCATCGACGAGGCCCAGCCGAAGCCCGACGCCCGCAGCTCGGTCGGGTACAGCTCGGACACGTAGGCGTACATCACCGGGATGACCACCAGGGCGAAGAAGCCGAACACCGCGATCATCACGATCGCCGCCGTCGACGAGCCCAGGACCAGCGAGAACACCACGAGCGAGAGGGCGGCCAGCGGCGCGGCGACCCCGATGACCCACTTGCGACCGACGACCTCGACCAGCAGGACCGAGGTGATCACGCCGAGGATGCCGACGGCGTTCATCACCGTCGTCGAGCCGAAGGCCGCGACGTCGCCCATGCCCTGCGCCCGCAGGATCGACGGCATCCAGGACAGGGCCGCGTAGTAGACGACCATGACCGAGACGAACAGTGCCCAGGCCACGCCGGTGACCTTCGGGTTGAACGCCCACACGAGCTTGAGCTGCTCGAGCGCGGCCGACAGCCCCTTCTTGCGCGACGCGGCGGCCTCCGGGACGACGGTCGGGATCTCGTAGGGCTCGACGGGCGCCCCGGTGCGCATCACCATGTCGTCGATGACGGCGCGCGCCTCGGCCTCGCGGCCGGTGCGGGCCAGGTAGAGCGGGGACTCCGGCACGCCGCGGCGGATCCAGAACAGCAGGATCGCGGGCAGCACCATCAGGGCGAGCATCCAGCGCCAGTTCCCCGTGACGGGGACCAGGAAGGTCGCGCTGACGCCGGCCAGCGTGGTGCCGATCGGCCACCAGCCGTCCATCGCCGCGAGGACCCGGCCACGCTGCTTGCGCGGGGAGAACTCGCTGACGATCGCGTAGTCCACCGGGATGCAGCCGCCCAGCCCGACGCCCGCCAGGAAGCGGAGCACCAGGAAGATCTCCCAGCTCGGCGACAGCGCACCGAGCACGGAGAACAGGGCGAAGATCATCAGCGTGATCGAGAAGGCCTTCTTGCGGCCCATCCGGTCCGCGATGGTGCCCCAGGCGATCGCGCCGACCGCCATGCCGATCAGGTTGGCCGTCGCGACGAGGCCGCGCTGGCCGGTGGAGAGCCCGAACTCGGTGCCGAGCAGGGGGGTGAGGAAGCCGTTGAGGGCGACGTCCCAGGCGTCGAACATGTAGCCGAGACCGCCGATGACGAAGATCCGCCCCTGTACCCCCCACTTCCACGGGAGGTCCTGGACGACCTGGTCGCCTGTACGCATCGTCGATGCTCCTTCTCAGCGCGCGAACGGGTAGGAGTGGGACTCGGTGTCCGGGTCGTTCAGCGGCGAGCCGCCCCAGAGCCAGTCGTAGGAGACGTCGGACTCGCCTCGGAACTCGCGCAGGAGCTGGTCTCGCTCCCGCTGTTCCGGGCCGTCGGGCAGGTGGTAGAAGCGCATGTTCTGCAGCGACGCATCCTGGACCATCCCGGCGTGCGTCGCCCGGCGGGAGACGTAGCGGACCAGCGCGGCGTCGATGTCGGCGCGGGTGACCGCGCCGAGCTCCTCGGCCAGCACCGCGGCGTCCTCCATGGCCTGGGACGCGCCCTGGGCCTGGTAGGGCAGCATCGCGTGGCAGGCGTCGCCGAGCAGCGCGACCCGACCGTCGACCCAGACGGGATCGCGGCGGCGGCGGAACAGTGCCCACTTCGACGCGTCCCCCTCCGCCTTGGACAGCATCGAGGCCACCCGGTCGTCCCAGCCGGGGAAGGCGTCGACGAGCTCGTCGGCCGTGGCGGGGATCGTCCAGGCCTCGGTGGTGTCCAGGGTGTTCGGGACGACCGCGACCACGTTGAGGAACTCCCCGCCGCGCACGAAGTAGTGCACGAGGTGGCGGTCGGGGCCGTACCAGATCGTGGAGTGGAAGCGGTCGGCCAGGAACCGGGTCGTGGCGTCTGCGCGGATCTTGTCGCCCGGGATCAGCGCCCGGAAGCACATCTTTCCGGAGAACACGAGCGTGTCGTCGAAGTCGCAGGCCTCCCGGACGCGCGAGCGGATGCCGTCCGCGCCGATGAGGACCTCACCGGCGAAGCGGCGACCGTCCGCGGTGACCGCGACGGGCCGCTCCGGGTCGGTCCGGTCCACGTCGACGACGCCGGAGCCGGTGTGCACCTCGGTGACGGGCCCGGGGCCGTCGGGGTCGGTGCAGGCGTCGAGCAGGATCCGGTGCAGGTCCGCGC
>Ga0207644_10003124_pt1 | contig 10661 bp, 2 predicted proteins | sample KBSS73metaG_FD_184326 | JGI IMG/M metagenome (GOLD analysis project Ga0207644, IMG submission 184326) | Switchgrass rhizosphere microbial communities from Kellogg Biological Station, Michigan, USA - KBS S7-3 metaG (SPAdes) (version 2) | ecosystem: Host-associated > Plants > Roots > Rhizosphere >... | reverse complement strand
GATCGCAAGCTGCAGCGACAGCATCCCCGTCGCCGGGCTCACCGTCACCGGAACCACCACGTCGCCGCCCGGTCCCACCGTCGACACCGGCGGAACGCTCACCGTCGCAGCCACGGCCGTGCTGGCGGCCGTCACCGCGCCGATCACGGTCATTCCCACGAGCAGCGCCAGTCCGAGTTGCCTGAGGATCTTCATGGTTTGAGCCTTCCTCACCGTTGTTACTGATGGCCTATCGAATCGCGGGGGGAGACTCTTCGGCCGGTTGTCGTGGTTCCCTTCGGGTCGCTTACTCCGTCACCTTGATGATCTGACGCGGCGCGCCGCCGGGCGGAAGGCCCGGCGACCACACGAGCGGGATCTGGCCCTCGTTCGCCTGCGCGGCGACCGTGAAGGGAACCCCGTCCACGTGGGACGTCATCGTGTACGTCACTTTCAGGAACGAACCGCTTCCGACCATCGCCGCAGGGCCGAAGGCCGCGATCATCGTGTCGTTGCCGTTCTGGTTGGACACCGCTGTCAGGCCGGATCCGATCCCGGTCGTTGTCACACCGGTCACGTGGATCGCCGCCGCGTCGTAGTGCAGCGACATGTCCAGGCCCTGGATCCCGTCCGCGTGCTGGATCGCCAGCTCGACCGTGTACGAGCCGTCCTTGTTCAGCTTCGGACCGCTCGCCAGGTAGAGCACCGCGCCCCCGAACCGCTCCGTGCGGACGGTGTGCGCCGGATCGAGCTTCTCGAGGGCCGGGACCTGCTCCGTGCGGAACGACTGCGTCTCCACATCGAGCGCGGGCGTCTCGGACCTCACATCGGTATCGGGGATCGCCGGGCTCGACGCGCCGAACAGCACCGGCGCCGTCCAGTTGCCGGTCACATCGCCGTACAGGACGCCGAGGAAGTTGTAGTTCTCGGCGACGCCCGTCAGCGGGGTGAACGATCGCGAGGCCGGCAGGAAGGCCCAGTCCGAGCCCGTCGCCGTGCGCACCGGGAAGGCGTAGCTCACGCACGAGCCCGAGATCGAGCGCTGCGCGACCAGGGCCGCGTCGAACGCCGTGACGCCGCCGTTGTTCGACACATCGCCCGCGATCTTCTGGTTGTTGGTCAGCGCGATCAGCAGAACCGTGTACTTCGCGATCGCCGTCGCGTCGGCCGCCGTGATGGCCGCGTGGCACGAGGCTTCCGTCGCCTCGAGCAGCGGCTGCGGGGTCAGGGTGATGTTCCCCGCCTCGTCCGGGAAGTCGTACTGCCCGGCGGCGTCCGTCACGTCCGTCGTGAAGGGATGCCCCGTCCGGTCCCGCCGCACCGTCTCGCCGGGGACGGGCTTCGTGCTCGGCTCGGTCGACGTCACCGAGTCGCGGTAGTAGTCGATGAGACCCGAGATGTCGCACACGCCCGAGGCCGTGCCGAAGTCGCACGATCCGCTGGGCTCGACGCAGACGTCCGTCGTGCACTGGTTCGAGTCGTTGCAGACCACGGGCGTTCCGAGGCACGAACCGGAGCCGTTGCACGCGTCCGAGGTCGTGCAGCCGAGCCCGTCGCTGCACGGGAACCCGCTGTTCTCGTAACGAGGGTTGCAGAGCCCCGCTCCGTCGCACGAGTCGGGGTTGTCGCAGTTGGTGTCCGAGTTGCTGCCGCACGGCGTGAGCGCCGGTGTGAGAACGGGCGCGCACGCGTTCGTCGTCCCGTCGCACGTATCGTCCGGGTTGCACCCGGAGGCGTCACCCGCCAGGCACACGAACCCGGCCGTCTTCTTGCGGTCCACGCAGCTCCCCGTCCCGTTGCACGTGTCGGCAGCGTCGCACGGACCGCTGACCGGAACTCCCGTGCACGACGTCCCGGCAGGCGGGAAGCCGTTGTCCTGGCACGCACCACTCTGGCAGGTGTCCTGGTTGACGCAGTCCGATCCTGTGTCCCCGCACGAGCTGCCGTTCGTATGGTGGTTCACCTGGCAGATGCCGGAGCCGTTGCACGTGTCCGCATCGTCGCAGGAGCTCGTCGACGGATCCCCGCACGCGCTGCCCGAGGCGCGGTTCGTGAACACGCACGAGACGCCGTTGAAGCTGTCGTCGGTGCAATCGTTGGAGTCGTCGCACACGACCGTGAAGAGACCGTCGTCGATGTTCGTCGTGATCGTTCCCTCGTTGGCGTCCGCCGTGCGGATGTCGATCGGCGTCTGCTGTCCGAAGGTCCCCACGACAGTCACGACGATGTCCGCGATCCGGCGATTGCCCGACAGGGGCGTCACGCCGAAGGCGGAGATCTGCGCACGGCCCGGGGTCGAGATGTTCGCGTTGACTTCCCAGTCGCCGGGGACGTCGCCCGCCACGACGCTCGTCGCCGTGATGATGTTCGAGTTCCAGTAGACGTCCGTGTCCAGCGCGATGATGCCGTTGGCCGGATTCGCGTAGATCGGGATGTGCACCGAGAACGTCGGCGCGCCCTGGCTGGTGTCGGGGCTCGAGATCGTCGAGGTCGCCGCCGCCACCGACAGGGTCCCGTTCGAGGCCGTCGAGGGGATGTTGTTCTCGTTCAGGTCGTGTTGAGTGAGCGTGATCGCCGACGAGCTGCCGTCCCCGCCCACCGCGTGGAAGACCACCCACGCCACCTCGCCCGAGCCGGAGAGCGGTGTCGCGCTGAACATCGAGATCTGCAGCGTTCCCGCGGAGGGAACGTTGTACTGCAGCTCGAAGTTGCTCGTGTACGCCGTCGTCGTGACCAGCGTCGGCGTCACCACCGCCGGGTTGTACGTGATGGTCGCATCCACAGCGATCACCCCGTCCGCGGGGCTCACCGAGATCGGCACCACCGCGTCTCCTCCCGGAGACACGAACAGCGGCGAGGGCACGCTGACGACGCTCGTCGCCAGGGCCGGGACCGCCCACGTGCACGCAAGGACCAAGAAGAGGAGCAGTGCGGAGCTTCTAACGATCTTCATTGGAGAGTTCCCTTCCCCTAGCGGTTTGCAACACCCCGGGAGGGCGCGTGCCCTCCCGGGGATGATCGAAGTGTCTGGTTCTTACTGCTCGTCCACACGGATCTGCGGATCCGAAGTGCGCGGCACACCGGACCAGGAGATCGGGATCTGGCCCTCGTTCGCCTGGGCAGCGACGCCGAAGGGCAGGCCGCCCACGCTCTTGGTCATGTTGTACGTCACCTTCAGGAACGCTCCCGTGCCCTGCAGCGCTTCGACGCCGAACAGCCCGACCTGGTAGTTGCCGCCGTCGGCATGGCCCACGACCGTCCACGCCGAGCTGATGCCCGTCGTGGCGACGCTGACCACGCTAATCGATTCGGTGTCGAAGTGCAGGTTCATGTCGAGGCCCAGGATGCCGTCGGCGCGCTGCATGCCGAGCATCACGGACCACGTTCCGTCCTGGTTGTGCGTCGGAGAGCCGGCCACGTAGAGCACCGCGCCCGCCTTCTTGCCGTCCGCCTTCATGGTGTTGATCGGGACGAGAACGGGCGTCGGGATCCGCATCGAGGCTTCGGCCATCGTCGTTTCGAGAGACGGTGCCTGGGGCTTGTCGTCCGTCGACTGACCGAACAGCACCGGAGCGATCCAGTTGCCGGTCACGTCACCGTAGAGGATGCCGAGGAAGCTGTAGTCCTCCGCGATGCCCGTGAGCGGCGTGTAGCTGCGGCTGACCGGACGGAACGCCCAGTCGGAGCCCGTCGCCGTGCGCACCGGGAAGGCGTAGGTGAGGCAGGGTGAAGCAACCGCCTTCTGGGCCGTGAGAGCAGCGTCGAAGGAGCTGATCGCGCCGTTGTTGGAGACGTCTCCGGCGATCCGCTGATTGGTCGTGAGGATCACGATCCCGACCGACGCCTTCGAGATCTCCGTGGCGTCCGCCGCGGTGATCGAAGAGTGGCACTCGGCCTCGTCCGTCATGACGCGGACCGCCGCCGGGGTGAGGGTGACGTTGCCGCCCTCGTTCGTGAAGGTGTAGTTGCCGCTGGAGTCGGTCGAGGTGCTGCCCACTCCCTCGATGCTGCTGTTACGGGACACGCCCTCGCTGGGGATGCCCTTCGTGCTGGGCTCCACCGGACCGACGTTGTCGCGGTAGTAGCGGACCGTGCCGTTGATGTTGCACGTACCGGAGGTGGCATAGCTGCACGTGGCGAACGGACCTTCCACGCAAGTGTCGTTGGTGCAGGCGCTGCCGTCGCTGCAGTTGTACGGCGTGCTGTTGGCGCAGCTTCCGGTTGAGTTGCAGGTGTCGTTGATGGTACAGACAAAACCATCGCTGCATGACGTGCCGGAAGGCTCGTAATGCGGGGCGCAGGCTCCGGCGCCGTCGCAGGTGTCGGGGTTGTCGCAGTCGGTGTCCGAGCTGCTGCCGCAGGCCGTGCTGGTGCTCGAGAAGCCCGTCGGGTTGCAGCTGTTGGCCCCGCCGGCCCTGTACACGATCGAGTCGATGTTCTGACCCGTGCCGGCCACGGTCAGGTCCGAAGCGACGCGCCACCGCAGGACGACCGGGTTACCGGCCGCGATCGGCCCGAGGGTCGCCGTGGACGTGATGAACGCCGGGAATCCTGTCGAGGCTCCGGTCCATGCCGAGCGTCCCGCGATCGGGCTGCTGAACCCGGTTGAGATCGTGCCCGTGTATCCGCCGGTCACGAAGCTTCCGCCGCTCAGCGGATCCGTGATATCGCGGAACGGACCGCCGTTGATCGAGATCTCGAGGACGCCGCCGTCGAACCCGCTCTCCAGGGTGAAGTTGTTCCTGAACGAGACCGTGTCCGTGGCACTCGAAACGATGATCGTCGGGCTGATGAGCACCTTGTCGGTGATGCCCGCGGGATCGATGGTGTTGGCGGCGTTCGGAGCCGTGTCGTTCGGGCTCGTCACCGTCTTCCACGCGTCGACAGCGGCGCCAGTGATCACCGTCGAGGTCCATCCGGCGGGGATGGCGGGAGCCGTCACACCGTCGAAGTTCTCCGTGAGCTTGGGACCGCACACGTCGCCCGAGGTGCAGACGTTGCCGTCGTCACAGGGGTTCGTGTTGTTCGCGAAGATGCAGAGGCCGTTCGTCGGGTTGCACGAGTCGGAGGTGCAGACGTTGCTGTCGTTGCAGATGACCGGGTTCGTGCCCGTGCACGTCCCGCCGAGGCAGACGTCGGTCTGCGTGCAGGCATTGCTGTCGGTGCAGGAGTTGCTGTTGTTGTTCGTGAACCGGCAACCCTCGTCGCCCGCCGAGAAACACGCATCGTCCGTGCAGGCGTTGTTGTCGTTGCAGACGACCGGAGTGAAGACGCACAGGCCGTTCGACGGGTTGCAGGTGTCGGTGGTGCAAACGTCGAGGTCGTTGCAGATGACGGGGTTTCCGCCGACGCACGTCCCGCCTGAGCAGGTGTCGGTCTGCGTGCACGCGTTGCTGTCGTTGCACGGGTTGGAGTTGTTCGTGTGCGTGCACTGGCCGTTGAGGCACGAGTCGGTGGTACACACGTTGCTGTCATCGCACTCGGCGTCACTGCCGCAGATCGCCACCACGTTCACGCACCAGCCGCTCATGGTGCCAGTGTCGCCCGTGGAGTCGTCGACGACGTACAGCTTCCAGGTTCCGTTGGGGTTCGTGCCATTGAAAGATGCGGCAAAGGTCGTGTTGGCCGACGGCGCCGGAGCGGGGGCCCCCCAAGCCTCGGTTCCCGTGCCGGGGACTACGTTCGTCGGCTTGAAGGAGCCGTTGACCAGCGGACCGGCATCCGGGATCAATGATGCTGCGCTATCCGCGAGCGTTAGGGTCACGGGGCTCGCGATCGTGCTGCTGCTACCTCCCACATCCGACAAGATGACCAAGTTATTAGTGGCGGTTGGGCCCGCCAGCAACATGTCGATGTCGTCAGGGAAGCTATGAGCGACGTTGTTGAGCCTCGCCGTGATGGAGCAAGTGAAAGTAGGCTGGCCCGACACGGTGACCACGGACGGGTACGGGAGCGCTCCAGCAGCGCCGTCGCGAATGCTCATGGCCCCGTCCGTATTGCAGAACTGTACGGGAGGCGGAGTCGGTCCGGGCACGCACACCCCGCCCGCGCAGGCGTCGCCAATGGTGCAGGGGTTGCCGTCCGAGCAGGGATCCGTATTGGGTGTGCCGCAAACGCCACCACCGCACGTCGTACCTGTCGTGCAGGCGTTACCGTCCTCGCACGGGTCGGTGTTGAACCCATAGCAGGCGCCGCCCGAGCAAACGTCGTTCGTGCAAGGATTGCCGTCGCTCGGGCAGGAGTTCGAGTTGTTCGGGAAGGTGCACGTACCGGAGCTGCAAATATTGTCCGTGCAGGGGTTGCCGTCGTTGCAGTCGCTGTTGCTTCCGCAGCCGGGGACGCCGTCGAACTCGTCCGCACCGATGTCCGGGGCGGTGGCACCGCCATTGGTCGACCCCGCAGGTCCGGGGCGCACCTGGTTGTCATAGTCGATCGTCACGCCCGTGCTCGCGGTTCCTCGCGATTCGATGGGCGTCGGCGTGAGACCGAAGTTGAGGTGCAGGTCGCCCGTCGAGACGAACGGGCTCACGAATGGCACACTCACACCTGAAAGGCTTGCGGCGTCACCAGAGGAAGCGGTCTGCCACCCGGAGAAGGTCTGGTCGGCCGCAAGGCCCCAGATGCCGACGGTGCCGGCGACCGGGCTGTTGAGAACGTTGTTGTTCGAGGCGCCCGCGCCCCAACCCGTCGCAGGGACGGAGTTCACGTTGCCGATGGCGTAGTGCTTGCCCGTGCCGCCGGTCCGGACGTTGTTGAAGATGTTGTTCAGGACGCTGACAGGCGTGGTGATGGCCGAGGCGGCGGTGCCGTCGCCCCTCAGGAAGCCAAAGGTCGGCAACGCACCGGCGCTCGCGGCTCCCTGGATCTGAACCGAGTTGAACCAAGACCTCAACGTCGCTGCCATCGAGAAGAAGTTCCAGATACCGGTGAACTCCGTGTTGGTGGCTTGGCTGTCCCCCAGGGAGACCATGTTGTTCGACACTTGCGCGAAAGTGGTTGCCGTGACAACAGCAATTCCGACGGCAACAGGCGGAGTCGTCGCCACCGTCATCGTGGAAGCGTTTCGAACGTCGTAGACCTTGTTCCGGCTCACCGTACCGCCAGTAACACCGACGAGCGAGCTGCTTCCCGTGAGCACGATGCCGGCTGGGGCGGTTGCGACCGTGCCCGCGTTGGTCGAGATGATGGAATTCACGGTGTTCTGTTCGATGAGGCCCCCAAACGGAGCTCCGCCGGTTCCCGTGCTCACCAAGATGCCGCTGGTCGCCCCGACACCAACGCTCGCGGTCGCGCCGGTGATGTCGTGAATGGTGTTCGATAGGATCGAAGGCTTACCACCGGAGGCGCTCGCGCTGATACCGGGGGACTGGAACTGACAGGCCCGGACCACGTGCGCCGTGCCCGTTCCAGAGTTGGTCATATTCGCGAACGTGTTGCCGGAGATTGTGATCGGCATGGTGGTGCCACTCAGCAATCCGATCATCTGCTGGGCCGTGGCACTCGCGCCCGTGGACGTGATCTGAATGCTGTTCGCGGTGCTGGTGCTTCCGATCAGGTTGTTCGTGTAGGTCACCAAGCCGCCGAGAGCCTGGCTCGCGTTGATGTTCACGTTGAGCGTCGCCGAACCGGTCGCAGTCAGCGATCCGATCGTGTTGTTCGAAAAGATGTAATCCCCGCCCTGGGTGCCCGAAACGTTCGCGCCGGTGATGAAGCTGCCTCCGCTGGTGCTCGTGACCAGGATGGAGCCTGTTCCGGTCCCGCTGCCGATCGTATTTCCAGTGATGCTGGCGGAACCGATCGGCACGCTCAAACCGGCGAAGCTCCCGGTCGTCGAAGTCAGGCTGACATTCGAAATCGTGTTGTTCGTGATGCTGTTCGTGCCAACACCCGGTTGAACCTGGATGGCCGTTAGACTCGAGGCAACCGCCCCAGTCATTGTGTAGGTGCCAGTCTGGTTCGAAGCAGAGTAGCCGACGATGTTTCCGGAGATGTTGTAGTCGTTGCCTCCGTTGACGAAGATACCGATGTGCGTGTTGCCCGTGGTGTACGTGCGCGTCGCGGTCTGGAACAAACGATTATTGGTGATCGCCCATCCCCAGTTGCTCACGTTCGTGTTGGTGGTGACCAGGATGCCACGCGTCGCGGTAGTCGCGCTGAAGAAATCGAGTACGTTGCAGTTGGTGATGGTGTTTCCGGTATTGAGCTGGGTCGTGCTCGCGGTTCCGATCGACGTGATCCCGTTAACGGGGAAAGAAAGAGCAACACTGGGCTTCACATCGCAGGTGTCGATCGTGTTGTTGTTGTTCCCGGTGACTCCGGTCGATGTGCTGAAGAGGACAACCCCGCTGGTTGTCGATGTGCTAATACCTTGTATGCTCACGAACTCGATCGTGTTACGTGAGGCTCCGTTGATGAAACGGACTGCGAAACCAGTGCCGGTGTCGGCGACTGTCAATTGCGGGGTTGAGACACCACCCGGGCGACCATCGATGATGACGTTCGTCGCTGTGCTGAGGTCGAGGGTGCCGGTCGCATTGGCGCTCGTAATGCTGAGGTTCGTCGCACCCGATACGGGCCTGATGGTGATCGTATTCGACGGGGAGCCCAGGGTGTTGACCACAAGAGGGAAGGTCTCTACCGTGCTGACGTACGTCGACTGCAATTCGAGAATGACGTTGCCAGCCAGACCGTTTGTATTGATTGAGGTGACGGCTGCGCCAATGCTCGTGAACGTGCCCGTGGGACCGACGGAGATCGTGCCAGCGAGCGTTCCGACTGAGGTGGCCTGACTCCCTGTCAGTGCCGCACTCTGGCCGCCCTCGGAAACCGCAACCACCTTCCAGAACCAGGTCGTGTTGGAGGCGAGGCTAGTGGCCGCGAAAGACGTGGCGTTCGCCGCCGTCTGGCCGACGAAAGTGTACGTGACGCCGTCGAGCGAGCGGTAGATTGCGTTACCGAACTCGTTGGAAGCGTTGTCGGTCCAGTTCAACGTCATTGCATTGAGGCCGACCGCCGTGAAATTCAGGCCTGTTGGGGCAGCGGGTGAATTGGGGGTGAACGTGTACTTCGTGCCGCTCGTGATGGCAAGAGTGTTGGTGTTGTTCGCCGTAGCGTAGCTAACGGTGTTCGTGCTCGTCGTAACGCTCGCGAACGAAGTTGCCGTCGTGGCGATACCGACGGAGTACCCGTTGGTGGCAGTCGGAATAGCGCCGTAGACGAACTCGACCACGCCCGTCGTCTCGTAAAGCCAGAGCTGGAAGGTGGCGGTCCCCGACGTCGCAGTTCCGACGCGCGGCACCTGCTCGTTCTTCCATTCAATCACCAGCTTTCGGGTTGGGGCTGAGCCGACCACCTTGTAGTGGACCTTGCCGTTGTTGCCGACCCAAAGATCATCCCAGTAGGGGAAGATGCTCGGCTGAACAGTGGTGTCCGTAACGCTGTTCGTGCCGGTATTGGCTACCGGCGCGACGCCAAGTCGGATCAGTCCGTTTGCGTTTGCCGTAAACAACGTCTGTCGCACACCATCGAACCAGAAGTCGAATCCGATGGGGGCGATAGTCGAACTCGCATCGTCAGTGTCCGCTGCCAGCAGGAGCGATGTGCCGCTCGACATGTCCTCTAGCGCGTTACCGGACGAGTTCGAGAACGCGTACGTGGTAACGGCGATCAGGTTCGACGAAGGAGTCCCGTCGACCTCTGGGGCCGGGGCCTCTACCTTCTTCTCGACAGGATCGGTCTGAGGAGTGACCGCGAAACCAGCCGTGTCGACCGCGAGCGGCGTGTCGAGGACATCCGACTTCGCGTCCTTGGCCGGCTCTTGCGCGAGCACGAGCGGTAGCGCCATCGCGCTGATCAGCGCAAGGGTCGCGATAGCGGCGACGAGCGAACGGTGGGAGAGCGCCCTCATGTTCGGCCTCCAAAGCTCCTGCGAATTTTTTGGGGTTGGGCGGTGCCGGCGGGACCGCGAGGATGACGTGAAGCCGGTGTACACCGAAAGAATCAGCGCGACCATGCGTGAGTTCTTCATTCCCAACCTTCCCTTGAATGTCCCGCGACGAATGCCGCTAGGACGACCCCCAAATCACCACACAGACGTCTTTGCTCGAACCCCCCAGGCCCGAGAAGCAGTCAATCTACGACAAGAAATGCTATTCCGGGATAGAAACTTGTTCGAAAGCACCGTTTCCTTCCGAAACGGCGCAGTCCAATTCGAACAAGTCGTCAGCTGTCCCCCACCATTCGCCCAGTCGCTCGGGGCGCAAAAGTGCCTCACCGCGACGCCTCCCGAGCGCCGGCGGTACTGCCGATGCTTCCTACGCCCCTCCCGCGAGGGTGTAGGGTGCGGCTGCGGACGGACTCACCGAACGGTCGTTGACCGTCCGTCCGCATGACCCGGCCATCAGGCCGGAGAGCGTCGAGACCGAGGCCTGCCTGGCGTCGGCCGTGTCCGTGCTCATCTGTACCGTGGCGAGGGCCGCGCTTGCGGCCGCTCCGGTCGCGCCCGGTCCTTCCGGGACCTGCACTCCGGCTCCGCCCGTCCCCTGCGTGAGCGGCGTCGGATCGCATGCGTTGCCCGTGCCGTCGTGGTCGTTGTCCGCCTGGCCGGCGTTGGGCACCGCCGGGCAGTTGTCGCACACATCGCCCACCGCATCCCCGTCCGCGTCCGCCTGGTTCGAGTTCGG
>Ga0207644_10003121_pt1 | contig 10665 bp, 11 predicted proteins | sample KBSS73metaG_FD_184326 | JGI IMG/M metagenome (GOLD analysis project Ga0207644, IMG submission 184326) | Switchgrass rhizosphere microbial communities from Kellogg Biological Station, Michigan, USA - KBS S7-3 metaG (SPAdes) (version 2) | ecosystem: Host-associated > Plants > Roots > Rhizosphere... | reverse complement strand
TCATTAGCTGGCGCAGCGACCGCGGGACGGATCGGAGTCACCGTTGCGGCTGGACGTACCTCGGGCAGCTTCACCACCTCGAGCGCGCGGGCCCGGTTGGGCAGCCGGCGGATGAATCCTCGCTCTTCGAGCGCAGAAATGAGCCGGTGGACGCCCGACTTCGACTTGAGGTCCAGCGCCTCGCGCATTTCATCGAAGCTCGGGCTGATCCCGCTCTCGTTGAGGCGGTTGTCAATGAAGAGCAGCAATTCACGCTGCTTGGCGGTGAGCATCGGACCTTCACTCCCCATCAGGAACGAACGGGGAACTTTTAGGCAACAAAGATGCTCAGGTCAAGCGGGCCTAGCTACCGCTCGTTGCAAGGCGCGCTCGGAAGGCTTCGATTGCGCTGTTGTTGCGTTTCACCTTCATCTGGCGCTTGATCGCCGCGACGAACTGCTCGGCATAGTCTTGCGACGCGACCCCGCCGAGCTGTCCTTGGACCTGAGTGATCAGGTTCGGCGCAACGATCGCATTGCCGGGGGTTATCTTGTCGACCTTCACGACGAAGAAGCCGCCGCCCTCGGGGATTGCGGCAAAACTGCTCTTACCCGCGCCAAGCGTGAACAACATCTTCAGCGCAGGCGAAACTGGCCCTTGTGCGGTCGCGATCTGGATCCGCTTCGCCGTCATCGGGCGTACCGCCGGGACGGCGGTGCCGAGGCCCTTCAGAGCGTCGGCGACCGATATGCCCGACGAAGCCTTGTTCGCGACTTGGGTGGCTGCCGCTCTAGCCCGCTGCATCGCCTGGTCCTGGGTCCAGTCGCCAAGAACCTGCGCGCGAATCGACGCAATTGGGGCAGGCGCCGCCGGGACGATCTGAGCCGGCGACACGACGGCGTAGCCGGCCTTGTTCGCGAGGGTGACGATTTCGGGTTCGTCATTCTGCGCCATCTGGAATCCGGTTTGCAGGACGGGTGCGTATTCCGTGGGCATCTTGAAGGACGCATCGGCGCGGGAGACGCCCGAAGCCGTAACCAACGGCGTAGTCGAAACCGTCAGCTTGGCGGCGCCCACCGCCTCATCGAAGTTGGCACCCCCATCAATGGCATTCTGCACCTTGTCGACCAGCTCTTCGATGCCGCCCTTACGCTTCTCATCGTTCAGCTTGGCCGCGATTTCGGCTTTCGCCTGCGTGAGCGACTTGCCTCCGCCCGCCTTAACCGAATCGATCTTCACCACGACCCAGCCGAAGTCGGAGTGGATCGGGCCGACGATGGCGCCCGGCGCCGCGGAGAACACGGCATTGGCTGTCTGGTCGCCGGCAACCCCGGCATAGGCCTGGCGGGTCTGGTCCGCGAGGGTCGTAACGGCGGCATTGGCGCCCGCCGGAGCGGCCGCCGCGGCAAGAGCGGCGCCGCCCTTCGCCCGCGCGGCAATCGCGTTCGCGGTCGCCTGGTCGGGAACGACCACCTGGCTCAGCGAGCGCGTGTCGGTCGGCGCGTAGGTCGCCTTGTTGGCATTGTAATAGGCCATGATCTCCTGGTCGGTGGCGGTCAGCCCCGCGACTTGCTCAGGACCAATCCGCGCGATCCTTAGCGCGCGCTGCTCCGGGATCATGTAGCGCGTCCGGTTGGCGCTGTAATATTGCTGGAGCTGGGTATCGGTCGCCTGAAGGCCGGCTTTGAAGGCGTCGGCCGGAATGACGGCGGCCTCGCCAGTCCGCTCCTCGAGAAGCATCGAGGCATAGGTTGTGGCCATACCGACCGAGGCGTGACCCGATGCCGCGACCGGCGTGATCAGCAACCGGCGGGCAAGCTCGGCGCCGATGAGCTGGCGAACCTGCGCGTCGGTTAAATGTTGCTGTGCCAGAAAGGTGCGATAGGATTGTTCGCTGAACTGGCCGTTGAGTCCCTTCGTGCCAGGGATCTGGGCGATTTCTGCGTCGATTAGTCGCTTCGACAGTGGAAAATCATATTTGTCGGCGAATGCGAGCAGGCTGCGCTGGTCGATAAGCTCGTCGAGGATCGGGCCGAAGTCAGGCATGATGCTCGCATAATCGGCATCGCCGCGCTCCTGCCGGACCTGTTGCAGGCGGTGCTGCATGGCGTCGCTCATGTCGCGCTCGCTGACGGTCTCGCTGCCGGCGCTGGCCAGGGTCCCGCTGCTCATCCCGAAGCCGAGCGTGCCGCTGCCGAAATTCGAGATGTCGGCTGCCGCGAAGCCGCCCATGATGGCGACGACGACCAGGGCCATGATCCACGTTCCGACCTTGGATTTTGAGACGCGACGGAAGAAGGTGAGCATCGGATTCCGGAAGAAATTGGGAAGAGACGTGCCGCTTTAGGGGGCGGGCTGGCGCGCATCAAGCGGCACCGCTAGGGCGCTCGAAAGGGGAGAACATGGCGCTCAAGAAACTCGTCGCCGGCAATTGGAAAATGCATGGCCTTTCAGCCGATCTCGATGAGATTCGGGAGATCGCAGCCGCGTCGCGCGCCTATCCTGCCGTCGACGTCGCCTTGTGCGTTCCGGCTATCCTGATCGAGCGCGCCGCGCGCGCCGTCCCCGGCTTCGCCATTGGCGGCCAGGACGTCCATTTTGCCGCTAGAGGCGCGCACACCGGTTGCACCTCGGCCGAGATGCTGCTCGACGCGGGCGCGAGCCTGACCATCGTTGGGCATTCTGAACGCCGGGATGCCCAGCGCGAAAGCGACGCCGACGTGAAGGCCAAGGCCGAATCGGCGCTCGCGGTTGGCCTCAACGTGATCCTCTGCGTCGGCGAAAGCCTCGCCGTGCGCGAAACGGGCGGGGCAGTGCACACCGTAGGGGCGCAGCTCGACGGCTCGCTCCCGGACAGCCTCGAGGCCGAAGCGGAACTCGCCATCGCCTATGAGCCCATCTGGGCGATCGGCACCGGCAAGATCCCGACCCCTACAGAGATCGGGGAAATGCATGCTTCGATCCGATCCAGGTTGGTCGAGCGCTACGGCGCAGACGGGCGCGGAGTCCGCATTCTCTACGGGGGGTCGGTCAAGGCCTCAAACGCCGCTGAAATCTTTGGCATTGCCGATGTCGACGGCGCGCTGGTCGGCGGTGCCAGCCTTAAGGCGGCGGATTTCCTGCCGATCGTTGCCGCCGCGGCAGCGGTTGAAGGCTGAAGCATCATCGCCTAAGTCGCCTCGCACATTCTTTCCTGAAAGCCCGACATGTTCGCATTTCTGCTGATCGTTCAGACGCTTATCGCTGTTTCGCTCATCACCGTGATTCTGATGCAGCGCTCGGAGGGCGGCGGGCTCGGCGTCGGCGGCAGCTCGTCGGGTTTCATGACCGCGCGCGGCGCGGCGGACTTCCTGACGCGCTCGACGGCGGTCCTCGGCGGCCTGTTCATCGTGCTTTCGATCGTCATGGCGGCGATCGCCGGTGCGACGCGCGAGCCGGTCAAGATTGATACTTCGCTGGCCAATAAGGTCGCTCCGGCCCAGCAGCCGCCGCAACAGGCCCAGCCTGTTCAGCCGCAGCCCGCACCGACGAACAATCAGCAGGCGCCGGCGGTCCCACTGGCGCAGTAGCCGCTTTTTCCACGAAAACTTTTTTGCGCTGCTGGGTTGCGTCCCCGGCGTAAGTCCCCCTAAGCCTCAACTCCCATGGCGCGGTTCATATTTGTCACCGGCGGCGTGGTTTCATCGCTTGGAAAAGGCTTGCTTTCGGCGTCCCTCGGGGCGCTTCTCCAGGCGCGTGGCTACCAGGTTCGCATTCGAAAGTTCGACCCCTATCTCAACGTGGATCCGGGGACGATGTCCCCGTACCAGCACGGCGAAGTCTATGTGACGGACGACGGGGCGGAGACCGACCTGGACCTCGGCCATTACGAGCGCTTCACCGGGGTTTCATCCAAGCAGTCGGACAATGTCACGACGGGCCGCATCTATCGCGACATCATCGCGAAGGAGCGGCGCGGCGACTATCTCGGTGCGACCGTCCAGGTCATTCCGCACGTAACCAACGCAATAAAGGAATTCGCGCTGGCCGACATCGACGGCCTCGATTTCGTCATTTGCGAGATCGGCGGCACCGTCGGCGACATCGAAAGCCTGCCATTCATCGAATCGATCAGGCAGCTCCGTAACGAGCTTGGCCGCGGCAACAGCGTCAGTGTCCACACAACTTTGGTGCCTTGGATCGCTGCTGCAGGCGAGCTCAAGACCAAGCCGACCCAGCAGTCGGTCCGCGAGATTTCTAGCCTCGGCGTCCAGCCGGAAGTGCTGCTGTGCCGCTGCGACCGGCCTTTGCCCGAGGCGGAGCGCGAGAAGATCGCTCTGTTCTGCAACGTCAGGAAGTCTGCTGTCATCCCGGCGCTCGATGCGCGCAATATTTACGACGTGCCGCTGCAATATCATGAAGCCGGGCTCGACGATGAAGTGCTCTACGCCTTCGGGATTACTGATTCGCCGCGGCCCGACGTCGCCCGCTGGCGCGAGATCATGGACCGCATCGATCATTACGAGAGCGAGGTGAATATCGGCGTCGTCGGCAAATATGTCGGCCTTCCCGACGCCTACAAGAGCCTCCGCGAGGCTTTGGTCCACGGTGGCATCGCCAACCGCGCCAAGGTCAATATCCAATGGATCGACGCCGAGTTGTTCGAGCATCCCGAATCGGACGTCGTTGCAGAGCTGGAGCCCTTGCACGGCATCCTCGTCCCCGGCGGCTTCGGCGAGCGCGGCAGCGAGGGAAAGATCGCGTCGGTCAAGTTTGCCCGTGAGCGCGACATTCCCTTCTTCGGCATTTGCCTCGGCATGCAGATGGCCTGCATCGAGGCAGCGCGGAACCAGGCGGGGATTAGTGAGGCATCCACCACCGAGTTCGGCGAGACGTCCGAGCCTGTGGTCGGCATGATCACCGAGTGGATGAGCGATGAAGGCCTCCAGCAGCGTGCCGCGGGTGGCGACCTGGGCGGGACGATGAGGCTCGGCGCCTATCCAGCCAAGCTCAATGGCAACAGCGTCGTCCACTCGATCTATGGCGAGGATCTGATTAGCGAGAGGCACCGTCACCGCTATGAGGTCAACGTCCACTATCGCGATGCGCTCGAAAGTAGCGGCCTCATTTTCTCAGGCATGTCGCCCGACGGCGAGCTCCCCGAGATCGTCGAGCGGCCGGACCATCCCTGGTTCATCGGTGTGCAGTTTCACCCCGAGCTCAAGAGCCGGCCGTTCGAGCCGCATCCTTTGTTTGCTGGCTTCATCGAAGCCGCCGTCAAACAGAGCAGGCTCGTCTGATCGATAGTTAAGGGGAACAGGGTCCGGCCCTGATGGTTACGACCCCGTATCTGATCACGGAGGACGCTCATGCTTCTGACCATCGCCATCATCCTGTTCGTCCTGTGGCTGCTCGGCGCATTCGTCGTGCATGTTGGCGGCGGCCTGATCCATATCTTGCTGGTCATTGCGGTCGTCGTGCTGATCTGGAACTTCGTCACGGGACGCCGCGCCGTTTAGCCGCGCGCGAAGCGTTGCGAGGCGCGTTAACGCGCCCTAGATGCTTCGCATGACGAACAGCATTTCGACGCGCGTGGCCGTGCTTGGCTCCGGGCCGGCCGGTTATACCGCCGCAATCTACGCTGCCCGCGCCGGCCTGGGCCCGGTCCTCATCCAGGGAATCGTTCCCGGGGGCCAGCTCACGACGACGACCGACGTCGAAAACTATCCAGGCTTCCGAGACGTCATCCAGGGTCCGTGGCTGATGGAGGAGATGCAGGCGCAGGCCGAACATGTCGGCACCAAGGTCGTGTGGGACCATATCGCCTCAGTCGACCTGTCGCGACGCCCGTTCCGGCTGACCGGCGATAGCGGCGCTCAATTTTTCGCCGACGCCCTTGTGATCGCGACTGGCGCGCAGGCCCGCTGGCTCGGGCTTCCATCGGAAGAGCATATGAAGGGCAGGGGCGCCTCGGCCTGCGCGACCTGCGACGGTTTCTTCTACCGCGGCAAGAAGGTCGCGGTGATCGGCGGCGGCAACACCGCGGTGGAGGAAGCGCTCTACCTCACCAACCACAGCCATGACGTCACGCTGATCCACCGCCGCGATTCGCTCCGCGCCGAGAAGATCCTGCAGGACCGGCTGTTCGCCAATCCCAACGTCAAGGTGATCTGGGACAGCGAAGTCGTCGAATTCGTCGGCGACGGTGAGCCGGAAGCATTGGTCGGCCTCGACATTCGTAACAAGCGCAGCGGCGAGGTCAGCCGGGTCGAAGTTGAAGGCGCCTTCGTCGCCATCGGCCACTCGCCGGCGACAGAGCTGTTCAAGGATCAGCTCCACCTCGACGGTGACGGCTATATCCAGGTCGCGCCGGGCTCGACCCGGACCAGCGTCGAGGGCGTGTTCGCCTGCGGTGACGTGATGGACAAGATCTATCGGCAGGCGGTCACCGCCGCGGGCACCGGCTGCATGGCAGCGCTCGACGCGGAGAAATATCTCGCTGCCCAGGAATATGAGGCGATAGCCGCCGAGTAGGGGGCAAAAGGGGGGACGCGAGTGAAGCCTACCGGACCGATCCCGCCTCACTTTGCCGCGATCGACGGCCGCCTGTTCATCGGCGGTATGCCGGCGGACGAACTGGTCGAGGAGGCGGGCGGGACCCCGCTCTTCGTCTACGACAACAATATCGTCGGTGCTCAGGTCGCCCGCTTCAAGGGCGCGATGGCTGACGGCATTGCGCTTCATTATTCCGTCACTGCAAACCCTTACGAACCACTGCTCGAATTCCTTGGAAGATATGTCGACGGCTTCCGGATCGTCTCCGGCGGCGAGCTAACGCGCCTCCAAACGGCGGGCCTGGCTGGCATCCCGATCAACTTCGCCGGCCCGGGTAAGCGCGATGCCGAGCTTGAGGCGGCGATCAGGGCAAACGCCACCATCAGCGTCGAGAGCGAAAGCGAAGCAGCACGCGCGATCCGAGCGGCCGAGAAGGTCGGCATCCGGCCGAAGATTTCGGTGCGCGTGACACCGCCGTACGCGATCGAGGAGGGCAGGGTGTCGATCGGAAGCCGGCCGAGCCCGTTCGGAGTCGATGCCGATCGCGTTCCGCTGCTCGTTCAGGGTCTGATTGAGGCCGGAGTCGACTGGCGCGGCTTGCACATGTTCGGCGGCACTCAATGCCTCGATGCCGAAGCGCTGGCGAAAGGTCATCGGGTTACCGTCGCTCATGCCGGCGAGATTGCCGACGCCATTGGGGTGCCCTTGCCCGAGCTCAACCTCGGCAGCGGTTTCGACATTGCCTGCAGGCCGGGTGAATCGCCGCTCGACATCGACCGCGTCGCAGCGGAGCTCAACCGCACCCTTTGCAACGCTCCGCCGATGCTCGCGACAACCTGCTTCACCATCGAGCTTGGCCGCTGGCTGGTTGGAGAAGCAGGCGTGTACCTGACGCGCGTGCTCGACCGGACCGAGAGCTGCGGCCACACCTTCCTGACGACCGACGGCGGCGGCCATCATCTGATCGGCGCGACCGGCAGCCTCGGTGAGCGCGGCCTGATCAATTTCCCGATCGCGGTCGCCAACCGCTTTGATTCTCCGGCCGAGGAGCAAGTCACCGTAACGGGCTGCCTGTGCACGCCGTTCGATGTCCTCGGCGACCAGGTTGGATTGCCCCGCGCCGAGGAAGGCGACCTGATCGCTGTCTTCTGCGCCGGCGCCTATGGCCTCAGCGCGAGCCCGCAGGCGTGGGAAAGCCGTCCGCTCGCCCGCGAGATGCTTATCTAGGGGTAGACGGCCTCGACAAAGTAGAGGCCGCCGGGCGGCGCGTTGAAGCCGAGCGCCGAGCGGTCCTGCGCCTCCAGCGCCTTTCGCATATCGTCCGGCTGCCACTGGCCGCGCCCGACCAGCGCCAGGCAGCCGACCATCGACCGCACCTGATGGTGGAGAAAGCTGCGCGCCGCCGCCGTCACGCGGATCTCCTCGCTGGCCTGGACCACCTCGAGCCAGTCGAGAGTCTTCACCGGGCTGTCCGACTGGCATTGCGCCGAGCGGAAGGTGGTGAAGTCATGACGTCCGATGAGGTGTCTGGCGCCCTCCCGCATCGCGTCGACGTCTAAAGGCACCGGGATATGCCAGACTCGGTCCGCATCCAGCGCCGGCGGCGCGCGGCGGGCGAGGATCCGGTAGAGGTACCGCCGGCCGACACAGCTGAAACGCGCGTGCCAGTCGGCGGCGACCGGCCAAACGTCGATCACCGAAATTGGTTTCGGCCGCACCAGCGCGTTGAGCCCCTCGCGCAGGCGATGCGGGGTCAGCTCGCGCTCAACATCGACGTGAGCGCTCATCGCCAAAGCATGGACGCCGGCGTCGGTCCGACCGGCGGCGATGAACTGGCCCGCCTCGCCGATCATCTTCTGCAGTGCTTCCTCGAGCGTCTGCTGGACCGACGGCCCATGGTCCTGCCGCTGCCAGCCCATAAACGGCCCGCCGTCATATTCGATCGCCAGCCGCCACCGGGTCACTTGAGGATCGTACCCTTGGGGATCGGAAAGCCGCGCAGAAGTTCGCCCGCAGTCATCGGTGCCCGCCCGGCGCGCTGCACAAGCAGCGGACGGAGATAGCCGTCGCCGCAAGCAATATTCAGGCAATCGTCGAGGACTTCGCCGGGCTTGCCGGCCGCGTCTTTGCCGAGTGACGCTTCGAGAAGCTTGATCCGCTCCCCGTTGGCTTCGAACCAGGCCCCAGGGGCGGGATTGAAGGCCCGTACCTGGCGCTCGATCTGGTCCGCCGATTGCGACCAGTCGATACGCGCTTCAGCCTTGTCGATCTTGGATGCGCAGGTGACGCCGACCTCCGGCTGCGGCTCGGGCGGGGTCGGATGGTCGAGCCATTTGACCAACGCCTCTGCGCCGAGTGTCGCAAGCTCTTCAGTGAGTTGACCCGCGTTCTTGTCGTCGATCCTTGTGACCATCTTTAACAGCATCGGTCCGGTGTCGAGGCCCACCTCCATTTGCATGATGGTGACGCCGGTGGCCTCGTCTCCAGCCAGGATCGCCCGGTGTATTGGCGCGGCGCCCCGCCAGCGCGGCAGCAGCGAGGCGTGGACGTTGATGCATCCGAGCCTGGGCGCTTCGAGGATCGCCTTGGGCAGGATCAGCCCGTAAGCCGCGACCACCGCCAAATCCGCATCCATCGCCCGGAAGCGCGCCTGCTCGTCCTCCTCGCGCAACGTCTTCGGCGTCCGGACCTCGATCCCCAGCTGCTCGGCGCGCTGGTGGACCGCCGTTTTGCGCTCGGCCTTGCCGCGGCCGGCTGCCCGAGGCGGCTGCGAATAGGCCGCGACGACCTCATGCCCGGCCTCGACGAGCGCATTGAGGCTCGGCACCGCGAAGTCCGGTGATCCCATGAAGATGATGCGCATGCGCGGGCGTATGGCGAAGTGCGGCAGAATTGCCTACCTCACCGGCGTGGCCAGTCAGGAAATCGAAGCATTGAGCCAGGCGCTCGCCCGCTTGCCGGGGCTCGGGCCACGCTCTGCGCGCCGCGCGGTGCTTCACTTGATGAAGAAGCGCGAGACCGCGCTCCAGCCCCTGCTCGCCGCGCTGACCCAGGTCGCGGACAAGCTCTCGACCTGCTCGACCTGCGGCAATGTCGACACCTCTGACCCCTGTTCGATCTGCAAGGACCCCCGCCGCGACGAGAAGATGCTGTGCGTGGTCGAGGAGGTCGCGGACCTGTGGGCGCTCGATCGTTCGCGGCTGTTCCCCGGCCGCTACCACGTCCTCGGCGGCCGCCTGTCGGCGCTCGAGGGCGTCAGTCCGGAAGACCTCAGTATCGACCAGCTCGTTCGGCGCGTTTCGGCGGGCGGCATCGACGAGGTCGTGCTCGCGATGAATGCCACCCTCGAAGGCCAGACCACGGCCCATTATATCGCCGAGCGCCTCGAAACATTTCCCATTCGCCTCAGCCAGTTGGCGCATGGCCTTCCCGTGGGCGGGGAGCTCGACTATCTCGACGAAGGAACGCTTGCCCAAGCCTTGCGTGCACGCCGCCCCATCGCTTGAACCCCCTGAACTGAAAGCCTAAATCCGACCCATGGCCATTCGCCGCATCTATGAGACGCCGGACCCCGTTCTTCGGCAGATTTCGAAGCCCGTCGAGACGTTCGACGCGGAGCTGAAGACGCTCGTCGCCGATATGTTCGAGACGATGTACGACGCGCCCGGCATCGGCCTCGCCGCGGTGCAGGTCGGCGTTCCGGTCCGCCTCCTCGTCATCGACCTCCAGGAGCCCGAGGATCCGGAAGACGCGGACAGCAAGGTCGTCCGCGATCCTAGGGTCTTCATCAATCCGGAGATCCTTTGGCACTCGGACACCGAGGTTCCCTACACCGAGGGCTGCTTGTCGGTGCCGGAGCAATATGCCGAGGTGATGCGCCCCGATAAGATCCGCGCCCGCTGGCAGGACGAGAAGGGTAAGACATACGAGGAAGAGATCGAGGGCCTGCTCGCGGTCTGCCTCCAGCATGAGATGGACCATCTCAACGGCGTCCTGTTCATCGACCACCTCTCGCGCCTGAAGCGCGATATGGTCCTAAAGAAGCTCGCCAAGTGGCGGAAAGAAAATGGATTGAAGGCGGCGTGAAGGCCAGCGCGCCTTTTCACGCCCATATCTATTTTACCGAAGACGATCGCCCTGCGGCCGAGGCGC
>Ga0207644_10003117_pt1 | contig 10667 bp, 13 predicted proteins | sample KBSS73metaG_FD_184326 | JGI IMG/M metagenome (GOLD analysis project Ga0207644, IMG submission 184326) | Switchgrass rhizosphere microbial communities from Kellogg Biological Station, Michigan, USA - KBS S7-3 metaG (SPAdes) (version 2) | ecosystem: Host-associated > Plants > Roots > Rhizosphere... | reverse complement strand
CTCGTTGAACCGTGATTCGCACGGACAACGGGTGACCGATCCCCTACCGTCCAGTGCGATCACCCGATAGAGCGGAGTGACGATGAACGCTGTGAATGAAACGGGGATGTTCGCCGATTACGAAGTCGCCGATCTCACGCTGGCCGAATGGGGCCGCAAGGAGATCCTGATCGCCGAGACCGAAATGCCGGGTCTCATGGCGATACGCGAGGAATTCGCACCCGAGCAGCCGCTGCGCGGCGCGCGGATCGCCGGCAGCCTGCACATGACGATCCAGACCGCCGTCCTGATCGAGACGCTGCAGGCGCTCGGCGCCGACGTCCGCTGGGCATCGTGCAACATCTATTCGACGCAGGACCACGCGGCCGCCGCAATCGCCGCGCGTGGCACTCCCGTATTCGCCTACAAGGGCGAGACGCTCGAGCGCTACTGGGACTTCACGCACCGCATCTTCGAGTGGAGCGGCGGACAGACGCCGAACATGATCCTCGACGATGGCGGCGATGCGACGCTGCTCGTGCACCTTGGCGCCGCTGCGGAGGAGGACCGTTCGGCCATCGCGCATCCGACGAGCGAGGAGGAGGTCGCCCTGTTCGCGGCGATCGCCCGCCGGCTGGATGCGACGCCGGGGTTCTATTCACGCATCAAGCGCGAGATCCGCGGCGTCACCGAAGAGACGACGACCGGCGTCAAGCGCCTCTACCAGATGCACCGCGAGGGCCGCCTCGGCTTCCCCGCGATCAACGTCAACGATTCCGTGACGAAGAGCAAGTTCGACAACCTCTACGGATGTCGGGAGTCGCTGGTCGACGGCATCAAGCGCGCAACCGACGTGATGGTGGCTGGCAAGGTCGCGCTCGTCTGCGGCTACGGCGACGTCGGCAAGGGCTCGGCGCAGGCGCTTCGCGCGCTTTCGGCGCAGGTGTGGATCGCCGAGATCGACCCGATCTGCGCGCTGCAGGCCGCGATGGAAGGCTATCGCGTCGTGACCGTCGACGACGCGTGCGACAAGGCGGACATCTTCGTCACCGCCACCGGCAACATCGACGTCATCACCTTCGACCACATGGCGCGGATGAAGAACAACGCGATCGTGTGCAACATCGGGCACTTCGACAACGAGATCGACGTCGCCTCGCTCCGCGCCTGCAAGTGGGAGAACATCAAGCCGCAGGTCGACCACGTGATCTTCCCCGACGGCAAGCGCATCATCCTGCTCGCCGAAGGCCGCCTCGTGAATCTCGGCTGCGGCACCGGTCATCCGTCGTACGTGATGAGCTCGTCGTTCACGAACCAGGTGATGGCGCAGATCGAGCTCTGGACGGACGCCCGGGAGCGGACGAACAAGTATCCGGTCGGCGTGTACGTGCTGCCGAAGCATCTCGACGAGAAAGTGGCGCGGTTGCAGCTCTCGAAGCTCGGCGCGAAGTTGACGGAGCTGAACGACAAGCAGGCGCGCTACATCGGCGTGCACCGGCGCGGTCCGTACAAGCCCGATACGTACCGGTATTAGCACGTCGCCGGTTTTCTCGCGCTTCGCTCGCACGGTGCCTGACCCCGAGGATTCGACACTTGTCATCCCGGGGCGCCCGCGCGCGCGCAAGAGCGACGTTACAACGGGCGTTGTGCGACTGACGGAGGTTCCATGCGCATCGCGGTGATGGGTACCGGGGGCGTCGGCGGCTATTTCGGCGCGAGGCTTGCGCAGGCCGGCAACGATGTGACGTTCGTCGCGCGCGGCGCGCATCTTGCCACCATGCGCGAGCACGGTCTGCGCATCGAAAGCGCCGGCGGCAATCTGGTCATCCGCAACGCCGCCTTCACCGACGATCCCGGCTCGATCGCGCCCGTCGATGTCGTGATGTTCTGCGTGAAGTTGTGGGACATCGAGCGCGCTGCCGGGCAGATCGCACCGCTCGTTGCACGCGGTGGCGTCGTGATTCCGTTCCAGAACGGCATCGACAGCGCGGAAGTGTTGACGCGCGAACTCGGCGCATCGCACGTGCTCGGCGGCGTCGCGTACATCGCTGCGTCGATACGCTCACCCGGCGTCATCGCGCACGTCGGCTCGATGGCCCGGCTTCGCATCGGCGCGTTCGACGACCGGCTGACGCCGCCCGCGCGGGCCTTCGTCGACGCATGCCGCGGCGCGGGCGTCGAAGCGGAACTCGCGCCCGACATCCGGCGGGCGTTGTGGGAAAAGTTCGTGTTCCTGAACGCGCTCTCGGGCCTTACCTGCCTCGCGCGCCAGCCGCTCGGGATCGTGCGGAGCGACCCCGACTTGCGCGCGACGTTCGAGGCGTCGATGCGCGAGACGATCGCCGTCGCGAAGACGAAGGGCGTGGACCTCGGCGACGACTTCATCGCGCGCCAACTGCGGGCGCTCGACGGGTTGCCGGCCGAGATGCGCGCGTCGATGCTCGGCGACCTCGTGAGCGGACACCGGCTCGAGGCGCCCTGGCTTTGTGGCCGCGTGGCCGCGCTCGCACGTGAAGCGGGCTTGGAGGCGCCGGTCAATGCGACGATTTACGCGGGCCTCAAACCCTATCTCAACGGTGCGACATGAACACGCGGCGTAAGCGGCTCATTGCATCGATCGCGTCGGGCCTGCCGAACAATCGCTTCCGCCCGGAGGAGGATTCGTGCGGCTTCTGATCACCTGGCTCATCAACGCGTTGGCGTTGCTCGCGCTTCCGTACCTCTTCACGTCGATCCATGTCGACTCGTTCGTCACGGCGCTCGTCGCGGCGCTGATCCTCGGACTGATCAACACGCTGATCCGGCCGATCCTCGTGCTGCTCACGTTGCCGGTGACGCTGCTGACGCTCGGACTCTTCATCTTCGTCATCAATGGCCTGCTCTTCTGGTTCGTCGGCTCGTTCGTGTCCGGCTTTCGCGTCGACGGCTTCTGGGCCGCCGTGTTCGGCGCCATCGTCTACAGCATCATCTCGTGGGCGCTGTCGTCGCTGATCCTGCATCGCAAGCCATGAACCGTTCCCCGACGGCCCTCTACAGCCTCGAGTTCTTCCCCCCGAAGACGGAGGAGGGCATTGCGAAGCTGCGCGCGGCGCGGCGCGAGTTCGCCGCACTGAAGCCGGCCTTCTGCTCGGTCACGTTCGGCGCCGGGGGTTCGACACGGGAAGGGACGCTTGCAGCGGTGCTCGAGATCCGCGCGGATGGCATGGAAGGCGCGCCGCATCTCTCTTGCATCGGCGGGACGCGCAAGGGAATTCGCGACGTGCTCGAACAGTATCGGAGCCACGGAATCCGCCACATCGTTGCGCTCCGGGGCGATCTGCCGTCCGGAAGCATGGACGCCGGCGACTTTCGCTACGCGAACGAGCTCGTGCGGTTCATCCGCGAGACGACCGGCGACTGGTTTCACATCGACGTCGCCGCGTATCCGGAATGCCATCCGCAGTCACGCAGTCCGGACGACGACCTGACGAGCTTCGCGCGCAAGATCGACGCGGGCGCCAACTCGGCGATCACGCAATACTTCTTCAATCCCGACGCGTACTGGAGCTTCGTCGACGCGTGCGCGGCGCGCGGAATCACCGTGCCGATCGTGCCCGGCATCATGCCGATATCGAGCTTCACGAAACTCGCCCGCTTCTCCGACGCGTGCGGTGCGGAGATTCCCCGCTGGATCCGTCGCCGGCTCGAAGGTTTCGGCGACGACACCGCGTCGATACGCGCGTTCGGACTCGACGTCGTCACGCGGATGTGCGCGTCGCTGATCGAGCGCGGCGCACCCGGTCTGCACTTCTACACGCTGAATCAGGTGACGCTCACCGCGTCGATCTGGCGCGCGCTCGGCCTCGCCCCGGGCTGAAGGTATTGCGACGGGCCACGGGCTCACGTCGCGGCGCGTCAGCCCTTAGCCGGTCATTTGTCAGCCGCGGCCCGGCGTATAGGACACGAGCTCGAGCAGCGTGTGCTGTGCGCGAATTGTCCCGCTGCCGTCCATCTCGTCTCCGCGCTCGAGGTACTCGGCGTCCTTTTCCTCCCGCACCGATGCGCCCACCGCGGGCGCATACCAGATCACATAGTTGCAGGTGGTCGGGTAGCGCCAGAACTCCTCGTCGTCGAGCCGCATGAGCACGCGCATGCGGATGGCGTCGAACACGCCCGCGGGCGTCGTCACCTTCTCCCAGTTGCCGACGCGAACGTAGCGGTTGATCTGTCCGGTCCGATCAGTGCTCTGGTTGTAGTTGTCGACCCATTGGTTCCAGGTTTGCCCCGGCGCAAGCGGAAAGCGGTAGCGCTCGAGCGGTGTCTTGAAGCGGCGCGTCTCGATATCCATCAATGCGCCGGTCTGCAGGAGGCCGGGTCCTGCAAACGCTTCGTAACGCTCGACGTCGACGGACGGGCCCTTCAGCGTCACGCGCACGGACACGCCGTCGGGTCCCGCACGCGTCACTTCGTGGGTCTCCTCCCATACGAGGGGCAAGCGAAATCCCTCGCGCCCTCGATAGACCCATCGCGCGCCGACCGCGGCGGTCGGCGCGGCCGCGACAGGTCCGCTCGTGTCACCGCGCTGGTCGGTCGTCGCGCAGGCACTGATCAGCAGCGCGAGCGGGAACGCGGCGAGCAGTGTCGCGCGCTGCATCGACCGCGGGAGCGTGGGAAGCAAGGTCACGCGCCGCATCGACAGTGGGAGTGCGGTAAGCGACGTCACACGCTGCATCCATGTTGCAAGTTTGCGTTTCATCTGTCTTCGCCGATCGAGAGCGCGGGTGACCACCCATGACGGCCAAACCGCGGGTGATCATGTCAGCCAACCGGAGCCGCTTTCCGAATATTCCCTCGGACAGCTGCCGGCGGCACAGGTTGCGGCCGCCCGCCGACGCGTCAGGCGCCGGCGTCGGTGACTGCGCCGCGGCTCGCCGTCGATACCAGGCGGGTGTATTTGCCGAGCAAGCCACGCGTGTAGCGCGGGGGAGGCGCACGCCATCGCGCACGCCGGGCGCCGAGCGTCGCTTCGTCGACATTGAGCTGCAGCAGCAGCCGGTGCGCGTCGATGGTGATGGAGTCGCCTTCCTCGACGAGTGCGATCGTTCCGCCCGAATACGCTTCCGGTGCGACGTGCCCGACGACCATTCCCCAGGTGCCGCCCGAAAAGCGTCCGTCGGTGACGAGTCCGACCGATTCGCCGAGCCCCTGACCGATCAATGCGGATGTCGGCGCCAGCATCTCCTGCATTCCCGGACCGCCCTTCGGTCCTTCGTAGCGAATGACGATCACATCCCCCGGGCGGATCTGCCGCCCCATGATCGCGTCCATGCACTCGGGCTCGGAGTTGAATACCCGGGCCGGCCCCGTGATCGCGGGATTCTTGAGTCCGGTGATCTTTGCGACACACCCTTCCTCCGCCAGGTTGCCGTGGAGGATCGCGAGATGTCCGTGCGGGTAGATCGGCTTGTCGAACGCGCGGATCACGTCCTGGTCCGCGCGCGGATGCGCGGGCACCGACGACAATTCCTCGCCGATCGGCCGCCCGGTGATCGTCATGCATTCGCCGTGCAGAAGGTCCGCATCGAGCAGCATGCGCAGCACCTGCGGGACGCCGCCCGCGGCGTTGAAGTCCACTGCAACGTAGCGTCCCGACGGCTTCAGGTCGCACAGCACGGGCACGCGCCGGCGAATACGCTCGAAGTCGTCGATCGTCCACTCGACTTCCGCAGCATGAGCGATGGCGAGGTAATGCAGCACCGCATTCGTCGAGCCGCCCGTTGCCATCACGAGCGAGACGGCGTTCTCGATCGAGGCTCGCGTGATGATGTCGCGCGGCTTCAGATCTTTCTCGATCGCGCGCACGAGCACCTTCGCCGACGCCGCCGACGAGTCCGCTTTCTCGCGGTCCGGTGCCGCAAGCTGCGAACTCCCGAGCAGGCTCATGCCGAGCGCCTCGAACGACGAGGACATCGTGTTCGCGGTATACATGCCGCCACACGCGCCAACCGTCGGACAGGCGTTGCGCTCGATGCCGTCGTAATCCTCCTTCGACATCTTGCCCGCGGCGAACGCACCCACCGCCTCGAACGGCGACACGATCGTCAGCGCCTGGCCTTTCCAATGGCCGGGCTTGATCGTTCCCGCGTAGACGTAAATGCCCGGCACGTTGATCCGCGCCATGGCCATCATGCCGGCCGGCATGTTCTTGTCGCAGCCGCCGACGACGAGCACCCCGTCCATGCACTGGCCATTGACGGATGTCTCGATCGCGTCGGCGATCACTTCGCGCGAGACGAGCGAGTACTTCATCCCTTCCGTCCCCATGCCGATGCCGTCGGTGACCGTGGGCACGCCGAACACCTGCGGCATCGCGCCCGCGCCCGACAGCGCTTCCATGGCCCGATCGACGAGCGGCTGAATGCCGGCGTTGCACGGATTCATCGTGCTGTGGCCGTTCGCAACGCCGACGATCGGCTTCTCGAAGTCCGCGTCACCGAAACCGACGGCGCGCAGCATGGCTCGGTTGGGAGAGCGGGCGATGCCCTGCGTGATCAAGCGGGAGCGGCGGTTTGCTGGCAAGCGGGTTCTCCGGCGATCGAAAACGACGTCCTTCGATTGCTGCGCGACGAAGGAATCGCTTCCATGATAGCGCGCGGGTCCGGGCGATCAGGATGTGCTATATCGCTTTCTCATGCTGGTCCACCCGCAGTTCGATCCGGTCGCTTTTCACCTCGGGCCGCTCGCGGTTCGGTGGTACGGTCTCATGTACCTGACCGGCTTCATCCTGTTCATCGTGCTCGGACGTCATCGCGCGCGGCAACAGATGCTGACCGGATGGAGGGCCGCAGACGTCGACGACATGCTGTTCTTCGGTGTGTTCGGCGTGATCCTCGGCGGTCGGCTCGGCTACGTGCTGTTCTACAAGCCGCTCTATTACCTTGCGCATCCGCTCGAGGTGTTCGAGGTGTGGCACGGCGGCATGAGCTTTCACGGCGGCTTCCTGGGCGTGCTGATCGCGCTCGTGTTTTTCGCGCGGCGTCGCGGCAAGGCGCTGCTCGACGTCACCGACTTCGTCGCGCCGCTCTGCCCGCTTGGCCTCGCCGCCGGCCGACTCGGCAATTTCATCAACGCGGAACTCGTCGGCCGCCCCACCGACGTTCCCTGGGCGATGGTGTTCCCGCAGGTGGACAACGTTCCGCGCCACCCGTCGCAGCTCTATGAATTCGGACTCGAAGGGTTGCTGCTGTTCGCGATCCTCTGGATCTTCGCGCTGCGCCAGCGCCCGCGGGGTGCCGTGTCGGGTCTGTTTCTGATCGGCTACGGCGCTTTTCGCTTCATCGCCGAATTCACGCGGGAGCCGGACAACTTCCTGGGATTGCTCGCGGGCGGTCTGACGATGGGCCAGTGGCTGTCGATGCCGATGATCGCGGCTGGAATCGTGATGATGCTCTGGTCCTACCGCCGGGACGGCAAGCCTCAGCCGACGGTGATGGATCGCATGAAGGGCTAGCGTTCGCGTCCCTGGCGTCGACAGGCCCTTAGTGTTCTGCGCGCCGACCGCAGGACCGCCGCCTGGCCGTTACTCGACGCGCCGATAGTCGCCGTCGAGCGTGCGCCGATCGCGCCGGTAGGCCGCGCGCCCGGCGGGAACCGGCTGCGGTCCGAATTCGTTGCGTTGGTTGATGGGCAGGAGCAGCAGCACAACGGCGATGGCGTCCGACAGGATCCCCGGCAAGAGCAGCAGCGTGCCGGCAAGCACGCGGCGCCCGCTGTCGAGAAGGCCGCGCATCAGCGATTCGTCGCCGCGAAATGCCGCGAGCGTTCGCGCGCGGAACTGGCCGCGCTCGTTAGTGAGCACCCACAAACCTGCGACAGCGGACGCCGTGAGCCACATCCACATCGGGACGCCACTCCATCGGGCGAACCGGGCCGTGACGATCAGGTCCAGGAACGGGAAAACCATTAAAATGCAGAGTACGACGAAACGCATGGATACTCCTTGGCCGACCCGGCGATCCTTGTCATCACCAACGTCCCGGATCATGCCCTCGCCGACTCGCTGGCGCGGGAACTTCTCGACCGGCGGCTCGCCGCATGCGTGAACATCGGTGCGCCGGTGCAGTCAATTTATCACTGGCACGCGCGAATCGAAACCGGCCAGGAGCTTCCGGTCCTCATCAAGACGCGAACGGCGTTGTATTCGAGCGTCGCGGATGCAATCCGGAGAATCCATCCCTATGACACTCCGGAAATCATTGCGATCCCTGTCGTCGATGGCGACGCTCGATATCTCGCGTGGCTGCGGGAGGAAACGACGCAGGCTTGACGCCCGGACTGCGTTCGTCGCGGCGCTTGGCGTTGCGATACTTGAAACCGCGGTCGCCGCCGGCCTGCCGAACAGTTCCGCCAAGCTGCTCCCGCCCGAGCAGGCGTTTCGCTTTTCCGCGCGCGCGATCGACGCCTCCACGCTGGAGGCGCGCTTCGACGTTGCCGACGGGTACTACTTGTATCGCGACAAGCTGCGCTTCTCGATCGAGCCGGTTGCCGCTCGCAATGTCGAACTGCCACCCGGGATGCGGAAGCACGACGAATTCTTCGGTGACGTGGAGACCTATCGCGGAACCGTCGTCGTGCGCCTGCCGCTCCACGAACCGTCGCAGGGACGAACGCTCACCGTGCACGCCGACTCGCAGGGTTGCGCCGACGCCGGCGTCTGTTATCCGCCCAACCCGCAACAGTTGAAGCTCGTCGTGCCGACGTCGCCCGGCAAGCCCGGCGCATACGTCGAAGCGAGCCCCAAGGGCTGGTTCAAGTGACCGACGGCGCACCGGCGGCCCGCGGCGGGCGTGCATTCAACTCGCGCCGGCGCGCGCTGATTCTGGCCGGCAGCGCCGCGGCCATGGTGGCGCTGGCGGGCGGAGCATGGCTTTTCCACGAACGGCGAGCGGCGTCCCGCGATGGCGCCGCGATTCTCTCACTCGTGCTGCCCGATGCCGACGGACGCGAGCAGGCGTTCTCGCAGTGGCGGGGCAAGGTCCTCGTCGTCAACTTCTGGGCGACGTGGTGCGTGCCATGCCGCGAAGAGATGCCGCAGTTCATTGCGACGCAGGCGCGCGAAGCCGCTAACGGCGTGCAATTTGTCGGCATCGCCGTCGATCAGGTCGATAAAGTGCGGCAATTCCGGCGTCAGATCGGTCTCAACTACCCCGCGCTTATCGGGGGTTTCGGCGCCATCGACTTGTCCCGCGAACTCGGAAACGACTTGGCGGCATTGCCGTTCACGATCGTGCTCGATCGTGCCGGGCGGGTGGCTTACACACACCTCGGGCCGGTGAAGGCCTCGGCGCTCGACGCACTGCTCAGGAATCTCACGCCAGCGGCGTAACAAAGCACCGGGCGCCTGGCGCTGAGGGGCGCGAAACGCCGGTCGGGTCCGACGAGTTCGCCGGGCATCTATTTCGGCGATTGTGTTCGCATCTACTGGACAACCTGCTGCTATCCGCGGCAAACTCCGCGGCGGAACCCGCCTGAGCGCCCGAGGGGCACCCATGGACCTGCGCAAGCTTAAGACGCTGATCGATCTCGTCGAAACATCGGGGATCGCGGAGCTGGAGATCCAGGAAGGCGAGGAACGCGTACGGATCACCCGGACGGTCCCGCAGGGCCAGCAATCGGTCACCTTTCACGCGTCGCCGCAACCCGCCGCTGCGGCGGTGCCCGCCGCTCCGCTCGCTGCCGCCGAACCGGCGGCACCGCCGGCACCCGAGGGTCACATCGTGAAAAGCCCGATGGTCGGCACCTTCTATCGCTCGGCGTCCCCCGGCGCGGCGCCATTCGTGGAGATCGGCGACGCGATCGAGCAGGGCGACACGCTTTGCATCGTCGAGGCCATGAAGCTGATGAACGAGATCGAGGCGGACGCAAGCGGCACGATCAAGGCGATCCTCGCGGAAAACGGACAGGCGGTGGAGTTCGGCCAGCCACTGTTCGTGCTCGAATGACGCTCCGCAGGCGACCGAGCAGGCGTTGAGATGGCGCCGCCGAGCCCCGACAAGCTGTTCGACAAGATCCTGATCGCCAACCGCGGGGAGATCGCGCTGCGAATCCAGCGCGCGTGCCGCGAACTCGGCATCAAGACCGTCGTCGTGCATTCGGAAGCGGACCGGGACGCGAAATACGTTGCGCTCGCCGATGAATCGGTCTGCATCGGGCCGCCGTCATCCGCGCAGAGCTACCTGAACATTCCCGCGATCATCGCGGCAGCCGAGGTCACCGACGCACAGGCGATCCATCCGGGCTACGGCTTTCTTTCGGAGAATGCCGACTTCGCGGAAAAGGTGGAACGCTCGGGCTTCATCTTCATCGGTCCGAAGTCCGAGACGATCCGGTCGATGGGCGACAAGATCAGCGCGCGAAGCGTGATGACGAAAGCGGGCATCCCCTGCGTGCCCGGATCGGAAGGGGCGCTGCCCGAAGACTCGAAGGAAGTGATCAAGATCGCGCGCGGCGTCGGCTACCCGGTGATCATCAAGGCGGCCGGGGGCGGCGGCGGCCGCGGCATGCGCGTGGTTCACACGGAAGCGGCGCTGTTGCCTGCGGTCGCGTTGACGCGCAACGAAGCGCAGTCCGCGTTCGCCAATCCGGTCCTCTACATGGAGAAGTTCCTCGGCAGTCCGCGGCACATCGAGATCCAGGTCCTCGCGGATGAA
>Ga0207644_10003114_pt1 | contig 10669 bp, 8 predicted proteins | sample KBSS73metaG_FD_184326 | JGI IMG/M metagenome (GOLD analysis project Ga0207644, IMG submission 184326) | Switchgrass rhizosphere microbial communities from Kellogg Biological Station, Michigan, USA - KBS S7-3 metaG (SPAdes) (version 2) | ecosystem: Host-associated > Plants > Roots > Rhizosphere >... | reverse complement strand
CTTCAGTTGCATCGTGGCTGCTCCTCGAATCGAGACGCCCGAACGCTCGGGCAGGCACGATGCACTATAGGGACGCTCGCTTAACGCACCCTTAAGCGGCGCGCCGGCGGGCGGGCACAATGGGGGGATGCCCAAGCACTACGCCGACGGCGCCCGCGCGACGCCGGGCGGCCGCAGCGACGCGCCCCCCGGCCCGGCGCCGCGATCGCTGCGCGAGCGGCTGGGCGCGCTGCGCAACCTGCCGCCGTTCCTCCGGCTCGTCTGGCAGACCAATCCGTCGCTGGCGCTCGCGCAGATCGTGTTGCGCCTCGTCCGCGCGCTGCTTCCGGTGGTCACGCTGTACGTCGGCAAGCTCATCATCGACGAGGTCGTGCTGCTGGCGCAGGCGGCGAACCCGCCGTCCGACCTCGCGACGTGGTACGCCGGCGGCCTCCTCGATCGCATCGCATGGCTGCTGGCGCTCGAGTTCGGCCTCGCCGTGCTGTCGGACGTCCTCGGCCGCACCGTGTCGCTGGTCGACTCGCTGCTGTCGGAGCAGTACAGCAACGAGACCAGCCTGCGGCTGATGGAGCACGCGGCCACGCTCGACCTCGAGGACTTCGAGGACAGCGAGCTGCAGGATCGGATCGAGCGCGCGCGCCGCCAGGCCGCGGGCCGCTCGACGCTGCTGACGCAGCTGCTCGGGCAGGCGCAGGACGTCGTCACGATCGTGAGCTTCGGCGCGGGCCTCGTCGTCTACGCGCCGTGGCTCATCCTGCTGCTCGCGATCGCGCTCGTTCCGGCGTTCATCGGCGAAGCGCACTTCAACGCGCAGACGTATGCGCTCGACTACGCGCGCACGGCGGAGCGCCGCGAGCTCGACTACGTGCGGCAGACCGGCGCGAGCGCCGAGACCGCGAAGGAGGTCAAGATCTTCGGCCTCAATGCGTTCCTGATCGAGCGCTACCGCGCGTTGTCGACGCGGTTCTTCGAGGCCAACCGCCGCCTGGCGACGCGCCGCGCGTGGGTGGGCAGCGTGCTCACGTCCATCGGCACGGTGGCTTACTACGTCGCGTACGCGTACATCGTCTGGCGCACGCTGCACGGTGACTTCTCGATCGGCGATCTCACGTTCCTCGCCGGCTCGTTCCGGCGCCTGCGCACGCTGCTCGAGAACCTGCTGCTCGGGTTCTCGCAGGTGTCGGGGCAGGCGCTCTACCTCGATGACCTGTTCTCGTTCTTCGAGATCGAGCCGGAGATCGCGTCGCCGCCGAATCCGCGGCCGTTCCCGGTGCCGATCCGGGCGGGCTTCACGTTCGAGGACGTCGGCTTCCGCTATCCGGGGGCTGCGCGCTGGGCGGTGCGTCACCTCGACTTCACGCTCCACGCCGGCGAAGTGCTCGCGCTGGTCGGCGAGAACGGCGCGGGCAAGACCACGCTCGTGAAGCTGCTGGCGCGGCTCTACGACCCGGACGAAGGCCGCATCCTGCTCGACGGCCACGACCTGCGCGAGTACGACCTTGACGCGCTGCGCTCGAACATCGGCGTCATCTTCCAGGACTTCGTCCGCTACCACCTGACGGCGGGCGAGAACATCGCCGTGGGCCGCATCGAGGCGCGGCACGACCACGCGCGCATCGTCGCGGCGGCGCGGCGCAGCCTCGCCGACGAAGTCATCGCCAAGCTGCCGCTCCGCTACGACCAGGTGATCGGCAAGCGCTTTCGCACCGGCATCGATCTCTCGGGCGGCGAGTGGCAGAAGATTGCGATCGCCCGTGCGTACATGCGCGACGCGCAGCTCCTGATCCTCGACGAGCCCACGGCGGCGCTCGACGCGCGCTCCGAATTCGAGGTGTTCCAGCGCTTCAAGGAGCTGAGCGAGGGCAAGACGGCCGTGCTGATCTCGCATCGCTTTTCGAGCGTGCGCATGGCCGATCGCATCGTCGTGCTGGCGGACGGCGCCGTCGAGGCGATGGGCACGCACGCCGAACTGCTGGCGGCAGGCGGCCGCTACGCGGAGCTGTTCGAGCTGCAGGCCGCCGGCTATCGTTAGCTCACGCCCCGCCGCGAGCACACGCCTCAGGCGTTGGGCGCCAGCGCCTGCGTGTCGCGCGCGCCGTAGGTCAGGCGCGCCCACAACGCCTCCAGCGGCCCGCGCTCGTGGCGCTTCAGCCACCAGACGCTCCACGGAACCTGGATCGCGAAGAAGATCGCAACGGCGAGCGCCAGGCCCGCCGCCGGTCCCACCTTGCCCCACAGGCCGAAGCCCCATCCGTAGAAGAGCGTCGTGCAGAGGGCCGTCTGCATCAGGTAGTTGGTGAGCGGCATGCGGCCGGCCGCCGCGAGCGGGGCGAGCCGCGCCTGCCATACCGGGATCTGCGCGAGGCGAACGATCGCGAGCACGTAGAAGATCATCATCGCGACCCGGCCGGTCCAGTAGCACAAGCTGCCGACGAGCTTGATCGGCGACGGCCCCGGCACGCGATTGAGCTCGAAGATCAGGGTGAACGCGGCGCCGCACGCGAGGCCCACCGCCAGCGCGACCCACATCAGGCGCCGGATCTGCGGCATCAGCTCGGGGATCCGCTGCACCCAGCGGCGGCGGCCGGCGAGAAGGCCCAGCAGCATCGTCAGCGACATCTGCATCCAGAAGTTCAGCGTGCTCCAGATCGTCCACGGCGTACCGTAGAAATAGGCGAACTCGCGCATGTGCTCCGCGGCGGCCTGCAGGAAGGTCCCGTGGCCGTAGGCGGCATTGTTGCTGGCCTCGAACGCCTGCGCACGCGCGACGAGCATCGCGGTGACCTCGGGCGTCGTGAGCGCCAGGCGCAGCGCGCCGGAGACGACCGGGTAGAGCAGGCACAGCACGATCAGGGCGACGATCGTTCGCGGGCTCGCGCGTCGCAGCGGGAATACCAGGAGCAGCCCCAGCAGCGCGTAGATGTGCAGGACGTCGCCCGTCCAGAAGAGGTTCGCGTGCACGAGGCCCAACGCGGCCAGCACCGCGAGGCGGCGCAGGTAGATGCGCGTCGCGTGGTCGGGATCGCGCGCCTCGATACGGGCGTACTGGATGGTGAAGCCGATGCCGAACAGCAGGCTGAACATGCTGTTGAACTTGCCCGAGAACAGTAGGTCGCGGACGTTCTCGGCGATCTGGTCGACGCGCCCCGTCCAGAGGTGGGAGCCGTCGGCCTCGGCGAAGAACGAGCTGCCGAACCCCGGCATGTTCATGATCAGGATGCCGAGCAGCGCGAAGCCGCGCAAGACGTCGAGCGTGGCGATGCGCTCCCTGACGGGCAGCGATCCGTCCGCAGGCGGTGCCATCGTCCCCTCCCCGGGAGAGCGCCGCAGCGCAATGCCCGCAGCCTACGCCGATGCCGGTTCGATCGCCACGGCGCGCCGGGGCGAATATTCCGCTCGGCGGCCCGGCGCCGGCGCGTCAGGGCGCGACGGGGGGAAAGCGCACCGTGACGACGAGCCCGGTGCCGTGGTCGGGCGCACCCAGGCTGATCGTGGCGCCGTGCGCGTCCGCGACGCGCTTGACGATCGACAGGCCGAGTCCGCTGCCGGTCGCGCCTGCGCTTTCGCCGCGGTAGAAGCGGTCGAACACGCGATCGCGCTCGTCGGCCGGAATGCCGGGGCCGGTGTCCGCCACGCTCAGTACGGCGGCGCCGTCGTCGTCGCGCTCGACCGCGACGTCCACCCGGCCGCCCGCCGGCGTGTAGCGAAGCGCGTTGTCGAGCAGGTTCGACAGCAGGATCGCGAGGCTCGCCGCGTCGCCGCGCACGGCCGCCGGCGATTCGCGGGCGAGGCCCAGGTCGACGTGCTTCTGCGCCGCCAGCGCGCCGCGCGCGACGATGGCGTCCTTCGCCAGCGCCACGAGGTCGCACGGCGCCGCGCGCGCGGCGAGCGCCTCGGGCTCGACGCGCGCCAGCGTCAGCAGCTGATCGACCAGATGCGAGGCGCGCGCGACGCCGCCCTCGAGGTCGTCGTAGGCGGCGACCCGCGCGGGATCGTCGCCGACGCGCCGGGCGACGTCCAGCTGCAGCTTGAGCGCGGCCAGCGGCGTGCGGAGCTCGTGCGCGGCATCGGCGGTGAACCGCCGCTGCGCGCCGAGCGCCGCGTCGAGGCGCGCGAGCAGCGCGTTGACGCTCGCGGCCAGCGGCTTCAGCTCCTCGGGCACGTTGCGCTCGGCGAGCGGCGCCATCGCGTCGGGACGGCGCTTGCCGAGGGCGCGCGACATCGAGTCCAGCGGCGACAGCCCGCGTCCGACGGCGAACCAGATCATCGCGCCGATCAGCGGGATCAGCACGACGAACGGCAGCAGCGTGCGCAGCGCGGTGCGCGTCGCGATCGCCTCGCGCTCCTCGATCGCCTGCGCGACCTGCAGCGCGTGCGTACCCTGCACCAGCGTGTAGACACGCCAGTCGCGATGGTTGACGTGCACCGTCGCGTAGCCCGGCGTCGCCGTGACCGGCAGCTCGCTGCCCGGACGCGACCAGTAGACGAGGACGCCGTCGCGATCCCAGATCTGCGTCAGGAGCTCGGTCACGCCGTCGTCGGCGCCGGACGCGCGCGGGCCGAAGCCGGGCTGGCGGCCGCGCAGCAGGTCGTCGATGCGCGTCGAGTACGCGAGCTGCTTCAGCTGCAGGTCCTGCAGCTCGCCGATCTCGCGCCGCGCCGTGACGTACGTGGCCGCGCTCGCCACGAGCGCGATCGCCAGCATGCCGGCCATCAGCCAGACGATCAGCGTGCGCCGGATCGACGTCATCGGACGGCGCTCATGCGAGCGCGTACCCCACGCCGCGGATCGTGCGGATGGTCTCGGCGCCGAGCTTGCGGCGCAGGTGATGGACGTGCACCTCGACGGCGTTGCTCTCGACCTCGTCGCCCCATTTGTAGATGCGCTCCTCGAGCTGCGCCTTCGACAGCGCCGACCCCGGGCGTTCGAGCAGGGCCGCCAGCAGCGCGAATTCGCGCGTGGAGAGCTCGACGGCGCGCCCGGCCTGCGAGACCGTGTGCGTCGCGGTGTCAAGCGCGAGGTCGCGGTGGCGCAGCACGTTCGTCTCGCGCGTGACGTCTCGCCGCAGCAGCGCGCGCATCCGCGCCTGCAGCTCGTCCAGGCTGAACGGCTTCGTCAGGTAGTCGTCGGCCCCCGCGTCCAGCCCGGCGACCCGGTCGGCGACGGCGTCGCGCGCCGTCACCACCAGCACGCGCACCTTGTTGCCGGCGCGGCGCACCTCTTTCAGCAGGTCGAGGCCACTCTTCTTCGGCAGCCCGAGGTCCAGCAGCACCAGCGCATAGCCGTCGCCGGAGGTATCGAGCGCGAGGCGGCCGGCGGCGCCGTCGGTGACCCAGTCGACCGCGTAGCCGTCCTGCTGCAGCGCCTGCGACAGCGTCTTGCCGATCATCGCGTCGTCTTCGATCAACAGGATTCGCATGGGAGGAGGTGACGTCAGCCGTCGGCATTCTAGCGGCGCGGGATTAAGGCGCGCTTAATCGGCTGCGCGGCGGGCAATCCGGGCAGCGGTATCGGTTACACCGCTTCCGGTAAGCCTTGCGGCACGTTGGCGGACGGTTTGCCGCCGCCACGGCGCGCGGCCCTCGGGACGCGCGCAGCCTCGGCGGGATGCCGTTTCGGCACGGCGGTTGCAGATGCACTTCCGTCTGCCCGTCGGGTAGCGGCGGGACAGCGCTGATCCCGTCCGGCCACTCTTTCGAAAGGACTGTATTCATGACTCAATCCCATGCGGGGCTTGCGATCGTTACCGGCGCGTCGAGCGGCATCGGCCGCGAGCTCGCCGGCCTGTGTGCCGCCGCCGGCTACGACCTCGTGGTGGCGGCCGACGAGCAATCGATCGAGGAAAGCGCGCACGCGCTGCGCGGCTGCGGCGTGCGCGTCGACGCGCTGAACGTCGATCTCGCGACGGCGGCCGGCGTCGACCGCCTGCACCAGGCGGTCCGGGGCCGTCACGTCGATGCGCTCCTCGCCAATGCGGGCCACGGCCTCGGCGGAGCCTTCCTCGATCAGGACTTCATGCAGGCGCGCCACGTGATCGACACCAACGTCACCGGGACGCTCGACCTGATCCAGCGTGTGGGCCGCGACATGCGCGCGCAAGGCCGCGGGCGCATCCTGATCACCGGGTCGATCGCCGGCTTCATCCCCGGGACGTTCAACGCCGTCTACAACGGCACGAAGGCGTTCATCGATTCGTTCGCGGCGGCGCTGCGCAACGAGCTCAAGGACACGGGCGTCACGGTGACCTGCCTGATGCCAGGCCCGACGGATACGCGCTTCTTCGAGCGGGCGAACCTGGCCGAAACGAAGGTCGGGCAGGGACGCAAGGACAATCCGGCGGACGTGGCCAAGGCCGGCTTCGACGCGATGCTGAAGGGCGAGGCCGACGTCGTCAGCGGCCTCAAGAACAAGCTCGAGGCGGCCGCGGCGCACGTGATGCCCTCCGGCATGCTGGCGGAGCAGCATCGCAAGCAGACGACCCCGGCGGCCGAGGCCGACCGGACCTAGGCCCGCCTTCGGCGCGGCGGCGGCCGGGGTGGACGGTCGCCGCCGCTCCGCGTCCGGCTGCATCCATCCGCGGCCGGCGCGCGTATCTCCCAGGACGGATTCGTCCGCACGGCATCAACGCCGGCGGCAGGACGATTCGTGCGCGGCCCGCGGCACCATGCGCGGCCGGTCATCAACCCGTTCTGGAGACTTGCGATGCCTGCCCCCCACCCGATCCTTCCCGGCGGCCTCCGGCCGCTGGCCGCCGCCCTGCTGACCGTCTGCGCCGCCGCGCTCGCGCCTGTCGCGGCCGCGTCGTCCCATCGCGAGGCGCCGTTCATCGCCACGCAGCCGCAGCTGGACGCCACCGACTTCTACATGTTCCGCAGCTACGAGGCGGGTCGCAGCGGCTACGTGACCTTCGTCGCCAACTACCTGCCGATCCAGAGCACGTACGGCGGCCCGAATTTCTTCAAGCTCGACCCGAACGCCGTCTACGAGATCCACGTGTCGAACGACGGCGGCGCGGCGGAGAACCTGACGTTCTCGTTCCGCTTCTTCAACACGCTCGACGACAACCAGCTCACCGTCGGCGGCAAGAAAGTGTCGATCCCGATCGTGCAGAACGGCTCGGCGGACGTGAGCACGCCGAACTCGTCGGCGCTCAACACGCACGAGAAGTACACGGTGGACGTGGTGCGCGGCAACCGTCGCAGCGGCGTGCGCCAGGCGATCGCGAACGTCTCGCAGGGCGGCACGGTGTTCGACAAGCCGGTCGACTACATCGGCCAGAAGACGATCGGCGATTACGTCGCGTACGCGAACAAGCACGTCTTCGAGGTCGCGGTGCCCGGCTGCACCGACCACGGCCGCGTGTTCGTCGGCCAGCGCAAGGATCCGTTCGTCGTGAACCTCGGCGAGACGTTCGACCTTGTCAACATCAAGTACCCGGCGGTCGAGCTGAACCCGCAAGCCGAGTTCGCCACCGTGGACTCGCTGTCCGACGACAACGTGACATCGATCATCCTCGAAGTGCCGATCGCGTGCGTGACCAACGGCACGAATCCGGTCATCGGCGGCTGGACCACGGCCAGCGTGCCGGCGAACCGCTCGATCTCGAGCGCGCCGCAGCCCGGCCTCGATCCGACGTCGCAACTCGGCAGCTTCGTGCAGGTGTCGCGCCTCGGCATGCCGCTCGTCAACGAGCTCGTCATCGGCCTCAAGGACAAGAACCGCTTCAACGCGAGCGAGCCGAAGGACGACGGCCAGTTCGCCGACTACGTGACGAATCCGACGCTGCCGTCGCTGCTCGAGCTGCTGTTCGGAGGCGCCGGCGTCAAGGCGCCGACGAACTTCCCGCGCACCGACCTCGTGGCGGCGTTCCTCACCGGCGTTCCCGGGCTGAACCAGCCGGCGAACGTCGTGGCGTCGGAGATGGTGCGGCTCAACACGTCGATCGCGCCGACGGCGGGCCCGGCGCAGAACCGGCTCGGCGTGCTCGGTGGCGACAACGCCGGCTTCCCCAACGGCCGGCGCCCCGGCGACGACGTCGTCGACATCGAGCTGCGCGTCGCGATGGGTGTGCTGTGCACGCTGAATCTGGGCGGGTGCAAGCCTGCGGACGCCCCCGCCGGCGGACTCAAGTACACCGACGGCGCGTTCGTCAGCTCGGCGTTCTTCGCGAACGAGTTTCCGTACCTCCGGGCGCCGCTCAAGGGCTCCCCCAACGACGACAATGCGATCAAGGCGAAGAAGGCGACGACGATGCGCTGACCGGCCGCGCTTCGGCGACGCGTCAATGCGGCGCCGCCCTCGCGAACGTGCGATGGCGGCGCCGTTTCAGCTTTCCCACGCGGCCGCGCGGCGGCGCGATCAGGCCGGCGAAAGCTCGGACGTGAGCTCATCCTTGCGCTGCGACATCTGCTCGCCGAGCGCGTCGAGGTCGAGATCCGACTTCTGCACCTTGGGGAAGAGCTCGCCTTCCTCCTCCTTGACGTGGTGCTGGATGTACTCGGACAGGACGGTGAAGTTGGCGTCGAACATTTCGTCGTCGGACGCCATCTCGTCGAGCTTCGCGATCAGGTCCTTCGCGGTGCCGTGCTCGACTTCCGCTTCGTTGAGCAGCGTTTCGGCGTCGGGCACTTCGCGCGCCGCCGGGTAGAAGATCTCTTCTTCGATCGTCGCATGCACGGTCAGCTTGGCGCAGGCCTCGCGCACGATTTCGTCCTTCTGCTCGCGCGAGCCGTTCTCGCCGAGCTTTTCGAAGCGCTCGAACAGCGCCTTGACCTCGGCGTGATCGCTCTTCAGCAGCTGGATCGCGTCCTGGGACTCGCCCGGTTTTGCGGGGGCGGGACGCGCGCTCGTTCTCGACTTGCTCTTCATAGGTTGGGTGGCCATGACGTTTCCTTGTGTTCGATGGTGCGGTGGTGAGGGATCCCGGATCCGGGCACTCGTCTCGCGGTCGCGAGAAGCCCCGAAGGTAGGCCGACGCCGCCGTCCGCTGCATCGGTCGCGCGAGCAACCGCGCGTCGGACGACGCACCCGTCGCGTCGGCGAAGCGGGCGCGTCCTACACGAACGTAGGACGGCGCGCACTACCGGCGACTACGCCGCGCCGAAATAATTGCGCTCCTTGCGTCGGCCGGTAGCCGGTCGCGCCCACGCAGTGAAGGCAGCTCCGAATGGCCATCGTCAAGCGCGGGGCTCGCGACGCCTCGACCAAGTCACGCGTCGCCACCGTCGTGGTGACCGCGCTCGTGACGCTCGCGGTCGTCGTGGTCGCGCTGAACCTGTCCGGCGGCGAGAAGAAGGTGAAGCGCCAGATCGGCCACCGCTACGCGATCGCCGACGCGCAGTTCCGGCGCACGATGGGGGTGCTGCTGGGGCCGATGATCGTCCCCGGCAATCGCTTCGACGTGCTCGTCAACGGCGACGAGATCTTTCCGGCGATGCTGGCGTCGATCCGGAGTGCGCGCAAGACCATCTCGTTCGAGACGTACATCTACTGGTCGGGCGAGATCGGCAAGGAGTTCGCCGACGCGCTCGCCGAGCGCGCGCGCGCGGGCGTCAAGGTCCACGTGCTCATCGACTGGGTCGGGAGCAGCAAGATGGACAAGGCGTTCCTGGCGACGATGGAGGACGCCGGCGTCGAGGTGCGCAAGTACAACGAGCCGCGCTGGTACACGATCAACCGGCTCAACAACCGCACGCACCGCAAGCTGCTCGTCGTGGACGGCGCCACCGGCTTCACCGGCGGCGTGGGCATCGCGACCGAGTGGACCGGCCACGCGCAGGATCCCGATCACTGGCGCGACACCCACTTCAAGGTCGTGGGGCCGGTCGTCGCGCAGCTCCAGGCGGTGTTCGCCGACAACTGGGTCAAGGCGAGCGGCAACGTGCTGCACGGCCAGGACTACTTCCCGGCGGTTGCGCCGTCGGGCGAGGGCGCCGCGCAGATGTTCGCGAGCTCGCCGTCCGGTGGGTCCGAAAGCATGGAGCTCATGTACCTGCTGTTCATCAACGCGGCGGAGCGGTCCATCGACCTGTCGAGTGCGTATTTCGTCCCCGACGAGATCTCGCGCGACGCGCTCGTCGAGGCGATGCAGCGCGGCGTGCGCGTGCGGATCATCACGCCCGGGCCGCACACCGACGCCGAGACGGTCCGGCGCGCGTCGCGCGCGCTGTGGGGCGACCTGCTCGCCGCCGGCGCGCAGATCTACGAGTATCAGCCGACGATGTACCACTGCAAGGTGCTGATTGCCGACAACCTCGTCGTCTCGGTCGGCTCGACGAACTTCGACGACCGCTCGTTCCGCCTCAACGACGAGGCGAGCCTCAACATCTACGACGCGCCCTTCGCCCAGCGCCAGACGGAGATCTTCGAGCGCGACCTCGCGCAGTCGCGCCCGATCACGCTCGAAGCCTGGCGCGACCGGCCGTTGAGCGAAAAGGCGTGGGAGCACGCGGCGGCGCTCCTCGGGCCGCAGCTATGACCGCGTCGTCCGGTCGTCGGGATCGCCCGCGCGCGCCGTGGTGGCAGGGCGACATCCGCTGACGCCTGAACCAGACAAACGCCGATCATCGGCGCGCGGGCGCGCGCCCATGCTCCGGGAGCGGGATGTCCCGTGCAGTACGTCCTCGACGACACTCCGTCGTCCAGGCTCTTCCCCGAAAGGTACCGATG
>Ga0207644_10003106_pt1 | contig 10690 bp, 11 predicted proteins | sample KBSS73metaG_FD_184326 | JGI IMG/M metagenome (GOLD analysis project Ga0207644, IMG submission 184326) | Switchgrass rhizosphere microbial communities from Kellogg Biological Station, Michigan, USA - KBS S7-3 metaG (SPAdes) (version 2) | ecosystem: Host-associated > Plants > Roots > Rhizosphere... | reverse complement strand
CCGCCGACACGCGTCTGCGCAATGTGAGCCGGCTCAGCGTGAAGGCGCGAGTGGCGGCATCGTGTAGTTGAGGGCGAGCCGGCCGCCGTCGACGTAGACCACCTCACCCGTCATGTAGCTGGCCGCGTCGCTGGCGAGGAACGCACATACCGCGGCGACCTCGTCGGGCGTGCCGAGCCGGCGCAGCGGCGTTCGGCTCATGATCCGCGCCGCGGCGTCGGCGCTGCCGAGGACCGCCTTTCGCGCCAGCTCGGTCGCGATCGTCCCCGGCGCGACCGCATTGACGCGGATGCCGCGGTCGGCGAGGGCGACCGCCATTGCCCGCGTCAGCTGGTCGATGCCACCCTTGCTCGCGTTGTAGCTGGCGATGTCCGGGATCGCCGTGACGCCGTTGACCGAGCTCATGTTGACGATCGCGCCGCCGCCCGAGCTCGCCATCGCGCGCGCCACCGCCTGGCCGACCAGGAACGCGCCCTTCAGGTTGACGTCGATCACGGCATCCCAGTCGACCTCGTCGATGGCGAGGAAGTCGGCGGCGCGAAAGATGCCGGCGTTGTTGACGAGCGTGTCGACGCGGCCGAACGCCGCCAGCGTGCCGGCCAGGGCGGCGGCGACCTCGGCGCTGCGCGCGACATTGCAGGCGAAGCCCTGCGCGCGAGCGCCTCCGGCGGCGAGCTCGGCGGCAAGCGATTGCGCCGCCGCAGCATCGACGTCCCACAGCGCGACCGCGGCACCGCTGGCGCAAAAGAGCCGCGCGCACGCGGCGCCGATCCCGTTCGCCGCGCCGGTGACGACGGCGACGCTGCCGCTGAAATCGAATCGGACCTCGCTCATGTCTTGCCTCTTTCCCGGTCGAGCCAGATGGCGATGCCCTGCGCGTTCAGCTCGAGATCGAGCGCGAGCAGCTCGCGGATTCGCGCCTCGCTCAGCGCGACGCCGTGCGCGCGCAGGCTCTTCAGGTGGATCGATTCGAGCCCGCGCCGCAGCTCGGCATGGCGCGCCGGCCCCGCGGGCGTCGCTCGCGCAAGCGCGACCATCTCGTCGAGCTGGGCCAGCAGGAGCGTGCCGAGACGCCGCACGTCGCCGACGCGGCCGTAGTGGGTGAGATAGATCCACTCGGGACCGAACGCGAGCATTCGCTCGATCGAGCGGCGCAGCGCTTCGGGCTGGAACTGGACCGGCGTCGTCGTCGGCATGATCCAGGGTCCGGCCGCGGTGTCGAACTCGCGATACGACAGGCCGAACGTGTCGCCCGTGAAGAAGCCGCGGCTCGCGGCGTCCCAGATGCAGTGGTGGTGCATCGCGTGGCCGGGCGTGTCGAGGAAGACGAGCGGCCGGCCGGCGAGCTCGATCATCGTTTCGTCGCGCGTCGCGACGATCCGGCTTGCGTCGACCGGAACCAGCGCGCCGTACGAACGCTCGATCTCGTCGGCGCCGTAGACCGTCGTCGCGCTCCTGACGAGGTGGCTCGGGTCGGCGAGGTGACGCGCGCCGCGCTTGTGGACGACGACGCGCGCCTTCGGCAGCGACTGCATCAGAAGGCCGACGCCGCCGGCGTGGTCGAGATGGACGTGCGTCGCGATCACGAAGTCGACCGCGTCGACGCCGAGGCCGAGACCGGCGAGGGCGTCGAGCAGGCGCGGCACCGAGTGGTTGGTTCCGGTGTCGACGAAGGCGGCGCGGCCGCGTTCGACGATCAGGTAGGCAGCGTCGAAGAGGGGTCGATGAAAGCCGGTGTCGATCGCGTGGATCCCGTGCCCGAGCGGCGCGACGAATTCCGGCAGGGCGCGGGCGGCGGCGCTGGAGTCGATCACGCGGGCAGAGGCGGCGAGCGGAGGTCGGTCATCGGCCGGACGATTCTAGAGAGCGACTCGTGAGCGAGGGCAAGTCCGGAGGCTCAGAATGCGGCTCACGGTGGCGCCTTCAGTGCGGCATCGACGCGAGGTCCCGATGAACGCAACTCTCGCCCACGCGAGTCTCTCTCGTTCCGCTTGCGGCGGCGTTGCCGCCGTGTTGATCGCTTCGCTCGCTGCCTGCGCCGCGCTGCGACCGCCGGGCGCGCTCCCGGTCGGCACGCCGATCGCCGAAGCGCGTCAGGCCTTCGGCGGCCCGAGCGCCGAGTACCCGCTGGCCGACGGCGGAACGCGGCTCGAGTTCCGCCAGGGCTCGTTCGGGCGCCAGACCTACATGCTCGACTTCGACGCTGGCGGCCGCCTCGTCTCGACGCATCAGGTCCTGACGCCGACGAACTTCGCGACGATCGGGCCCGGGATGAGCCAGCAGGAAGTGCTCGTGCGAATCGGCCAGCCGGCGTTCACCTTCCCGGTCGGGTGGCAGAACCTCCAGGTCTGGAACTACCGCTATGGCGGACTCGAAGGCGATTGCGTCGTTTTCCAGGTCTCGATCAGCAACGCCAGCCGCACGGTGACAGAGACCGGGCCGGGCCCCGACCCGGTCTGTAACCGCGACGGCGGCAGCGGCGGCAAGGGCAGCTAGCAGCGCCTCGCCGCTCAGGCCGCGAGCCACGCACGCATGGCGCGTGCATCCCCATCCTGTCGCGGTAGCGCCTCGCCGCTCACGTGGCGAGGTACGCACGCGCACAGCGCGTCCGTTTCCAATCCTGTCGCGGCAGCGCCTCGCCGCTACGCGGCGAGGAGTTGCCGCAGCACGAACGGCAGGATGCCGCCGTGCTTGTAGTAGTCGACCTCGATCGCGGTGTCGATGCGAAGGATCAGCGGAATTCGGCGCGGTTTGTCGCCGCCGCGCTGGATGACGAGCGTCGCGTCCTGCTGCGGCCTGAGCGTCGTACCGACCTCGACGTCGAAGCTCTCGTCGCCGTGGATACCGAGCGACTCCCACGAGTCGCCCGGCTTGAACTGCAGCGGCAGCACGCCCATGCCGACCAGGTTCGAGCGGTGGATCCGCTCGAAGCTCTTGGCGACGACGGCCTTGATGCCGAGCAGCTGCGTTCCCTTCGCGGCCCAGTCGCGGCTCGACCCGGTGCCGTACTCCTCGCCCCCGAAGACGATCGTCGGCGTCCCCTCGGCCATGTACTTCATCGCCGCGTCGTAGATGAACATCTTCTCGCCCGACGGCTGGAACAGCGTCACGCCGCCTTCCTCGCGCGAGCCGGTCGCGTCGGGCGGGATCATCAGGTTCTTGATGCGGACGTTGGCGAAGGTGCCGCGAACCATCACGTCGTGGTTGCCGCGCCGAGAGCCGTACGAGTTGAAGTCGGCCTTGGCGACGCCGTGCTCCTTCAGCCAGATCCCGGCCGGCGAAGACTCCTTGATCGCGCCGGCGGGCGAGATGTGGTCGGTCGTGATCGAGTCGCCGAAGAGCGCCATCGCCCGCGCGCCCTTGATCGCCGCGGCGGCCGCCGGCGGCTGCATCTCGAAGCCTTCGAAGAACGGCGGCTCGGCGATGTAGGTCGACGTCGGCCAGTTGTAGACCTGGCCGGTGACGCCGCGGATCTTCTCCCAGAGCGGCCCGGGCTCGCTCGCGACCTTGTCGTAGTTGTCCTTGTAGACCTTGCCGTTCATGGCGAACTTCATCATCGCCGCGATCTCGTCGCTCGACGGCCAGATGTCGCCGAGATAGACGTCCCTGCCGCCGGTGCCCTTGCCGACCGGCTCGGTCATGAGGTCGCGCAGGACCGTCCCGGCGATGGCGTAGGCGACGACGAGCGGCGGACTGGCCAGGAAGTTCGCCTTCAGGTTCGGATGGATCCGCGCCTCGAAGTTGCGGTTGCCCGACAGCACGGCGGCGCAGACGAGGTCGTTCTTCGTGATCGCGTCGTTGATCTCGGGCGTCAGGTCGCCGGCGTTGCCGATGCAGGTCGTGCAGCCGTACGCGGCGAGGCTGAAGCCGAGCATCTCGAGATAGGGCAGCAGGCCGGCGCGGGTCAGGTATTCGGTGACGATCCGCGAGCCTGGCGCGAGCGAGGTCTTGATGTGCGGCTCGACCGTGAGGCCTTGCTCGACCGCTTTCTTGGCGAGCAGGCCGGCGCCGATCATCACGCTCGGGTTCGAGGTGTTGGTGCACGACGTGATCGCCGCGATCAGGACGTCGCCGTTGCCGATCGTGCGGTCGCCGAGGTCGGGATGCTCGGGCGGCGCCTCGTGGATCGCCGCCGCGAGCGTCGGCTTGTTCGCGTTCATCTCGTCGATGAAGCGCGGCGCGCCGGGCTGGACCGCGGGAGTGCGCGGGATGTTCCTGGCTTGCGGATCGGCAGCGCGCTCGTCGACGCGCGCTTCGGCCGGGCGCACGTGGTGACGCGTCAGCAGGTGCCCGGCCGGCTGGTTGAAGCCGTTCTCGGCCGGCGTCTTGCTGAAGAGCGCGGTGAACTGCTCCTTGACGCGGCCGATCTCGATCCGGTCCTGCGGGCGCTTCGGGCCGGCCAGGCTCGGCGTCACCGTGCCGAGGTCGAGGCGGACGATCTTGCTGTAGTCGATCTCGCCGGCGCGCGGCACGCCGTACAGTCCCTGCGCCTTGAAGTAGGCCTGGAACAACTCGATCTCGCTCGCTGTCCGGCCGGTGCCGCGGAAGTACTCGATCGTCTTGTCGTCGACCGGGAAGAAGCCCATCGTCGCGCCGTACTCGGGCGCCATGTTGGCCATCGTCGCGCGATCGGGAACCGAGAGGCTCTCGGTGCCGGCGCCGAAGAACTCGACGAACTTGCCGACCACCTTCTCGCGGCGCAGGATCTCGGTGACGGCGAGGACGAGGTCGGTCGCGGTGACGCCTTCGCGCAGGCGCCCGCTGAACTCGAAGCCGACGACGTCGGGGGTGAGGAAGTAGACCGGCTGGCCGAGCATCGCCGCCTCGGCCTCGATGCCGCCCACGCCCCAGCCGACGACGCCGATGCCGTTGATCATCGTCGTGTGGCTGTCGGTGCCGACGAGCGAATCGGGGTAGTACACGGAAGGCAAACCTTCGCCCGGGGCCACGCCCTTGTGCACGCCGCGGGCGAGGTACTCGAGGTTGACCTGGTGGACGATGCCGAATCCCGGCGGGACGACGCCGAACGTGTCGAACGCCTGCATTCCCCACTTCATGAACTGGTAGCGCTCGACGTTGCGCTTGAACTCGAGCTTCATGTTGAGGTCGAGCGCGTCCTTGGTGCCGAAGTAGTCGATCATGATCGAGTGGTCGACGACGAGGTCGACCGGCACCAGCGGCTCGATCGATTTCGCGTCCTTGCCCATCGTCTTGGCGACGCTGCGCATCGCCGCCAGGTCGGCAAGCAGCGGAACGCCGGTGAAGTCCTGCAGGATGACGCGGGCGACGACGAACGGGATCTCGTCCTGGCGCGGCGCGTTCGCCTGCCACCCGGCGACCTCGACGACGTGCTCGGGAGTGACCTTCTTGCCGTCGCAGTTGCGCAGCACCGACTCGAGCACGATGCGGATCGAGACCGGCAGCCGGGCGACGTTCGGATACGTCTTCTGCAGCTCGGGCAGCGAGTAGAAGCTGCCGGTCTTGCCGGAGCTCGTCTTGAAGGTCTTCAGCGTGGTGGCGAAAGCGTGGGACATGTCTTTTCCTGGGTGTGGGATCGCAAGAATCAGGCCGGTGACGGCACGATGACCTTCAATCCCTTGAAGTAGTCGCGGAAGAATCCGGCGTCGCGGGTGATGAGGCCACTGCACTGGAGCAGCGCGTGGGCGCCGATGAGAAAGTCGGGAACGGCGCGCGGCGAGCGGTCCTGGCGGCCCTCGGCCTTGAGGCGCTCCTTGTAGCGTCGCTGCATCTCGCCGGCGCGGACCGCGGCGCGCGCCTCGGAAGGCGAGAAGCGGATGCCGGCCTCCTCGAGGACGTCGAACAGCTCGGCGCCGTAGCCGAGCCCGGCGACGACCTCGGCGACGACGACATCGCAGACGACGACCGGGCCGCGCGCCAGCGCCTGGCGGACGCATTCCTCGGCCGCGGCGGCGCGCACGTCGTCGCCGAGCAGGTCGATCAGGACCGAGGAGTCGACGGCGATCATCGACTCACGGGTCGACCGGGTCGCCGGGCGCGCGCCCGCGCAGCTCGCGCATGATGTCGTCGGTGCTCACGCCGGTGGGCAGCTTGAACCTGCCGCGCAGGCGCGACAGGGCGTCGTCGACGTTCTTGCGCAGAATGATCGAGCTGCCGCTGAGCTCGACCTTCAGCTGCGTTCCCTTGGTCAGGCCGAGCGCGTCGCGCACCGCCTTCGGCAGGGTGATCTGGCCGCGTTCCGCGACGGTCGCTTCCATCGTGCTCTCCCGCAATCGTATGTATTAACTATACATACTTTTGTCGGCATATTCAAGTGGCGGAGTTCGCTCAGCCGTGCTGCTGCTCGAACTTCCGGAGGTAGTCGACGAGGGCGCGGACGCCGTCCTCGGGCATGGCGTTGTAGATCGACGCGCGCATGCCGCCGACGATGCGGTGACCCTTCAGGTTGAGCAGGCCCGCAGCCCGTGCGCCTTCGAGGAAGGCAGCGTCGAGCGACGGGTCGGGGAGATGGAAGCAGACATTCATCAGCGAGCGATCCGCGGCGACGATTCGCGTCCGGTAGAAGGCGCTCGCGTCGAGGCAGGTGTAGAGGAGGGCGGCCTTGGCGCGGTTGCGCTCGGCCATCGCGGCCAAGCCGCCTTGCTCGCGCAGCCAGTCGAAGACCAACCCGGCGAGGTAGATCGCGAAGGTCGGCGGCGTGTTGATCATCGAGTCGTTGGCGGCCTGAATGGCGTAGTTGAACGCGCTCGGCGTCGTCGCCAGGGCACCGCCGAGCAGGTCGTCGCGAACGATGACGAGCGTCAGCCCGGCCGGTCCGATGTTCTTCTGCGCGCCGGCGTAGATCAGGCCGTAGCGCGAGACGTCGATTGGTCGCGACAGGATGTCGGATGACATGTCGGCGACCAGAGGCACGGAGCCGGTGTCGGGCGTCCAGTGGTACTCGAGGCCGACGATCGTCTCGTTCGAGCAGATGTGGACGTAGGCCGCCTCGGGATCGAGGCGCCATTCGGCTTGCGGCGGGATCGCCGTGAAGCCGTTGCCTTCGCCGCTCGCGGCGACGTTGACGGTGCAGAAGTGCTCGGCCTCGGCGATCGATCGCTTCGACCAGTCGCCGGTGTTGACGTAGTCGGCGCACGTCTTTCCGCGCAGCAGGTTCATCGGCACGATCGCGTTCTGGCCGATCGCGCCGCCTTGCAGGAAGAGCAGCTTGTAGTCGTCCGGGATCGCCAGCAGCTCGCGCAGCGAGGCCTGCGCGGCGTGGTAGACCGACATGAACTCCTTGCCGCGATGGCTCATCTCCATCACCGACATGCCGGTGCCGTGCCAGTCGAGCATCTCGGCGGCGGCCCGGCGCAGCACCGGCTCGGGAAGAACGGCGGGGCCGGGGCTGAAGTTGAACGGTCGCGTCATGGCTCGAGATTATCGAGCCGTGCCTCGGCGCCACTCGTCGCGCGGAAATGAAAACGCGCCCCGTGGGGCGCGTTTCGAGCTTGCGGCGCAAGCCGCGAGCGGTGGCTACTTCAGCAACGACGTCGACGCCGCGGCGGTTCCTGCTTCGGCGGTCGCCTTGATCGGCGCCGCTTCAGCCGCTGCCTTGGCGGCCTTCGCCTCGGCGACCATCTCGCGCTGCTTCGCGCAGACGCAATCGTCGACGATGCGCTGCGCGCTCTTGACGTTGAGCAGCATCGACTTGCTCGCGATCTGCACCATCAGCGTCTCGCCGCGAACGTCCTCGAGGCGGATGGCGCCGGTCGACGACACCACCGGCTTCATCAGCCACGTCTTGGCGCCGTGCTTGACGTCAACGTACGCCGAGTACTTCGGGCTCTGGCTGATGCTGACGGTCTGCTTGAACTCGCAGTCATACGGGCCGTAGAAGACGAGCTCGGCGGCCTTGACCTGGTCGGGCTGGGCGTCGGGAACGGTAAAGACCGGTGCGGGCGCGGCCTTGCCCTTGGATTTCGCGGCGGGTTTGGCGGGCGCATCGGCGGCGATCGCGGAAGCGGCGCCCAGCGAGCAGACGATCAGCGCGGCGACGGCAGGCGCGCAGCGGAGGAAGCGATTCGACATGGCGATGTCCTTTCAGGCGGCAACGATCGGCGCTGATTGTGCTGCGGCGCCTGCGTCGCAGCGCCTGCTTTACCGGCCGTTACGGCCGGGTCGGGCAATGCGTCACGCGCGGCGCAGGTCGTGCCTCGACACGGCCGCCCGACGCGCCGCGACGAGCGCCGGGCGCGGCCCGCTAGACGAGGTGCTTGACGCCGTCCTGCTCCTCCTGCAGCTCCTTCAGCGTCAGATTGATTCGCTCGCGGCTGAAGTCGTCGATGGGCAGCCCGTCGACGACCTGGTACTCGCCGTTCGCGGTGGTGACCGGGAAGCCGAACATCGTGTCATTCGGGATGCCGTATTGACCGTCGCAAGGAATTCCCATGGTCACCCATTTCCCGTTCGAGCCGAGCGCCCAGTCGCGCACGTGGTCGATCGCCGCGTTCGCCGCCGACGCTGCCGACGACAGGCCGCGCGCCTCGAGGATCGCGGCGCCGCGCTTGCCGACCGTCGGCAGGAACGTGTCGCGGTTCCACGCGTCGTCGTTGATCATCGCCTTCACCGACTGGCCGTCGACCGTCGCGAAGCGGTAGTCGGCGTACATCGTCGGCGAGTGGTTGCCCCATACCGCGATCTTGTCGATCGAGGCGACCGACTTGCCGATCTTGGCGGCGAGCTGGCTGGCGGCGCGGTTGTGATCGAGGCGAAGCATCGCCGTGAAGTTCTTCCGCGGCAGGTCCGGCGCGCTCTTCATCGCGATCCAGGCGTTGGTGTTGGCCGGGTTGCCGACGACGAGCACCTTGACCTTGCGCGAGGCGGCCTCGTTGAGCGCCTTGCCTTGGGCGGTGAAGATCTGGCCGTTCACGGCGAGCAGATCCTTGCGCTCCATTCCCTGCGTGCGCGGCCGCGAGCCGACGAGGAGGGCGTAGTCGGCGTCCCTGAACGCGGACGTCGGATCGCCGTGCGCGCTCATTCCTGCGAGCAGGGGGAAGGCGCAGTCGTCGAGCTCCATCATCACCCCCTTCAACGCCTTCTGCACCTTGTCGTCGGGGATCTCGAGCAGTTGGAGGATGACCGGCTGGTCCTTGCCGAGCATCTCGCCGGAAGCGATGCGAAAGAGCAGGGCATAGCCGATCTGGCCGGCGGCGCCGGTGACCGCGACGCGGACGGGTGGCTTCATCATGGGTTCTCCGGAGTGGGCGAGGTAAAGTCTGCTGCGTTGCAATAATATCGACCGGCTGAACCGCGCGCGCCGCAGGACTCACGATCGTCATGGTCACCTCCCTCAAAGAACAACCTCTGAAGCGGCAGCCGGTCTATCGCAACATCCACGTCACCGACCTCACCACGTACCGGCTGCCGCCGGCCGGCTGGGTCTCGATCCTGCACCGCATCAGCGGCGCGGCGATGTTCCTGCTCCTGCCGTTCACGATCTGGCTGTTCGACGCGAGCCTGACGTCCGAGGTCTCGTACGAGGAGTTCGCGAGCGTCTTCTCGTTCGGCGCCGCCGGCTTGCCGGGCTGGTTCTGGAAGCTCGTCGCCTTCGCGCTGATCTGGTCGTACCTGCTGCACTTCAGCGCCGGCCTGCGCCATCTGTGGATGGACGCGACGCACGAGGTCGGCCTCTCGTTCGGGCGCACCTCGGCTCTCGTCGTCATCGTCCTCAGCTCCGTCGTCGCGCTCGCGCTCGGCTTCAAGCTCTTCTTCTGAGCGCGCCCATGAGCACCTCGTTCGGTTCCCGTCGCCTCGTCGTCGGCGCGCATTACGGCCTGCGCGACTGGCTCGCGCAGCGTATCACCTCGATCCTGATGGCGCTCTTCACGATCGCCGTCGTCGCCCGCGTCCTGCTCGGCGGCAAGCTCGACTACTACCGCTGGTCGGCGATCTTTGCGCCGCAGTGGATGAAGGTGCTCGCCTTCGTTGCGATCGTGTCGATGCTCTATCACGTCTGGGTCGGCATGCGCGACATCTGGATGGACTACGTCAAGCCGGTCGCGGTGCGGCTCGTCCTCGAGGTCGCGACGATCGCCTGGCTGGTCGGCTGCGCCGGCTGGGCGATCCAGGTGCTCTGGAGGCTGTGATGGACGCGCCCGCGGTCCACGCCTCGAACGCACCGACGCGCCGTTTCGACGTCGTCATCGTCGGCGCCGGCGGCTCCGGGATGCAGGCGTCGCTGCGCCTCTCGCTCGCCGGGCTCAACGTCGCCGTGCTGACGAAGGTCTTCCCGACCCGTTCGCACACGGTCGCCGCGCAGGGCGGCATCGGTGCCTCGCTCGGCAACATGAGCGAGGACAACTGGCACTACCACTTCTACGACACCGTCAAGGGCAGCGACTGGCTCGGCGACCAGGACGCGATCGAGTTCATGTGCCGCGAGGCGCCGAACGTCGTCTACGAGCTCGAGCACTTCGGCATGCCGTTCGATCGCAACGCCGACGGCACGATCTACCAGCGCCCGTTCGGCGGCCACACCGCGAACTACGGCGAAAAGCCCGTCCAGCGCGCGTGCGCCGCCGCCGACCGCACCGGCCACGCGATGCTGCACACGCTGTACCAGCAGAACGTCAAGGCGCGAACCAACTTCTTCGTCGAGTGGATGGCGCTCGACCTGATCCGCGACGCCGAGGGCGGGGTCATCGGCGTCACCGCGCTCGAGATGGAGACC
>Ga0207644_10003105_pt1 | contig 10695 bp, 8 predicted proteins | sample KBSS73metaG_FD_184326 | JGI IMG/M metagenome (GOLD analysis project Ga0207644, IMG submission 184326) | Switchgrass rhizosphere microbial communities from Kellogg Biological Station, Michigan, USA - KBS S7-3 metaG (SPAdes) (version 2) | ecosystem: Host-associated > Plants > Roots > Rhizosphere >... | reverse complement strand
GCCGCCTCTGGGTCCGGCGCGTGCGAAGCCAGTTCCTGTTCCTCGGCAGCGCGGCGCGCAAAATAAACGCGGTCCTGGTTCGACATGGCACGCCTCCTGCCTTGCAAGCCCCAAATGTCTAGCACCCCGCTTTAAAAAAGTCCCGCCTCAGACCGTGGCCGGCACCTTTTCCTTCGCGCGCTCGATCGATTCGAGGACGATGCGACGTGCTTCCGCGGCATCCCCCCACTTGCCGATGCGCACCCACTTGTCGGTCTCGAGATCCTTGTAGTGGGTGAAGAAGTGCTCGATCTGCTGGAGCACGATCGACGGGAGGTCCTGCCGCTCGCCAACGTCCGAATAATAAGGGAAGGTCGTATCGACGGGGACGCAGATCAGCTTCTCGTCGCCGCCGTGCTCGTCCTCGAGGTTGAGGACTCCGATCGGCCGAGCGCGAACGACGCAGCCCGGAACGAACGGCGAGCGGGCAACCACCAGCGCGTCGAGCGGATCTCCGTCAGGCGAAAGGGTATGCGGGACGAAGCCGTAGTTTGCCGGATAGCGCATGGGCGTGTGCAGGATGCGGTCGACGAACAGGGCGCCCGACTTCTTGTCGAACTCGTACTTCACGGGCTCCCCGCCGACGGGGACCTCGATGACGACGTTGATGTTCTCGGGCGGATTGTCGCCAGTCGGAATGAGATCGATGTTCACGGAATATGGCCTTCAAATCGGTAGATGCTCATGCCGGCGAACAGCGCGATGACGCTCGCGGCGACCGAACCGGCTACATAAGCGGCGGCGAGCCAATACGCATGCCGCTCGATGAGTAAAGCCGTATCGAGGCTAAAGGCCGAGAAAGTCGTGAAACCACCGAGGATTCCGGTCGTGAGGAACAACTTGACGTGCTGCGGGACGCCCGGCCTAAAAAGGAAATAACCGGCAAGCACCCCCATGAGGAACGAACCGGCAATGTTCACGATCAGCGTTCCAAGGGGAAAGCCATAGCCGAACAGCCGCGCCGCGCCGACGTTCACTCCGTGCCGCAGCGCACCGCCGAGACCGGCCCCGAAAAAGACAATGAGATAGAGCATGCCGATCGAGGGCTTACTTGCGGCCGAACAATTTTTCGATCTCGCCGTGACCGAGCTTCACCCAGGTCGGCCTTCCATGGTTGCACTGCCCCGAGCGCGGAGTGACCTCCATTTCGCGAAGAAGCGCATTCATCTCCGCGACCGACAGGACGCGCCCCGCCCGGACCGAGCCGTGGCATGCAATCGTTGCGGCAACATGGTCGAGCCGGTCACGCAGGCTCATCGGTCCGCCGAGATCGGCAATCTCGCCGGCAAGGTCGGCGAGGAGCGCGGCAGGATCGGTTCTTCCGAGCGCCGCCGGAACGGATCGGACCAGCATCGCCGTCGGCCCGAAGCGCTCAAGCTCGAGGCCCATGCCCGAGAGCTCGCCGGCGGCCCCCTCGAGGCGGTCGCAGTCTGGCTCCTCAAGCTCGACGACTTCCGGTATCAGGAGCGCCTGGCGTGCGATCGTCCCGCCATCGCGAGCCGCACGCATGCGCTCGAGCACCAGGCGTTCGTGGGCAGCATGCTGGTCGACGATGACGAGGCCGTCCTCGGCCTCAGCGACGATGTAGGTCGCTGCCACCTGTCCCCGCGCAACGCCCAGCGGATAGCTAGGTACCGGCTCGATCGCCCTTTCCGCTTTAGCCTGGGGGACGAACGAGATTGGCTCGAACACATGTTGCTGTTCACGAATGCCGGAGACGTCCATCTTCAGGTTCGGCTCGGGTTCGTAGCTGTCGCTTCTCGTCCACATTACCGGAGAGGCTGCCTGGTCGCGCGCGGCGCTCCGCTGGCTCTCCTGGTCGAGCGCCTGGCGAAGGCCGCCGATGATGAGCCCCCGAACCGCCGAGGGGTCGCGAAAGCGGACCTCGGTCTTTGCCGGGTGGACGTTCACGTCGACCTCGTCGAGGGGAACGTCGAGGAACAGCGCTGCAATCGGATGGCGGTCACGGGCGATGAGGTCGCGGTAAGCGGCGCGAAGCGCGCCGACCAGCAGCCGGTCTTTGACCGGCCGCGAATTGACGAAGAGATATTGCTGGTCCGCAATGCCGCGGTTGAAGGTGGGCAGGCTGACGACGCCCGTGAGCCTCAGCCCATCGCGTGTGCACTCGATGCCGATGCCGTGCCGGTCGAGTTCGTGGGTAAGAAGCTCGGCGACCCGCGCTGGAGGTTCGGCCGGCTGCAGCGTCAATATTCGCCGGCCGTCATGATCGAGCGTGAAGGCGACATCGCTTCTTGCCATCGAAAGCCGCTTCACAGCGTCGAGGCAGGCGGCATATTCCGCGCGGGGCGAGCGGAGGAACTTGCGTCTCGCGGGCACCTTGTCGAACAGCCCCTCGATCCGGATCCTCGTGCCCGGCGGAAGGGCCGCCGGCCCCTCGCCCATCTGCTCGCCGTGATCGAGGGCGATTCGCCACCCGTCTTCGCCCCGAACCCTGCTCTCGAGCGTCAGGCGCGAGACGCTTGCGATCGAGGGCAAAGCTTCGCCGCGAAAGCCGAAGCTCCTCACCTGGTCGATGGCGTCGCCGTCGAGCTTCGAGGTTGCGTGCCTCTCGAGAGCGAGGCGCATCTCCTCACCGCTCATCCCGCAGCCGTCATCGGCAACTTCGATGAGCTCGAGGCCTCCTGCCTGGAGCCGCACCGAGACGTTTGATGCGCTGGCGTCGAGTGAATTTTCAACCAGCTCCTTCAAAGCGCTCGCGGGCCGCTCAACGACCTCGCCGGCGGCGATGCGATTGATGAGCTCGGGCGGCAGCCTTCTTATTGACATGTTAAGGGTCTTATCCCAATCCAAAGCCGCCGGCGAAGCACTGTTTTTTCCTTAAAATTCAGATCGCATTCAATGGCCTGAGATCAATCAGGAATTAAGCTCGCACGGGCGCTCGGCGGCTGGCACAATCAACTCAAGAGGCGGGGAATCAATGTTCTGGAATCGTTGGTTTAAATGGATGTCGCACGACATGGCGATCGACCTTGGGACCGCCAACACGCTCGTGTACGTCCGCGGCCGCGGCATCGTTCTGAATGAGCCGTCGGTCGTCGCCATCGAGACCATCAATGGCGTGAAGAAGGTCAAGGCCGTCGGCGACGATGCCAAGCTGATGATGGGCAAGACGCCCGACCAGATCGAGGCGATCCGGCCGCTGCGCGACGGGGTCATCGCCGACATCGATGTCGCCGAGCAGATGATCAAGCACTTCATCCACAAGGTCCACGGCGGCAAGATGCGCGCCTGGCGCTTCCCCGAGATCGTGATCTGCGTGCCCTCGGGCTCGACTTCGGTCGAGCGCCGCGCAATTCGCGACGCCGCCTCGAACGCGGGCGCAAGCGCGGTCTACCTGATCGAGGAGCCGATGGCGGCCGCGATCGGCGCGGACATGCCGGTTACTCAGCCGATCGGCTCGATGGTCGTCGACATCGGCGGCGGAACGACCGAGGTCGCGGTCCTTTCGCTCCGCGGCCTTGCCTACACGACGTCGGTTCGCGTCGGCGGCGACAAGATGGACGAGGCGATCAGCTCCTACGTCCGCCGCAACCACAACCTCCTGATCGGCGAAGCCACCGCCGAGCGGATCAAGAAGGAAGTCGGCATCGCCAAGCCGCCCGTCGACGGCATCGGCAAGACCGTCCACATCAAGGGCCGCGATCTCGTCAACGGCGTGCCCAAGGAAATCTCGATCAACCAGGGCCAGATCGCCGAGGCGCTTTCAGAGCCCGTCGGCACGATCGTCGAGGGCGTCCGTATCGCTCTCGAGAATACCGCACCCGAGCTTGCTGCCGACATCTGCGACCAGGGCATCGTGCTTACCGGCGGCGGGGCCCTTCTGCAGGGCCTCGACGAGGTTCTCCGCGATGAGACCGGCCTTCCCGTCACCGTCGCCGACGATCCGCTCACCTGCGTCGCGCTCGGCACCGGCCGTGCGCTGGAGGAAGAGCAGTTCCGCGGCGTCCTCCAGACCGCCTAGCGAGGATCTAAGCGGTGGCGACCGCGCGTCCCGGCTGGTCGCGTCGGGCCCAGTACGGGCTTTTCTTCAGCTTCCTGGCTGTGATCGCCGGCATCATCGTCGGCCTGATCCTCCTCGCCCTGTCGCTCGTCGCGCCTGCCGAGTTCCAGCGCGTCCGGGGTGCCGCGCTCGACGTGACCGCGCCCGCAACGGGAGCGATGCGCGCGGTTACGGCGACGGTTGAAGGCGTCTTCACGGGCGCCGGCAATTATTGGGACGCCGCCAGCCAGAACGCCAGGCTCAAGCGTGAGCGCAAAGCCATGCTTCAGCGCATGGTCGAAGCCAAGGCGATCTTCCAGGAGAACCAGCAGCTCAAAGCGACGCTTCAGCTTCGTGAACGCGAGCGAACCGCGATCGCGGTCGGCCGCATCGTCGGCTCGTCCTTCAACAGCCCGAGGCGCTTCGCGATCCTTTCGGTCGGCGGCAGCGACGGGGTGCGGGTCGGAATGCCTGTCCGCTCGGCAGACGGGCTCGTCGGTCGAATCATCGATGCAGGCTCGCTCGCGTCCCGCGTCCTCCTCGTCTCCGATCGCTCGAACATCGTTCCGGCGCGGCTTTTAAGGAACGGCATTCCGGTGATCTGCCAGGGGCGGGGCGACGGCACGGTCGCGGTTCGGCCGCTCGAGGTCGGCCGCAATCCGTTCAAGCGCGGCGACATCATCATTACCTCAGGGACGGGCGGGCTCTATCCGCCGCTCGTTCCGATTGCCCGCGTCGTCAGGCTCGACGACGACGGCGCCGTCGCAATGCCGCTCGCGGATCCGTCGACGACGAGCTTCGCGATCATCGAGCCGGCGTTCGAGCCTACCGCCGTCGCCGCGGAGAACGCGCCCACGGCGCCGGATGCCCCCTGATGGTCCGCGCAGCCCTCGGCCCGCCGCGCGGCCAGATCGGCCGTGGCCCCTCCCCGTTCGCGGCCTATGTTCCAGCGCTCACCGTAGTCGCGGCATCGCTCCTTGCCGCTCTCCCGATCATCTCGAACAGCGGCTGGTACCCGGATTTCGGGTATCTCGTTTTCATCAGCTGGAGATTGCTTCGGGCCGACCCATGGCCGCCCTGGTGGGCGGCTCCGCTGGGTTTCGTCAACGACCTGTTCACTGGTTATCCCATAGGGTTTTCAATAGCTTTGTGGAGTGCGACCATGCTGGCGCTCGATCTCATCGATCGTCGCACGATGTGGCGCGATTACTGGATCGAATGGGTACTGGCTGCCGTGCTGATTGCGATTGACGAATGGCTGCAGTGGCGGGTCGCGAAGATCGTCGACGCCGCACCACCGTTCACGCGCATGGTGCCCGCGCTCGTCATTTCCATCTGCGTATTTCCGGCATTTGCCTGGATCGTTTCAAGGATCGACGCCTGGAGGCTCGGCCGATGAAACACATGCGCATCACGACGGCGCACCAGTCGATCACCTTTTCGCGCCGGATGATGCTGCTCGGCGGAGCGCAGGCTGCCGTGGGCGGCCTCCTCGTCGGCCGAATGGGCTGGCTCGCAATTGCGCAGAACGAAAAATACCAGCTGCTTTCCGAGAGCAATCGCGTTCAGCTGATCCCCGTCCCTCCTCGCCGGGGCTGGATCATCGACCGCAACGGAAAGCCGATCGCGATCAACCGGGCGAGCTTTCGCGTCGACCTCATTCCCCAGCAGATCGTCAACGGGCCTGAGGTCATTGCTGCGCTTCAGAGGCTCATGAGCCTCCCCCCCGACGAGGTCGAACGCATAACGCGCGAGCTCTCGCAATCGCGAGGCTTCCAGCCCGTCTCGGTCGGCGACAACGTCCCTTACGAGCAATATGCGGCGATCACCGTGCGCCTTCCTGACCTCCCAGGCGTAGCGGCGTCCCAGGGCTTCACCCGTTTCTATCCAGGCGGCTCAACGGTCGGGCAGCTGGTCGGCTATGTCGGCGCTGCCTCGGCTTCCGAATATGAAAAAGAGAACAAGAACCCGCTTCTGCTGATCCCCGGCGTCAAGATCGGCAAGGAGGGGCTGGAGCAGAACCTGGAACCGACGCTCCGCGGCGAGCCCGGCGGCCAGCGCGTCGAGGTGACCGCAAGGGGCAAGCTCGTAAAGGAGCTCGATCCCAAGCCCGACCGGAGCGGCGGCACGGTTCAGCTCACCATCGATTCCGACCTCCACCAATATGCAGCGCGCCGGATCGGCGAGCAGTCGGGGTCGGTCGTGGTGCTCGACGTCCAGAACGGCGACATCCTGGCGATGCCCTCGATGCCCTCGTTCGATCCCAACAATTTCTCGGACGGGATCAGCAGGAACGAGTGGAAAATGCTGTCGGAAGACGACCATTTGCCGCTCGTCGACAAGGTGCTCGAGAGCCTTTACCCGTCAGGATCGACGATCAAGCCGTCGATGGCGCTTGCGCTCCTGCGCGCCGGCATTGACCGCAACGACCACGTCTTCTGCTCCGGCTCCTATCCGGTCGGGAACCACATCTTCCACTGCGACAAGCGCCACGGCTCGGTCGATATGACCGCGGCCGTCGTCCAGAGCTGCGACATCTACTTCTACGAGATGTGCCGCCGCGTCGGCGCCGACAAGCTTTCGCCCTTCATCAAGTCGGTAGGCCTTGGCGAGAAGTTCGACCTGCCGCTCGGAAACCAGCGCTACGGGACCATCCCTGATCCCGAATGGATGCGGCGCAAATACCATCGTGAATGGCAGACCTACGACACGATCAACATGTCGATCGGCCAGGGCAACGTGCTCGTGAACCCGCTGCAGCTTGCCGTCATGGCGGCACGCCTTTCGACTGGTCGCAAGGTTTTGCCGCGGCTCCTTAGCGGTCACAAGATCGCCCAGCAGGCACCGCTCGGAATTGACCAGGACCACCTCGACTTCATCCACGCGGCGATGGCGGGCGTCGTCGACCACGGGACTGCAGCCGGCGCCAAGCTCCCGCTTGCCAACGTTCAGATGGCCGGAAAGACCGGCACTGCCCAGGTACGCCGAATCACCATGGCTGAGCGCAACAGCGGCGGCGTCCGGTCGAACGAGAGCCTCGCCTGGAAGATGCGCGACCACTCCCTCTTCGTCGCCTTCGCGCCCGCGATGCAGCCGCGCTACGCGGCAGCCGCGGTCATCGAGCATGGCGGTTTCGGAGCGCAGGTCGCAGCCCCGCTGGTCCGCGATACCTTGCTGTTCCTGTTCGACAAGCAAAAGGCGATGGCGTCCCTCCAGGCGTTCGAGGAAGGACTCGGCGGTAGCCTCGAGGACCGTATCGCCCGGAAGACCGCGGCCTGGCGCTCCGCCAACGGCCTGCCCCCGGTTTCAGCGACCAAGGCATGATTACGTCCGCGATCATTCCGCGGCCGCTTGCGCGGCTGCCGTGGCGATTGATTTTCCTCGTGGTCGGCATTGCGAGCTTCGGACTCATCGTCCTTTATTCGGCCGCCGGCGGCTCCTTGCGGCCGTGGGCGCTGAAGCAGGGCATCGTCTTCTTTGGCTTTCTCTCGATCGCAGTCGCGATGTCATGGATGAAGGAATCGACCATCAAGTCGATCACCTTCCCGCTCTACGGCGTAACGCTGGTCATGCTGGTCGGCGTCGAGGCGCTCGGCTTCGTCAGCAAGGGCGCGCAGCGCTGGCTCGATCTTGGACCGATCCGGCTCCAGCCCTCGGAATTCATGAAGCCCGCGATCGTTCTCACGCTCGCGCGTTTCTACGAGCTCGTTCCTGCCGGCGAGATCCGCAAGTGGCGGGCGATCTGGCCGGCGCTGGCGCTGCTCGGGGTTCCGGCCTTCCTGATCCTTGTCCAGCCGGATCTTGGCACCTGCATCATGGTGACGCTCTGCGGCGTGACCGTCATGTTCCTGGCGGGCCTGCCGTGGTGGATCTTCGCGGGTCCGGCAGCAACGGTCGCGGTAGCCGCGCCAGTCGTCTACAGCATGATGCACGGCTACCAGAGGAAGCGCATCGACGTCTTCCTCGATCCTGAAAGCGATCCCCTTGGCGCGGGCTACCACATCGCACAGTCCAAGATCGCGATCGGATCGGGCGGCATCTGGGGCAAGGGGTTCCTTCACGGGAGCCAGAGCCACCTCGATTATCTTCCCGAAGGCCACACCGACTTCGTGTTCGCGACCATGTCCGAGGAATGGGGCCTGGTCGGGGGCGTGCTCCTCATCTGCGCATTCGCCGCGGTGATCCGCTGGGGAATGAAGGTCAGCCAGAACGCGCGGACGCGCTTCGCTCAGCTCGCTGCAGCGGGCCTGTCGGCGACGATCTTTTTCTACGTCTCGATCAACCTCATGATGGTGATGGGCTTGGCGCCAGTCGTCGGCGTTCCCCTCCCCCTCGTGAGCTTTGGCGGGTCGGCGGTGATGACCGTGATGCTGTGCCTCGGCCTCCTGATGGCTTTGGAACGCCAGCAGCGGACCGTCTCGCGCCTTATCTGACTACTTGGCTGCCGGCACTTTCGATCGAGCCGCGGCTTCGAAACTTCGCCAGCGAGGTTCGATGCTGGCCAGCGCGGCAGAAACGGTCGCGAAGCCGCGAAGATTGTCGGGCGTCGGAGCTCCGTCAGCGCCGTCGACCGCCTGTGCAAGATTATCGAGCCATTCTGAGATGCTGGTGAGGGTCGTCGGAGCAGTCGACCCGCCGATTGGCGCGCTCTCCCCGAATAGCTGATCGAGCTGCCGTGACACGGCCTCGGTGTCGGGCTGTCCTTTAACCTTCGCGAGGCCGCTCTTCAGCTCCCGTCCCTGCTCCAGCATCGAGCGCACCCGGACGCGCGCCTGCTCGACCTGTCTCGCGAGGCGGAATTCGGCATCGAAGTCCGCTTGCGTTACCTTGACCCGCGGGTCGGCGAGCACCGTCAGGGGCTGCCGCAGAACCTGGCCTCCTGTCTTGAGCTCGACCGTATATTGCCCCGGCGGCGCCCAGACTCCGGTCGGCCTATTCTCGTCCTTAAGACCCGTCGGCTTCGAATAATGGAGGTCCCAGACAAAGCGGTGATGCCCGGGGGTCGCCGCCGGCGGCTTCGATGAAACGACCCATTCGGGCGCGATCTCGAGCTTGGAGAGATCGATTGGCTTGACCGCGTCGGTGCTGCCGAAGCGATTAACCAGCGTCCCGCTTCGATCGTAGATCGCAATCTCTACGGGCCCGGTCGACGCCTGAGGGAGTGCATAATCGATGATTGCGCCGGAGGGCGGGTTGGGCGCCATCGGCTCGTCTTTCGGCATTGGCGTGCCCGTAAAGCCGGGCTCGTTGAGGCGATAGGCCGGAGCCTGCGGGTAGAGGTGAATACCGGCTGCCGCGTTTCCGGCGAGGGCCCTTAGCGGCACGATATCATCGAGGACGTAGAAGCCGCGGCCGTGCGTCGCGATCACCAGATCGTTTTCGTGGATGGTGATGTCCCGCACGGACGTTGCCGGAAGATCGCGGTTCAACGGCTGCCAATTGGTCCCGTCGTCGAACGACACGAAGAGGCTTCGTTCTGTTCCGGCAAACAGGAGGCCCGGGCGCACCGGGTCTTCCCGGACGACGTTCACGGAATTCGGGCCGCCGGTCGCCGGCAGCCCGGTCGTGATTTCGCTCCACGTGCGCCCGCCATCGCGCGTGCGCAGTATGAGCGGCCGCTGGTCATCGATGCGGTGCCGGTCGATCGCGGCGTAAGCGACATTGGGATCGAAGTGCGACGGCTCGATGATCCCGACCTTCCACCATGGCTGGAGCTGGGGCGGCGTCACGTTGCTCCAGTTAAGGCCGTTATCGTCGGTTCGCCAGATCAATCCATCGTCTGTTCCGATCCAGATGAGCCCATCATGGACGGGGGACGTGCCGATGTCGTAGATGACCCCCCGCCGCGGCCCCTTGGTCGCCGTATTCTCGCCGGTAGGCTGGTCGAGGGTTTGCGGAACGGTAAGCTCGGGACGCGTGAGATCCGGGCTGATCGGCGTCCATGTCTGGCCACCGTCCCGGGTGCGGAACAGCCGCTGGTTCCCGAAATAAAGCGCATGATCCCGCTTTCCGAACGTCAGGGGCAAGGTCCATTCCCCGCGATAGTCGCCGGGGAACGCGAGCGTTGGATCGACACTTCGTGTCTGGCCGGACTTGAGGTCGAGCCGGTCGACGGTTCCGCCGTAAACGATGTCCGGATCAGCCGGGTCAGGCGCAATCTCCCCGCTTTCGCCGCCGGCCGTGACCTCGCGGAACTGGGTCATGTTGATCCCGTCGTCCTTGCTGTCGGATCGGCTCGGGACCGATGCTGCACCTGAATCCTGCTGGGACCCGTAGATGTGGTAGGGGAAGCGATTGTCGGTCGAGACGTGGTAGAATTGTGCGGTCGGCTGGTTGAACCAGCTGCTCCAGGTCTTTCCTCCGTTGATCGTGACCAGCGTTCCCTGGTCGACGCCGAGGATGCGCCGGTCAGGGTTCTTGGGATCGATCCACAGCGTGTGGAAATCATCGCCGGTCGGATCCCCCTTGATGGGGATGAAGTGCGCTCCCCCGTCGTCCGAGCGAAGCATGATGGTGTTCGCGACCCAGACCTGGTCGGCGTTCTTGGGGTTCGCGGTGATCCCGCCGAAATACCAGCCGCGGTTCCAGATGCGCTTGTCGCCCGTGACCTTCGACCACGTCGCGCCTGCATTGTCCGACCGATAAAGGCCGGCCTC
>Ga0207644_10003104_pt1 | contig 10697 bp, 10 predicted proteins | sample KBSS73metaG_FD_184326 | JGI IMG/M metagenome (GOLD analysis project Ga0207644, IMG submission 184326) | Switchgrass rhizosphere microbial communities from Kellogg Biological Station, Michigan, USA - KBS S7-3 metaG (SPAdes) (version 2) | ecosystem: Host-associated > Plants > Roots > Rhizosphere... | reverse complement strand
TCACCTGACCCGTCATGCTGCCGGTCAGATTCCCGGTCGTTCCGCTGCCGGTCGGCGAATCGCCGTTCGTGAATTCACCCGTCGTGACCCCGCCGAGCGTCGTGTCGCCCGCGGGCACGAAGCCGTCGCCGCGAGGAACGCCGACAACCCCAACGCCGCCCGCGCTGCCGCCGAGGATGGGCAGAACGCCGAAGCCCTTGAACAGACGCTCGTCGATGTCTGGCGAATCCGTCACCGGTGGCACGTCTCCGGGTTCGAGGGTCGTCAGCAGCTCGGGCGCCAGCGGCACCTCGAGCAGATCGCCAAGGCTCGCCTCGGCCTCGGCCGCAAACGCGTCCACGGCGGCGTCGGGCGTCGGTGGCACGACGAAGTCGTCGAGCTCGCCATGCGCGGGCTCCACGGCGGCGACGCGCTCCGGTTTCACGCCGGATACGCAGTTGCCGCAACGGGCGCGAATTGTGGTGGTGCCGTCGGTCAGCACGGTCTCACCCGCCTTGAGCCACACGCGATTGCGAGTCCAGTAGGTGCGATCGCCGCGCCGGTACGACACGTGAGCGGACCGCGGCGCGGTGAGCGTGACCACACGCACGTCCGCGAGATTGAGGTCGCCATAGTGCGCGGCCACGATCGGGTCGCGCGCGATTGCGGCGCGCAGCTCTTCGATCGAGTACACACCGCCTGGTACAACTGAGCCGTTATAGACCGGACGAGCCGGGTGTCCGCGGAGTGTGACGTTTTCGGAGCGAGGCGGGGTCGGAAGTGAACTCGTGTCGGCGCCCAGCCACGGGGTGGCGTAGCCGACCACCGCGATCAGGATCACCGTCTGGAGCAGCGCGGTCAGCCAGGGAGCCGACCGTTTCATGGCTCCGTTGTGCGGTGCTTCAAGTTGCCCGCGAGTGTAGCAAGCGCTCGCTTTCACTAATATGGGACTGCGCCTAGATGGGACATCGCCTAGGTGGCGCGCGATGAGCGGGAGAGGTGCATGAACGGTCAGCGAGTGGATCTGCCGACGCCGGACGGCGTGCTGGACTGCTACGTCTTCGAGCCGGCCTCTGCCGGTCCGTGGCCGGCCGTGGTGCTCTACATGGACGCGTTCGGCATTCGCGCCGACCTCGACGTGATGGCGGCGCGGCTCGCCGACGCCGGCTACGTGGTGGCGGTTCCGAATCTCTATCACCGCTCCGGCACGTTCGCGCCGTTCGATCCGGCGCTCGTGGCTGCCGGGGGCGCCGAGCGGGATCGCTTCATGGCGATGATTCGCTCCATCGACGGCGAACTGGTGATGCAGGACACCGCCGCGGTGCTGAAGCATCTCGACACCCGTCGCACCGTGCGCCCCGGTCCGATCGGAACCGTCGGCTACTGCATGGGCGGCGGCTACGCGCTGCGCGCGGCGGGCGTCTTTCCCGATCGCGTCCGGGTGGCTGCCTCGTTTCACGGCGGGTCGCTCGCCACGGATCGCGCCGACAGCCCGCACCAGCTTGCGCCGGTCATGCGGGCGCGCCTGTATGTCGGGGTGGCCGGCATCGACCCCGGCTTCACCGACGAGCAGCGCCAGCGCCTCGACGCGGCGCTGAGAGACAGCGGCCTCGATTACGAAATTGAGATCTACGAGGGCGCCCAGCACGGCTTCGCCGTTCACAACCACCGCGTCTACGACCGCGCGGCGTCCGAACGGCATTGGGAGCGCCTGCTGGCGCTCTTCCACGCCGAGCTGCAGACGAACGAGCCGCCCGCCCGGAGGGCGGGCAATCAAATGCTGTCCTAGCGAGGCGAAGCCTTTTGACCAGACTCGAGTCCAGGGCGCAGCCTTGCTAGGTATAAGCTTTGGCGCGTAGCAGGAGGGGATCATGAAAACTCTTCGCATTGCCGGTCTCATCGTTGCGTGCTTCGCGATGACGAACGCCGCGATGGCTGAACCCTCGCAGCGCGGACGCGGCGCCGCCGGGCCCTCCTGCAGCACGCTCGCCTGCGACGTGCAGGGCGACTGGGAGCGCACGAAGAACCTGCTCCTCGGTCTCGTCAACGCGATGCCGGACGACAAGTGGAGCTTCAAGCCCACGCCGGCGCAGCAGACCTTTGCCGAGCGCGCGCTCCACGTGGCGCAGATCGATGTGGCGCTCTTCGGCACGCTCGGAAGCAAGACGCCGGCGCCGATGATCAACGCCAAGGCGGCGACGAAGGCCGAGGTCGTCGCGGCGCTGATGGCCTCGTTCGACTACGGCGCCGCGGTGATCAAAGAGCTCAACGACCAGCAGCTCGCCGAGCGGATCGCGTCGATGCCCTTCCTCGGCCCGAGCACGTCGCGTCTGAAGGTGATCTACTTCTCGATGGAACACACCAACGATATCTACGGTCAGCTCGTCGTCTACCTGCGGTTGAACGGCATCACACCGCCGGCAAGTAACCGAGCCTAGGGAGATCTCATGCGCAACCTTCTCATCACGTGCATGGTCGCGCTCGCCGCGTCGCCCGCCGCCGCGCAGATGTTCAGCCGGCCCACCGACGCCCCAACGGTGTCGGCCGTCGGTCAGTCGTGGTACGAGCTGCGGGAGCCGATTCTGTACGCCGGCGAGGCGTACTACCCGGCCGGCGCCAGCGTCTTCTTCAACGCCAATCAGATGGTCCGCACCGGCCACTACAACGGCGTGCCGCTGTACGCGGATGCGACGCGCGATCCGTACAGCGTCGTCTACGTGCCGATCGGCGGCGGACAGCTCAAACCGTACGAACGGCTGCGGCGCGGTGATCTCGCCGGCACCACCGGCACCACGCTGCCGTCGTTCCCGATTGCGCTGCGGCCCGACGGTCCGGTGACGGCGATGGCCGCCGGAGCACCGACGAACCTGCCGCTCTCGGTCGGCGCGATCGGCGCGTTCACGCCCGAAGTGACGCCGCCGGTGGTGTTCGTGCCGGCGGTGTCCACCGCCGCGCCGGCCTGCAGCTGCGAGCAGGCGGCGGCGACCGCTGCTGCGGCAGTGGCGGCGGTGCCGCCGGTGCCCACGGACCGCGTGGCGGTGCTGAGCGTGCGGCGGCCCGACAACAACGATGGCGTGTGGGTCCGATTCGACGGCGCCACCTGGGTGAGCACCGGCGTGGCCGAACCGCTCACCACCGCGTTCACGCAGGTGGGCGAGCTCGCCGGCTTTCCGGTCTACCGCAAGCAGGACGGGGGCAGCGTCATCTATTTGGAGTCGCGCGGCGGCGTCCTGGCGCCGTACCGGCGAAAAGGATAACGACGGGCCGCCTGAAGGCGGCCCCTACGTACTGGACGCAATGCGCACGGCGCCTCGCAGCGGGGCGTCGCGCGGGTCGTTCTTGTAGTAGACGCGCTCGAGGAACAGCCCCGACGCGGGCGCGGTGAGCGGCGCCACCGTGCGGGGATCGGCGTCGAAGAGCGCCGCGGCATCGTCCGGCGCCATCTGGCCGCGCCCCACCTCCACTAGGACGCCAACCAGCCGCCGCACCATTTTCCACAAAAAGTGCGACGCCTCGACGTGCAGCACGATGAGGTCCTCGTCCTCGTGCACGTCGAACGACTCGAGATGCACGGTCGTGGACTTGGCGCCGGGATCGTCGTCGGAAAAGGCGCGGAAGTCGTGGAAGCCGACGAACACGCGCGCCGCCTGGCGCATGCGCTCGGCGTCGCAGTCCTCCTTGACCCACCACACGTACGGCTTGGCGAACGCCGTCCGCCGCCGCGCCACCTGATAGATGTAGCTGCGCGCTACCGCGTCGTGCCGGGCGTGGAACCGGGGCGCGGCGCCGTCGATGCGCAGCACGTTGATGTCGGAGGGGAGTGCGTCGTTGATCCGCCGGCGCAGCGTCTCGGTCGGAAGCTGAGCGCGAATCTCGAGGTGCGCCACCTGGCCGAGTGCGTGAACGCCGGCGTCGGTGCGGCCCGATCCGTACAGCTCGAAGCGCTCCGAGCCCGTGGCCTCCCGGATCGCCTTCTCGATCTCTCCCTGGACGGTCCGGGCGTTCAGCTGCGCCTGCCAGCCACTGTAACGCGTGCCGGCGTATTCCAGGGTGAGCTTCAGGCGCACGGGGTCACCGGCGCCGCATCTGCTCGAGGGCAGTGCCGAGCGCGCGGATCTCCTCGCCGTACTTCGCCCAATCGCCGGCGCGCTGGGCGGCAATGGCGCGGTCGTAGTGCGCTTGGGCCTCGGCGGCCCGGGCATCAGCCCCCGCCGCCGGGGCGGCGCCGGCCGTCTGAGGCGCGGGTGGTGGCGCGGACGTCTGCGTGCCACCGGGAGTCGCCGCCGCCGGCGCAGAGGGGGCGCCGCGGGCGCCGAAGATCCGCGCCAGGCCTTCTTCGAGCGTCTCCTCCATCACGATCTGGTTCTGATACGCGACGATGACGCGCGTGAGCTCGGGGATGCGGCCGCCCGACGCCTTCAGATACAGCGGCCGCACGTAGATCAGCGACTCCTCGACCGGAATCACCATCAGCGTGCCCCAGATCACCTGCGAGCCCTGCTGGTTCCACAGCGTGATCTGCGGCGAGATGGTCTGGTCCTGGTTCATGCGCGCGACCACCTGCCGCGGTCCGAAGACCAGCTTCTGTTTGGGGAACTCGAACACGCGCAGCTGGCCGTAATGCTCGCCGTCGCTGCGCGCCACCAGCCACGCCGCCAGGTTGTCGCGGCGCCGCGGTGTATAGGGCAGCATCTGGATGAACTCCGCCTCGCGCTCGCCAGGCAGGCGCATGATCGTGTAGTAGGGCTGCATCGGACGCGCGTCGCGACCCTCGTCGGTGGTCGGCACCTCCCACTGATCCTCGCGGTTGTAGAACACCGCCGGCTGCGTCATGTGGTAGGTCGCGTACACCCGCGCCTGCAACCCGAAGATGTCCTCGGGGTAGCGGACGTGCTCGCGAATGGCGGCGGGCATCCGGTCCATCGGCGTGAACATCCCGGGGAACGCGCGGCCGTAGGCCGCGGCAATCGGGTCGCGCGTGTCGGCCAGGTACGCGGTGGTGGTGCCGTCGTTGGCGTCGATCACGAACTTGACGGCGTTGCGGATGTAGTTGATCCGCCCGTTGTTGACCGGCGCCGAATACGGATAGCGCGACGACGTCGTGTAGGCGTCGTAGATCCAGAACAGCCGCCCGTCGGCCAGCACCAGATAGGGGTCGCGGTCGAACTCCAGGAACGGCGCGATGGCCCGCACGCGTTCGCCGATCGCGCGGTTGAACAGGATCCGGCTCTCCGGCCCGATGTCGTCGCTCAGCACCATCTGATAGGCGCCGAAGCGGAAGGCAAACAGCAGCTTGCGGCCGAACGACGAAAGCGGCACGCCGCCCTTGCCGGCGTACTCCTTGAAGACGTTGTCGTCGCCGCGCGGGTAGTGGAACTCGCGCGTTTTCGTCTTGACGACGACGTAGTCGCTGGAGAACTCGCCGTAGTAGATGCTGGGTTCGTCCACCGTGAACGGCGGGGTGGTCACCGGCGGCAGATCGCGCACGAACAGCACCGGCAGCCCTTCGCTGGTCACCTGGTTGACCGGTCCGAGCGTCAGGCCGTAGCCGTGGGTGAATGTCAGGCGCTCGTTGACCCAGGTGCGGTTGGGCAGGCTGGCCGAGTTGAGCTCGCGCGCCGACAGCATGACCTGGCGCAGCCGCCCGTCCACCCGGTAGCGATCGTTGTCCACCGAGCCGAACTCGTAGTAGGTGCGGATCTCCTGGATCTGCCCGAAGGTTTCGAGCAGCGGCTGGTGATCCCACAGCCGCACGTTGTCGAGCGTGGCGGCGTTGCGGCCGATGTCGCCGGCCGTGAGCAGCGCGTCGCCGGACAGTTCGCGCTCCTCGGCGCCGTCGAGGCCGAAGGCGCGGCGCGTGGCGTCGATGTTGTGCTGAATGTAGGGAGTTTCGCGGGTCTGTTCGTTGGGGGCGACGATGAAGCGCTGCAGGGCGGTGCTGTAGAGTTCGCCGCCCACCGACACCACCAGATACAACCCGATGGCCACCGGAATCGGCCAGTTGCGTGAGGTGTACGCCTGCACGATGGCCAGCACGGCGCCGACGAGGCACACCGCCGCGAGCAGCAGGCTCGCCGGCATGCGGCCCATCACGTCGGCGTAGCTGGCGCCGAAGATCAGGGGGGTCGGTTCGAGCAGATGCTCCGCGCGGTTCAACCAGGCTCCGACGGCCAGCAGCACGAAGAACACGGCGACGAGCGACGACAGGTGCAGCCGCACTGCCCGCGTCATCGACAGGCGCCGTCCGAAGCCGGATGCCAGGCTGCCGGACACCAGGTACAGCCCTCCGGCCACGAGCGCCGCGAGCACCACGAGCACCTGACCGAGCCCGCGAAGCACCTGCCAGAAGGGCAGCGCGAAGACGTAGAAACCGACGTCGAAGCCGAGGATGGGATCGGCTTGACCAAAGGCGCCGCCGTGGCGGAAGGTGAGCCAGAGGGGCCACTGCCCGGCAGCAAACAGCCCGATGAGCACGGCCACCACCGTCATGCCGGCGAGAACCATGCGCTGCACCTGCTCGCGCCCCGGCAACTGCACTTCGAGCCCTTCGCGGGTCACAAAGGTAGGACGCCGATCGCCCATCGTCGCCACGGCGATGCGGACGTTCAGCGCGAACCAGGCGACGCTGACGACCAGCGCGGCGATGAAGAGCAGCGACTGCGCCCGCAGGATGGTGGTGAAGACCTGCTGAAAGCCCACCTCACCGAACCACAGCCAGTCGGTGTAGTAGCGGACGATCTGCGGCATCGCGAGCGACAGCAGCAGCAGCGCGGCAAGTCCGGCAACCCGGCTGAATCGAGGCATGGGCACCCTTGGCAGCCCTACAGGCCGCAACTACGAACGGCCGGCGTACCGTCGGCTGGCTGATTGAAGCTCGGACTGGATCTCATTAGCAAGCGACGCCGGCGCCACCACGCGCGCCAGCGGCCCCCAGCCCAGGATCCAGCTGCGCAGCGCCCAGTCGTGGCACACCCGCATCGACAGGTAGACGCGGCCGCCCTCGGCCTCCTTGATTTCCTGCGACGGATGCCACACGCGGGCGCGGACGTAGGGGGCGATGCGCGCTTCGAATTCGATCTCCACCGGCGCCGTCGGCCCCGAGTAGACGCCGAGCGAATTGCCGAACACGTCGTCGGCCAGGTCCCGGTGCGGCGTGAAGGTCTGCTTCTCGAGCGACACCGACACGATGCGGCTGACGGCAAAGGTGCGCACGTCGTCGTACTCGGGCACGAACGCCAGCAGGTAGAGCTCGCCCTGGGCAAAGGCGATGCGGTAGGGATGGATCAGATAGTCCTTCTCACGCGCGCTCGACACCGAGTGGTAGCGCATCATCGCCACCCGGTGATGCAGCGTGCCTTCGAGCAACCGCGCCATCGCCTCGGCCTGCGCATCGTCGCCTCCGGGCTTGGCAGGGGCGGGCTTGGCCGCCAGTATGCCGGGCATGGCATCGAGGAACTGTCGCATCCGCGGCGACAGCATCTTCTCGATGCGCGCGAAGGCCATGGTGAGGTCGCGGCGGAACGGGGCACCCGAGACCGACTCGAGGAGATTCCGGCTGAGATACAGCGCGCACAGTTCGGCCAGCGTGAAGCCGGTCTCGAGCCCCTTCAGCACCTGGCCTTCCAGGCGCCAGCGCACGCGCCCCTCGGCGTCCTTCTCGTCGTAGAGCGGAAAGCCCGCCTCCTGCAGTGCGGCGAGATCGCGCCGGATCGTCCTGGTGGTCACGCCCAGTTCGTCGGCCAGCGCGTCGATGGCCACGCCGTGGCGCGCGGTCTCGAGCGCGTGCAGCACCTTCCACTGCCGGATGACTTCCTGGTTGCGCGGCACGGCCCTACCGCCCTTCCTTGGCGCGGCGGATCTCGCGCCGGCGGTTGCGGTCCGGCGTGCCGGCGGCCTGCTGGGCGGCGCGGAAGACGCGCTCGGCGCGCCGCATTTCGATCTCCTCGGGCGTCGGCTTGGGCGTGACGTCGTCGTAGAGGGCGCGCGCCTCGGCCTTCTTGACGTGCTGATCGATCAGGATGCGCACGATCACGTCCTGATAGCGGCCGAAGCCGCGGCTGATGCGGATGCGGTCGCCCTCGCGCAGCATCCGGTGCGGCTTGGCGTGTTCGCCGTTCACCTCGACCTTGCCGCCCTCACACCCGCGCTTGGCCTCCGAGCGGGTCTTGTAGAGACACGCCACATCGAGCCACGCATCGACGCGCATCGGCGGCCGTCAGATGAGGATTTCGATCTTGCCCTTGGCGCGGAGCCCGGCCACGAAGGCCTGGGTTTCGCGCTGGCGGTTCTGGTTCTCGATGAACTGCTGGACCTGTGGTCGCACCTCGTCGAGCGGCACGGTGCGCGCCGTCTGCTTCTCGGCCACCTTGATGATGTGGAAGCCGAACTGGGTCTCCACCAGATCGCTCACGGCGCCGGGCGCGAGCTTGAACGCCACGTCGTTGAACGGGCCCACCATCTGGCCCGGCTGGAAGTAGCCGAGGTCGCCGCCCTGGATGGCGCTGCCCGGATCTTCGGAATTCTCCTTGGCCAGCGCCGCGAAGTCGCCGCCCGCCTTGATCTTCTTGAGCAGCCCCTCGGCTTTCGCGCGCGCCTTGGCCTTGGTGGCCGCGTCGGCGTTCTGCGGGACCGCCACCAGAATGTGGCTCGCGCGCACCCGCTCGCCCTGCTTGAAGCGGTCGGGATTCTGTTTGTAGAACTCGTCGATCTGCGCCGGCGTCGCCGCCACCTTGTCCTTGAGCGCGTCGCCCAGCATCTTGTTGATCGCCAGATCGTCGCGCTGGTCGGCGCGGAACTTCTCGATCGTCAGCTGCTGCGCCGCCAGCATCTGCTTGAACACCTCTTCGGACTGGAACTGTTTCGAGAGCTCCGCAATCCGCTGGTCCACTTCGGCATCCGGGATAGTGACCTTCCGCGCCTTCACTTCCTGGCTGAGAAGCCGCAGACCCACGAGCTGATCGAGCAGGCCGCGATAGATCTCGCTGCGCCGGTCCACTGGCACGGGGCCGCCGGCTCGCCCTTCGATCGCCTTCAATGCGCGCTCGAAGTCGGCCTTGGTGATGGCGTCGCCGTTGACGCGCGCGACCACGTCGGGGAGCTGCTCCGGTACGGGCTTCGGGGCCGGTGCGGGCGCGGCCGCCGCGCCCGGGGCCGCGCCGGGGGGCGCGGCTGGCTTGCCGTCCTTTGTGAGGCCAAGCGCTTCGGCCGCCTTCTCGGGCGTGGCGTTGCCTTTCGAACATCCAGCGAGGCCCACGGCCGCCGCGAGGGCAAGCACGGGCACGAGACTCGGTCGTGACATCTACCTAGAGTACGTGTTCAGCGTGTTATACTCAACGTTCTGTTCGGCTTGCGGCGACGTACGCAGGGCGGGCAGGTCTGCAACCTGGATGGCTAGGTAGCTCAGTTGGTAGAGCATACGACTGAAAATCGTAGTGTCGCCAGTTCGATTCTGGCCCTGGCCACCATCCTTCCCCCCATCGCATCCCAGCTCCCCTGAATTCTGAGTCGCTGTCTGCTCGGGCCGTGGCGGAGTGGGCAGAGTAGGCGGAGAAGGTGAGGGCGGTCTGAAGACCGCCCTCTACGACAACAAGTATTACGACGCGGCGGCTGCTGCGACTTCCGCGGTATCGCGAATCAGCCCAAGCTCCCGGCGCACGCGATCCTCGATGGCCTGGCGCACCGACGGGTTGTCCTTGAGGAACTGCTTCGCGTTCTCGCGCCCCTGACCAAGTCGCTCACCCGAGTACGCGAACCAGGCGCCGCTCTTCTCGACGATGCGCTTGTCCACGGCCAGGTCGAGCAGGTCGCCTTCCCGCGAAATGCCCTCGCCGTACATGACGTCGAACTCGGCCTCGCGGAACGGCGGCGCCATCTTGTTCTTCACCACCTTCACGCGCGTGCGGCCGCCGATCACCTGGTCGCCGTCCTTGATGCTGGCGATGCGGCGGATGTCGATGCGCACCGACGAGTAGAACTTGAGCGCGCGGCCGCCGGTGGTGGTTTCCGGGTTGCCGAACATGACGCCGATCTTCTCGCGCAGCTGGTTGATGAAGATGAGCGTGGTCTTCGATTTCGACACCACGCCGGTGAGCTTGCGCAGCGCCTGCGACATGAGGCGCGCCTGCAGACCCATCTGCGCTTCGCCCATCTCGCCCTCGATTTCGGCCTTGGGGACCAGGGCCGCCACCGAGTCGACCACGACGACGTCCACGCTGTTGGACCGCACCAGCACTTCCACGATCTCGAGCGCCTGCTCGCCGTGGTCCGGCTGCGACACCAGCAGGTTGTCGAGCTCGACGCCGAGCTTCTGCGCATAGGCCGCGTCGAGGGCATGCTCGGCATCGACGAACGCCGCCATCCCCCCCGCGCGCTGCGCTTCGGCAATGACCTGCAGCGCCAGCGTCGTCTTGCCCGACGACTCCGGCCCGAAGATTTCCACCACGCGGCCGCGGGGCACCCCGCCGATGCCGAGCGCGTAGTCGATGCTGATGGCTCCGGTCGAGATGGATTCGACCGGGGCGATCGAGCCCTTCTGGCCCAGGCGCATGATGGCGCCCTTGCCGAACTGTTTCTCGATCTGGCCGACGGCCATGTCGATGGCCTTGGTGCGTTCCTTCAGGTCTTCGAGCGGCATGCAGTCTCCTTCGTCATCGCCGTGTCCGTTATGCGTTCAGGATGCGTGAGGTGTGTGACAGGGGAGGTCACGGCCGGAAGCGATC
>Ga0207644_10003101_pt1 | contig 10697 bp, 9 predicted proteins | sample KBSS73metaG_FD_184326 | JGI IMG/M metagenome (GOLD analysis project Ga0207644, IMG submission 184326) | Switchgrass rhizosphere microbial communities from Kellogg Biological Station, Michigan, USA - KBS S7-3 metaG (SPAdes) (version 2) | ecosystem: Host-associated > Plants > Roots > Rhizosphere >... | reverse complement strand
CGGTGTTCACAAGTTCGCTCTGACATGTCGGAACTTGGCCCGAGATACCCATCGTGCTGGTATCCGCCAGCCCCGCCGTGCGGGATGCCCTGAGGTGCAATGGGGTGACCCGGTACGTCCCCGTCTACCCCACGGCAGGAGACGCGGCTCTCGGCACTGCTCATCACGGCATTCAGGGACGACGGCGAGCACGTGGTGCCTTGCCTGCCGATATCAGCAGCTTGGCGCACTCACGTCAGTTGGTCGAAGGTTGGCTGTCGGCGTGGAAGGTTGACGATCTGATTCCCGTCGCCAAGATCGTGGTCACCAGCCTTGTCGAAAATGTTCTGCAGCACACCGCAAGCGCGCCGATCATCCGGCTGGAAACCGACGGCGCAACAGTCACGGTGGCCGTCGAAGACGGAAGCCACCATCTCGCCGAACTAGCCGAGGCGTCCGACGGGACGCAGATGCCATCGGGTTTGCGCTTCGTTGCCGCGCTGTCCCGGGTTTGGGGCAATGCCCCGACGTCGTCCGGAAAAACCGTCTGGGCCGTGCTCGGTCCTGAGAACCGCTTGTAGCAGAACCGAGTAAGTTCACGGAAGGCCACTCGGCGGACGGGACGTGATGGACGAGCAAGCAGGCGACGAGGCTTTCGAGGCTTTATTGCGCTATATGCGCGATTCCCGGGGTTTCGATTTCACGGGCTACAAGCGCTCGTCGCTGATGCGCCGGGTGCGGCACCGGATGGACAGACTCGGCACTGACTCTTTCGAGCGGTACCTCGACACGCTGCAGGCGAGCGCGGACGAGTTCAACGCGCTCTTCAACACGATCTTGATCAATGTGACGACATTCTTTCGCGATTCGCCCGCGTGGGAGTTTCTGACGAGCGATGTCATACCCGGCCTGGTCGCCGGAATCGGACCGAACGATCCCATCCGCGTGTGGAGTGCCGGCTGCGCCTCCGGCGAGGAGCCATACAGTCTGGCGATGGTGCTCGCCGAGGCACTGGGGGTCGAGGCGTTCAGCCGGCGAGTCAAGATCTACGCCACTGATGTCGACGAGCACGCACTTGCGCAGGCGCGGGCGGCAAGTTACGAAACCAAAGCTGTCGAGTCTGTTCCGAAAGAGTTGTTGGAGAAGTACTTCGACCGCACCGCCGATCGGTACAACATCCGCAAGGACCTGCGCCGCGCCGTGATCTTCGGCCGCAACGATCTGGTCAGAGACGCGCCGATCTCCCGGGTCGACCTGTTGTCGTGCCGGAACACCTTGATGTACATGAACGGTGAGACGCAGCGCGGCGTGTTGAACCGCCTGCACTACGCGCTTTCCCCACGGGGCATCCTGTTTCTCGGTCACGCTGAGATGCTCCTCAGCCATTCCGACAGGTTCACCCCAATCAACCTGGAAGCACGGATGTTTCGGAAGGCGTCGGGTTCACACGGCGCCGTCGAGAAGTACGGCCCCTCCACCGCGCTGGTTCGTCAGGGCGGGCTGTCTGGTCTGAACCCGGTGCGGGAACTGGCCTTTCACGCCAATCCAGTGCCGCAGATCGTGCTGACCAGTGATGACACGGTCGCGATGATCAACGAGAAAGCAGAGCAGATCTTCGGCTTGTCGGCCCGCGACATCGGTCGACCGCTGCGCGATCTCGAAGTCTCCTACCGGCCGTTGGAGCTTCGGGCGCAGATCCAGCAGGTGAAGCTCAATCAGCGGCCGGCAATGGTGCCGGACGTGCAATGGCAACGGGCCGGTGGGGACACCGGCTGGTATGAGGTTCACCTCAATCCGCTGACGGACGCCGACGATGCCATTCTCGGCATATCGATCGCCTTCTTCGACGTGACCGCGAACAAGGTGCTCGTCGACAAGGTCGTGGACGCCCACAAGCAACTCGAAACCGCCTACGAGGAACTGCAATCCACCAACGAAGAGCTCGAGACCACCAACGAGGAATTGCAGTCGACGATCGAGGAACTCGAAACCACCAACGAAGAACTGCAATCCACCAACGAAGAGCTCGAAACGATGAACGAGGAGCTGCAGTCCACCAACGACGAGCTGCACACGATCAACGACGAATTGCAGTCCCGCAGTGTCGAACTCGACGCTGCCAGAACCTTCGTCGATTCGCTGGTCAACTCGATCTACCTAGGTATGACGGTCGTCGACAAGGAGATGCGGGTTCTGATCTGGAATCGTGGCTGTGAAGAGTTGTGGGGTCTGCGGACCGAGGAGACCGTCGGGGCGATGCTGCCCGATCTGGACTTCGGCCTGCCGATGGCCGAGGTCAAGCACCTGATAGGTAAGGCGTTCGTCGACCCCGACTCGTTCGGTGACGTCACCGTCGACGCGATCAACCGGCGTGGGCGGTCTTTACGGATCCGCGTGTCCTGCACGGCTTTCCGCGACTCCGCCAACTCGATCAACGGTGCAGTGCTGTTGATGGAGGCGCAGGGCTAGAGCTGCTGCCGCGCGTCGTTTTCCTCGGCGATCCGTTGTTCGCACGCGGCCAGTCGATGGAACGCGGCGGCTTCGCGGTGGCGCTCGGCGGCGTCTTGATGAGCACCGACGTTGCGATCACTGGCCTGCATGGCGACCTGCTCATGGACCGCCGCCGCTCGCAGATGGGCCTCTTCCGCGTCGACGTGCCGGCTCGCCGCGGCGTGATGCGCGCAGCGCGCCCGTTCGAGGGCTTCGCCCGCACGCACCTTCGCCTGTTGTGCCGCCGCGGTAGTCACCGGCAACCCGTGCGCCAGCTCGTCGAGACGCGTACGCAATTCGTCTGCGCGCCCCCTGGCGCGATCTGCTCGCGATTGCGCCGACTGGTCCCCGCTTGCCGTTTTGTTCACCCCCGCAAGGTCTGGTGAGGGCTTTGCCCGTACGTCTGACGGTAGAGCACCGCGAACCGTCCGGTATGGGCAAATCCCCAGCGCGCGGCGATCTCGGTGACGGTGTCGTGGCTGCGGTCGGCGGCCGAGAGCTCCAGGTGGGCATAGTGAAGCCGGATCTGGCGCAGATACTGCAGTGGCGTCGAATCGAGATGGCGCCGGAACATGTACTGCACCGCTCGCGGCGTGACATGAATGGTCTCGGCGATGTCGGCCAGCGAGATGTCGTTGGTCGCGTTGGCATCCATGTATTCGATGGCGCGGCGCAGTAGCACCGGCCTGCCGTCGGTGAGGTCAGCCGTCGTCGTCTTCGGGCCGCCCGTGCTCGGGAACGTCGACAGCATCACCGCGGCCAGCAGTCGGCTCGCGTGGCCGGCGATCAGAGGCGTGAGGGGGGCCTCGCCGGACAACACGGTTCGTACCACGTAGGAGACGGTGTTCTTCCACAACCGTCCGGCGGCCTCGTCGACCGGTTGCAGACTCGTGAACCGTATCGGCGCCGGTGCCTGTCCATTCGGAACCCCTGCCGCGACGCTCGCCACCACTGCGGGATCGAGCAGGACCGCTGTCGCGCGCAGATCATTGGCACGGGAACGGTGCGGCAGATCCGGCTGGCTCAGCAGCGCGACCTCATCCGCGGCGGCTTCGACGGACAACCCTGCGCACTCGCTGGAGACGCTGCCCCCGGCCGTCCATATGCCGATGACCTTGTTCATCGGATCTGGCGCGGCCTCGACGTCGCCGGCGACCCGCACCTCGTCGACTGCGAATGTCCCCGCCGTCCTGCGAACGTGGGTCAGAAGCGCGTCGTCGCGGCGGCGTTCAGCGTTCCAGCGCAGCCTCAGTCGGACGCCGTACGCCTCCTCGAGGAACCGCTCGGCTTCGCCGGCGTCGGTAATTCTGACCTGCCAACGGGTCGGCTGATCGATTTTCGGTGTGAATGTGTCGATTGTGATCACCTCCCCGATTGGGGGGGAACGAAGCGACGGGGCTGAGGCTCAACCCCCGGTATCCGCACCATACACCGGTTCTCCGACGGGATTCATGGTGTACGAGAGTGTCGATTAGCCTGACCGGGTGTCCGTACTAGACAAGTTCCGACTCGACGACAAGGTCGTCATCGTCACCGGTGCATCGTCCGGTTTAGGGGTGTCGTTCGCCAAGGCGTGCGCGGAGGCAGGTGCCGACGTGGTTCTGGCGGCCAGACGCGTCGACAAGCTCTACGCCACAGCGCGTCTGGTCGAGGACGCCGGGCGGCGCGCCGTCACGGTCGCGACGGATGTCGCCGACCCCGCGCAGTGCCAGGCGATGGTGGACGCCGCCATGGCCGAGTTCGGCCGCGTCGACGTGCTGGTCAACAACGCAGGTGTGGGCACCGCGGTGCCCGCAACCCGGGAGACACCCGACGAGTTCCGCGCAGTGATAGACATCAACCTCAACGGGTCCTACTGGGCCGCGCAGGCGTGCGCGAAGGTCATGCAGCCCGGCAGCTCGATCGTGAACATCTCCAGCGTGCTCGGCATCACCACCGCAGGGTTGCCGCAGGCCGCCTACAGCGCGAGCAAGGCCGGCGTGTCGGGCCTGACCCGGGACTTGGCCCAGCAGTGGGGTTCTCGCAAGGGCATCCGCGTCAACGCGATCGCGCCGGGCTTCTTCGAATCCGAGATGACCGACGCATACGCGCCCGGCTACATCGAAAGCCTCAAACCGCGAGTGTTGTTGGGCCGCATGGGCGATCCGAACGAGTTGGCGGCGACACTGGTCTGGCTGGCCTCCGATGCCGGCGGATTCGTCACCGGCCAAACCATCGTGGTCGACGGCGGCGTGACGATCACCTGAGATGTCCGACGACTTCACGCTGCGACTGATCGGTCACGTCCAGTCACCGGTGACCGATCCGTCCGCTGCCGCGCGCCAGGCAGACGAGGGCGCCCCCGCCTGCTGGTTGGTGTTCGAGCCCGGTGTACAAGACGCGCTCGACGGGTTGACCGCCGGCGACGACATCGTCGTGGTCACGTGGTTACACCTCGCCGACCGGACCGTGCTGCAGGTGCACCCTCGCGGGGACACCAGCCGGCCGATGCGCGGAGTGTTCGCGACCCGGTCACAGCATCGACCGAATCCGCTCGGCATTCACCAGGTCACCGTGCTCGCTGTCGACGATCTGCGCGTCCGCGTGCAGGGTCTTGAGGCGATCGACGGGACACCGATCGTCGATGTCAAGTCGGCGCTCGAGGCCCGCGGGCAGCGCTGACCCCTTACCTCGCGGATAGGAAAACCTTCCCCTCGAATCGGGAACTCTAACTTTCCAGCGATTACGCAGCCGCTTCCCGCTGGCGACGATGAATGCCATGACGACGACGGAGAAGACGGTGCGGATGCGCATCATCGACGCCAAGACGACGCGGGTTCGCTTTGCCGAGCTGCCGACCAAGGCGCTGCCGAAGGCGGTCAGCGGCATGGACGGCAAGACCGTGCGGATGCGCGCGCTCGACCTGCCGGTCGTGGCCAAGGTCGCCAACACGGTGCGACAGCGCTACGTCGACCTGGGCACCGCCAAGCGCCCGCCCAGCAAGTGGGAGATCGCTCGCATGGCGCTGGTCATCCTGCTGGCGTCGATGCCGATCCTCGGGATCTCTGTCGACGTTTCCGGCCTGGTGTCGCAGGGCACGACGTCGATAGCCGTGATCGTGCTGACCGCCGTGCTCGGAACGCTTGTCGTGTTCGCACCCCACCGGACGGACATGATCGTGGGCCGTGGGCTGATGGCCGGCATGGTGGCCTGCATCGTCTACGACGGGGCCCGGCTGTTCGCCGTGCACGTCCTCGGGCTGATGGGCGACTTCATCCCCGTGATGGGATCGTTCGTCACCGGCGAGCCGGACACCACGGGCAGTGCGGCAGTCGGCTACATCTGGCGCTACCTCGGCGATGCCGGCGGACTGGGTGTTGCCTTCTTCGTTGTCGCGTTTGCACTCGGCATCGATCGGTGGAAGAGCGTCTACGCGGTGCTGGCCTCGGTCGCCTTCGCTGTCTTCCCCACCTGGGCGGGGCTGATGGCCACCGTCGCGCTGCTTCCGCGCGGCGAGGAGATGATGTTCGCGCTGAATCCCGCCACGATCACGATCACCCTGATCGGGCACCTGATCTTCGGTTTCGTCCTCGGGCTCGCCTTCCTGAAGGCCCCGCGCGGACGGGACCGTAGCGAGTGGCCGTGGCCCCCGATCCTGGAAACAGCCCCGGTCCAGCGGGCCATCGCGGCCGCCCGGAAGGTCATCGGTCAGCCCCAGACCGCATGACCTGGCCGCACCCGCGCCGCGGGTCGTCGACCAATTGTCCGACGACCCGCGGCGCTTGGGCCAGAATTGCCACCATGTCGTGCCACTTGGAAGTGTCGAAGCCGTCGGGCCGGGAATTGATCCCGTTGACCGGTCAGCGGGTGACCATCGGTAAAGCCTCGAGCAATGAGGTGCCCCTCGAGCACGACGACACTGTCTCCCGGTTGCACGCCGTGCTGGAGAACCTCGGGTTTGCGTGGTCGATCCGGGATATGGGCAGCCGCAACGGCACGTATCTCAACGGCGAACGGATCACCGCCGAACGCGTCCTGCGGTCCAAAGACGAGGTGCGTGTCGGCAAGACACGGCTGATCTTCTGGGAGGTGCGCGACGCCGGGGGAGGAAAACTCGACGAGGAAACCGTGATGGCCAAACCCGTCGAGCAGCCGCCGCAGCTCACCAGGCGCGAACTCGACGTGCTCGTGGTCTTGTGCCGCCCGCTGGTCTCCGATGACCCCTTCCCCGAGCCGGCGTCGGTGAAGCGGATGGCCACCGAGCTGTTCGTGACCGAGGCCGCCGTCAAACAGCACCTGCAGAACCTGTACGACAAGTTCGCCATCCCCTCTGAGGGAGACCGCCGAGTCCGGCTGGCCAACGAAGCGCTGCGGCGCGGCGCCGTCACCATCGCGCAGCTGCGCGACACCTCTAAATGAAGTCGAGGGCCTCGACGGTCGCGACCGGCCCTTCGTGTGTCGGTCGGTCCGCGCCCCCGATGACATAGACAGTCGAGCCGACGGCGGCCACCGCCTCACCGTGCACCGGGGTGTTGATCGGCGCCACCGAGCGCCACTTCGCGCTGGCGATGTCATACATTTCGACGGTGGCCAGCACGCGCGTCGGCTCTTCGCCGCCGACCGCGACGATCCGGCCGTCGATGAACGCGGCGCCGTAGCTCCCGCGCGGCGTCGGCATGTTCGCGAGCTTTTCCCAGTTCCCGGATACCGGGTCGAATCGCTCGAACACCGGCGAGTTCTCGTCGGCACTCAAGAACCGCCCGCCAACGGTGTACACGTAGACGCCGTCCGACACCGCCGCCAAATGCTCACGCGGAGTGGGCATATCGGCGGCCTGCGTCCAGGACTTGCCGTCGAACACCTCAGTCTGCGGGACGAGTTTCTTCTCGTTTTGTCCGCCGACGACCACGAGCTTGTCGTTGACGACGGCTGCCGCCGAGGCGGCACGGGCATGGGCCAGCGGCGGAAGCTCTGTCCACTTGCCGTCGCGGAAGGCGAAGACTTTGTTCGATGCCTGGGCGATGGCGTCCTCGGCACCGCCGATCACTACCATCCCGCCGCGATAGGTCGCCGCTGTCGCATGGTTAAGGGGAATTGGCAAGGGCGGCTGCGTTTTCCACTCGCCAGTCTGGGTGTTGTAGCTCTCGACGGTTTGCAGCGTGTCGCCGTGGGTCATTCCCCCTGCTACCCAGATCTCGTCGCCGATCACGGTCCACGCCGTCATCAGCCGCGCGGTGGGCGCATCGGGCAGCGCGCGCCATTGCGGCGCAGGCTGAGGTTTACGCGGCGCCAGCTTCAGTGCTTCAGCCGATGACGTGACTTGGTCATCGCCGATACCGGTCGACCCTCCGACCGCATAAACAGTCTTCCTGACACCGGCCACCGCCAACCCGTGGCGCGCAGTTCCCAAGTCCGGCAACCCATTCCACGATTTGCTGGCGAGATCGAATGCGACCACGCTGTTGAGGACCTCGCCCTGCGAGACGCCTCCAACGACCACCAGCCGGCCGTCGGCGACCGTGGCGCCGAAGTCGCTGCGACGCCCCGGCACTTCGGGCAGGCTCGTCCAGGTGTCTGCGGCCGGGTCGTAGGCTTCGACGGCCCCGAGGTCAACGGTTCCGTTGGTGCCACCGATGGTGTAGACCAGCTTGCCGTCCGACGCCGCGCCCAGCATCTGCCGCGGAGTTGGCATCGGGGCGCCGAGCTTCCATGAATTGCCGTCGAAGATCTCGGTGGTGTTCAGCAACTTGCCGGTGGCATCCACACCGCCGGTGACGATCAAGCTTTCACCCACCACGGCTGCCGCGCCTGCGGCCCGGGGTTGCAGCAGCGGAGGCAACTCCGTCCACTGACTGTTCACGATCCGCCATACCCGATCCGTGGCGACCTTCGGGTTGGCGCCTTCGGTTCGCCAGCCACCCAGCACGACCGGGGTGTCCTTCCACGTCGCGGACATCGCGTGCTGCACGGGAACCGGCAAGTCCTCGCCGCCCTTCCAGCTGTCGATGCTGGGGTCATAGCCCTCGTGGCTTCCGGTGACGCGGTTGTCGGCGGCCATCCCACCGAAGATCCAGATGGTGCCGTCGGCCTCGGTGGCGGTAACCGCGTCGAGGGCAACGCGCGCATCCGCGATCGGGCGCCAACCGGCCTGCGCTTCGACGGTCGGTTGACTCGGCGGAGGCGCGGGCGGGCCGCCGCCGGGTTCATGCGACGAGGTGACGATGAAGATGCCGCCGATCACCAAAATCAGCACCGCCGCAAGCGCCCCTGCGACGATCAGGATTCTCTTGCTCTTCCGCTTCTGCGGTGGGGCGCCCGGCGGGGGCCCGGGCTGCAGGGCTTGCCACGGCAAGCTTGACGCGCTGACCGACGAGGTGTGCGCGAACATGTTCGGGTCCGGCGGTGGAGCCGACGCTATCGAGTCGGCGGGTGGGATCGGCGCCGCCTCAGGCGGAGGTGCCACAGGGATCGGCTCCGAGAGCGGCAGTGACTGCGTGCCGCCTGAGGATTCAGGGACGTGACCGGCGGGCTCGCTGAGGGCCATCGGATCCGCGACCAACCCGTTGTGCCGCTGCGCCAGTTGCAACTCGCGGCCGAATTCCTCCGCCGACTGCTGCCGCTTGGTCGGGTCGAGCGACATCGCCTTCTCGATCGCAGCGCACACATCGGCCGGGATTCCCTCGCCGCGCAGGTCCGGCACGGGGGTCGACGTGATCCGCAGATAGTGCGCGACGAGTTCCTCGTCGGTCTTGCGCTCGTGCGCGGCGTGGCCTGCGATCAGCGCGTAAATCGTCGCGCCGAGGGAGTACACGTCGGCCACGGCAGTCGGCGGCTTGCCCTCGAGTACCTCCGGCGCGGTGTAGGAGAGCGTTCCGGTGAAGAACCCGGTCACCGTTTTGTATCCACCGGCGATGCGCGCAGTCCCGAAATCGCTCAGTTGAGGTTCGCCGTAATCGTTGACGAGAATATTGGCCGGCTTGATGTCGCGATGCAGTGTGTTTGCCCGATGGGCGGTTTCCAGCGCACCGCACAATTTCACTCCGATGCGCAACGCCTCGGGCCACGAGATCCTGCCGTCGCGGTGCACTCTGGCCGCGAGGGAACCCGATGCGTGATATGGCATCACGATGTACGGCCGACTGCTCTCGGTTACGCCGACCTGCCACAGGTTCACGATGTTCGGATGGCCGGATAGGCCCCCCATCGCGTAGCCCTCACGCATGAAACGTTCCCGGTCGTCTTCGTCGAGATTGGACGCGAGCACCTTCACGGCGACGATTCGTCCCAGGGACTTCTGGTAACAGCGGTACACGACTCCGCCGCCGCCGCGGCCGACTTCGACGGCGTCCTCGAAACCGGCGGATGCCAGCTCAGACGCGATCTCGCCCGCCATGGTGCCTCGCCCCCTTTAAAAAAGCCGATGCTTTGCCCCAAAGGTACCGAGCAAAGCCTGCATAAACGCCGGATTTACTGCATCATTCCCAGCGCACTTCATCGGGAACTTTATCCGGGCGCAGGCCGCGCCAACTCGGCTGACGCAGGCGGCCATCCGAAGTCCGTTCGCTGTAACGCACTTCGCCGACCAATTCGGGCCGGACGAAAGTGACATTCTTGGCGTCCTGGGTGGGAAGCCGTGTGTTGAATGGCGATTCATCGGTATGCAGCGGCTTGAGGATGCCCTTGAGCTTCGTCAGTTCCTTTTCGGTGAACCCGGTGCCGACCCGGCCCGCGAAATGCAGCCCGCCGTCCTCGGGGATGCCGAGCATCAGTGCGCCGATTCCGCTGGACCGGCCGCCCTCTCCTTGCCGCCAGCCACCGATCACCACTTCCTGCGTGCACCAGATCTTGTCCTTGATCCACGACGACGAGCGCCGGCCGGGTTGGTAGGTCGAATCCCGCTTCTTGGCGATCACGCCTTCCCAGCGGTGCCCGCGGGCGTGTTCCATTGCTTCCGGACCATCGCCAGGCAGCGCGTCGGGCACGATGATCCCGCCGCCGTCGGCCAACGCCTCGAGCAGGCGGCGCCGGTCAGAGTACTTGGCGCGCAACAACGATCGACCGTCGAGATGCAGGATGTCGAACGCCCAGTACTCGACGCGGGTGGAGCGCGCCCGGTTCTGCATCTCGCTGAAACTCGGCACGCCGTTGTCATCGAGCGCCACAGCTTCACCATCGAGAATCACGTGATGATCGGCGAGATCGGCTGCCAGAGCTTCGAATTGAGGATACTCATGGGTGACGTCGGGGCC
>Ga0207644_10003096_pt1 | contig 10702 bp, 11 predicted proteins | sample KBSS73metaG_FD_184326 | JGI IMG/M metagenome (GOLD analysis project Ga0207644, IMG submission 184326) | Switchgrass rhizosphere microbial communities from Kellogg Biological Station, Michigan, USA - KBS S7-3 metaG (SPAdes) (version 2) | ecosystem: Host-associated > Plants > Roots > Rhizosphere... | reverse complement strand
ATCGCCGACACGGAAGCAAGGGCGGTCGGGCTGTTCCCTCGGGATCCTGAGGAGACGTCGGTCCCGCATGCATCGATGTGTTCGCCCGACCAGGAGGCGCTCGAACAGCTCCGCCGCGAGGGCGTTCGCGCGGTCCTGCGCGTTCCATTCTCGGTCGATGATGTGAGCGGCGAATTTCGCTGCGACAGCCGCACGCGACGTCAGCCGCACTTCGAGCTTCACGCCGCGGCGGAGTTGTTCGCTCAGCTTTTTGCGATGCGGCTGGAGATCGACCGCTTCAGAAACGGCTGATCAGCCGCCGAACATTTCCCGCGCTCGTGTGAAGAAGCTCTTTGCGGCGGGACATTCTTCGCCAGTCTCAGTCTCGCGGAACTCTTCCAGAAGCTTCTTCTGCTTGCCCGTCATCTTGGTTGGAGTCTCGACCAGGATGCGTGCGACAAGATCGCCGCGCCCCCGACCATTCAAGACACTCATGCCGGCACCCCTATGGCGAAGCTGCTCACCAGACTGGATGCCGGCCGGAATTTTCAATTCGACGCGATGGCCGTCAATTCCTGGAAGGGTGATGACGCCACCAAGCGCGGCTGTCGTGAAGCTCACAGGGCAGTCGGCGACCAGTATCGTGCCTTCGCGGGCATAGATCGGATGGCGCTTCATGTGCACGAATAGGTACAGGTCGCCGCTACCGGCGCCCCGAACGCCCGCTTCGCCCTCGCCGGCGACGCGGATCCTGGTTCCCTCGTCCACGCCCGCGGGAATTTTTACCGACAGCTTGCGCTGGCCGAGTGCCCGCCCCTCGCCGTGGCAGTTGAGGCAGGGATCGCTGATGACCTCGCCGGCGCCCCGACAAGTCGGACAGCCGCGCTCGACGACGAAGAAGCCCTGCTGCGCGCGGACCTTGCCCATTCCGCCGCAAGTCTGACATGTGCTCGCGCAATGGTCTGTGCTCAAGCAGCCTCTTCCAAGACATGCCTCGCACTTCGCCATGGCCTGGATCGAGATCGTCTTTTCGATCCCGGTGAACGCTTCTTCGAGGCTTAGCTCGAGGTCGTAGCGAAGGTCGGCGCCGCGCGCGGCATTCTGCTGCGAGCGCGGGTCCATGAACTCGCCGAAGATGGTCGAGAAAATATCCGAGAAGCCATTGAAGCCGGCTTCGGCAAAGGGATCGTGCCCACCGCCGCCATTCTGGAACGCAGCTTTGCCGAAACGGTCGTAGGCCGCGCGCTTCTGCGGATCCTTGAGAACGTCGTACGCCTCGTTGATCGCCTTGAAGTGCGCCTCGGATTCTTTGCAGCCATTCTTGCGATCGGGGTGATGTTCCTTCGCAAGGCGCCGATAGGCAGCCTTGATGGTCGCATCGTCCGCACCGCGCACGACACCCAGCAGATCGTAATAGTCCTGCTCGCCCATCAATGCTCCCCGCTACGCAGCACAGGATGCGACGCGCCCCCCATCGAGGAGCCGCGCCGGATCATCAGGCCTTGTTCTCGCCCTCGTCGACCTCGGAGAATTCGGCGTCGACGACGACTTCGTCCTCACCAGGCTGCTCGCCTTCGCCAGCAGCACCGGCCTCGCCCGTCTGCTGCGCCTGCGCCTGCTGCTGCTCGTACATTGCCTGGCCGAGCTTCATCGCCGCCTGGGTGAGCGCAGCCGTCTTCTGCTGCATCTCGTCGGCGTCGCCGCTTTCAACCGCGGTCTTCGCTTCAGCGATCGCCTTCTCGATTTCGCCCTTCACCTCTGCCGAAACCTTGTCACCGTGCTCGGCGAGTTGCTTCTCGGTCGAGTGAATGAGGCTTTCGGCGTTGTTCTTCGCCTCAGCCGCGCCGCGGCGCTTCTTGTCCTCTTCGGCGAACTGTTCGGCTTCGCGGACCATCTTCTCGATGTCGTTGTCACTGAGACCACCGGAAGCCTGGATACGGATCTGCTGCTCCTTGCCCGTGCCCTTGTCCTTCGCAGACACGTTCACGATGCCGTTGGCGTCGATGTCGAACGTAACCTCGATCTGCGGGATACCGCGTGGAGCCGGAGGAATGCCAACCAGGTCGAACTGACCCAGCAGCTTGTTGTCCGCGGCCATCTCGCGCTCGCCCTGGAAGACACGAATGGTCACCGCGTTCTGATTATCCTCGGCGGTCGAGAAAACCTGGCTCTTCTTCGTCGGGATCGTTGTGTTGCGGTCGATCATCCGGGTGAACACGCCGCCCAGGGTCTCAATGCCGAGCGAGAGCGGTGTCACGTCGAGCAGCAGCACGTCCTTGACGTCCCCCTGCAGGACGCCCGCCTGGATTGCCGCGCCCATGGCGACGACTTCGTCCGGATTCACGCCGACGTGCGGCTCGCGTCCGAAGAACTCTTTCACGCGCTCGCGAACGCGTGGCATGCGCGTCATGCCGCCGACGAGAACGACATCGGCGATGTCCTTGGCGTCGATGCCGGCGTCCTTGAGCGCCTTCCTGCATGGCTCGATCGTGCGCGCGATAAGGTCGTCGACGAGCTTCTCGAGATCGGCACGGCTCAGCGTCTCGACGAGGTGGAGCGGCGTCGTCGTGCCGCCTTCCATGCGCGCCGTGATGAAGGGCTGGTTGATCTCGGTCGTCGCTGCCGACGATAGCTCGATCTTTGCCTTTTCGGCAGCTTCCTTGAGCCTCTGCAGCGCGAGGCGGTCGGTACGAAGATCGATGCCTTCCTTCGCCTTGAATTTGTCGGCGAGCCAGTTCACGATGCGCGCGTCGAAGTCCTCGCCGCCAAGGAAGGTGTCGCCGTTGGTCGACTTCACCTCGAACACGCCGTCGCCGATCTCCAGGACCGAGACGTCGAACGTGCCGCCGCCGAGGTCATAGACGGCAATCGTTTTGCCCTCTTCCTTATCGAGCCCGTAGGCGAGCGCGGCCGCGGTTGGTTCGTTGATGATGCGCAGCACTTCGAGACCCGCGATCTGGCCGGCGTCCTTGGTCGCCTGGCGCTGCGCGTCGTTGAAGTAAGCCGGAACCGTGATCACCGCCTGGGTGACGGTCTCGCCGAGATAGGCCTCGGCGGTCTCTTTCATCTTCTGAAGAATGAATGCCGAGATCTGCGAGGGCGAATAGTCCTTGCCGCCAGCCTCGACCCACGCGTCGCCATTCTGGCCCTTGACGATCTTGTAGGGCACCAGCTCGGTGTCCTTCTTGGTGATCGGATCATCGAAGCGCCGGCCGATAAGGCGCTTCACTGCGAAAATCGTGTTGTCGGGATTGGTGACCGCCTGGCGCTTCGCCGGCTGGCCGATCAATCGCTCGCCGTCCTTCGTAAAGGCAACGACGGAAGGCGTCGTGCGCGCGCCCTCGACGTTCTCAATGACCTTCGGCTTGCCGCCTTCCATGACTGCGACGCAGCTGTTGGTCGTGCCCAAGTCGATCCCAATGACCTTGGCCATGTGTCTTACCTCTCTCTTACAGCCCCTCATCGACCCCTCTTCGAGGCGGCCGAAATGTTGATTTCTCTCGGGATATAGGTGCCGTCGAACTGACGACAAGGACTGGCGGGAACCGTCAGCCGATGCTTTATGGCATTGCCATGCCGCCGTTGACGTGCAGCGTCTGGCCCGTGACGTAACCGGCTTCCCTGGACGCGAGATAGACACAAGCAGCGCCAATATCGTCGCCACTACCCATCGATCCCATCGGAATGCGCGAAAGAATGCCTGCGCGCTGCTGCTCATTGAGAGCGTCGGTCATGGCAGACGTCATGAAACCGGGCGCGATGGCATTCACGGTGATGCTGCGGCTGGCGAGTTCCTGCGCCACCGCCTTCGTCATTCCGATCAGCGCCGCCTTCGACGCGACATAATTGGCCTGGCCGGGGTTGCCGGTGACCCCGACTACGGAGGTGATCGAGATGATGCGGCCAAACCTTGCCTTCATCATCGGCTTTGCGGCCGCTCGCATGAGTCGGAATGCGGCTTCGAGGTTGATGCGGATCACCTCGTCGAATTCCTCGTCCTTCATCCGCATGAGAAGATTGTCGCGAGTAACGCCGGCATTGTTGACGAGGATGTCCAGCTTTCCGCCGAGGGCTTCAACGGCCTGGGGGACAAGCTGGTCGACGGCGGCGCCGTCCGAGAGATTGCAGGGAAGCGCGACATGATCGCCGCCTAGGCGGACGCGAAAATTCTCGAGCTTTTCGGCATTGCTGCCCGAGATGGCGAGCCGAGCGCCCTGTCCAGCCAGCGCCCCGGCGATCGCGCTTCCAAGGCCGCCCGAAGCGCCGGTCACCAGCGCCGTCATGCCCGTCAGGTCGAACATCTATGCAATCTCCTTCGCCAGCGCTTCGACGTCCTCGATGGTCACAACGCTAGTAACCTTCGCGTCGGGGACGATACGTTTCACCATCGGGCCGAGCACCTTGCCGCCAAGCTCAACGAACTCGTGGACACCCGCATCGAACATGTTCGCTACGCTTTCGCGCCAGCGGACCATGCCGGTAACCTGCTCTACCAGTTGATTGCGGATCGTATCCGGATCGGTTTCGGGCTGGGCAGTGACGTTCGCGAAAATCGGCGCGGCCGGCTCCTCGAGCGCGACATAGCTCAGCGCATCGCGCATGGCCTCTGCCGCCGGTTTCATCAGCGGACAGTGGAACGGCGCCGACACCGGCAGCGACAGCGCCCGCTTCGCACCCATGTCCTTCGCAATCGCTATGGCACGGTCAATCGCACCTCTGTGGCCCGAGATCACCACCTGCGAGGGATCGTTGTCGTTGGCGACGGTGCATATTTCGCCTTGTGCCGCGGCGTCGGCGATTTTCTGCGCCAGCTGAAGATCCGCGCCGAGCAACGCGGCCATGGCGCCTTCGCCCACGGGCACAGCCTGCTGCATCGCCTGACCACGCAGCTTCAGCAGCCTGGCGGTCGTCCGAAGGTCGAATGACCCCGCAGCACAAAGCGCGGAATATTCGCCGAGGCTGTGCCCGGCGACGAAGTTTGCGACGTCTGCGAGGCTGACGCCCATTGTCCGGAACACGGCCAGCGAATGAGCCATGATCGCCGGCTGCGCATTCTCGGTGAGCTTGAGCTCGTCCTCCGGTCCTTCGCGCATCAGGCGAAAGAGGTTTTGCCCGAGCGCCTCGTCCACCTCGTCGAAAACGTCACGCGCCATGCGGCTGGCATCGGCGAGCGCGGCTCCCATGCCCACCGCCTGGCTGCCCTGCCCCGGAAAAATGAAAGCGCGCATCGAACTCCCCTGTATTTGGCGGCGCGGTTAGGCGCGGGCGTGCGGATTGCCAACCCCGCAGGGGGATGCGAAGCCTCGGCGATGTCCGACCAAGTGATCACGATCGACACGCACCCGGAGCCGACTTCGAGAATGCTCGGCAAGTGGATGAGCGCTGCGATGGTCGTCGGTACGATGATCGGCTCAGGTATTTATCTACTGCCGACGACGCTTGCGCCTTACGGCTATAATCTCGTGATTGCGTTCCTCCTGACGGGCTTTGGAACCATGTGCCTCGCTTTCTGCCTGGCGCGCCTCGCGGCGGTCATTCCGGGCGGCCCGTTCGCCTACGTCACTCAGGCGTTCGGCGAGACAACAGCGTTCCTGACGCTATGGAGTTACGTCGTTTCGCAGATCACCGGCGTCGCGGGCGTCGCAGTTGCCGTCGCCGGATCGCTCGGTCACGTTTTCCCCGCGGTAGGTGCCGGACCTGGCCTCATCGCCGTCGCCCTTGGTACAATCGCCATTCTCGCGGTCGTCAATCTTGGGGGAGCACGCTCGGCGGGCGTTCTTCAGGTTGTCGCGACCTTGATCAAGATCATTCCACTGATCGCTGTCATCATCCTTGTGGTCATGCGCGTTGGATCGGGACAAGCAATCGAACCCCTGGAACCAACCCCGCTCGGCATTGCGCCGATCACGATCGCGGGCGCGCTGATGTTGTTCTCACTGACCGGCTTCGAAGCGGCGGCGGTCACGGCTAACGTGACACGGGACTCCACCTCGACAGTCCCCATGGCAACCATCAGCGGCACCGGTTTCACCGCAATCATCTATCTGCTTTCGACCGTTGCTGCACTGACGCTTCTGCCGAGCATGGTGGCAGCCAAGAGCGGTGCTCCGTTTGCAGACGCAATCGCGCCGATTCTCGGGTCCCTCGCAGGGATGACAGTCGCCATCATTGCCGCGATCAGCGCCTTCGGGACGGCGAACGCATTGCTTCTGTTCGCTGCAGAAATCAGCCGGACACTCGCACAGGCCAAAGATCTGCCCGCCGTTTTTCGTAAGTCGAACGCCGTCGGCGCGCCAGTCGGCGCGATCTGGATCTGTGCCGGCATTGCAGCGCTGCTGGTCCTCGCCAGCTCTTCAAAGAATTTCGTCGTGCTGTACGTTTTCATCACGCTCGTTTCGACGGTCGCGGCACTTGTGCTTTATGCCGTCTGCGCCGCCGCCGCCCTCAAGCTGCGGGTCACCGGCAGCCTTGCCGTCATCGCTGTGATTGCGCTTCTTTATTCGATCGCGATGTTCATTGGCGCGGGGCTCGAGGCGACCCTGTGGGGGTTGGGGCTCGCGCTCGTCGGCGTGCCCGTTCGCTTTATCTCGCGCCTGCTGAACGGCTCCAGCCAGGGGGCGGCGGAACGTCGAGCCGGGCCTCGGGAATGAGCTTGCGCAATTTCTGCGCAAAGCCCCTCAGGCATACTTCACTCGCTCCCAGGGGACCCGCCTTATAGGTTGTGGACTGCATCCCGAGCTGTACCCGGGTAATGAGCTCGGTGTCCTCAGCGTTGACGCGACGGTTGATACGCCAGTTCAGGTGCCGAGCTGCGCGCATTTCGCGACGATCGTCAGGAAGCGCGTAGCTTATCTCGCGGATTACAGTCTCGGTCGCGCTCAGCGGCAGGAACTGCATGAAATCGACTTGGTCAGGGTAGATGTCGAACGCAACGTTGGGGAACAGCTTGAAGTAAAGCCACTTTCGCTGGTGGCTCTCCGGCAGATGATCCACGCGCGGCAATAGGCGCTGGTAGGCACGCTCTGACGGGTTCGACGACTCCTTCTCGACGAGATCGCCTTCCATCTTGTCGACGTGAATGCTTGCCTCGATGTGATAATTGCGGCCGAACAGCCTTGTGAGCCCCGGGTGACCCACGGGGATGTGTAGCCCGTCGGAATAATTGTCCGCGATCGTCTTCCAGTTGAGGGCACGCGGGCGAATGGTCACGCGGCCGATCACCTGAAGGTCTTCGAGGCGGTAAGGCGCGACCTCGGCGGCGTAGGGCGCCATCATCTCGGCAACCGACGGCGCTCCGGGCTCGAGCGCGACAAACAGGAAGCCGTGCCAGCGTTCCAGCGCGACCGGCACGAGACCGAGCTCTTTCGTGTTCAGTCCCGGATATTCGTTGCGGTGAGGCACGCCGACGAGCCGCCCGTCGCGTGCGTAGCTCCATGCGTGATAGGGGCAAGTCAGGACCTTCGCGCAGCCGCCGTTCCCGTCGACAATCCGCGAACCGCGGTGACGACAAACGTTTGAGAAAGCGCGCACCTCGCCGTCATCACCGCGAATGAGGATGACGCTCTCGCCCAGATATTCGAGGGTCCGCCACTCGCCGGGCTCAGCGATCTCGCTTTCATGGCAAACGACCTGCGGTGCCGCGCGCAGAAACGCCCTCTTCTCCGCTTCGAAGAATTCGGGATCAAAGTAGAGCCATCCCGGCAGGCTCATGCCGTCGAGCTTATCGGGCGTCGGCTGCACCGACTTCAGCTGGGTCGCCATGCGCCCGCTCTGCCATGTTTAGGCCGCGGATCGCAATCCGCGGCCTAAATTTGATCAGTGGCGCGGGAACTGAGCGTTGATGATCGTTCCAGTCGGCAACTGGCACTGGCCAACGCCGCCGCCTGCCATCCCGTAGCTCGGGCTCATGAGCGTGAAATGGCAACGCATGTAGCCTCCCGGGCCTGCGAGGTTGGCGAGTACCTGGCCGCTATACTGGGTGATCGTGTCGTAGCTTGGACCCCACGGACCCCAGCCACCCCAGCCATAGCCCCACGGACGACCGCCCCAGCCATGGCCCCATCCCCAGCCCGGGCCCCAGCCGGCCCAGAGCGGGCCATAATCGACCGTTGCTTCCTGAGTGATCTGGAACATCGGCCCCTGGTAGACTTGCCCGTTGCTGAGCTGGGCAATCATCGTGCCGCGAGTTCCACCCGTCTCCTGCCAGGAGAAGGTCGCGCCGAGATTACCGGTCACCGACTGGCCTGTGCCGTAACCGGACGTTGTGCAGCCCGCGATGGCGATCGCGACAAGGGACGCCGCTGCTGCGTTGAACTTTCGTGCAGTCATTTTGTCGCTCCTTTCGAGCAAAGAACGGCGAACCCGGTCTTGCGCTCCCACAGCTGAACACAAGTTGATCGTCTGTGGATCCGTGCCCGTGCGAAGTTCACACGCTCGCTTGCCTTTCCGGCGCTCTTCCGCCATAGGCGCGCCGCTGGCGCACGAGCACCGCTCGGGCGCCCGTTTGCTTTAGAAGACAGCCGGAGGGGCGCGCCACGGGGGTGCGTCAGCGATCGGCCAACAGTGAGACGCAGAAACATGCCGCTCTACGAGCATGTTTTCCTCGCGCGTCAGGATCTGGCCCAGGCCCAGGTCGATGCGCTCGCGGAAAACGCCACCAAGATCATCGAAGACAATGGCGGGAAGATCGCCAAGACCGAAACGTGGGGTCTGCGCAGCCTCGCCTATCGCATCGCGAAGAACCGCAAGGCGCACTATGTTGCCCTCGACATCGACGCCCCCGCGGCGGCCATTTCCGAGCTGGAGCGCCAGTCGAACATCAACGAGGACATCATCCGCTTCCTCACCATCCGCGTCGACGAGCATGAAAGCGGCCCGTCCGCGATGATGCGCCGCGGCGAGAAAGAGCGCGAGCGTCGTTCCGAGCGCGGCGACCGCGATGAGCGTCCCAACTTCCGCGCCCGCGAAGAGGAGGTCGAATAATGGCCCGCGCGTTTTTCCGCCGCCGCAAGTCCTGCCCCTTCTCGGGCAAGGACGCGCCGAAGATCGATTACAAGGACGTGCGCCTGCTCCAGGGCTTCGTCTCGGAGCGCGGCAAGATCGTACCGTCACGCATCACCGCAGTCTCGTCCAAGAAGCAGCGTGAGCTCGCGCGCGCCATCAAGCGCTCGCGTCACATCGGCCTTCTTCCCTACGTCGTGAAGTAAGGAGAGCGACCCATGGAAGTGATCCTGCTTGAACGCGTCGAGAAGCTCGGCGCCATCGGCGACGTGGTGAAGGTCAAGGACGGCTTTGCCCGCAACTACCTTCTGCCGCGCAAGAAGGCGCTGCGCGCCAACGAAGCGAACCGCAAGGTCTTCGAAGCGAACCGCGCGAAGATCGAGGAAGACAATGCTGACCGTCGCACGGACGCCGAGAAGGCGGCCAAGGGCGTCGAGGGCAAAACGGTCCAGCTGATCCGCCAGGCATCGAATACCGGCCAGCTCTACGGCTCGGTCAGCGCGCGCGACATCGTCGAGGCGCTCGAGGCGGCCGAAGCCAAGGTGACCAAGAGCCAGGTCGTTCTCGACCGTCCGATCAAGGCGATCGGCCTGCATGAGGTGAAGATTGCTCTGCACCCGGAAGTCGCCGTGACCGTGAAGGTCAACGTCGCTCGCTCGCCGGAGGAAGCCGATCTCCAGGCCCAGGGCATCGACGTCATGTCGCAGATGTTCGAGCGTGACACCGCGGCCTTCACCGAAGACTACGACCCGAACGCCGAGCCCGGCGCGACGGCCGAGGCTCCGGCGGAAGCTGCTGCAGCGGAGGGTGAGGGCCAGGAGGCCTAAACAGCCGCTCCACGCGACAGATGAGGCCGCTCGCCGACGTTGGCGGGCGGCCTTTTTCTTTGCGCTTAGCGGTTCGTCGCAAAGTTCGTTCGACCCTCGGAACGGTCGCGCTCCGAGCCGTGTTTAGCAGCCGGAGCAAGCGGGGGCCTTGTGAGGAGTAATTCGCATGGCTGACGAACGCAACGAAGACCAATTTGGGGAAAACCAGGGCAGCAGCAGGCAGGAGACCACGGGTCAGCAAGGCCAACGAAGTGAGTTGGGGCAGCAGCAAAACCAGCAAGCCGGTGGCCTTGGAACGCAGCAGACCATGAGCGGCCAGGGTAGCCAAGCGAGCGTCGGCGGCGAGAACCGCGGCCAAAGCTCAAGCGATGGGCAGCAAATTGGCAGCAATGACAGCAACACCGGATCTGGAACGACCTTGAGCGAGGGCGCTGACCTCAAAGGCCAGAGCTCGAGCGGCCAGCCCCAGTCAAGCGGCGGCAGCGACGAGACGATGACCGCCGACCAGGGCACGAACCCCGGCAGCAGCACGACCGACCAGAGCGGCAGCGGCGGATCCGGCGGCGGATCGTCAGCCGATGGCTTCATCGGCTCGCGTAGTAGTGGCTCCGACGATTATCTCCAGGAAGATAGCGTCTCGCCGGGCTCATCGAGCACCAGCGGCTCGTCTTCGTCCAGCGCTACAGGCGGCGCTGACTTCGCGAGCCAGGGCCGCGGCGCGCTCGACGAAGACGACAAGGATTCCGATATCGGCTCGTCCGGCTCCGGCGGCGGCTCGTTCAGCGACGACGGGGATTCGGGAAATTCCGGATCCGGTAGCAGCGGCTCGTTCTAAACGACGCTTTTTCCCGTCCAACAGCAGCGCCGCGTTTCTCAATGAGGAGCGCGGCGCTTCT
>Ga0207644_10003095_pt1 | contig 10703 bp, 7 predicted proteins | sample KBSS73metaG_FD_184326 | JGI IMG/M metagenome (GOLD analysis project Ga0207644, IMG submission 184326) | Switchgrass rhizosphere microbial communities from Kellogg Biological Station, Michigan, USA - KBS S7-3 metaG (SPAdes) (version 2) | ecosystem: Host-associated > Plants > Roots > Rhizosphere >... | reverse complement strand
TGAGCGCGGGTAATTCGAATATTCACGTGGTGCCCGAGGTCGGAGTCGAACCGACACGCTTCTAAGGGCGGCGGATTTTTGAGTGTCGCGCGGAGTTCTTCCAACCCGCGAGTAACCCCACGGTCGTTAAATGGTGCGGCGCGATGACGTGCACCACCGGCCGGCCGGGTCGTCCATCACAGTTAGCCGGTCGTCACTCCCACGCTGTCCCGTCCACAGGGCGCGATCCTTGAATTTCCTGAGCTTTTCTCGCAAACATCTGGCCAGCATTCGATGCTCGAGCGCTGTTGGGTTTTACTGGCTGGAAAATCAAGAGTATACCTGCCTCAGGTCTTGGCGATCCCGTTCAATCGACAAGACCGGCCGCTGAAAAGAGCGGCAGAAGAACAGCAGAAGAACAGCAGAGGGGAAACGCCATGCAACGCGTATGGTTGGTTGCCTTACTCTCAGCCGCCGCCGGCGCCCTGGTCCCCGGTGGGGTACACGCTCAGACCTGCGCGACGAATGTTCCGCACGTCAACGGCACGTGGGTCGTGCTGCCCTATCAAATGCCGATCAATCCGATTCAAGCGAGCCTGCTTCACAACGGCAAGGTGTTGATTGTCGCTGGATCGGAAAACGACGCGAAGAACAACTCAAAGGGCGCAGAGAGCTACCGCGCGGCGATCTGGAACCCGACCGGTACCACTGGGGCCAGCATAGCGGTTCAGAACCTCACCTACGATGTGTTCTGCAGCGGTACAGCTGCCCTGCCGGATGGGCGGCAACTCGTCGTGGGAGGCACATCGGACTACTCGTTCACTGGCGAGAATCGCGCTTCCATCTTTGATCCCAATTCCGGCAGTTTTGTCCAGTCACAGAACATGGTGAGCGGCCGCTGGTACGCCTCAGCCATCACGCTCGCAGATGGGCGGATCATGGCAATGTCGGGACTCACACAAACTGGCGGCACGAGCACCACTGTCGAGATCTACGATGTCAGGAATGCCGGAGCTGGATGGAACCCGCCGACAAGCGTGCCTTTCACTCCGCCACTGTATCCACGCCTCGCGCTGCTGCCGAACGGGAAGGTGTTCTATACAGGGCAAGGAAGCGGGAATTCAAACACGAACTCATGGATCTTTGACCCGACGACTGGCGGTTGGACAATGTCGACCCCGACCACGGCAAATCGCACTTACGGCAGCTCCGTGATCCTGCCTCTGCTGCCACCGAACTACACTCCACGCGTGATGAATTTCGGCGGCGGCAGCCCTGCCACAAATACAACTGAGTTGATTGACCTCTCGAGCGCCAGTCCGAGCTGGACGCCCGGCCCCAACATGTCTACTGGCCGCATCCAGATGAACGCCGTGATTCTGCCAAATGGGAACGTGCTGGCGGAGGGTGGCTCCGTAAACAACGAGAGTCCCGATACTCCCGGAAAGAAAGGCGACCTTTACGATCCCGTCACGAACACGTTCCGCTCTGCCGGCAGCGCCGCCTACTCACGCCTCTATCACTCCACCGCCTTGCTCCTGCCCGATGCAACCGTCATGAGCATGGGCAGCAACCCGGGAGCGCGCGGCAGTTACCAGGCCGCAATTGAGATTTACACGCCGCCTTATCTATTCGATGCGAACGATCACCTGATTACTGCCAATCGGCCGGCAATCACGGCTCTGTCGTCCGCGGTTGTGGGCTACAACTCGGCCCTGTCGTTGGGCTATACGAGTGTATCGGGGATCAAATCTGCGGCGCTGGTCCGTCTGGGCTCTGTTACACACGCGTTCGATATGGAACAACGGTTGATCGGCTTGTGCGGTCCGGCGCCACAGCAGCCGAACTGCAATGGTGCCAACAATACACTCAACCTGATTACACCTCCGAACGCAAACGTTGCGCCACCGGGCTATTACATGCTGTTTTTGCTCGACAGTGACGGTGTTCCCTCGAAAGCGGCCTTCATCCAGCTCACGCCGTATTCGACGACGCCTCCGTCCGCAAGCATAAGCTCGCCGGCATCGGATGTGACCATCCCGGCCGGGGGGGCGGTTAGTTTTGGTACGAGCAGCAGCGCCGCAAAGTATTCGTGGGTATTCCCCGGCGGCTCGCCGGCGACATCAACGGCTCAGAACCCGGGAAATGTGAGATTTACCAGCCCGGGCACCTATCAGGCTTCCCTCACTCTTATCGACGCAAGTGGCAATTCGGATCCAAGCCCGCCCACGCGTCAAATTACCGTGACGCCTACCAGTCCCGACTTCTCGATAACCGTAGGCCCGTCCGCGCAACAGGTTGTCCCGGGCGGGACGGCGGCGTACTCCGTCACCGTCACCCCGCAAAGCGGTTTCACTGGTTCGGTAAGTCTCAGTGTTGGTAGCGAATCCGGGTTTCCAACCGGCGTAGGCAGCGGCGGCTTCAGCCCCGCCTCTATCAGCGGTTCCGGCACCTCCACCCTCACGATGATGACCACTACCAGCACGATCCCATGGGCCGTGTCGCTCACCATTACAGGCACGAGTGGAACACTTACACATACGGCATCGACGACGCTGCTGGTGAATCTCGCACCGCCGACGAGCCTTCAGGCAGCACCGGGTGATTCCCAAGTCTCACTGTCCTGGCCCGCTTCGGTCGGAGCGACCAGCTACCATGTCAAACGCGCCAACGTCAGCCAGGGGCCGTACGTGAATGTTGCGTGCCCGACTGGAACCAGTTATCTCGACACCGGTTTGACTAACGGCACCCCGTACTTCTATGCGATTTCGGGCGCCTTCAGTGGCAACCCCAATGCTGGCGGAGAGAGTGCCGACTCCGTCGAGGCGAGCGCAACGCCACAGGGGGCCACCCCGACTCCGCCGGCTCCCCCTACGAGTCTCACCGCGAAGGCGACAAAACCGGGAACGATCAACCTCCAGTGGGTTCAGTCGATTACACCAGGGATTACACAGAACAGTATCTATCGTCGGACGAGCGGTGGTACGTATCCCTCGACGCCGCTTGCGACAATAAACTCAACTACGTCGTATCGCGATGCCAGCGCCACCAGCCGAGCGACGTTTTGCTATGTCGTCACTGCAACAGGCGGCGGCGGGGGAAGTGCCATCTCCAATGAGGCTTGTAGCACTGCGAAGTAGTCCTTCGCCGGCGTGGGAGGCCGTTGGTTCGAGGGCTGATCATTGTGCCGATGCCTAGGTCGGCCTCGAAGTGCACCGGATAGGCCTTCATCTGGGCTGATCCTAGTCGTCCCGCCCCCCGAGAGTGATCAGCGCATGCGGATGCGCCGGCCCGTTTGAGACATCGTGACTGAAGTCCAGCTCGAAACGCGCATCCCGCTCCATGTGATCGCGGTATACGTTGATGACATGCACCTTCATGTCGCCCTCCGCATTGATCACACCGCCGGGAATGAGATCCTCCACCAGGAAGTAGTCGGACACCAGAAGCCGTTTGCCGTCCTTCGTCAGGTGCAGGTAATGCGGTCCTGAATTCAAACCGAGGTCGACCACACCCGCCTGCGGATCCGAGCCGACCGGCTGGGGGCGCTCCGGATCGGAGATGTCGAGCATCACAATCTTGCCGGCCTGGCCCGCGAAATTGAGCGTGACAAACAGCCGCGTGCCCTCTTTGTTGACGGCCAGCAGCTGTGGCCAGATCGGCGGGTCAGGAACGGCCTGAACCGCATAGGGGCCGAAATCAAAGACGGGCCTGGCGGTGCCGGTCTGCGGCTCGACGAGGTAGAGTTGGTGATCGTTCATGCCCGCCGTAAAGGCGCGCTGACGGATATCGCCCGGAATCAACTTCACATCCATGGTTCCAGCCATGTCACCGACAACGATCGTCCTGGTGATTGAGCGCTTTGCCAGATCCCACACCCGGATGCTCCCATCGAGGTGCGGCACGCCTCCGCCGACATGCAAGGTAGAGACCGGACATACATAGTCACTGGTCAACATGATGTTGTGAGCTTCATCGACCGACAAGCCATGCGGGTTGAACATGTGCTGCGCGTCGTCGCTCGGGCCAGGCAGTGTCCTGACCAGCCTCATGTGCGAATCGTATTCCACCACCGCGCCGGGATGAGTGCCAGCGGGACCACCCATGAACGTTACGAGAAACCCACCGTTTTTCAGTGGAGCAAACTCATCGGTGATGGAAGCGGTCGGCGGATTGCTCGCGCTCGTGAAGCGCGGATGGCGAGGACGTGATACGTCGAAGAAGAATACTTGGGACTGACTGCGCAGGAAACTGAGTAGGCCACCAAGGGCGAGTGTCCGTCCGTCGGCAGAGAGGCCCGCATGATGCGGCTCGTTACCAACAGCCCCCTTGCCGAGCGCACCCGCCGGAAGCGGCACGGTTCGGATGATCTTGCCGTAGTTGCGTGAGTCGCGATCGAAATCGACGACTGCAAGAAAATCTGGCGCTTCGTGCGCCTTGTCGCCCGCCCAGACGAGCAGCGTTTGTTCCTCGTCACCGTCACGGCCGTAGTAGGTATCTTCCTGGTCGTGCGCGAAGGTCGCTGTCCCGCTCAAAAGCAACCCGACCGCCAATGTGCCGAGCACCGCCCGCCGCAACGCTGTTCCCCTCATTGCCGCTGCTCCTTCTTATAGCTTTTCGACATTCAGCAAAGGTGAAGGTGAAGGCTACCACGGGCAAGACCAAAGTACGAGTCAAGCTGACAGTAGCGACGAATCAGCGCGCCGCTTAATACTTGCCATACCCTGGATGGCGAGACATTGCTAGCCGGGCCTCGCCACCTTCTTTGCGCAGATCCTGGCGGCTTCTTCCGCTTCGGCCTTGGCCGCCGCACGAGCCCGGCCATCGACCTCCGGTCCAAAGAGCGTCTTCTCGCAGACGACGGTTTGGATATCCGTGATACCGATGAATCTGAGCCAAGTTTCCATATACGGCTTCTGGAAGTCGTAGGTATCGGCCGGCGTATCGGCGCTCGGGCTGTAATCCAGCCCACGTGCACAGAAGAGCAATGCCCGCTTGCCGCGCATAAGGCCACCGAAGCCGTGTTGATCGAATGTGAACAGCAGATCTTTCTGCGACACGACGTCAATAAGCTGCTTCAGTTTGTAGGGAATGTTGAAATTCCAAAGCGGCACGGCGAGCACCAGCGCGTCGGCGGCACGGAACCGTGTGGTAAGCATGCGGATTGATGACCACGCCACCTCTTGCTCGCTCGTGAGCGGTGTACCGGACAGCCCGGCGTATTTGGCCTCCATCGCCGGTCCGTCGAACTCGGGCATTTGCGTGGACCAGACATCGAGCGTGTCGACAGTGAGCGGCGGGTCGATGGCGCGCCAAGCGGAAAGCGCGGCGCGAGCGAGCTCGACCGAGGCACTGCGATGTTTGCGAGGAGAGCCCTCGATATAAAGAACGTGCGCCAAGTTGATCTCCTGCGGACAGCGGCGGGCAATCGAGGTGCAGAATCGCACTTTCAATCTAGTGTGAGAAGCAATATATTGTCGCGAAATTCAGTGAGGGATAAACTGAATCATGTACGACGTCACGCTACTGAAAAGCTTCCAGACCGTGGCGCAGGAAGCGAGCTTCACCAGGGCGGCCGAAAAACTTCATCTGACCCAGTCCGCGGTCAGTGCGCATGTGCGGCGGCTGGAGGAGCAGGCCGGAAAGCCACTGCTTACCCGAAATACCCGATCCGTCGCGCTGACGCCCGAAGGTGCGATGTTGCTGGGCTACGCGCGTGCGATTCTGCGTCTCAACGATGAGGCACGTATCAGCCTTTCCGGGGCCACAAGAACTGCGTACCTGAAAATCGGTGCGTCAGATGACTTCATGAGTAGTTGGCTTCCCGACGTCCTGCGCGATTTCCAAGCCACGCGATCCGGGGTCACGATTGAAGCTCGTGTTGCGAATACGGGCGTGTTGCTCGCTGACATGGAGAGAGGTGAGCTTGACCTCGTTGTCGGGAGCCGCTGCCAGGGCGATTACACTGGACATCTGCTGTGGCGCGAGCCGCTCGTTTGGGCGTACGCGAAGCGGGCCTTGCCCGACACATTATCTCCGCTATCGCTTGCGCTTTTTCCCGAGCCTTGCCCATATCGAGATGCGGCGTTGGCAGCTCTTGCAGCTGCGGGCCGGGAATGGCGCATATCGATGGTGAGCCCCAGCGTTGGGAGCTTACGCGCTGCCGCTGGTTCAGCGTTCGCGGTGACGCCGTTGAACCGAAGCCTGCTGACTTCCCAACTTCAGGCGTTGGGTCCCAATGCTGGGCTACCAGATCTCCCGGAGGTGGAATTCATGGTGTTCTCAAGAGGGCAGGACGGCTCGCCAGCGATTGGTGATCTTTCGAACGAGATCGTACGCGCGGCCCGGCTCTTTTGATCTGGCGTGACGGTGCGGGCCGTCGTTCTCTCCGACCGGCACAAGCTGTTGGCGCCAAACACTCTATTCCGACGTGTTCTGTGATCGAAGCGCGACCGTTGCCTTTGAGACTAACCTATTTGGGGTGAATTGCGCGCCGCCCGCACTCAGTGTCATCTGCTTTCGGCTCCTGAACCAGCCCGGAGCAGAACGATATCCGAACGTTAGCCCGCTGCCGCGCAATGCCGCGCGATAAAGTCACCGTGCCCGGGCAAACTCTCGGCCGCCTGTCGGACCAGTACCTGCATCCTGCGCAAGACGGCAACTGTATTGTCCTGGGCCAGCACGTCGACCAGGGGATCGTACCGCTCGGGCTTCACATTCTGACCCAACATGACCGCCAGCCAACTGTCTTCCGTGAATAGCTCATCCTGGTAGCGCACGATGCGTCCCCGGCGGCGAAACAGATTGATCTTGCGAGCCAGGGTCTGCGGAACCTCCATGCTCGCGCAGGACCGCCAGAAAGGCGCATCCGCACGCTGCGTGAGCTTGTAGTGCAGGATGATGAAGTCGCGAATCTGCTCCATTTGCAACTCTGTGAGGCGATTGTATTCGTCGATCTCCACCTCGTTGCAGGTGCGATCCGGGAAGAGCGCGAGCAGCCGCGCGATCCCACTCTGGATGAGATAGATACTGGTCGATTCGAGCGGTTCCAGAAATCCCGCCGCGAGCCCGAGTGCCACGCAGTTGCGGTCCCAGAACTTGCGGCGGCGACCGGTAACAAACCGCAGCGGCCGCGGATCTCCCATCGCTTTGGCGTCCAGATTCTTCAGCAGCGTCGCCGTGGCCTCATCGTCGCTGACGTATCGGCTGCAATAGACATAGCCATTGCCGGTGCGATGCTGCAACGGAATGCGCCACTGCCACCCGGCAGTGTGCGCCGTGGCGCGCGTATAGGGTATCAGCGGGTTTACGCTCTCGGATGGTACCGCTAGTGCGCGATCACAGGGCAACCAGTGAGACCAGTCCTCATATCCGCAATGCAGAGTCTGCTCGATCAACAGGCCTCGAAAACCCGAGCAGTCGATGAACAGGTCTCCCGGCACGCGTCTGCCACCCGTGAGCACCACCGCCTCGATGAAGCCATCGGGCTCACGCTGGCGCACCTGAACGATCTTTCCCTCCTGCCGCTTGACGCCGCGCGCCTCGGCGTAGCTTCGCAAGAAGCGTCCATACAGCGTGGCATCGAAGTGATAGGCGTATTCCAGACTATTCAACACGGTGCCCGGTTCCGGGTTCGGGTGATGGAAACGATTGAGCTTCGCCGCAACGGCGGTGACGTTGTACTCGGCAAGGGGGGCGGCAAGGCCCAGCGGGTAGTACTTCAGCCAAAATTGATGGAAGCGAATCGCCTCGATATCCCGGCCGAAGGAGCCGAAGGGATGTAGGTAGACATCACCGACCCTCCCCCAGTTGACGAACTCGATGCCGAGCTTGTAACTGCCTCGAGTTGCGCGGAGCATCTCGCGCTCATCGAGTCCCAACATTGTGTTGTAGGTGCGGATGGGTGGGATCGTGGCCTCCCCGACACCGACAATCCCGATCTCATCCGATTCGACCACCGTAATCGACGTAGTGCCATTCAGTTGCAATCGGCAGAGCGCGGCTGCGGCCATCCATCCAGCAGTGCCTCCGCCGACGATGACCACATCGCGGACCGCCATATCAGCCATTGGCGGGTGCTCCAAGCCGGTGCTGATGAATGTATGCAGCGTGAGTTGGCATTGCGGTGGCGGCCTGCTCCATGGTCGTCCGCACACGCGCGAGCTGCTGTCGCACGCTCTCGAGATCGGCAACTTGCGCGAGCGCCTCACAACGCTGCGACCAGATCCCCTGCCCCAAATAGAGTGCAAGCCAGGCGGCCTCCGGCACCGGCTCCTGGTCATAGCTCACGAGCTTCCCACGACTTGCGTACTGGGCCATCTTGTAGGCCAAGGGGTCGGGAATAGCCGCCGAGCTGCGTCGTCGCCAGAACTCGCCAGCGGCTCTCCCCGCGGTTGCATAGTGCGCAATCGCGAGGTCACGCGCACGTTCCAACTCATTCCCGACTAAGCGATTGTATTCGCGCGGCTCGACATTGGGCACGTGTGTCGGAAATAGACTCAAGAAACGCACAATCATGCTCTGAGTCAGATGCAGAGCCGTCGATTCCACCGGTTCGACGAACCCTGCCGCCTCACCAATTGCCACGCAATTGCCCTGCCAAGGCGTTACTCGCCGGCCAGACTTCGCCGAGTGATAACTGACACGGGTAACGACCTCCACTTCCATCCATTCGAGCAACGCTTTGGCGGCGGACTCATCGTCCAGCAGCGTCGGATCGTACACGTAGCCGCACGCGACCCATCCTTGCAAGGGAACACGCGTCATCCAACCAAACTCGGCAGCCTTCACGCGAGTCAAGGGCGCGCCCAGCTGCCTCAGTTCTCGCCACGCCAAGACATGGCGGGAACAGGGTAAAGCATCCGACCAGTCCTCGAAGGGAGCGCCCAGCGCCTCGCCAATGAGGAGCGCTTCGCTGCCGGTAGCGTCCACAAACAGGTCCGCCTCGATACGCTCTCCTCCCGAAAGAATCAACGCAGTGATGTGTCCAGTGTGACCGAGGACCACTTCACCTACTGCGCCGCGCACGATAGATACGCGGTGGCGCCGAGCAACATCAATCAGTTGCTCGCGGTACCGCGCCACATCCAAATGCAGTGCGTACGACATGGTCGACTGCACCGACGAGGGATCCTGACTAGGTCGGGTAAACCTTCCTGCGCGAGCAGCGACTGCAGCAAGACAGTATTCCTCGGGGCGAACCGCAGCGCCTGCGGCATGAAGCCTCGTCAGATATTGATGAAACGCCACACCGCCCAAGGTCGCACCGAATTCCCCGCAAGGCTGAATGTAGTTGCCGCGCTCGCGCCAGCCGACGAACTCCGTACCTAGTTTGAAGGTCCCGGCGCAGGCACGTATGAGGTAATCCTCATCCATCCCGAGCAACGTGTTGAACGCCCGCAGGGGCGGTAACGTCGACCCGACGTTTGCAGCCTCGCCCTCCGCTGTTGGCTCCTCGTCCGGCGCGACGATACGCACCGTATGCCGCTCGCCGCAGGCCACGCCCAGCGCCGCGGCTACCATCCACGCTTCAACACCGCCGCCAACGATGACGACCCTGCAAACACTGGCGTTGTCAGGCACCTGAAGAGCTCCTCACTGGGGCCATCGACCGCGCAGGGCAGTAGCGATCAATGAATTGCCGATGATCGGGCATGGAACGTGCCGTTTCTAGGACCGCCCGTCGCAGAGTTCGCAAGTGGGCAGCCAGCCGGTCATTCGGCTGGGCGTCCGCGAAAGGATCGTACCGGCGCGGCAGGACCTGCTGTCCGACATATACGGCGATCCAGCTCGGATCGAGAAAACAACCTTCGCGGTACGCGACGAGCGTACCGCGCTCGCGAAACAACTCCATTCGATACGAAAGGGACTCGGGAAGCTGCATCGTGCGGCAGTAGTTCCAGAATGCCGTGTCCCTGCGCTCCGTTGCGTTGTAATGCAGGATGAGGAAATCGCGCACGCGCTCGTACTCGAGGTCCATTACGCGGTTGAATTCCGTCGCATCCGCAGGGTCAAGGCGGCGATCGGGAAACAGCTCAATCAGATTCGTGATGGCCAGTTGGATAAGATGAATGCTCGTGGACTCCAGCGGCTCCAGAAAGCCGCTCGCGAGGCCGATCGCAACACAGTTGCCGAGCCACTGTCTGCGGCGCTTGCCGGTGACGAAGCGCAGCAGCCGGGCTTCCGCAAGGTGGGCTCCCTCTAGATTGCGCATGAGCACTTCAGTGGCGGAGCTCGGGTCGATGTAGCGGCTGCAAAATACGTAGCCGTTGCCAACCCGATGTTGCAGCGGGATACGCCACCGCCAGCCATACTCATCCGCCGTTGCACGCGTATAAGGCGTCCAGGGTCCCGCTGTCTGGCAAGGCACGGCCACGGCCGAGTCGCACGGCAACCAATGGCTCCAGTCCTCATATCCAGCATGCAGAGCCTGCTCGATGAGCAACCCGCGAAAGCCCGAGCAATCGATGAACAGGTCACCTTCGATGACCTGTCTGTCGCCGAGCGTAACAGATTGAATCGTGGTGCCCTCCGGCGACACGCGGACGTCCACGATCTTGCCCTCCGTGCGCAGGGCTCCACGCTGCTCGGCATAGCGACGTAGGAACGCCGCGTAAAGTCCAGCGTCGAACTGGTAGGCATATGAGAACGTCGAGAGCAACGAACGGCGATCCGCCGCCGGAAGGCTGAATCGATTGAGGTACGCGGCAACGATCGGTAGCGAA
>Ga0207644_10003091_pt1 | contig 10713 bp, 10 predicted proteins | sample KBSS73metaG_FD_184326 | JGI IMG/M metagenome (GOLD analysis project Ga0207644, IMG submission 184326) | Switchgrass rhizosphere microbial communities from Kellogg Biological Station, Michigan, USA - KBS S7-3 metaG (SPAdes) (version 2) | ecosystem: Host-associated > Plants > Roots > Rhizosphere... | reverse complement strand
CATCAGGCCCGGTGATGCAGTCTCGGGCCAGGACTGATCGCGCGTGAGCCAGGCGATCCGTCTCGCGATGCCGTCGCCGCCGTGAACGTAGCGGATGTTCGGAAAGGCCTCCCGAAGCTCATCTTCGAGCAGAGGGAAATGGGTGCAGGCCAGGACGACGGTGTCGATCCGGTCGCCGTCCTGCGCATCGAACATCGGCCGTGCTGCCTCGCCAACGGCGTCAACTGAAACTCTTTCGCCGCCCAGCTTCGCTTCAGCCAGCTCCACCAGTTCGGGCGAACCATGGCGGATGATCGTGCAGTCCGATGCGAACTTGGCCGCCAGGTCGTCGACATAGGGCTGGCGCACGGTGGCTTCGGTCCCCAGCACCCCGATGACGCGGCTCTTCGACAGCTCGGCAGCGGGCTTGATGGCCGGCACCGTACCGACCACCGGCAGGTCGAGCGCCGAGCGGACATGTTCGAGCGCAATGGTAGAGGCGGTGTTGCAGGCGATGACGGCTAGCCTCGGGTGATATCTTTCCACCAGCCGGCCGAGGAGTGCTGGTACGCGGCTCGCGATCTCGGCCTCGCTGCGCTTTCCGTAGGGAAAGCCAGCGCTGTCGGCCGCATAGACGATCGGCACCTGCGGCAGGAGCTTCAGCGTCGGCTCGAGGACCGAGAGCCCGCCGACCCCGGAATCGAAGAAGAGGATGGGGGCGCCGGCGTCCACGGCTGCTCTGTGGCGCGGGTGGGCCGCAGCCGCAAGTTGCGCTGTCGTTACGGCCTGCTACCAACCGTCCCGATGACCCGGGAGATGATCTTTGCCTTGGCGCTTGGCTATCTCCTGGGGTCCATCCCCTTCGGCCTTGTCCTGACGCGTCTCGCGGGCAAGGGCGATATCCGGAACCTCGGTTCCGGCAACATCGGCGCAACAAACGTCCTTCGCACCGGAAGTAAGGCGCTGGCGGCGCTGACGCTCATTCTCGACTGTCTGAAAGCGACCGCTGCAATCCTGATCGCGAAAGCTCTGTTCGGCGAGGAAACCGCGATCTTCGCCGCAACAGGTGCGATGCTCGGGCATCTTTATCCCGTCTGGCTGAAGTTCCGGGGAGGGAAGGGCGCCGCGACGTTCCTGGGTGTTCTCATCCCGCTGCTGCCGATTGCAGCGATCGTCTACGCCGCGGTCTGGATCATCCTTGTGCTGACCGTCCGCATCTCATCCGTCGCCGGCATGACCGCCGCGGTCAGCGCCCCGGCGACTGCCTTCATCCTGCACTCAAATCTCGTCCCAATGCTGCTCGGTTTCGCGGTGCTGGTGCTGTGGAAGCACCGCGAAAATATCCTCCGCCTGAGGAGGGGAACCGAGCCACGCATTGGGAGAGCGAAAGCTTGATCGAAGATTTAGTCGACCGCCTCAGACTGCTGCGCACCCCGGGCGTCGGACCCGTCACTTTTCGCCAGCTGATCATCCGTTTCGGGACAGCAGCTGCTGCCCTCGCGGCGCTTCCCGACCTCGCACGACGGGGCGGGGGCAAGATCCCGACGGTGCGAAGCCGCGACGAAGCGGAGCGCGAGATCGCTCGTGTGGAAAAGCTTGGGGCGAGATTCCTGGCACTGGGGCAGGGGCTTTATCCGCGGCTGCTGGCAGAGCTGGACGATGCGCCCCCGTTGATCATTGCCAGGGGCAACCTCAACCTTCTGGATAGGCAAAGCGTGGCCATCGTCGGCGCGCGCAATGCGTCCGCCGCAGCGTGCCGGTTCGCTCGAAGTCTCGCCTACGACCTGGGGGAACGAGACATCGTCATCGTCTCGGGGGCTGGCTCGGGGTATCGACACAGCCGCGCACGACGGTTCGCTTGCGACGGGTACGGTCGGCGTGATCGCCGGCGGGATCGACGTTTTCTATCCGCCGGAGAACGAAGGGCGTCAGAAAGCGCTGTACGAACGAGGTCTCGTGCTGGCCGAAATGCCGCCGGGGACCGAGCCGCGCGCGCGTCATTTCCCCTATCGCAATCGCATCATCGCGGGGATGAGCGCTGGGACGGTGGTCGTGGAAGCTGCCCCGCGATCGGGCTCGCTGATTACGGCGCGACTGGCTGCGGAGGCTGGCCGGGAGGTCATGGCCGTGCCCGGTTCACCGCTCGATCCGCGAGCCCAGGGATGCAACCAGCTAATCCGGGATGGAGCAACCCTGGTTCAGGACGCGGCGGATGTGGTGGAAGCGATTGGGTCGATCTCGTCGAGGGTTCGATCCTCACCCATGCCGTATGAACCCTTGGCGTACGAGCAAAGCGACGAAGTCCCACAATGTCTCATCGAAGGGTTGCTCGGAGCATCCCCGGCGCCAGTCGACGAGATCATTCGCCTGTCGGGCGCTTCGGCCGGTGCGGTGCAGATGGCGCTGCTGGAACTCGATCTTGCCGGGCGGCTGGATTGGCACGCGGGCAACAGGGTCAGCGCACGGGCTGACTGAAGCCCGCTTGACGAGGCGATTCTTGCCCCGCCACCCTCACGCGTATGCGTAAGGGTCATAAATGAAGCTCGTCGTCGTCGAATCGCCCGCCAAGGCGAAGACCATTGAGAAGTACCTCGGCAGCGGGCACCGGGTGCTCGCCTCGTTCGGTCACGTGCGGGATCTTCCGCCCAAGGACGGCTCCGTCGATCCCGATCAGGGCTTTGACATGCAGTGGCAAGTTTCGCCGGACCGGTCGAAGCAGCTCCGTGCAATCGCCGACGAAGCAAAGAAGGCCGACACCCTGATCCTGGCGACCGACCCCGACCGCGAGGGTGAGGCCATCAGCTGGCATGTGCAGGAGGTACTTCGCCAGAAGAAGGCGCTGCCCGCCAATGTGCAGCGGGTGACGTTCAACGCCATCACCAACTCGGCGGTGACCGAGGCGATGAAGAAGCCGCGCGGGCTCGATGAGGATCTCATCGACGCCTACAAGGCGCGCCGCGCGCTCGATTATCTGGTTGGGTTCACGCTCTCGCCGATCCTGTGGCGCAAGCTGCCGGGCGCCAAGTCCGCGGGGCGCGTGCAGTCGGTCGCGCTGCGGCTGATCGTCGACCGTGAGCGAGAGATCGAGGTCTTCAAGCCGCAGGAATATTGGCAGGTCAGCGCGAACTTCGAGGCTGATGGCCAGCGCTTTACCGCGCGCCTCGTTTCGCTCGACGACAAGAGGATCGACCGCCTCACGATTGGGAATCGCGGGGACGCCGACGCGGCCAAGGCTGTGGTCGAGGCCGGCCGCTTCACCGTCTCGTCCGTCGAGACCAAGCCATTCTCGAAGAATCCGCCGCCTCCATTCACGACCTCGACGCTCCAGCAGGAAGCAGCGCGCAAGCTGGGCTTCTCGGCGAGCCACACGATGAGGGTCGCGCAGGGCCTCTATGAGGATGGCCTCATCACCTACATGCGGACCGACGGCATCGACATGGCGCCCGAGGCCATCAGCGCGGCGCGCAAGGCGATCGCCAGCCGGTACGATGCCGGCTTCGTCCCGGACCGACCTCGCCAGTATCAGAGCAAGATCAAGAATGCGCAGGAGGCCCATGAGGCTATCCGCCCGACCGATTTTGACCGGTCGCGGGCTGCTTCAGCCGATTATGCGCGCCTCTACGAGCTCATCTACAACCGCGCACTGGCGAGCCAGATGGCTTCGGCGCGCCTCGAGCGGACGACTGTTGAGCTGGCCGATGGGCCCGGCCGGGCGGTGCTCCGCGCTTCGGGCCAGGTCGTCCTCTTCCCGGGCTACCTCGCGCTTTACGAGGAAGGTCGCGACGAGAAGGCCGAGGATGAGGAAGGCGCTCGCATGCCGGCGCTGCGCGAGGGCGACGCGCCCGTGAAAACGGGAGTGGAGGCGAACCAAAGCTTCACGCAACCGCTGCCGCGCTATTCAGAAGCCAGCCTGGTCAAGCGGCTCGAGGAACTGGGGATCGGGCGTCCGTCGACTTACGCCGCAACGCTCCAGACCCTGAAGGACCGCGAATATGTCCGCCTCGAAAAGGGCCGGTTCGTGCCGGAGGAGAGCGGGCGGCTGGTAACCGCATTCCTCGAGCGCTTCTTCGATCGGTACGTCAACTACGACTATACGGCGGAGCTCGAGGAAGAGCTGGACGATGTTTCCGGTGGCCGCCTCGACTGGCAGAAATTGCTCGACGACTTCTGGCGCGACTTCAAGCCGAAGGCCGGCGAGGTCATGGACCAGAAACCTAGTGAGATCACGCAGGCGCTCGACGAGTTCCTCGCGCCCTGGCTTTACCCGCCACGCGCGGACGGCAGCGATCCGCGGGTGTGCCCGCAATGCGGCAACGGACGTCTGTCGCTGCGCGGAGGCAAATTCGGCGCATTCGTCGCATGCTCCAACTATCCGGAGTGCCGCTACACGCAGAAGTTCGGCCAGGGCGGCGACCAGTCGCAGAGCGAGGGTCCAACCGAGCTCGGCGAGGGCATCACGCTCAAGAGCGGGCGCTTCGGCCCCTATGTCGAACGGGGAGAAAAGCGAGCCTCCATTCCCAAGGACGTGCCGCTCGAAGATGTGACCACTGAAGTGGCGGAGCGGTTGCTCTCGCTTCCCCGCGAGATCGGTGCGCATCCGGAGACCGGCAAGCCGATCACAGCGTCGATCGGTCGATATGGCCCCTATCTCGCCCACGACGGCAAATATGCGAAACTGGGCTCGACCGCCGAAGTGTTCGAAACCGGCATGAACGCCGCCGTTGCGAAGCTTGCGGACGCTGCTTCCGGTGGCGGGCGCCGACAGGGCGGCTCTCGCGAGCCCATTGCAGTGCTCGGCGCACATCCGGCGAACGGCGGCGAGATCAAGGTGATGGCCGGCCGCTTCGGCCCTTATGTCACCGATGGCTCGACCAATGCGACCTTGCCCAAGGGTAGTGATCCGAAGACCGTCACGCTAGACGAGGCGGTGCGATTGATCGATGAGCGCGCCGCAAAGGGGCCGCCGGCGAAGAAGGGCCGCCGGACCGCACGAAAGAAGGCGAAATGATCGATATCGAGCTTCAGCGGCTGCCACATGGCGGGGATCTTCCTGCGCCCGCCTATGCAACGGAAGGTGCCGCGGGCCTCGACGTCGTTGCTGCGGAGGATCTCACGCTTGCGCCAGGCCAGCGTCACGCAGTCGCCACGGGTTTCGCGATCGCCATTCCCGAGGGATATGAGGTCCAGGTTCGGCCGCGCTCCGGCCTTGCGCTGAAGCACGGGGTCACTTGCCTCAACACGCCCGGCACGATCGATCACGACTATCGTGGCGAGGTGAAGGTCATCCTCGCCAACCTCGGCTCCGAGCCGTTCGAGGTACGGCGTGGCGAACGGATCGCGCAGTTGGTGCCGGCGCCCGTCCTTAAGGCGGCCTTTCGCGAGGTCGAGGCGCTCGGCGAGACCGGCCGCGGGGCGGGGGGCTTCGGCTCCACAGGCCGGTGAACCTCAGCGACGCGGAGCTCGAGCGCTACGCTCGGCACATCGTGCTTCCGCAAGTGGGCGGAGTAGGTCAGCGGAAGCTGAAGGCAGCCTCGGTTGCAGTCATTGGAGCCGGCGGCATCGGCAGCGCGGTCATACCGGCTCTCGCCGGTGCCGGGGTCGGTACCCTGACGATCATCGATTCCGATGCTGTCGAACTGTCCAATCTCCAGCGCCAGCCGATGTTTCGCGAACGGGACGCGGGATATGCGAAGGCCGAAATGGCGGCGCAGTTCGCACACCGCCTGAACGGCCACGTCAGCGTGAAGCCCATCCAGCAACGGGTAGGGCCGGAAAATGCGAAGGCGCTCATCTACGGCCACAGCCTCGTGATCGACGGAAGCGACAATTTCGCGACGCGGCTGGCCGTGAGCGATGCCTGCGTTGCGCTCTCCTTGCCACTGCTGTCGGCCGCGGCGGTCCAATTTCAGGGACAGGTCGGGCTGTTTGGGGCGAGGCCCTGCTACCGATGCTTTGTTGGCGATGCCTTCGACGCCGACGATTGCGACAATTGCGCCGAGCTCGGCGTGCTCGGAGCCCTTGCGGCGACCGTCGGGAGCTTCGCGGCGCTGCTTGCGATCAATTCCATCGTTGGGGTCGGTGACGATCAGACGGCGAAGTTGCACTTGTTCGAGGGCGACAAGCTGGCCTGGCGGACGATCAATATTCCGGCTGACCCGCGCTGCCGTTCCTGCGCATCAGCCTAGAGCTTCCGCAATCCGCGCGACGAGATGCCGCGCGACTTCGTCTTTTGCCGCTTCCGGCCAGTCCTCGACGCCTTCAGCGGTGATCAGGTGCACCCGATTGCGATGACCGCCCATCACGTCGCCTGATACGTCGTTGGCGACGATCCAGTCGGCTCGCTTCGCCTGTCGCTTGGCAATCGCCTGCTCGACCACATTGTCGGTCTCAGCGGCAAAGCCGACCAGCAGTCGCGGCCGGCTTGCATTCGCGCCAAGCTCAGCGAGGATATCGCGCGTCGGTGCGAAGCGCAGCTGGGGCGGGCCGTCACCCTTCTTCAGCTTGGTCGGCGATTCCTCCACGCGCCAGTCCGCCACGGCGGCGACCAGCACGGCGGCATCTGCCGGCAGTGACGTCATGACGGCGTTGGCCATTTGCTCGGCGGTTTCGACATCGATGCGCTTCACGCCGTTCGGAGTCTCTAGAGCCACTGGGCCGGCGACCAGGGTCACGCTTGCGCCCGCCTCGGCCGCTGCAGCGGCGATCGCGAAGCCCTGTCGCCCTGACGACCGGTTGGCGATCACGCGCACTGGGTCGATCGGCTCATGCGTGGGGCCGGCAGTGACGAGGATGTGCTTGCCGGAGAGCATCACGCGAGGAGGTCTGAGAGCCCGTCCATAATGTCTTGCGGCTCCGGCAAGCGACCGGGGCCGTATTCGCCGCATGCCATCTCGCCCTCTGCCGGATCAATCACGCGAACGCCGTCGGTCTTGAGCTGCGCGATGTTGCGCTTGGTCGCCGCGTGCTGCCACATTCGCACGTTCATCGCTGGCGCAACGACAACGGGCTTGTCGGTTGCAAGAAGCAGGGTTGTGGCCAGGTCATCGGCAATGCCTGCTGCCATCTTCGCCAGCAGATCCGCCGTCGCCGGGCAAACCAGGACGAAGTCCGCCGCGCGGCTGAGCTGGATGTGCCCGATCTCGACCTCGTCCTTCAGCTCCCAGAGCGAGCTATGGACCTGGCTCTCCGCCAGCGTGCCGAGACTCATCGCGGTGACGAAATGCTCGCCGCCCTTGGTCAGGACGGGAGTCACCGAATGGCCGGCCTTCTTCAGCAGGCGCACCAATTCGAGCGACTTGTATGCCGCAATGCCGCCGCCGACGATGAGGAGGACGCGAGCCATGACACTTGCGCATTGCCTCAAGTTGCGCGCAGCGTCGAGAGCATGAACCCGACGAGCGCCCAGCAAGCGATGACGCTCGCCCGATCCGGACGAGCTCCGGAGGGATTGGCATTGCTGCGCGAGGGACAGGCTCGCGACGAGGCGGATGCCTTCCTGCTCGAGGGCTTGTGGATGCTGGAAGGCCGATACATTCTCCAGGATCCACACGGCGCCCGGATACCCTTGGCGCGTGCAGCGGCACTCGGTCACGCGGGTGCGGCGAGGGCGCTCACCGGCCTTGTCGCCTGTGGCGTCGGCGCCGATCCGGATTGGCCGGCGGCGCTCCAGCTTCTCAAGGACTGGTCGAACCGCGATCCAATCGCGGCGCGGCAACTTGAGCTGATCGGTCGAATGGCGATCGACGACGAGGGCCGTCCGACCGGCGATTTCGCTCGCCGCCAGCTTTCTGTCGACCCCCGCGTCGAGCGAGTGGACGACTTGCTGACCGACGAGGAATGTAAGTTCCTGATCGAGCTTTCCGACCCGCGAATGGCCAGGGCGACGATCTTCCATGAGAGTGAAGGGCGCTTCGTCGAGGATCCGATCCGGCGGTCCGACAAGGCCGGCTTCTCGATCGTCAGCGAGTGGCCGTTCGTCCGCGCCGTCAATCTTCGCATCGCTGCCGCATCAGGAACGGATGTGGCGTGCGGAGAGCCGCTTCAGGTTCTCCGCTACGGGCCGACGCAGGAATATCGCCCGCACTTCGACGCGATCGCCGGCATGGGGAATCCCCGCGTGCTGACCGCCCTGGTTTGGCTCAACGATGATTATGCCGGCGGAGAGACTCGGTTCGATGCGCTCGGGTTGGCGGAGCGAGGAGGGCCCGGCGACCTGCTGCTGTTCGCGAACACCCTCGCCGACGGAAATCCGGATGCCCGGACTCGCCATTCCGGCTCACCGGTGACGGACGGCGTCAAATATATGGCGTCGCGCTGGATCCGGGCGCGTCCGCCGGGGCCTGAAGGCTTCGGCCGACACGAAATCGAGCGAGGCTAGGCGAAGAGCAGGGCTGCAGCCGCGCCGATCGCGCCGGCAATGACCGCGACCGAGGCGTAGGCCCACCAGTTCGGCCGTTCGATCACCGCAATGTCGGGCAGCGGCGGCGGCGGTGGCGCGGCGCCGTGCGGCGGATAATATTCGTCGATGCGGTCGATCAGCGCCGGGATCTTCTTGAAGGCACGCACCAGCTCGATGATGCGGTCGGCGTAATAGGCCTCGGGTCCTAGTTCCGAGCGCATCCAGTCGCGCAGGAACGGCTCCGCCGTGTCCCACATGTTGATGTCGGGATCGAGTGCTGTGGCGACGCCTTCGTTCATGACCATCGTCTTTTGAAGCAACAGCAAGTGCGGCTGAGTCCGCATGTCGAAATCGCGGGTGATCGAGAACAAGCTTTCGAGCATCCGCCCGACCGAAATCTGCTTCACCGGCAGCCCGCGGATCGGCTCACCGGCAGCGCGGAGCGCGGTCGCGAACTCTTCGACATTGTGATGCGCAGGGACGTATTGCGCCTCGAAGTGGATCTCGGCGACGCGTCGATAATTGCCCGTGATCAGACCGTAGAGGATTTCGGCGAGCCACATGCGGGCCCGGCGGTCGATGCGGCCCATGATCCCGAAGTCGATCGCTGCGATTCGCCCATCGGGAAGCGCGAATAGGTTTCCGTGGTGAAGGTCGGCATGGAAGAAGCCGTCGATCACCGCCTGACGAAGGAATGCGCGGACCAGCGTTGAGGCAAGCTGGTTGCAATCCTGGCCTGCGGCGATGAGCGCATCGCGATCGCTGAGTTTGATGCCGTCGAGCCATTCAAGGGTGAGAACCCGTCGCGCAGTGCGCCGCCAGTCGATCTCGGGGACGTAATAGCCAGGCTCGGCGACCATGTTTTCGCGCAGCTCTGAAGCTGAGGCAGCCTCGCGCTGAAGGTCCAGCTCGCGAGCCGTCCATTGGCGGAAATGGGCAACGACGAGGCGCGGGCGAAGCCTCTCGGCCTCGCCGCCATAGGCTTCCACATGCGCGGCCGCCCATTCATAGGTCTCTAGGGCCTTTGCGAACTCTTCCTCGATGCCGGGACGAAGCACTTTTACTGCGACCGTTTGGCCGTCGGTCGTCACCGCACGATGCACCTGGGCGATCGAGGCGGCGCCGACCGGCACTTCGTCGAACTCGGAGAACAGGCTTTCGAGCGGGGCGCCGAACGAGCTTTCGATCGTCCGCTTGATCTTGTCAAAAGGGGCGGGCGGCAGGTCATCCTGCAACTGCGAGAGATTAGCTGCGGCCTTTTCGCCAACGAGGTCGGGCCGCGTCGAGAGCGCCTGACCGAGCTTCACCGCGGCTGGCCCAATTGCGACGAGAGCCGTCGCATATTCCGGAGTCTTCGGGATGCGCGCCCCGAAACGTGCAATGCGAGCCAGGCGGCGCACCTGAGGCGGGGTCGCCGGATCCTCCTCGATGCCGCGAAGCGCTCCGTGACGGGCCAGTGTTCTGCCCCACTTCAACAAACGCCATAGGTGGGTGACTGAAGTGGTCAAATCTTCCAGCCCGAATAGATCGTCACGAGACCCCCAAGCATGGGCTCGGCGGCGGCCCGGACGAAACCGGCCTCCGCGACCATTGCTTTGAATGCCTGCGGCTTAGGGAAACGCCGGATGCTTTCGACAAGGTAGCGATAGCTTTGCTCGTCATTGGTGACGACCTTGCCGATCTTGGGGATGACGTTCGACGCAAAGGCCTCGTAGAGATTGGAGAAGCCGGGCCACTCGCTCGACGAGAACTCCATGCAGAAGAAGCGACCGCCGCGTTTCAGGACACGATGTGCCTCGCGCAAGGCGGCTGGGATGTCTGTGACGTTCCGGATGCCGAACACGATCGTGTAGGCGTCGAAAGCGTTGTCATCGAAGCTCAGCTTCTCGGCATTCTCGACCTTCCACTCGAGGCCGTTCAGGCCGCGCTGCTCGGCCCGCGCCTTGCCGACGTCGAGCATGTCGGCGTTGATGTCCGAGACCATCACGCGGGCACCTCGGCGCACCATTCGGAATGCGATGTCTCCCGTGCCGCCGGCCATGTCGAGGATGACTTCCCCACCGCGTGGTTTCACCCGTGCAACGAAGCGGTCCTTCCACAAACGATGCATTCCGCCCGACATGAGGTCGTTCATCATGTCGTAGCGGTGCGCGACCGAGCTGAAGACGGCGCCCACGCGTCGCGTCTTTTCCTCGGGGGTGACGAGCTCGTCGCCGAAATTCACCTGCTCAGCCATGGGTGAGCGCCTCTAGCGGGGTTGATCGCCCTCCGCCATATCGAGCGCGATGCCGGAGCTTCCCGAAGTCGAAACGACCGTCCGTGGCCTTGAGCACGTC
>Ga0207644_10003075_pt1 | contig 10749 bp, 8 predicted proteins | sample KBSS73metaG_FD_184326 | JGI IMG/M metagenome (GOLD analysis project Ga0207644, IMG submission 184326) | Switchgrass rhizosphere microbial communities from Kellogg Biological Station, Michigan, USA - KBS S7-3 metaG (SPAdes) (version 2) | ecosystem: Host-associated > Plants > Roots > Rhizosphere >... | reverse complement strand
ACTGATCAGCATCTCAACTTCGTCGATGGAATACTGTTCGTTGGAAAGCGAGGCCACCAGGCGCAGGGTGCTCAGCCGGCTGGAGGGTACGCGCTTGGCGCGGAAGGTCTGCGGGTGTTGCAGGAAATAACCCTGGAATCCAGTGAATCCCAGCGCTACGCAGGATTCAAAGTCCTCGGGCGTCTCGACGTTCTCGGCGATCAACTGCACGCCGCGGGGTTTCAGCTCCTTGACCAGTTTCGCCAGGTCGCCCGCGGGCGGATGCGTAATCTCCAACTTCACGATGTCGGCGAAATCGAGCAAGCGCGGGTCGCTGATTTGGGGAGAGTAGTCGTCCAGGGCGATGCGGTGCCCCCGGGCACGCAATTTCCGGATACCCGCCACGACCGCCGGCTCAGCTCGGACATCCTCCAGCACCTCGATGACGACGAGGTTGGGAGGCAGTGGCAGATCCGGCACGTCCACCAGCAATTCCATCGGGAAGTTGATGTGGACAGGCTGCCCGCCCGAGAGACGGTCGAGGCCAATTTCCAGAGCAGCGCTCGAAATGACCTCCAGGGTGGCCTGACGCGGGTCGATGATCCGCGCCTTGGTCTCGCTGGGGGAAGGCCTGTACAGAAGCTCGAATGCCATGACCGCCATGGCAGAGTCGTAAATCGGTTGGCGCGCAACGAATACGTCGGTCTGCGTCCCCGGCGTCGCCGGGGCGGCTGTCCGGCGGCGGTCTTCTATCGTTGCCATGTGCCCTCAAGGTCCGCGGATCCTGCGGTTGGCGTGGACTCTACGGCAGCGGTTGAGACGGTTCCGTGTCAGGATCGGCCTTTGGTGGCCAGTTCGGCGGGTAATGTCGGTCGCAGCGATTGCAAACCGCGACGCAGGTCACAGTGCATGGAGGGCCGGCGGGCCGCGTCCCGCGCCGGATACGCGCGTCCCGACCAGGCGCCCTGTTGCGCGCCTGCGACCTAGCGTTGAATTCCGATCGTGACCCAGGAGTCCGGCTCGGGATCACCGCGCCACGACAAACCTTCGATGGTGAGCAGGTAGTTGCCGGGGCCGAGGGCGGAACTGTTCAGGGCAACGCGCAGGTGTCCGTTGGAGTCCTTCACGAGGTTGTGCAGCACCTCGACACGGCCCTGGTCGATGCGATCGATGGTGATACGGAAGGTCTTGTATGCGGACCGCGTTTCATCGATCTTGAAATCAACCAACTCCGCGGCCGCGCCGCCGATGATGACCGCCGGGGTATTCGATGCGGCTTCGTGACTGGGTACGAGGCGAATGCTGCGGGTATTGGTCGCCGGATCGAGCGGCCGCTCGGCGGCCTGTCGCTGCAACTTCGCGATTTTCTGGCTCTTGGCGGCATTGTCACTCGCCACCACCGCGAGTCCCACACCCAGCAACAACGCGACACCCAGCACACCTAACACGAACTGAGGTTTGCTCCAGAAGCGTTGCGGCTTGTCCTGCCACGGCTCGGGCTTGCCGCTCACTTCCAGCAGGCGCAGACCGGCGTTGACGCGCTCTGGCAGGCCGAGCTCATCGAGCACCTTGGGGTTGTCTTTGCAGAAGCGCTCGAAGTCGGTTGCACCTTTCATGGGCAATCGGCCGGACAGGTAGCGCTCGACTATCTGATTCCGGGCGATGAAGTCTCGGTCCATTGCCGGGTTTGCGGCTGCTGCTGCTGCGGCTGCGGCTGCGGCTGCCGCTGCGTTGGCGGCGCTCGCGGCGTTGGCGGCGCCCGCGGCGTTGGAACCTGGGGTGCTGACGGTGGAGGGGTACGGCACAACCGGTGTGGCCGGCGCGGGCGATGAGATCGGTGCCGACATAGCAGACGGCATCGACTCGGCTAGTCCGGCGGGCGTCGTTGACGCGCCTGCCGCAGGTGGAGCGGTGATCCCCGGGGGCGGTGCCGCCACTGCGAGCGGGTCGTCCATCAGTTCGAGCGGTAAATCGGGTAGCTGCTCCTCAAACGGAGAAACAGACATGCCGCTGGGCAAGGTGGAATTTATCGTTGGTGGCGAAGCGGGCGTGATCGCTGGCGCCGGTGGCGCTTGAAACGCCGACTGCGCATGCGATGCCGTCATGGTAGCGACACGCGAGGTTGCGGGGACAGGCGACGCCTTGGATGCCGTCGGTGACGCAGCGTGGGGCGTGCCACTGTTGGACGACGTTGCCGCAGCTGAAGCTGCTTGCGTCGGAGTGTCCGCGGGTGTTGCCGTTGCCGAGGGTGCCGCCGCCATTGCCGCGGGTGCCGCCGCCGTTGCCGCGGGTGCTGCCGTTGTCGCGGGTGCCGCCGCCGTTGTCGCGGGTGCCGCCGCCGTTGTCGCGGGTGCCACCGCCGTTGTCGCGGGTGCCGCCGTTGTCGCGGGTGCCGCCGCCGTTGCGGCGGGTGCTGCCGCCGTTGCCGTGGGTGTTGCCGATGTACTCGTCGATCTGCCGGGCGCGACAGCCGTCGGGGGGCGAGGCGATTTCGTGGACGGAGCCGCCGCGCTCGCCGATGAGATCGGGGGCGCCGATGTGCTGGCTGGGGCGCCCGCCAGAGCGGGGCGCGGCGCAGTGGATGCGCCCAACGATGCACCCGGCGCCTTAAATGTACCCGGGGTCGCAGCAGCAGCAGTTGGAGCCGCCACTGAGGCGCCCGGTAAGGTGGGTACCGAAGCAGTCGGTGCGCCTACCGACGCACCCGGCGCCGTTGATGTACCTAACGATGCTCCAGTCGTCGCCGGGGCCGCGCTCGCGCGAACAGCACTGGTGGCTCCCGCCGTCGCGGTCTTCCCCGGGGGCGGGGCTCCACTCGGAGTCACACCAACGGGCCTGGAAACCTTCTTGGCAGCAAGCCCCGAAGCATCAGAGGTGGACGTGCCGCGAGGTGCCGCACTTGCGGCCCCTGGTGGCCTGGAAGAACTGGCACCCATCGAAACTCCCACAGGTCGAGAAGCGCTCACTTGGGTAGTTCCCGACGGTGAAGACGCGATCCCTTGCTTCTGAACGCCGACGGGCGCGCTGCGCTTAACGGCTGCACTCGCTCCTGCCGCAGCGGGCGGCGCGTTGGCAAATGGCGATGCCGCCTTGGCAGGTGCCTTACCAACCGCACGCGGAGTGCTGCCGGAAGCGTTCAGCTCGGCGGCACCCAGCAAAATCTCTGGATCCAGCAGTTCCGCCGATGACATCAACAATGTCGGTATCAGTCCTGAGTCGGAAGGAGCCTCCGACACAGTCTTGCTCGAAGCCGCCGCCGGCGTCGAGCTGGGTGGCGAACCCGGGGAAGGCTCGGTACCGGAGTCCAGCAGTACACCGTAAGCCAGCAAATCTTCGTCGGGGCTTATTGGACCCTTTGCCGGCGTTGGCGGCGGGGACGCGGTTGCCGTAGACACTGGAGGACGTCCACCCCCCACCCGCGACGCGGTTCCATTCAACCCAAATGGCTCCTCGACCGGAAGGTCGGCCAGGGGCTCAAGGGCAGGTCGAGAAGCTGCTTCCATAGTTTTCGAGCCGGACTCGGGCGATCAATCCTGAACGTATCCTGCAGTGCCGGCGCCGAGGTACCTAGGCGCTGGCTCACAGATCGGCGGGCCTGGCCCGGGTTCGTGACGTCCGTCACATTTGGCGGTCAAACGATGACCGTTTCCACTCTTCAGAAGAGTGACGAGCTGTCGAGTATTTTGCCACGGCATCCGATCCACCAGCGGACAATTGCCAACCCTTGACCCGAACCGCCGAGGACGGACGTTCAAGTCTGGGGTAGACACTCCTACTTAGAGGCCACACCGACCATGCTCAACGGAAGATTTGCCATTCGCCAGGCTGTCGCCATCGCCCTCGGCTCGCTGCTGGGCGCAGCCGGAACCCTGACTCACGCTGCCGCACAAGACACCGCAATTACGATTTATAGCTCAGCGGAGCCCGGCGCAATTTCCCCTGACCAGTACCGGCCGGTTCCAGGAGCGGGAGTCCCAAATGCATCGAGCGTCCCGGGTTACGCGATGATTCGCCAGGAGCGCGACGTAAAGCTTGCGAGCGGCCGCTCTACGCTCAAGTTCGCCGACGTAGCGGCTTTAATTGATCCAACTACCGTCACTTTCACGTCGTTGACGGAACCTCGAACCCGCGTGCTCGAACAGAGCTACCAATTCGATCTTGTGAGCACCGATAAGCTGCTCCAGAAATACATCGACCGTTCGATCTCGGTCGAGCGCCATATAGGTGATCGCGTCGAGACCGTTACAGGAACTCTCCTGTCATCCACCGACGGGTTACTGCTGCGTACCAATGATGGGACGATTCAGTCACTGCGCGACTACTCGTCGGTTCGCTTCCCTGAATTGCCCGGCGGCCTCGACACGAGGCCGACTTTAGTCTGGGATGTCGCATCGCCACGCGCTGGCGATCAGCGCAGCCGTGTCACCTATCAAACAGGCGGCGTGACCTGGTGGGCGGATTACAACCTCATCTTTAATGAGGGTAAGGACGCGAACAGCGGTGTGCTCGATCTATCGGCGTGGGTCAGCATCATCAATCAGTCTGGCGCCGCCTACCCCAATGCCCGTCTGAAGCTGATCGCTGGCGATGTGCACCGCGCAGAGCCGGAAGCACGTCCGATGATGGCCAAACGTGCAATGGTCTTGGCCGACGCTGCAGCCCCGAGCGCTACCGGATTTTCGGAGAAGTCCTTCTTCGAATTCCACCTCTATACGCTCGAGCGCCCCACCACGCTGGCCAACAATTCGACCAAGCAGATCGAGCTGTTCGATCAGGCGCGGCAGGTACCCGCCAAGAAGGTTCTTCTCTATTACGGGCTGGGCCAGCCGTACTTCTATCCAACCCCCATGACGGACCGCAACTTCGGCGTTCAATCGAACAAGAAGGTGGACGTCTACCTCGAGTTTCGCAACGACAAGCAGTACGGCTTAGGCGTTCCGTTGCCCGCGGGCCGCATCAGAGTATCAAAACTGGACGCCGCCGACGGCAGCCTGGAATTCATCGGCGAGGATCGGATCGACCACACGCCGAAGGATGAGGAAGTGCGCGTGAAGCTGGGATCCGCGTTCGATGTGGTTGGCGAGCGCAAGCAGACTGACTTCAGCGTGGACAGCAAGGCGCAATGGATGGAAGAGCAGATCGAAATCAAGCTGCGCAACCACAAGGAGCAGCCGGTGCGCGTGCTCGTGAAGGAAAATCTGTATCGCTGGAGCAATTGGAAGATTCTCACCAAGACACATGAATTCACCAAAGAAGACGCCCGCACGATCACGTTCCCGGTTGACGTGCCCAAAGATGGCGAGACTTTAGTCCGCTACAGGGTTCGTTACAGTTGGTAACCGATGTTGGAATGAGGCTGCGTACCTCGGACCTGCATCACACTTTATGGAATGGGGGTGAGATAAATTTCCGCTCCGATGCAGATGCACGCAGCTCTCGATCTGGAAAATTTTCCAGACTCACCCTATGCAAGCGAGCTGCGCCGGGATTTTCCCGACCTGCGCTTCTCGCCCGAGCTCGAAAAAGAATTCCAGACATTCCATCTGGAGCGGGTACGCGCGCGCGTGCGTTTCTTTCAGCTTGCGATTTGCGCGCTCGCCATGACATCAGCGGTGCACTTGATCTTCATGGACGGCTTGTCCGTCAATGACGTGGTCTACGGCTGGCTCGGCGTGGTCGTTCCGACGTGCCTCTTTCTCGTATGGGCATCCTGGAGCAACTACTACGAGCAAATTTACCTGCCGCTGGCCCGTGTGGCGGTACCGGTGTTCGCCATTGCGTCTGCAATAGGAGTTGCGAATAGAGCAATAGCGGGTCATCCAGACCCGCTCTATTTCCTGACTACTTACAGCATCGCGCTGTTCTTCCTCGGTGGTCAGCTGTTTCGTGAAGCGCTGCTCGCAACCGGTGCGATGATCATTGCGCATGGGGCGACGCTCGCTTATGTCGGCGAGCCATCCGCGTCGATTGTGTATCACGTAGTTGTACTGACGATAACCGGTGCAGTCGGTGCGTTTGTCTATCGCGGCGTCGAGCGGCAGCTGCGTATTTCATTTCTCGAGCGCGGCCTGATGGGCGAGATGGTTGCGCGTGATGGTCTTACCGGGCTCAAGAACCGCGGGGCGTTCGATGACTACTTCCCGCGCATGTGGCAGCAGGCGCTTCGGGATCGACGTTCACTCGCGCTGCTGCTGATCGATGTCGACCATTTCAAAGCCTACAACGACAGATATGGCCACCAGGCGGGCGATCAGGCGCTTCGACGCGTTGCGCAGGTCGTGCAAGGATTTGCACGCCGTCCTCTGGACATCGCCGCCCGGTATGGCGGTGAGGAGTTTGTGCTTGGACTGTTCGACCTCAGTGGCGACAGCGTCAGGGACATGTCCGATCAGCTGCGTAAATCTATTCATGCGCTGAGTATCACGCACGAAGACTCACCTACTGCATCGTTCGTCACGGCAAGCATTGGGGTCGCGATCGTTGGACCGAGGATTGGACGCAGCCCGGAGGGCGCCGTACAAGTGGCGGACGAAGCTCTCTACAGCGCAAAACGATCCGGTCGGAACTGCGTCAACGTAGTCGACTGCGACCAGATGCTCTTATCTACGGGCGCGTTTCGACGCACCGCTTGACCCACTCTCAGGCGCGCGCGCCCTTAAGAAAGTATTCGACCTTGTCGCGATAAGTGCGCGAGAGCTTCAGCTCATGCCCGCCTTCCAGGGTGAGGAAGTATTCACCGTTCATGTGTGCACGCAGACTCTTCACCAGACTCAGATTCACGATGGTCGAGCGATGAACCCTTTGGAATAGCTTCGGGTCGAGGACTTCTTCGAGTTCCTTCATCGTTCCGCGCAGGATGTGTGTGTTTCCGCTTGCGTGGATACACATGTAGTCGCCGGCGGCGTCGATCCACTCGATCGATGCGATCGTCACCCGCACTGTCTCGCGACCCTGCCGAATGGGGAGTATTTCAGGACGGCGCGGTTCCGCAGCCTTAGGGCCGTGCGTGAGCAATTCCTCGAGAGCCAGTTCGCCTGACCCAGTGATCTCGGCAATGATCTGGACGAGCCGATCGCGTTGGTTTGCTGCCGTTCGTGACTGCACCTGGTTCCGGACGCGCTCCAGAGCGGTTGCGAACCGCACGTCGTCTACGGGCTTGAGCAAGTAGTCGACTGCGCGCGCCTCGAATGCACGAATGGCGTATTGGTCGTAGGCCGTCACAAATACGATGACGGGAAGGGACTCTTGTGGCAATTGCGCCAACACTTCGAACCCCGACATGCCAGGCATTTGGATGTCGAGGAACACGACGTCGGGCTTGTGTTTTGTAACGGCCGCCATTGCCTCACGTCCATTTGAGCACTGGGCAACGACCTCGAAGTCTGGCGCGGACAGCAGGCGGATCTCGATGCCCCGCCTGGACAACGCTTCATCATCCACGATGATCGTCGAGATCTTCACGCACGCGCTACCTCAGATGCCGCCGGTCGTGATGCTGACTCTGGACTCGATTCCGCCACCAGTTCAAGAGGCAACGCCATATCTACCCGCAATCCCGGATGACTATTTAGCACAGCAAACCGATGGTGCTCACCATACAGGACGGCCAGACGCTCGCGAGTGTTTCGTAACCCTACGCCCCGCCGCTCACTCGTGGGGGCGCCATCGCGCAACCCAGGTCCGTCATCAATTACGCTCACCTCGAGCATTGCACCCCGAGTGCGCCCTTCAATGCGAATTGACCCGCCTTGCTCGCGCGCCGACACGGCATATTTCAGCGAGTTCTCGAGCAGCGGTTGCAATAGAAGACTGGGCACGAGCGCGTCCAGCGCGGGCCCATCAATGGCGTATTCCAGCCGCAACCGTTCGCCGAACCGTAGCCGTTCGGTTCCCAAATACAAATCCAACGCCTCGATCTCCTGGCGGAGCGTGACTTTCTTCACCGGATCCTGATCGAGGGTATAGCGCAGAAACTCTGACAGCCGTGTTACAGCGTTGTTGGCCGTACGGTTCTGATTGTCGAGAATCAGGGTAGAGATGGCGTTCAGCGTGTTGAATAGAAAGTGAGGGTTCAACTGATAGCGCAGCATCTTGAGCTGCGCTTCCTGCGCGAGCGCAGCCGCTTTCAACGCCGCTGCCTGTTGCATCTGCTGCGCCTCGTACTGCTTGATGCTGAAATACAGGGCTGTCCAGCACAGAAGTATGTAGAACGTGGACAGGGCGCCCCCGAACAACTCGAACAGAGCCTTGAACTCCCAGTCCGGCTGCACGATCTGTTTATAGGCCAGGTTGATCACCAGGCGCAGAGCGAGTGCGGTCCCATAGCAGGTGAGTAATACGCCGAGGACTATCGCGCGAGGAGAGCGGGTCCACAGCTTCCGATAGATAAACCGCATCGGCATCGAGAGCACGAAGCCGGCGGCCGCTGCGATCACAATCACATGGCCGTAGCTCGCGGGTTTTTCATAGAGCAGCGCCCCGAAATACTGGGTTACTCCGTACGCGCCCCAGCCGGCCGCATGCAGCGTCCAGAAGAGCAGATTGCGGTTTGTCCGCAGTAGGTCGAGGGTCAGCATGCAGGCGTCGGCTGCGTATTGAGTTCTGGGGACGTATTGAGTTGAAGGGGAGCTTAGGCCACCTTGCGTCCGAATGCGGAAGCGGCAACCGCGCGCCACGCTCGTCTTGTCGCACCATTTCAGCGCCGGGGTGGCGCCTTAGGCAAGCCCCTATACATAAGCCCATGATTTATAAGAAGCAGGTTTTCGAGGTACGGGGCTTGCGTCAATTCGCAGTGTGCGGAACAGAGGACGAGTCATGCGAAAGGTGTTTTTGGGGATCGGCGCCCTCGCGCTGATCTGTATTGCCGGAATTGTGACAGCTCAGGCCTCCCCTCAGGATCAGGCGCCACCCTCATCTGATCAGAACTCCGCCGAAGCCACCGCGAGGACTGCGTCGCAACCTGACCAAGGCACCAAGCTTCGCTTGGCGCGAATGGACACATCGCCAGCTGCGTTTCGAAAGCTCGATAAGGACAACGACGGACGCATCTCCGCACTGGAAGCGGCGGACAACCCGCGCTTAGCCGCGGCCTTCACCCTGGCTGATAAGGACAAGGACGGTTATCTGAGTAAGGAGGAATTCGAGGCCATGGGTGCGGGCACTGCCCCTCCATAGACCCCTTCGCGACGAGCAGCTTCCGTTATGCGGACTGACCCGGAGTCGGAGCGGGTGGCATACCCAGCGACTCGAGCGGCTGCACCGGGGCCAAGACGGCTCCCTGCGCAAAGTCGCACCCGATGGCGGTGAGCCACTGCATGGCGGCCTGGGATTCAACACGCTTGGCGGCGCAATGAATGCCGAGAACCTTCACCGCCTGGGCAATGGCGACCACCATCGCCTGTGCGAGCTTGTCCTTCAACGCCACCGAGGTCAGCTTCGGATCGATTTTCACCAACCGCAAAGCCTTCGACCTGAGCAGACTGACAATCGAGGAATCCAACGAGAAGTCGTCGATCACCACGAAGCAGCCGAGCTTGTCGCACAAGGTGATGAAGCGTTCGACCTGGGCGCGGCGCTGCAGGCACAGCGGCTCGGCAATTTCGAAGCCGATATTGTCCGGCGCAATGCCGTTGGTCTTGAGGTTGGATGCCACGAACTGCGGGAAGCGCTCATCTTCCAGCGTCGCGATGGACAGATTGAGCGTAAAGCTGGTCGGCTCGAGGTTCCACGCAGAGCGGTTGGATCCCATCCAGGCCAACAGTTGCTGCAGGGCGATCTTGTCGAGCCCGGGTGGTACCCGGTTCGGTTGTGATGGGCGAGCGAGCACTTCATAACGTCGCGTGCGGCCACCCGCGCGCAGCTTGCTGAATGGCTGCACTTCGAGAACCAGGCTCATTCCTTCGGGAAGCGCCAGTACGCGCGAGGTGCTCGTCGCGCCCAAGGCTTTGGAGCTGTCGGTTGTCGCTGCAAGTACTTTGCCGGTGCTGGTCGCCGACGTGCTCAGTGCCTTGGGCGGGGTTGTTGCATTGAGGCTGGGGGGCGGAACGGGTGCGGCAGGAGCTGTTGGTACAGCTCGTGGCGACGCCCCGAGTGTTGGAATCGCGGCCAAGGCTGGTGGCGTGCTCGCAACCGGAGCGCTAACGGTTGGAGCGGCTCCCACGGTCGGGATTGTGGCTGCCAGAGCAACTGGCGGGGGAGCTGAGCTTGGGGACGGGAACGGCGCCACGTTGCCACCAAACGCGGTGGGCGCTGGCGCTGCCGGCTCCAAAGAGGGAAGGCTCAGGTCGAGCGAATCATCTATGACGGCTAGCGGCGCCGAACGCGCTGTCGTCGTGGGTGCTGCGGCGGGGACAGGCGTAACGGCCCCTGGCTTCGCAGGGGGCTTTTCGAACGACGGCAGGTCCAGACTCAGATCCACGCCGTTGAGTGCGGCCAGAGTCGGCAGACGCTGCGTTTGAGAATTCCGTACCGGCGCTGGTGGATCGGGAGTCAGCTCGAATTCCAGAATGTCATCGACCGCTTGCGGAGAAAGCACAGGCGGCGACTTCGGTGCGGCAGGCGCTACCGGGGCAGTGCGCGCGCCCGGTGGCGTCACGGGTCCGGCCGGCTTGAGCGCAGCGCCTTTCGGAGCTGCTACCACCGGCACAGGTGCAGGCACATCGGCGACATCAGGCGCCAGCTCGAGAATCTGCAGCGGCGATTCGCCATGTACGTTTGCAGTACGCGCCTGGGCCGGACGTAAAAGAACCGCAACCCTTTGCATGATGGTGC
>Ga0207644_10003074_pt1 | contig 10749 bp, 10 predicted proteins | sample KBSS73metaG_FD_184326 | JGI IMG/M metagenome (GOLD analysis project Ga0207644, IMG submission 184326) | Switchgrass rhizosphere microbial communities from Kellogg Biological Station, Michigan, USA - KBS S7-3 metaG (SPAdes) (version 2) | ecosystem: Host-associated > Plants > Roots > Rhizosphere... | reverse complement strand
TGAAGCCGCCGTTCCCCGCTGGTGCGGGCCTTTATGGCTGTCCGACGACGGTCAACAATGTCGAGAGCATTGCGGTCGTCCCGACGATCCTTCGCCGAGGCGCTGCCTGGTTCGCCGGCTTCGGCAACCCGAAGAACGAAGGCACCAAACTGTTTCAGATCAGCGGGCACGTGAACTGCCCCTGCGTGGTGGAAGAGACGATGGGCATCAGCTTCCGCGAGCTGATCGACCGGCACGCCGGCGGTATTCGCGGCGGCTGGGACAATTTGCTCGCGGTCATTCCCGGCGGTTCGTCGGTTCCGCTCGTTCCGGCGGCCGAGATCATGGACGCGCCGATGGACTTCGACGGGCTGAAGGCGCTCGGTTCGGGCCTCGGTACTGCCGCGGTCATCGTCATGGACAAGTCGACCGACATCGTCCGCGCGATCAGCCGGATCAGCTATTTCTACAAGCATGAGAGCTGCGGCCAGTGCACGCCTTGCCGCGAAGGCACAGGCTGGATGTGGCGCATCATGGAGCGCCTTCGCACGGGCGATACGGATGTTGCGGCGATCGACAAGCTTCTCGACGTAACCAAACAAGTCGAGGGTCATACGATCTGCGCGCTCGGTGACGCGGCCGCCTGGCCGATCCAGGGCCTGATCCGCCACTTCCGTCCCGAGCTCGAGCGCCGCATCGCCGAGCGCACGGGCCGCGGCATGCTGGAGGCGGCGGAATGAGCACGACGATGATCATTCTGATCGTGACCATCGTAGCCGTGATCGCGCTGCTTGCTGTCCGGAGCGGCGGCGGTCCGCGCGTCACTCACATCGAAACCCATCGTCAGAGTGAAGACGGGAAGGACGGTGACGATGCCTAAGGTCACCGTCGACGGCGTAGAAATCGAAGTCCCGCAGGGCGCGACTGTTCTCCAGGCGTGCGAGCTTGCCGGAAAGGAGATCCCGCGCTTCTGCTATCACGAGCGGCTCTCAATCGCCGGCAACTGCCGCATGTGCCTGGTCGAGGTCGCTCCCGGGCCGCCGAAGCCGCAGGCAAGCTGCGCTCTGCCTGCCGCCGACGGCCAGACGATCCGCACCGATACGCCGATGGTGAAGAAGGCGCGCGAAGGGGTGATGGAGTTCCTGCTCATCAATCACCCGCTCGATTGCCCGATCTGCGACCAGGGCGGTGAGTGCGACCTGCAGGACCAGGCGATGGCCTATGGCCGCCCGTTCTCCCGCTTCGAGGAGAACAAGCGCGCCGTCGACGACAAATATATGGGCCCGGTCATCAAGACGGCCATGACGCGCTGCATCCAGTGCACGCGCTGCATCCGCTTCTCGGAAGAGGTTGCCGGGGTGCCCGCGCTTGGCATGCTGTATCGCGGCGAAGACAGCCAGATCACTTCCTACCTCGAGCAGGCGGTGAACACGGAGATGTCGGGCAACCTTGCAGATGTCTGCCCCGTCGGAGCGCTTCTCCAGCGTCCGCAGCTGTTCGAGCAGCGCCCGTGGGAGCTTCGCCGCGTCCCCGGGATCGACGTCATGGACGCGGTCGGATCCAACATTCGCTTCGACGTGCGCCAACGCCAGGTCATGCGCATCCTTCCGCGCGTCAATGATGACGTGAACGAGGAGTGGATCAGCGACAAGACGCGGCATCATGTCGATGCGCTCGTCCGCAACCGCCTCGACCGCCCATGGGTGCGCGAAAAGGGCAAGCTACGTGAGGCGAGCTGGACTGAAGCGCTCGGTCTGTTCGCCGAGCGGTTGAAGAGGGCTGGTGCGAACGTCGCGGCGGTTGCTGGTGACCTGCTCGACGCCGAGACAATGTACGCGGCGAAAAAGCTGCTGCAGGGGCAGGGGAGCTCTCTTCTCGAAGGGCGGCAGACCGGCCTGACCTACGACGTGTCGAGCCTGGCCGCGGTCAACTTCAATTCGACCATCGCCGGCATCGAGGATGCGGACGTCATTCTGCTCATCGGGTCGAATCCGCGCTGGGAAGCGCCTTTGGTCAACACTCGGCTGCGAAAGGCCGGACGCAAGGGCGCGAAGGTCTTCGCACTCGGCCCCGAAGCCGATCTCGGAATGAAGATCTCCTGGCTCGGCAACGACCTCAAGTTGCTCGGCAAGCTTCCCAAGGAGGCCAAAGACGCGTTCGCGGCAGCCGAGCGTCCGGCGGTCATTGTCGGAGCAGGCGCGCTTGCGGCTAATGCGCTCGGCGCTGCGCTGGCGCTTGCCGGCTCGCTCAATCTCCTCCGTGACGGCTGGAACGGCTTCAACGTTCTCCACACCAGCGCGTCGCGCATGGCGGGCCTCATTCTCGGCTATGCACAGGCTGGCGGTATCGCAGATATCGAGGCAGCGAAGCCGGACGTCGTGCTCATGCTCGGCGCAGATGAGGTCGATCCGGCCCGCTTCGGTGGAAGCTTCAAGGTTTACATCGGCCACCACGGCGACAATGGTGCGCGGCAGGCCGACCTCGTGCTCCCAGGCGCAGCCTATGCCGAGAAGCACGGAACCTACGTGAACACCGAAGGGCGCGTGCAGCGGAGCGAGCGTGCCGCTTTTGCCCCTGGCGAAGCGCGCGAGGACTGGACGATCTTCCGGGCCGTTTCTGATTTGCTTGGTACGCCGCTTCCGTTCGACCGCTTCGACCAACTTCGCGCAAAGATGATCGAGGAATATCCGCAGCTTGGGCAGGACGGCCTCATTGCATTCGACTGGGCGCCGCCGAAGCTTGCTGCAAAAGCCGAAGGCGCGATCGTCTACCCGATCCGCGACTTCTACCTGACGAACGCGATTACTCGCGCCAGCCCGACCATGCATAATTGCTCGGAAGAGTTGGTGCACGGTCGCGTCGTGCAGGAGGCCGCCGAGTGACCGCCTGGTTCCAGTCCTGGGGCGTCACCTATGAATGGTCATGGCTCATCGCCACGATCATCGGCATCCTGGTGATCGCGCTCCCACTCATGCTTGCGGTGGCGATGATCATCTACGCCGACCGCAAGATCTGGGCGGCGATTGCGCTCCGACGCGGTCCGAACGTGGTCGGCCCATGGGGGCTGCTGCAGAGCTTCGCCGACGGCCTGAAGGTCTTCCTCAAGGAAACGATCATCCCGACCGGCGCCAATCGAGGCCTGTTCCTGATCGCTCCGATCGTGACGTTCACGACCGCGCTTATCGTGTGGGCAGTTATCCCGTTCGACTACGGCGTCGTCCTAGCGAACATCAATGTCGGCCTGCTGTACGTCCTCGCTGCGAGTTCTCTCGGCGTTTACGGCGTGATCGTCGCAGGCTGGGCCTCCAACTCGAAATATCCGTTCTTCTCGGCGCTTCGCGCGGCGGCGCAAATGGTCAGCTATGAAGTCTCGATCGGCTTCGTCCTGATCTGCGTCGTCCTCTACGCCAACAGCTTCAACCTCACCGACATCGTCATGGCGCAGAAGGGCCACAAGCTATTTGGCTTGTTGAACGGCTACGGATTCAATCCCTTGCTGTTCCCGATGGCAGTTGTCTTCCTGATCAGCTCGATGGCCGAGACGTTCAGAACGCCATTCGACCTGGTCGAGGCGGAGAGCGAACTCGTCGCCGGCACCAGACCGAATACTCGTCGATGAGCTTCGCGCTCTTCTGGCTTGGCGAATATGGCAACGTCATTCTGATGTGCGCGCTCAACGCCATTCTCTTCTGGGGTGGCTGGCTGCCGCCGCTGAATTGGGCGCCGCTGTACTGGATTCCTGGCATCCTTTGGCTGTTCGCGAAGATGGCGTTCTTCTTCTTCGTCTTCAGCTGGGTGAAGGCGACGGTGCCGAGGTACCGCTACGACCAGCTGATGCGGCTTGGCTGGAAGATCTTCCTGCCCCTCAGCATCCTTTTCGTAATCATCATCTCGGGATGGCTGATGTTCACCCGCTACGGAGGCGCGGCATGATCCACTGGATCAAGTCATTCACCCTGTGGGAGTTCGTGAAGGCGCATTGGCTGACCTTGAAGTATTTCTTCAAGCCGAAGGCGACGATCAACTATCCCTATGAGAAAGCGCCGCAGAGCCCGCGCTTCCGCGGCGAGCATGCGCTTCGCCGCTATCCGAACGGCGAAGAGCGCTGCATCGCCTGTAAACTGTGCGAGGCGATTTGCCCCGCGCTGGCAATCACGATCGAGGCCGAACCGCGTGAGGACGGAAGCCGCCGCACGACGCGCTACGACATCGACATGGTGAAGTGCATCTATTGCGGGCTTTGCCAGGAAGCCTGCCCGGTCGACGCGATCGTCGAGGGACCGAACCTCGAGTTCGCGACCGAGACGCGCGAGGAATTGCTCTACGACAAGGCAAAATTGCTCGCCAACGGTGACAAGTGGGAGCGAGCGATCGCTGCCAATCTTGCCGCCGACGCCCCCTATAGATAACGCGCCGCAACGTAGGTTCCACGACTTGATCGCACTCATCGCCTTTTACCTGTTCGCGGTTGTGACCATCGCCTCGGCGGTGCTGGTCATCTTTTCGCGCAACCCGGTGCACAGCGTTCTTTGGCTCATCCTCGCATTCTTCAATGCTGCGGGACTGATGCTGATTGCCGGCGCTGAGTTCATCGCGCTTCTGCTGGTCATCGTCTACGTCGGCGCCGTCGCGGTCCTCTTCCTGTTCGTCGTCATGATGCTCGACATCGACTTTGCCGAGCTTCGTTCGGGCTTCAGCAAGAACCTGCCGTTCGGGATCATCATTGCCTTGGTGCTGATGGCCGAGGTGATTTTCGCCATTAGCGCGTGGCGGGCGGGGCCGGCTCTCAGTGGCGCTGCAGTGCCCGAGGCGACCCAGCCGAACATCGTCGCGCTCGGCCAGGTCCTTTACAGCCGTTTCCTGTATCCGTTCGAGATTGCTGGCCTGATCCTATTGGTCGCGATGATCGGCGCAATCGTGCTCACCCATCGCAAGCGTGGCGATCTCCGCACGCCGAAGGTTGGCCGGCAAGTCAGCCGACGTCCTGCCGACGCAGTGAAGTTGTCCAAGCCCGCTGTTGGGGAGGGCGTCCAGATATGATCACGCTCGCCCATTATCTGACCGTCGCCGCGATCTTGTTCGTGCTGGGCGTGCTCGGAATTTTCATCAACCGCCGCAACGTCATCCTGATCCTCATGGCGATCGAGCTCATCCTGCTCGCAGTGAACATCAACCTCGTCGCCTTCTCGGCTTTCCTGGGTGACATCGTCGGACAGATCATGGCCATGTTCGTGCTGACCGTAGCGGCTGCTGAAGCAGCCATCGGCCTCGCCATCCTCGTTATCTTTTTTCGTCGCCGCGGCTCGATCGCCGTCGACGACGTCAATCGGATGCACGGCTGATGTCGGTCCTCGCTATCGTCTTCCTGCCGCTCCTGGCGGCGATCATCGCCGGCCTGTTCGGGCGCTGGATCGGCTCGACGACCGCAAAGGCAGTCGCGACCGGTTCGCTGTTCCTCGGCGCAGCGCTGAGCTGGCCCATCTTCCTCGGCTTCGTAGCCGGCGGGTCACACGAATACGTCGTGCCGGTCCTGGACTGGATTCACTCGGGCGATCTGAACGTGGCATGGGAGCTGCGCGTCGACGCTCTGACGGCAGTGATGCTGGTGGTGGTCACGACGGTGTCGTCGCTCGTGCATCTCTACAGCTGGGGTTACATGGCGGAGGACCCGAGCCAGCCCCGTTTCTTCGCTTATCTATCGCTGTTCAGCTTCGCGATGCTGATGCTCGTGACGGCGAACAACCTCGTCCAGATGTTCTTTGGCTGGGAAGGCGTCGGCCTCGCGTCCTACCTGCTGATTGGTTTCTGGTACCACAAGCCGTCCGCCAACGCGGCTGCGCTCAAGGCGTTTGTCGTCAACCGCGTGGGCGATTTCGGCTTCAGCCTCGGCATCTTCGGCACCTTCCTGGTGTTCGGGACCCTGTCGATCCCGGCGGTCTTGGCTGCTGCTCCGTCGATGGCCGGGTCAACCATCGGCTTCGCCGGGATGCGGGTCGATACGATGACGCTCCTCTGTCTGCTTCTGTTTGTCGGAGCGATGGGCAAGTCTGCGCAGCTTGGCCTCCACACCTGGCTGCCCGACGCGATGGAAGGCCCGACGCCCGTCAGTGCGCTCATCCACGCAGCGACCATGGTGACCGCCGGCGTGTTCATGGTCTGTCGCTTGTCCCCGATGTTCGAGCAGAGTCACACGGCGATGATGGTTGTGACGATCGTCGGCGCAGCTACTGCATTCTTCGCAGCGACGGTCGGCACGGCGCAGAACGACATCAAGCGCGTCATAGCTTATTCGACCTGCTCGCAGCTCGGATACATGTTCTTCGCGGCGGGCGTGGGGGCCTACGGCGCCGCCATGTTCCATCTGTTCACGCACGCCTTCTTCAAGGCGCTTCTGTTCCTCGGCGCGGGCTCGGTCATCCACGCCATGCACCACGAGCAGGACATGCGCTTCTACGGCGGGCTGCGTAAGGAAATCCCGTTCACTTTCTGGGTGATGCTCATCGGAACGCTGGCGATCACTGGCGTCGGCATCCTCGGCGTGGGATTTGCCGGCTATCATTCGAAGGACGCCATTCTCGAGGTCTCATTCGCCAGCGGTACGACCCACGGCGTCATCGCTTTTTGGGCCGGGGCGATCGCTGCCCTGCTAACCAGCTTCTATTCGTGGCGGCTGATGTTCCTGACTTTCTGGGGCAAGCCGCGCTGGGGTGCCTCGGAGCACATCCAGCACGCGATGCATTCTGATCATGCCGATCATCCTGACGACGAGCATGGCGACAGCTCCCAGGACACGGGTATGCCGCCGGAAGGAACGGGCGGCTACCATCCGCACGAGAGCCCTCTGACGATGCTGATCCCGATCGGCCTGCTTGCGCTGGGCGCGCTCGCTTCGGGCTTTACCTTCTCCCACCATTTCCTGCAGTCGCCGGAGTTCTGGGGCGGAAGCATCGCCTACAATGAGCATCTGATGCACGCGATGCATGAGGTCCCGGTCTGGGTGAAGTATGCCGCGACCATCGTCATGCTGCTGGGACTTGCGATCGCGTACAACAATTACATCCGGAGACCGGAAGCCGCCGCAGCCTTCGTGCGCCAGTTCCCTGGCATCCACGCCTTCGTGAAGAACAAATGGTATTTCGACGAGCTGTACGACTTTCTGTTCGTCCGGCCTTCGATCTGGCTTGGTCGCCTGTTCTGGAAGGGCGGTGACGAAGGCACGATCGACCGCTTCGGTCCGCACGGCGCTGCCTATGCGGTCGGCGTCGGCAACCGCATCACGTACCGGCTTCAGTCCGGATATCTTTATTCCTACGCGTTGGTGATGCTGCTCGGCCTGATCGGCGCAGCGAGTTGGGCAATCTGGTGGGCGAGCAAGTGACCGATCTTCCCTTGCTGACCATCCTCATTGCCGTCCCGCTGATCGCGGGCATGCTTTGCTTGTTCGTCAATGCGAACGCTGCCCGGTGGGTCGCGCTTATCGCGACGCTGATCGACCTCGCTCTCGGCTCCTACCTCTGGGCGGCGTTCGATCCGAATGGAGCCCAGTGGCAATTCGTCGAGAACCTGCCGCTCGCGGGCAACATCAGCTGGGCGCTCGGCATCGACGGGATCGCGCTCGTCCTAATCATGCTGTCAGTGTTCCTGATGCCTATCTGCATTGGGGCAAGCTGGCGGGCGATAGACCGTCGAGTGCCCGAATACATGGCCGCCTTCATGCTGATGGAAGCGCTCATGCTCGGCGTGTTCGCCGCGCAGGATCTGTTCCTCTTCTACGTCTTCTTCGAAGGCGGCCTAATTCCGATGTACCTGATCATCGGCATCTGGGGCGGAGCCGAGCGCATCAAGGCCAGCTACAAATTCTTCCTCTACACCTTGCTCGGCTCGGTGCTGATGCTGATCGCCATGATCTACATGGTGATCGAGGCGAAGACGACGTCGATCCCGGCACTCATGGCCTACGACTTCCCGGTCGATGCGCAGAAATGGCTGTGGCTCGCCTTCTTCGCCAGCTTTGCGGTGAAGATGCCGATGTGGCCGGTCCACACTTGGTTGCCCGACGCGCACGTTCAGGCTCCGACGGCAGGCTCGGTCATCCTTGCCGGTGTGCTTTTGAAGATGGGCGGCTACGGCTTCATCCGTTTCTCGCTGCCGATGTTCCCCGAAGGCTCGGTGATGTTCATCCCGTTTGTCTTCATCTTGTCGGGCATCGCGGTCGTGTACACGAGCTTGGTCGCCTTGGTGCAGCAGGACATGAAAAAGCTGATTGCTTATTCGTCCGTGGCGCACATGGCGTTCGTGACGTTCGGGCTGTTCGCGATGAACCAGCAAGGCATCGAGGGCGCGATGATGGTCATGCTTGGCCACGGCCTCGTCTCGGGCGCGCTGTTCCTCTGCGTCGGGGTGGTCTACGATCGGCTGCATACGCGCGACATCGACAAGTACGGCGGCCTGTCGAACAACATGCCGGCCTACGCCTTGCTATTCATGGTCTTCACAATGGCCAGCGTCGGATTGCCGGGCACGAGCAACTTCGTCGGCGAGTTCCTAAGCCTGCTCGGAACCTACAAGGTATCGACCTGGGCCGCGATCGTTGCGACGACCGGCATCATCCTCGGTGCTGCCTACATGTTGTGGCTCTACTGGCGGATAGCGTTCGGTGTCGCTCGAACCGAGGGTGCGGCGGCCATGACCGACCTCAGCATGCGCGAATGGTGGCTGCTTGGTCCAATCGCGGCAGGCGTCTTCTGGATGGGCATCTACCCGGAGACTTTCATCCGCCCGTTCCGCGCGGACGTCACACGGGTCGTCCAGCGGCTCGAGCGCGCCGCTCCCGCCGGGGATTCGCACCTGACCGCAGGCAAACCGGGCACGACGCCTGCTGCCCATGGTGCGGAGGCACATTGATGAACCAGTTCGCACCCATCCTCCCCGAGCTCATTCTCACCGTCGGCGCGATCGTCCTGATGATGGTCGCGGCCTTCGGCGGGCAGCGCAGCGGTAGCCTCGTAAGCTGGGCGTCGGTCGCAATCTTGCTCGGCGCGACGGTCGCGCTGGTCGGTCCCCCGACTCAAGCGGGGCCGATTTTTGGCGGCCTGATCACGGCCGACCTATTCGGATCCTTCGGCAAGGTGATCATCTTCCTGACGTCTGCCGTCGCCGTCATCGCTGCGCACGGATGGTTCGAGCGCGAAACCGAACACGGAGCCGAGTATTCGGTCCTCGTGCTTTTCACCGCGCTCGGCGGTGCGGTCATGGTTTCATCGACGAGCCTGATCACGCTCTACATCGGGCTCGAGCTCCTCAGCCTGTCCAGCTACGTCCTGGCTTCCTATAGGCGCACGGACGACCGTTCTGCCGAGGCGGGTCTCAAATATTTCGTTCTCGGCGCTCTGGCGAGCGGGATCCTGCTTTACGGCATCTCGCTGCTCTACGGCTTCACGGGCACGATGAACTTTACGGGCATCGCCGCTGCGTTCGAGCGCGGAGCTTCCTCGCTCGGCCTCCTGTTCGGCCTGGTCTTCGTCCTCGCAGGGGTGGCGTTTAAAGTCAGCGCGGTTCCGTTCCACATGTGGACGCCCGACGTCTACGAAGGCGCGCCAACACCGGTGACGGCCTTCTTTGCATCCGCTCCGAAAGTGGCGGCCATGCTGTTGGGCGCGCGTCTGTGTATCGAAGCCCTCGGTCCGGCTACTGAGGCCTGGCGGCAGATCGTGATCTTCGCCGCTCTTGCCTCAATCTTCCTCGGTGCCGTCGCGGCCTACGGCCAGACGAACATCAAGCGCCTTCTTGCCTATTCATCGATCAACAATGTCGGCTTCGCACTCGTAGGTCTTGCCGCGGGTACGCCTCAGGGTGTGTCATCGGTCCTCTTCTACATGGCCGTTTACGTCGTCATGACGCTTGGGGCGTTCCTTTGCGTGCTCTGGATGCGCGATGCGAACGGCGAGCCAGTCGAAGATATTGCCGCGCTTTCCGGTCTTTCGCAGTCGCGGCCGGCATACGCGGCTGCCATCGCGATGTTCATGTTCAGCTTGGCGGGCATCCCTCCGCTGTTCGGATTCTGGCCGAAGCTGCTCGTGTTCCAGGCGGCAGTTGCTGCCAACCTTGTCCCGCTGGCCGTCGCTGCCATCGTCGGGACAGTCGTGGGCGCCTATTATTATCTGAAGATCGTGAAGGTCATGTACATGGACGAAGCGGCGCCTGCTTTCGCCCGGGTGCGCCAACCGGTTCAGGGTGCCCTGATCTTCTTGTCCGCACTGGCCGTATCCCCATTCGGGTATCTGCTGATCGGCCCGCTCCAGTCGCTCAGCGACCGAGCGGCCGTCTCGATCTTTTGACCCGAATTCGCGTCGTCGAGGGCACTGGCTCGACCAATGCAGACCTACTCGCGGACCAGGCCGCAGTCGAAGGCGATTGGCTGGTCGCCCTAACGCAGGATGCCGGCCGCGGGCGCCAGGGCCGGGAATGGGTCAGCGCGAGCGGTAATTTCTTCGGCAGCACGCTCGTCGTCCTAGAGCCGACCAATCCGCCAGCCGCGTCGCTGTCGCTCGCCGCGGGGCTGGCGCTGATCGAGGCGGTGGAACTTGCCGCTCCTAGCCTGCCGCTGATGCTCAAATGGCCGAACGATCTATTGCTCGGCATGGCGAAGTTGGGCGGCATCCTCTTGGAGCGGAGCGGCGATCGTCTTGTTGCCGGTTTTGGCCTGAATTTGGGCAATGCGCCAAAGATTGAGGGCCGGGACGTTGCGGCGCTCAATGGCGTGATGCTGCC
>Ga0207644_10003072_pt1 | contig 10753 bp, 10 predicted proteins | sample KBSS73metaG_FD_184326 | JGI IMG/M metagenome (GOLD analysis project Ga0207644, IMG submission 184326) | Switchgrass rhizosphere microbial communities from Kellogg Biological Station, Michigan, USA - KBS S7-3 metaG (SPAdes) (version 2) | ecosystem: Host-associated > Plants > Roots > Rhizosphere... | reverse complement strand
CCTCGCCCATCGGCGGAACATCGGGTTGCCGATCGCGTAAGCGATGATCCACCCGTCCTTCGTGCGGAACAGGTCCGACGGCGGTGACGTCTGACCACGGTTCAGCGTCGCGACACGGTTCACCTGGATCGCCTGCTGCTCCAGCAGCGCGGAGTTCGTGAACGCCACCGCCGTGCGCAGGAGCGCCGCTTCGACTTTCTGTCCGCGCCCGGTCTCGCGTCTCGCGATCAGTGCCGCCAGCGTGCCGAACGCTGAGACCGACGCCGTGCCGAAGTCGACCCACGCGACCGCCGCACGCATCGGCTGCTCCGGCGTCCCGGTGAGGTACGCGGCGCCGGACATGAGCTGTCCGATCCCGTCGAAGCCGTGGCGATCACTCCACGGTCCGCCGGCGCCGAACGCCGTGACGGTCGTAAGGATGATGTCAGGCTTCACCCGGCGGAGGCTTTCGAGGTCAAGCGACAGCGAGCGCAGCACTTCTGGCGGAAGGTTCGCGACCACGACGTCCGCGGTCGCCACCAGCTTCTGCACGATCTCTCGACCCTGCGGGTGCGCGGGGTCCAGCGTCATGCCGCGCTTGTTCCGGTTCATCGCCAGGTAAAGTGCGCCCGCGCCGTCCGCGGCGACCGGCGCGACCCAGCGGTCCTCGCCGCCCTCGCGCCGCTCGATGCGGACCACGTCCGCGCCGAGATCAGCCAGCAGCGCGGCGCAGTAGGGCCCCGCGATGTACCGACCGAAGTCGAGGACCCGGATGCCATGAAGCACACCGCTCAGCGCGCTCTGCGTCTCGGTCACGTGGCCCTCCTGTTCGGGTTGGCAAGTGGTAGAAGGGATCCGTAGACTACACAAACGTCGTGCATGGTCGTGGCTTTAAAAAATAGGAGCATCGCATGACACGGGTTGCGACGACTTCGCTTCTGGTTCTGACCTTCTTCCCGATGATAGCGTTGGCGGCCGAATTGCCCTCGCGCAAGCCCGGTCTATGGGAAGTAAAGACAAGCTTCGGGAACGGCAACGTTCCCGCCCAGGTGATCCGGCAATGCGTCGATGCTTCGACCGATCAGATGATGCAAGCGCGTTCGGTTGGCAGTTCGCAGCGCGATTGCACCAAACGGGACGTGCAAAGGTCGGGGGATACGATAACGATCGACTCCGCCTGCACGGTGGCTGGAAAAGCGCGAACGTCGCATATCGTCATCACCGGCAGTTTCGACAGCGCCTACACGATGACCTTGACGTCACAAGACGAGGGCGCGCCAGCCGGCAGCAGGTCGATGACGATGGCCGTCAAATGGATCAGCGCCTGCGCTGCGGACCAAAAGCCCGGCGACATGATCATGGCCGACGGCAGGAAGATGAACATATTGAATGCACAGAGGCCCGGCATGCCGGGTTTGCCACAGCCGCCCCGTTGAGCATGAACGTGAAGGTAACCGTTCGCTCGCTCCTGCCCTCACAGAAGGCTCCTTAGGCGGCCAACGGAGCCCACCAGGCGCTTCTGGCGAACCGCAGCGCCTGGCTCCGGGCGGGATGCAGTGCCGTGGCGGTTGCCCGAATTGGCCGAGGAAGGCGATTGCCTGAACTGGCCGAGGAAGGCTCGCTCCACGGCTCTCTGAAAAGGTCAAACGCACCGGGCCAACGATGCACTGTGGAAAGACCGGTTGGTGGCAGAACAGGGTCGCCAACACGACGCGCAAAAGCCGTGTCTTCGGACCGCGCATAGTTGAGGCGATGGTTCGTCGAGAAGGCTAACCGCCGAAACACACCGCTCCGCGCTTTGATCGCGTTTTATTGGTCGTTGCTTGGAAGCCATTCCTACGCGATCGCTTCCGCGAATCCGAGAGTTCACGCGGCCGCGGTATCAATCGCCCGGCGTATCACCTTTAGCACCTCCGCATTCGATATGAACAAATCGTGGTTGATGATACCCCAGCCTGCGTCGGAAGCATCAACCACCCGCACCCCGAGCCGCTCGATGGCGGCCTTCTCGGCCGCGCCGACCCGCGTCATCCCCCCAGCAATTCGCCCTGACAGCGCCAACGCGCGATCGTTCGTTGAGGTGATGACGGTGATCTTGCCAGCGAGCGGGCCAATGCGGCCGGTCGCCGACGTGAAGACGTCCATATCAATATCAGGCGCGGCGAACACCACAGCACCGATGCTGGCCCCAACGGTGTCACCATAGCGCCCATAAAGCTGACGCAGGCTATCGAGCGCCAACATGGTTCCCATGCTGTGCGCGATGATGTGGACACGGCTGGCCCCAGGGGCCGACACGATGGAAGAGAGCATGTGTTCGAAGTCGTCGCGCGAGAACACCGCGCTATCGCGGTCATATGCATAGTCGAAAAGTCCCGCCTTGGAAGGCCAGGAGAAGGCCATCGTCCGGCCGCGGAACTTGATTGCATCGGAAAGATGCGCGGCATCAAGCACTGCCGTCTCGAAGGTCTGTTTGAAGCCGTGCACGTAGATCAGGACATCGCCTCCGCCGCCGGCCTGCGCGAAAACGTTGCTGACTTCTCCGGAAACCGGTTCGACCCCGTCAATACGCCAATCGCCCAGTCCGACCGCGGCGAGCGACAGGCGGCTATCGCCCGGCGGCACCAGCTTCACCCGTGCGACGATCATCGTGGAAGCCCGCTCCGGCCCGAACCAGGGCTTCGCGCGCCCATCGCTCACCGGCTTGCGTGTGGTTGCAACGAGCAACGTCGGGTCTACGGATAGCGCTGACGCATCGAAGCGCGGAGCCGTTGCGCCCAAGTCGGCACATCCGCCAAGCGCGGACATACCGCCGAAGCACGTAAGCCCGCCGAGAAATGCGCGGCGGGACACAATAGCGTCGGGTTGCAATAAATGTCGGTCGATCACGCGGCGCCTTCGGGAACACTGCCGCGACGGGGCCCGCTCCCTGCAAGTTTCCTGAATCATAATGGAGGCGATAAATGGGCCGGCCTCCTGCGTCAAACCGCGGTGCGAGATGGCCGGGCACCCAGGCGCTTCGGCCAAACTGGCACTTGTCAACCGGGCAGCCCTGCGGTCGCGCACGACACCGGCGGGGGAACCGCACTACACCGGCAGCCCGCCGACACGACGACGACGAACGTCCGGCCGCACACGCAAGTGACGACCAAGCTCGCCGAGACCGGCGGCATGGTGTCCGACGAAGTGAAACACCGAAGGCGACAGCGCGTTGAACTACAGTTCCCTGCGGAGGCCCGCCAGCGCCTCCCTCGCAGAAGCTATTTCCGCAGGCCAGCGCGGCCCGCCAGGGGCCGCCCATCTGTCCACTACGTCTGAGCCGCGCCTTAAAGTATTTTGATCGCCAAGTGACCCAGAAGAGTCATAAACGACAAAATAGCTAAGAGCGTGAGGGCCAGACCGACCAGCGGCCAAGCGCGATCCAACGCTGCAAACACGATACCTCACCCCCGGTTTTGCCGGTACCCTTAGGGAATGCATTTGGTGGAGTAGAGAAAAGGGGCCGCACCGGGTACTTATCTCGGTTTGACGCCTGGCCGTTTTTCTGTTTTTCCCCTTTGCGGCCCCGCGACCTTTTTGAGCCCCAGCCCTGAAAGGAGTCAAAACAGGGAAGGCAAACAATCCGTGAAGTTCATTGATGGTTTAGCGAACCTTGCCGCCCTGCACGCCAGATCGGCTTCCGGGCGAGTTTCTGACGCAGTTTATTTCGAGAGCGAAAGCAGCTTTCCACGCTCGATCGTGATAAAGATGTCCGCGTTATGGACACTCTCGACATTGCACTCCGGCTAAGCGCGGCCAGCATAGTTGGCGTCGTGCTCGGGCTTAACCGCGATTTGCATGGGAAGGCGACCGGCGTGCGCACGCTTGGCGTCCTGTGCCTCGGCTCGGCTTTGGCCGTTCTGTCGATCCACGAAGTAACCGGCGCCGATGCCAGTCGTGTGATCCAAGGCGTCGTTACGGGCGTTGGTTTTTTGGGCGCGGGCGTCATTGTCCGAAGCGAGAAACATCATCACGTCCAGGGGCTCACGACCGCGGCATGCGTGTGGGTGACCGCGTGCATGGGTGCCGCATGCGCGATTGCGCAGTGGCAGATCGTGGTGATCGGCCTTGTTCTCATCCTCGTTATTCTCGTATTTGGCGGGCATTTCGAAAGAGTAATCGATCGACGCTGGCCGGCTCGGCGAACGGAGGTTACAGATCGGCCGCTCGATACGCCCAAATAGCCGGTTGTTATCGCCAATCCCGGCAACTCCGCGTCTTTTGAACACGCAAGTGTGAGGACAAAACGCCATGTCTGAGCAGATGGGAATGCTGTTTTTTGCCCTGTTCGTAGGTGCGGCGGCGCTTTGCGTGTACCTGAGTCTCTCCATGTCTCGCCGCGTTCAGGCTGAGGTCGACCGCTGGTGCGAGAACGACAAGAAAAGCCTCGAAACTCAACTAAGGCAAATGGCCTACGGCGAGGCAGGTGTCGAGTTGGAACGGTGGAGGCAGGAGAACGAACAAACGATCAGATTGGACGCAATACAACGCAGCTTAGCCATTACTAAGGGTAAGGTGACGGAACACATCGTGCCGTACCTACCGGGCTTTAACCTCGATCCAAAGGACGTTCGATTTCTGGGCACTCCCATCGACCTGATTGCCTTCGACGGCCTCAATGCCTCGGAAGAAGTCGAGATTGTATTCATCGAGGTGAAGACGGGACAATCAACCCTCTCGCCACGCGAAAGGGCAGTCAAGAAAGCCGTCGAAGCGAGAAGAGTGTCCTGGCGCGTGTTCAATCCTGACTTGGACGTTGGTCGCCCAATGGACCGCGTTTCTCATGGCAAAGCTGATGCGAAAGACCCCATCATCGAAACATTCGCGGCCAGACGGCGCTGAGTTGCGAGGCGCTGCATTGAAATTATTTCTCTTCGTTCAGACGTCGTGACGTGGGAGAATTGCTGACACCCTCAATCGGTTGGCGCAGCGCGACATCGAGACGGTGATCGACAACGTTGTCGGCAACAAGGTCATTCCTGCGAGCACGCGGCAGGATATCATTGAGCGCACGGATGGTATTCCTCTGTTCGTGGAGGAAATGACCAAGGCCGTATTGGAAGCTGGAAGTGCAGAGCAGAGTGTCGGCTCCTTTCCATCGCCCACCTTGGCAGTTCCAGCAAGCCTTCAGGCATCCTTGATGGCGCGGCTCGATCGGCTCGGGGCGGCCAAGGAGTTGGCGCAGGTCGGCGCCGCGATTGGCCGCGAGTTTTCACACGCCCTCCTGTCTGCTGTTGTGAGCGAGCCGGAGCGAACGCTGGCGTCAATGCTAGACCGTTTGATTGCCGCTGGGTTGCTGTTCCAGCAAGGTGTACCTCCGCATTCTAGCTATCTGTTCAAGCACGCGCTGGTGCAAGACGCGGCGTACGGCACGTTGCTGCGCGAACCGCGTCGTGCACTCCACGCTCGTGTAGCCGAAACTCTGGATGTTCAATTCCCGGAGATTGCTGAGAACCAGCCTGAACTGTTGGCGCATCATTGCACCGAAGCTGGCTTGATCGAGAAGGCTGCGCGGCTTTGGGGCCGGGCGGGACAGCGTTCACTGGAGCGCTCAGCGCTAGTTGAGGCGGTAGCACAGTTTACCCGAGCTCTGCATCAGATCACGAGCCTGCCCGCTTCCCCGGAGTTACGTCGCGACGAAATAAAATTTCAGATCGCCCTCATAGCTCCGCTGATCCATGTAAAAGGATACGGCGCGCCGGAATGCAAGGCGGCTATGGATCGGGCCCGTCTGCTGATCCAGAAAGCGGAAGCTTTGGGTGAGCCTCCCGAAGATCCCATGCTGTTGTTCCAGGTCCTCTACGGCTTCTGTGTCGCAAGCTACGTAGCGTTCGACGGCGACATGTTAGGCGAGTTTGCGGTTCAATTCCTGGGGCTGGCCGAGAAGCAACGGGCGCCGGTCCCGCTCATGATCGGCGACCGCGTGATGGGCGCTTACCTGACGGGTACGGGGAACCTCAAGCAGGGGCAGGCACATTACGATCGGGCAATCGCGCTTTATGAACCTAGCTAACATCGTCCATTGGCGACGCGTTTTAGCGCGGACGCACGGGTGTCTGTTCTGTCCCTTCGGTCGTGGTCGCTCTGGTGTCTTGGCTATCCGGATGCCGCCCTGGCGGACGCCGACCGAGCGCTTGGAGACGCACGCGAGATCGGCCAAGCCGCCACCCTGATGTATGCGCTCGGTATAGCGGCGCCCACGTATCTTCAGTGCGGAAACTACGCGCAAGCGAGCGCGATGACCGACGAACTTGTCTCCTTGGCTGAGGAAAAAGGCGCCTTGCACTGGGGGGCGACTGCAATCGTGACTCGCGGATTGCTTGCTATCCTGAAGGGCACAGCCTTGGAAGCAATTCAAATGCTCACCTCTGGCATCGCTGCGCGGCGGTCAGTTGGAGGAACGCACTGGCTGCCACTGTATCTATCGAATTTATCCGCTGCCCGTTCGGAGTTGGGTCAATTCGCTGACGCTTTGCGCTGCATTGGCGAAGCGATGACCGCGGTGGAAACAACGAAGGACAGGTGCTGCGAAGCAGAGGTCTATCGAACTGCTGGCAAAATCTCTCTTAAATCGCCGGAGCCGGACGCTGCCGAAGCGCAAATATATTTCGAGCGCGCACTGGCTGTTGCGCGTCAGCAAGAGGCGAAGTCCTGGGAACTCCCCGCAGCGAAGAGCATGGCGCGGCTCTGGCGCGATCAGGGTAAGCGGGATGAAGCTCGCGAGCTTCTCGCTCCAGTCTATGGCTGGTTACCGAGGGATTCGGCACCCGCGATCTCAAAGAGGCGAAAGCATTGCTTGCTGAGTTGGCGGCTTGAGCGAGCGTTGCTTCGGCGAGCGTCGCGCGCGAGACATACAAATTGAATTTTCGCCGAGGCTGCCCCAACTCAAGCCAGAGCAGCACCATTAACAATGTTCGAAATGGCTCGGCAGGGCGTAACTCAAAGAGTGCCCCGCTGTCGTGGTCGATCGTTCTGTCCATTAGGCTTAATGGCGGAAAGGCCTGCTCGTCGCACGTGCTTAGAGCTATTTGTACGCGGTAGAAAGTTCGCACCCTCATCTTAGTTGTAGGTGGTGAATTGCATACCAACCGCCCGCAGCGCATTTGCTCATCACCTCGCGGCACGCAGTGTCGGCACGTTGGGGCCGGAACTGTGTGGGCGCTATGTTGTTTTCTAGCAGCGTTGCTTTTGCCGTCGATCGGGGACTACACAGGCGACAAAGAAACAACTATCGAGCGCGCTTACAAGTATCAGGCGGACAGCGACGAAATAGGTCCAATGCACGGCAGCGGGCGCGACGAGCGTAGCAAGGATAGCGATCGGCAACGCGACAAACGCCGCGGCGAGGACGGCGAAAGAAACGTTGGTAAGCAACTTCATAGCAAGTCCAGCACCGATTACGGCAGCGAGAACGGCAGTAGCAAGCCGCCTGCCACGTTCCGCATCGAAACGAGCGATGAAGATTACGGCAAAAGCGACTACAAAAGCCGCACCGAAAGGAATAGCTGGCGCAGTAGTTGGCTATCTGGCGCCAGCGACCTGAACAGCACCTGGAGCGGCGGCAACGAAAACTTCGTTCCTAACAGCCTACACCGAACTAAAAGCCACGTTCGACAGAGCCTTCGACATTACGGCAGGCGAGAAGGCCGGCTTCACACACGGCAGACTCGCGAAGAGCACGGCAAGAACCGAAAAACTAGAAGCGTCACGGTGAGCGGCAGGGAGACAACACACGTCAGCATCGATCCCTTCGAAAACATTCCGGCAGGACCGCTGCAAATCATTATTTCCCTCGACCAGCAGAAGCTGCACCTCTACAGCAATGGGCAGCACATCGCAGATGCAACTATAGCGACGGGATTACCGTCACATCCGACGCCGACCGGTGTTTTCAGCGTCATCCAGAAGGATCGCTACCACCGGTCAAATATCTATAGCGGGGCGCCAATGCCCTACATGCAGCGTATTACGTGGTCTGGCATCGCGATACATCAGGGCAACAACGTCGGCCATCCTGCGTCGCACGGCTGTATCCGCATGCCAGAGCAGTTCGCGGCGCGCTTGTGGGCTCTTCATAGTCTCGGTGCGCGTGTCGTAATCGCCCGCCCAGAGTTGAGCCCACAGGAATTCGCTGACCCGCATTTGTTTGTTCGAAAGGAACGGAGATTGCCGCCGGCTCCTGAGGACGTGGTCACCGCCGGTATTGAAAATATAAGGATCGTGCAAGCCGATGCCGCTGACAAGGCCACGGACGCGGCCCCGCCATTGATACCTTTCGCGGGGACTGGGAAGGTATCGGGCGCCTGCGTCATAGACTTGCCTGCTGCTGGGAATGAATCACTGGGTGCCATTGCTGCGGCCAGCTCCGCATCTTTTGCGCCCGTTCTGACGAAGGAAAGCAGCAACCCCGTTCGCGATAGTGCCATCGACCCTGATTCGGAAGTGGTGCCGTTACCGCGGGCCAAACCAGCGGAGTTCGCGCGTGATAGCCTTGCGCCGATTGCGATCTTCATCAGCCGCAAGACCAGCAGGCTTTATGTGCGTCAGCGTTTCTCGCCGCTGTTCGACGCTCCAATAACGATCGAGCATCCCGAGCAGCCTTTCGGTACTCATGTCTTTACGGCGATGGAATTTCTCGCCGATGGCTCGACTTTTCGCTGGAACCTCATTTCACTTCCTGGCGAACTGCTGCGAGGCAGTCAAGATGAGCAGTCTTCCAGGACGACACATCGTGGTGGATCGGCTGCCAAATCAGTTCTGGACTTGCCGCCTCCGGAACCACACGCGGTATTAGCCCGTATCGAGATCTCGCCAGAAGTCCTTAGTCGCGTTTCGGCAATGATGGTCCCAGGGTCTTCGTTGGTCGTTTCTGACCACGATCTCGGCAACGAAACCGGTCGCGGTACGGATTTTATCGTCGTCACTCACTGACAACGCCACGCTAACGTCGGCGTTGCGGCATAACCGCAGGAGAGGCAACAGAGCGATGCGAGGCAGTTTCAGCCCGTGTGGTCGAGACAGACAACGGTGTCGCTAACAAAGAGGCTCGCAGCCTAGGATCGACAGTCCTGGTCGATGCTTGCGGCGCCTTCGTAGCCGTGCTCCACAATCGCCCGGAGATGGTCCGCGCTCGCGCTGATGGTGAATTTCCGAATTCCGCGGCGTGCCCGTTCCCGGTGGGCGCACATTCGTTCGGCCGATGTCGTCAGGGTGGTGTTCCTCCGTTGAGGGACGGTGCACTTGTTCTGACGGCCGACGTCGTCCGTTTCGCTCCTGCGCGCGGGCGGCGCGTCAGGCGATAGTTGGCTTTGGCGCATTGCAGGGGGCACCCGAGTTGCGTCAAACTCTGCGCCGCTTGCAGCGCTGGCGATGAACGCATGGTCGGAATAGCTCAAGAGAATGGGGCAAGGATGACTCAGAACACACTGAGGCGGCGGTGGAAAGAAGGCAAGGCGGCTGTCAATGGCTGGCTGGCGATCCCTTCCGCCTTCTCGGCTGAGGTTATGGCGCAATGTGGCTGGGACAGCATCACCGTTGACCTGCAACACGGGGTCCAGGACTACCTCACTATGGTCGCGTGCTTCCAGGCAATGCACGCGCACCCCGTGACGCGGATGGTTCGGGTGCCATGGAACGAGCCGGGCATCATCGGCAAGGTGCTCGACGGCGGCGCCTATGGCGTCATCTGCCCGATGGTCAACACCAAGCAGCAATGCGAAGCGCTTGTCTCCGCCTGCCGGTACCCACCGAAGGGTACGCGAAGCAGCGGCCCAATCCGCGCCGGGGCGTATGGCGTCCCCGGTGAGTACCAGAAGACCGCCAATGACGAAATCTTGGTCATCCCCATGATCGAGACTCAGGAGGCGCTCGACAATCTCGAAGCTATCCTCGATGTCCCGGGCATCGACGGGATCTACGTCGGACCAGGTGATCTCGGCTTCTCGTTAGGCCTGGTGCCGAGGCTCGACCGCGAGGAGCCGCAGATGTTGCAAATCTACGAGCGCCTCATCCGGGAAACTAATAGTCGCGGCCTCTACGCTGGCCTGCACTGCGCCAGTCCTGTTTACGCCGCGCGGATGATCCGGTCGGGGTTTCGCTTGGTAACAATTGCAAATGACAGCGGCCTCCTGGCCAAAGCAGCGAAGGAATCAGTGGCTGGCGTCTGGGCAGAGGCGGGCGATTTCCGATGAAAATCGTGCGCTTCGAGATGATGAAGATTGTTCCAATCGACTGATCGACCGCGGACCATGGACAATCGGTTGACTGGATTGTCTCCGGGGACGTGGCTGACATGATCTGCAGTGGCGCGGCACGTTTTATGCCTTTGCCTCCAACCTCCTATTTGTTCGCTTAGTTTGGCGATTGTTCGGATCTACTTTGTCCGGCCGCAACCAACGCATCAACCCGATGACAGATTGCGGATGCCATTTCGCCCCCGCCGCGATCGGAATCTGCCGTGAATTCAACGCCCATCGCTATTCGCCGGGCGGAGAGGCTTAAGCATTATCCTTGCTCGGCGGGCCCCCTACCCTGTCCCCCTTTTGCCGTTGGACGAGGATGAGTCCCCCCGTCGAAAGCGGCGAGTTACGCAAAAATCCCGCCCTTCTCTGGGAGACGGCCCGCGCCTAGCTATTTGCGTCAGCAGGCACAAACGACCGGGACGGCAAGACAGCATCGCGTTCAATCGACCTACCCCCAAATTCGAGAACGGGCTGGACCAGACCTTTTTCGATCT
>Ga0207644_10003070_pt1 | contig 10755 bp, 7 predicted proteins | sample KBSS73metaG_FD_184326 | JGI IMG/M metagenome (GOLD analysis project Ga0207644, IMG submission 184326) | Switchgrass rhizosphere microbial communities from Kellogg Biological Station, Michigan, USA - KBS S7-3 metaG (SPAdes) (version 2) | ecosystem: Host-associated > Plants > Roots > Rhizosphere >... | reverse complement strand
CGTTCCGGGATCAACGGTTAAGAGTGTGATCGAGTCCCATCGAAATCAGATTTTCGACGCTGTACGGGCGGCATATCATCTTCACGCGTCGGGCGAGTCAATCAATCCAGACAGCTACTTCCTCCGCTATCCCAAAAACCCCAGCGCTCGCATTATCGCATTGCCGGCGCATCTCGGCGGCTCGGTTCAAAAGAGCGGCATCAAATGGATCTCGAGCTTCCCGCATAACAAATCCGGCAATCTGGCCCGAGCGTCGGCTGTGCTGATTGTCAACGATGCGACGACGGGTTATCCGCTGGCCTGCATCGAAGCATCGCTCATCAGTTCTACACGAACCGCGGCCTCTGCCGCGCTGGCGGCGGAGCACATTTCCCCAAAACCCTTTGCCGGGACCCTCGGCGTAGTTGGAACTGGAATAATCGCCCGTACGACAGTCGAGTGGCTCCTGTTTCGAAACTGGCAATTCAGCAAGATCGCTTTGTACGATGTGGAGCCGCACGAGGCGGAGCGTTTCAGCAACTGGCTTCGTGGCGAACACCAGTTGAAGGCAGAAATTAAAACCAGCTTCGAAGAGGTGATACGCAACTCGTCCCTGATACTGTTCACCACGACAGCACTGGCCCCCTATGTCGCCGACGAAAGCCTGTTCAAGCACACCCCCACCGTCATACACCTGTCGTTGCGGGATATTTGCGTAAACGTGATCCTTGCTTCGCAGAATATTGTAGATGATGTAGATCATTGCCTGAAAGCGGGGACGTCTCTGCATCTGACCGAAACAACGATTGGAAACAGAGCCTTTGTTTCCGGGACTCTGGTCGATGTCTTGAACAAGAAGTGCGCTCTGGATGGCAGGACCTGCATATTTTCTCCCTTTGGGCTCGGAGTTCTTGATCTGAGCGTAGGCGACTTCGTTCTGAAGACAGCAATAGAGTCCAATTCGGCAATAGCGCTGCCTGACTTCTTCAGCAATTCAGCCAGGTGGTAACTGGCTTGTTCAATACCGCAGGTGCCGGAGGAGATAGCGGGCATATGTCGAGAGTATGGAGCTGTAATGAATGGGATCCGCTGGAGGAAGTGATTGTCGGCAATCCGCTACAGGCGCGATTTCCCACGCCGGACTTAAGCTCCCAACTCGCGGAATTTCCCGACCGCTCGTTGGCTGAAATTCCGCGCGGAGCTTTTCCCGACAAGATCATTGAGGAGACGGAGGAGGATCTCGAAAAATTCGTGCAGGCATTGAAGAACTCGGGAGTTACCGTGCGACGCCCGCAAACGTGGCCGCATGACGCCAGTTTTTCCACGGTACATTGGCAATCTCAGGGGTACTACAACTATTGCCCTCGCGACATCATGATGGTCGTCGGCGATCAAATAATTGAAACGCCCAATGTCATCCGCAGTCGCGCTCAGGAAACTTTCAGCTATCGCGCGCTGCTGGTTGAATACATGGAGTCTGGCGCAAGGTGGTACAGCGCCCCTAAGCCGATGCTTTTGGACTCGCTCTTCGAGGGAGTCGATCGGACGAAGCCGGCGCCGCGGAACCATGAGCCAGCCTTCGATGCCGCAAATGTCCTGCGTCTGGGGCAAGATTTGATCTACCTCGTCAGCGCGACGGGTAACGAAATGGGGGGACGATGGCTGCAGACGATTTTGGGCGACAAGTATCGCGTTCATTTCCTGAAGGAAGTCTACTACGGCAGCCATATAGATTCGACTTTGGTTGCGTTGCGTCCCGGCTTGATCCTTTGCAATCCCACCCGCATCAACAACGATACGTTGCCCAAGATCCTGAAACAGTGGAAGGTGATTTATAGCCCGCCGATGGAAAACACCGGCAGATACGATGCCGAGTATCTTTCCAAATGCATCGGCAGTGACTGGATCGACATGAATGCGTTCAGCATCAAACCGAATCTGGTCGTGGTTGATAGCGATCAGAAAGCCTTGATGAAGCTTCTGGAAAAGGAGGGCCTTGACGTCATTCCGTTGAAGTTTCGGCATTCCAAGATGATGGGTGGCGGCCCGCATTGCACCACTTTGGATATCCGTCGAACTGGCACGTTGCAGAGATACTTCGATTAGATAGGCCGGCGGCTGCCTCCCACTCATCGTTGTGCCTGAGCGTGTACGTATTTCTGAAGACAAGCGGTATGACGGTCCGCGAGCAGACAGGAGGAGATTTGACCGCCGTTTACTTCGCAACTATCACGGTGCTGCTTGCGCTGACCTATGCAGCGTGGCGGCGGTACCTTTGGGCCGCGGGAAAACCCCTCCCGACGGACAACTGCCCGTACAGCCTGACGGACGTGTTCGGCGACCGGCCCTTTGTGAATGTGCCGCATCAGAAAGGGGTCAGGTGGCTTACTGAAATCTTCAGCCGCTCCGCCCGGAAGTTCCCTCACCTTACCGCCTTGCATATCCCCCACACCGGCGAGTCATTGACCTTCTCCGAACTCGACGCGCGAGCCGAAAACATCGCTGCGGCCGTTTCTTCATTTCTCACCGGCCCCGATCAGGTGGTCGCGGTCGTCATGGCGCAGGACAACTGGCAGATCGTCGCGGGTCACCTCGGGATCCTCAAGGCGGGCGGCGCGGTGATGTTCCTCGACGCCACGCTGCCGGATGCGCTGATCACCCACATGCTGAATGACGCGCAGCCGGTGCTCGTTCTCACTCTTGGACAGGAGAAATTTCGCGACCTGCCGACGTTGGATATCCTGACATTGACCGAAAGGAAAACGCGTAGGAGCCCGCCGCCCTGGTTGGACGATCCTACCCAGCGGCTCGCCACGATCTTTTACACGAGCGGGACCACTGGCACGCCCAAGGGCGTCGAGTGTACTCACGCCGGTTATGTCAACTTGGCTCTGAGCTATGCTGACTACTTCGACCTGCTGCCCGGCATGGACGCGACCTCGCTGACCTCATCGCTCGGGTACGATGGCAGCATCTCCGAGATGTACAGCGCCTGGGTGTCGGGCTGCGCAGTGGTCATGCTGACCAAGGAGCAAATTCGGTCCGGCCCAGAGCTTCTCGAAGTATTGCGCGAAGCCGAAGTCACGGTGCTCTTCTGTCCGCCGGTGCTGCTGACCACGCTCACTCCATCCCCCGAGCTGGACCTGCCCTATCCATTGTGTCGCTACGTTGTCCCGGCGGGTGAAGCTTTCCCGAATGCGCTCGTGGAGCCCTGGACGCGCGGGAGGCGGCAAATCATCAACACCTACGGCCCAACTGAGGCCAGCACCGACACTAGTCGTCAAAGTCTGCGCCCGGGAGAGCCCATTACCATCGGCTCCCCGTTTCCCAACGTTACCTACGTCATCCTCGAGGTCGATCAGCTCCGGCCGCTGCCTCATGGAGATGTTGGAGAACTCTGCATTGGTGGGGTGCACGTCGCGCGCGGATATCGCAACCAACCGGAGCAGACTGCACAGAAGTTTATCACGCATCCTCAATTCGGCCGCCTCTACCGCACCGGAGACAAGTGCAAAATCGACATCCAGACGCGACGCGTTCACTTCCTGGGCCGGATCGACGCGCAGCTCAAGGTGCGCGGACACCGCGTCGAGGCGCAGGCGGTCGAAGACATCCTTCAAAGCCAATTCAGCGAGATCGAGGCCGCTGTCCTGGACTATCAGAACGAGGCGCTCGTCGCATTCGTCACGGCACCTTCGCTTTGCCACGAACCAATTTCAGGAGTCGCACCGGCGCCAGCGCAGTGGGCGGCGCATGTCACAAGGGCGCTCGCGGAACAGCTTCCGGCGCCATCGGTGCCGACGGGGATTTTCTTCGTTGAGAAATTTGTGATGAAGCCCGTTTCGGGCAAGATCGATCGCACGTGCTTGCCCAACTTATCCCGTCTATTGAAAGAAAATAAATTAGAGGCAAGCCACTTCGCTGGGAAAGGTTCAGAAGCCGAGCAACACGACGTAGATATCAAATTGTCCGACGCTGAGCCGGCTGAATGTGAGGAAGTGCTTGCGATCTGCCGGACCGTATTCGAGAAGTCGTTGGGATTGGATGACGGGTTCATCGAGGCCGGCGCGCACTCGATTGTCATTGCGCGTTTGGCGCAAAAGCTGCAAGCGGCAGGATGGGTGGTGCCGGTCCGCATGTTGCTGAGTACCTGCAACACCGCAAGAAAGGTGGCCACACAGCCCCGAGTTCTCCGACAGGTCGCTGCGGTGCCCTCTACCGGCGCGTTGTACTCCTCCGAAAGCAAGGTGGCGCGCGACGAGGCCGCGGCTGAGGTGCTTTCCGTCACCTACTTCACCACCTTGCAGGTTCTTTTCGCAACGTTGTTTTTCTCCCCGGCCTTGCTGGGTTTTTCGGTTGCATTGGCATACGTTCAAGTCGCGACGTTCTTCACGACCGCCGGGCTAACGGAATTCATCATCGTCGAAATCGCCCTTTGCGTGGTGGGCCTCATCGTCCCGTTCGTCTGTCTGGTTTGGGTGATGCTGATCAAGCTCGTCCTGGGTGGGGATATCTATAGGAACAATGTTGCACCCGGCGTGTATCCCAAGTGGAGCAAGATGCACCTGCGGATCTGGTGCATCGGACGAATGGAAAGGGTGGCGCTCCGCTCGATGGCGCTGTATCGCAGCCCGCCCCTTCTGGCGTTTGCGCTGCGTCAGCTTGGCGCGACCGTCGGCGACAACCTTCAATGCGCGCCCGACGCCTACCTGTCGGGCCCCTTGGATTTGATCTCGATCGAGGACGATGTCGCTATCCAGACCGGCGCCTACATCCAGGCAACCAGGTGGTCGGGGCAAGGCTTCCACATCGGTCCTATTCGTATCGAGAGCGATAGCAAGATCGGGATGCGGGCCGCCGTCGCCGACAGCGTGACGATTGCGCGGGGCGCCTGGATTGCTCCGTTTACACCCGTCCTCAGCGATGTCGGTGCTCAGGAAATCTGGGAGGGAGCGCCCGCGCGTTTCACTGGGCGCTGCACACAGCTTAAGCGCACCGCTGACTTCTGCCGTTACGCCCGCCCGATCTGGCTGCTGGAGACCGTCAAAGTCCTTTTGTACGTCTTTTTGTTCTTCTGCCTCAACCTGCTCCCCATCGCCGCCATCGTGTGGCTCGCCCGCGACTACATACCCGGCGGAGACGCAGAGCTTTCAAGCGACTATTTCAGCGTGACGCCACTGGCAGAAATCGTCTGGGACCTGACGGTATACGCGATCATCACGGCATGGACCAGCATCGTGGTGACCTCGCTGCTCAGTTGCCTGTTCATCCGCTTCACTGCCGCGTCGCCGGGACTCTACCCCTCGCGCGGGCTCAAGGCCGCGCTCCTGATCTACCGAATGGACGCCCTGAACGTCATACAGCGGCAATGGACCTGGACGATTACCGGGCAATATCTGCGCGCGCTCGCTGGCATGCGCTTCGCAAGATTAGGCGCGTCCGAGTGCGACGTGATGATAAATCTTGTTCCCGAACTGGCCAGCGCCGGCTCTCAAGTGTTCTGGTCAAATTCTTCGTTTACAAACATGCTCGACTACGGCGCCGAACATTACACGCTTCGGCAGCTCGACATGCCCCAGAATTTCTTCTGCGGCAACAACTGCGTGGCGGAGTACGGGCAGTTTCCGGCAAACTTCCTCCTGGGGGTCTCCACGCCGAGCAGCGACATACAGTTCCGGCGGCAGATGCGGTCGCGATTTGACAACGCGGCAACGGTAACTGGGAACCCGCCCATGAGGCTCGCAAACCTGCCAGTTGGGGCGAGAAGCAACGCCTATGACCTGCCGAGTTTTGGCCTGTTCCTGACCCGAGTATTGCTTTTTGACTTTTTCAGTGTCGGCACACTGCGCATCACCGAGGGACTCGTTTTTACGATCCTGTTCATTGGCATGTTGCGGCTCGGCATATATTCGATTGCCAGCGCGATGATTGCCTTGCTGCTTGCGGCGGTCGTCCTGATGCTTTTCTGCATTGTCATCAAGAGGCTGCTGGTAGACGAATGGGGCTCCGATAACGCGACACCCTTCTGGTCCTGGCGGCACTTTGCCTATTTCTTTGTGCAGGACTGCTTTTTCATCTGGTGCCGGAAGCCACTGGGACTATGCGGCGGAACACTTCTGGCCAATGCCGTTCTGCGACGCATGGGTTGTCAGATCGGCAACCGGACGATTGTGTACCAGCCAGTGCAGTGCTCCGATTGGAATGCAGTGAGCTTTGGCAACGACTGCCTGATCGACGGGTTTCTCCAGTATCACTCGTTCGAGAATACAACGCTGACTGTGAAGCGGACCCATATAAAGGACGGCAGTATCGTCTCCTTCGGTGCCACGGTGATGGGCGGCGCCGTCGTTGAGCGGAACACGACGCTCCTGCCTCTGTCCATGGTTCTCAAAGAGATGAACCTGCTTACCGCCACCTACGAGGGGAGCCCCGCGGAGCCTGTCGGCGGCTCCATGATCGTGCCTCAGACCGCTTTGCCCGTTCCTGATACACGCGCTGAAGAAACGCGGCCGGCCGGCCGTTTGAGCAGCACAGTGCATGGAACGGCGCGTTCTACGAACGATGGTGGTAAGACTGACGCTCTGCCCGTGGTAGACAACACCGACTGGTTGAAGACAGTCGCGATCATCGCGGTCGCGATTGGCCACTTCGGCCATTTCTTCATGGAAAACGACCACTGGTGGGCCGTTTTTGGGCGCGTCGCTGCTCCGGCATTTTTCTTCCTCCAGGGCTACGCGCAGAGCCGGACCGTCCCGCTCAACTGGATATGGATCGGTGTCATCCTCACTCTGCTCGATAGCTGGAACGCAGACTGGACGTGGGTGGCGCCGAACATTCTCCTGAGCTACGTGCTCATCCGCCTCGCTCATCCGTACGTACAAAGCTTTGTGCAGCATTACGGCTGGGTCGCCGTTGCCGTCCTGGTCTCCGCACTTCTTGCGGCGCTTCCATTCGTGGGGAAGATTGTCGATTACGGTGCGGCGGGCTGGCTGTGGGCCCTGCTTGGCTTATGCCAGCGCCGTTGTAGCCGGCCAGCGGTCAGCGCAAAGCACGTCGCGTCACCGCCCGCGCCCGGAATGAACGAAAACTTCGGCCTTATGCGCCTGCTGGTCTGTTGTGTCGCGGCGGCCGCCTATATCTGGCAGGAACAAGGCGAATTCCTATTTTCTCCGATACAGCTCGCTGTCGTCATTCTGTTGGTCGGTGCCATGTCGGTTGGCCTATGCCTATTTGTGCGTGGCCCCAGCCCTATTCAGCCTCCAAAGCCCATAGCTCGCGTGTTGCACTTCATCGGCAGGCACACCCTTGAAATCTACGCCATCCAACTCGCCGGTTCGGAACTGATTGTACAACTCGTGCCCGCTCTTGCTCCGTGATCCGAGACCGATCACCGGCAGAGTGCACTTCGGCAAACGTATGGTCCACGTTTAGCTCCTTCTGAGCAGTGGTGCGCTGTCATCCCACCGCTTCTGCACTCTTTGACCGAAGCACTTCTAGCCCGCAAACAATCAACGGGTCGCTTCCATTTTCAATATCGGCTCTCTTGTTGAGCAGCTCAATGTCGGCCGGCACACCCCTACCCTCGTAGCATATCATGTCGGCTGAGAGGTAGACTTGGTAGGATAGACAATACCGCCAACCATTGGGGAGCCTCTTATCGAGCGTATATGAGAAGATTCCGTTGGTATGATCGCCGACGATTGTAACGTGCGGCAATTCTTTCATCGCCAACACAAACGCCTCGCCGCCGCTGAAGACCGAATCGCAAGTCAGTAGCACGATCGGCCCGGTAAATCGGGCAGCTCCCTGCGGCTCAAGGTACCAGGTCTTTAGCGGCGTGAAATCGTCTTCGCCCGGTCCAATCTTCGTTTTCCTGCGAAAAGCGACACGCCTTCGGTCGCAGAAACGATTTGCAATGGCGATTGCGATGCTGTCTTCTCCGCCGGGGCAGTCGCGTATGTCGATCAGCAAACCATTCAAATTCGCGAAGTCACTGGCAATCGCCTCCAGGGCGCCGTTCAAGTTTCGCCTTCCAATACCTTCCAGCTCCAGGACCCGGATGTAGCCGAATGCTCTCGACCGGCAATAACGTAATTTCCAGGCTGCGGTCTTTCGCGGCGGCCCGAAACCACTAGCCGTAAGAGTCCTCTCGGTTACCTTGAACAGCTGCGCGATCTGATCCTTTGTGAATTCCTGCCAAAACCGAGGTGTTTTTTCCGGACAGAAGAAGCGTCTCTTACGCGTGCCCGTTGCGGGTATTGTGAGGCGAATATGTCCGTCGTTGATTGGAGCAAGCATCTGAGAGAAAATCAGGAAGAGCTCGTCATCGGTAGTCGTCTTGGTGACTTTCGGTCTGTACGTGCGGTATTGCGCATTCCAGTCAACGCCCCGCAATGCAAAAAATGGGTATCTGTCGTGGAAGGTTCGCCAGAAGGCTTCGAAATTCTTTTCCGGATCATGGACGAACATAGCTGCCACGATGGTGCTCCCAATGCGGTCGCTCGGCCCCACATACGAGGGAGCCTTAGGTAGTACAATTGCGATGATTGCCGCTTAGCGGCGTGATGTATCAGATTTGAATATGCCTATCAGTTGGAGATATAGTTTGTCATTCTTCTGCACGTTGAACGAGGGGGTCAAGCCAGGCGGCGGTCGAATAGAGGCCTGCATGCAAGGTCATCTCGCCGAGGTGAGCGAGCCTTGCAAAGAGGCGTTGGGCAAGGCTGCCGCGGCAATCAATGACCCTCCGAGGTAGCCGCGCCGGCGAATCGAGCCAGCGAGAAAGCTCAGACTTTTCTGAGCCGCGCCCTTCTGGTGATCGGCCTTATCTCATCTCCACTTGGCCTTTGCTTGACAAGCGCCGCAGCAGCGAGGTGACCGCGCGCCGTCGCGATTGTCTTCGTGCACGACCCTACCTGGATCGACTGGTGACGGATCATCTGGTGGAACGACTTTTCCAGCCCGAACGACCGGCCGCGATTCTGGCTTCGCTTTCTGCACGGCGCGCCGCGAAGGAAGAAAGCTTCAACAACCGACTGCTAGGCCGCCGGCGCGAGGTAGCAGAAGCGGATGAGAGGCTTGCCTGCCCCTCCAGGCTGGTAGAGCAGGCTTGACGGATCTTGATGACTTGCTGCGAGACCGACTCGCCGCGCTGAAGGCAGAACGCGACCGCGCCAAAGCCCCAAAAGCTGCCCAACAATGGTGGAAAGAACGCTATGTCAGTCTAAATCACTGAAATGATTGGCGCTCCCTAGGGGACTGTACCAGCTCAATCCAATCAACGGCTTACGCCAAGGTGGGACAAAGAATCATTCCATAGATTCATTAGGCTTTTTCCTGCAAATGTCCCACTTTTTACTGAGTAATGCAGGTAGCCTCTTATTTTTCGGTCGTCGGTACTAGAACAAGCGGACCGAAATTGGATTTGCCGAATTCAATATTCGGCCGGAAAGCTGCGTCGTCAGCGGAGGCCTCAAAAGCACCCCTTCCATCTTTCGTCAGCGGCTATTGCGGGGCGGCAATGACATTCCTTGATCGGCGGGGGAATGTCCTTAGCTGTACCCCAGGACCAATCGCCGCTCATTCCGTCGTTCGCAGGCTCGAGCCCGCGCCTTCGACGGACGGATGCTTCTAGCCGCGAAACAATGTCATCCAGCTCACTCGGATCGGCAGACGTTCAGGCTAACGTCGCGACAAGCTCCGCGCCCCCCGGAGCAATAGGTCAATGAAGCATGGTTTCAAATAAAAGTTGACTAGAGTCATTTACCCGACCGCCCCCCATAAGCGGCTATGCTAACTTGGGCTCAAGTTGATGGTGGCTCTCATGTTGACGATAGAAGAGTGTTGGACCTTCGCCCGCGAATGCAGCCGCTGGGCTGTTAAGGCCAAGAGCGAGGATGATCGTTCCGCGTTGCTCGATATGGCAAAGATTTGGACCCAGCTCGCACTCCAAGAAGCCGATACTTCGTCCTCTGCAGAAGCGGTAGGGTTGCTGGCGCGACCTCATTAGACGACCCTCCTTTTAGCCGATCTAGCTCGCGTACTCGCCGCTGTGTGCCGGTCGACGCCGAGCGCCTTCGCGATAGCATAAGGCGTTTCCCCTTTAGCGGCTCGTTAGGCGATCTTTTGTCGAAGTTCGACATCGAGCTTAGGTCGCCCGATCCTGATGCCTTTGGCCTTCGCGCGGGCCATTCCGGCCCTCGTTCTGTTGCTAATCTTCTGCCCTCGACCTTCGCCGGGGATGAAGAAGCGCGAGCAGGATGTCGCGGACCAGTTCGTTGTCGGTCGCCAGATGCGGCTCGCTAGGAATGAAACGATACACCATAGGAGGTCAGCCGCTGCAAATCGCGATGGTCTGCGACATCCCCTCTCGGCTGAATCGATCCAGCGCCCAAAACCGAATGCAGTCGAATTTCCTCTTGGCCGCATCATCGAACAGCGCCGCGAATTGCCGCCGCTTGTGGGCGCCCTTCCGGCCGATCTCATGCTCCCCGGCGATGACACGGCCGGAGTTCATAGACCAAGCCCCAACTCCCGCAGCTGGTTCTCCGGGTCCTGGCCTTTGTCGGCGGTCGAGACCCTCGCATAGATCGCGACGCGCGTGAGAGTTCCTTCAGCTAAGGGAAGAAGGGTTGTCGAGCGGAAGTGGCCGTAATGCGGGAAATCGAGGGTCCGGCAGATGTAATTCGGCATGCAACTTTGACCCCCTGAACCGGGGGATCGGCGTCCAACTTTGACCCCCCAAACGCAGGCCTGTTGCGCTGCTCGCTTTGATTC
>Ga0207644_10003068_pt1 | contig 10758 bp, 12 predicted proteins | sample KBSS73metaG_FD_184326 | JGI IMG/M metagenome (GOLD analysis project Ga0207644, IMG submission 184326) | Switchgrass rhizosphere microbial communities from Kellogg Biological Station, Michigan, USA - KBS S7-3 metaG (SPAdes) (version 2) | ecosystem: Host-associated > Plants > Roots > Rhizosphere... | reverse complement strand
GATAATCATAAACGGTGGTCGGCGTGACCATCGACGAATAACCGAGGCGGTAGGCGTCCGGTGCAAACTCCGGATTTCCCATGAAGAAGGCGCTGTAGCTCGCTTCCTCGAACGGAATGCGCGTCTCATCTCCATCGTAGGTTCGCAAGATGAGCTCATCGAGACCGTCGACGCGGCTGCTGATCGCGAGATGATTGCGATAGGCCGTGGCGCCGGTCAAATAGACGCGGTCCGAACCTTCAATTACGGTCTCCCATGCTTCCGGGTCCGCCGGGTCGGCGACCGCGAGGCGAAAGTTCACGTGGTCGTCGTTGGTGTGGATCCACAGTTTTCCGTGGGCCGCATCGACATGATATTCGCGATTGGCCTTACGCCGCGAAATCAGCGTCAGAGGCCGTGTCGGATCCTCCGCGGCGACGAACCGCACCTCGCTGGTCGCATTGTCTCCAGTCGCGACAAAAATCGTGCTGCGGTCATGGGACTTGCCGATCCCGACGCTGAAGCCGAGCTCCTCGGTCTCCTCGTAAAGAGTGATATCTTCCTCAAGAGGACGCCCCAGCCGGTGAAAGCGCGCCCGATAGCTGCGCCAATTGTCGTTGACCTCGCAGAACAGGACGCCGCTGCTGTCGCTCGTCCACACCGGCTGACCAATCCCCACCTTGGTCACAGTCTCGATGTCCTTGCCGGTCCCAATGTCACGGATCCGAAGCTCGAACCGCTCCGAACCGTCATAGTCCGCCAGTGTCGCGAGCAGTTTTCCATCGGGGCTCACCTCGAGTGCGCCGAGCCGGAAATATTCCCGGCCTTCGGCCTCGACCGGTTCGTCGAGCAGTACCTGGTCGTCGCCGCCGCTAACGGGCTTGCGGTACCAGGTCCTGTACTGCGCGCCCTTCTTGAACGCCCACCAGTAGAGCCAGTCCCCGTCGCGGAGGGGGACCGAGCTTTCGTCCTCCTTCACGCGGCCCTTCATTTCTTCAAACAGCTTGTCGATCAGCTCCTGGTGCTGAGCCTTCCAGCCTTCGAAATAGCTGTTCTCCGCCTTCAGATAGGAGAGAACGCCTGGATCATCGACGTCCGGATATTTCGGGTCTCGCAGCCAGTGCCACGGGTCCTCAATCGTCACCCCATGATGTTCAAAGCTGTAGGGGCGCTGTTCGGCTTTGGGGGGATTGGACGGCGTCGACACAGATACTCCCGTTCGCCCTTAGCCTGTCGAAGGGCGGCATTTTTCCGTGCCGGCGCTAAAAGAAGGGCGGCCCTTCGACAAGGCCACCCGGAACGGCGCACCTGTCGTTCGCAAGCTGGCGTCGCAATTAGTCAGCCACGCTAACCCCTTTCCGGTGCAGGCGCTGGCGCAGGTACCGGGGCGGGGATTGGAGCTGGACAGTAGCTCGTGGCGGGGATCGTCGACCCATCAGAACATTGCTGCATTGCCGGAGCGGCCGGTGGCGGTACCTGGACCGGATATGGCACGGGGTAAGGCACGGGATAGCCGTAAACGGGGGGCGCGATCGCCGCGCCGAGCACCACGCCCAAAAGTCCGGCTCCTACAACGACCCAGGCACCGTCGTTGTGATAGTGATGACTGTAATATCCGCCGTAATAACCCGGATAGCCGTAATAGCCTCGATACCCGCCATAGCCTCGATACCCGCCATAGCCGCCGTAATTCCCACCGTATCCGTACCCCCCTCTGTAGCCGCCGCTCCAGGCGCCGTGTCCCATGGCTCCGCCATGCCATCCGCCATTCCAGCCGCCGTGACGCTGGCCCGGCAACTGGGCTGGCACTGCGACAAGCAGGCCTGCAAGAAGGAAGATCCGACCAGGAGGTAAACGGCTAGGCACAGGGCACCTGCCTTTCTGCGCGTAAGTTCAGGACTTCGCGCAGTGCTCAATCGCGACAGCGGCAGCAGTCCACCATCGGGGGATACCCTCGACTCCTGCTCAAGGATTACGGGCCGCGTCGTCCGAGCAGCGGTAGCCCGTTTTGGGGCATGGATTTCAGAGCTGCTCCGACATTGGAGACCTTACCCCGAGCGGCTCTTTAACAATGACGCACGAGGGATTAGCTGGGAGGCAAGGGAGCTAAGCCCATGTCCACGTACGCCGACCGTCTCAAAGCCCTTCGCGAGCAGCTCAAGGCCGAAAAGCTCGACGGGTTCGTTGTCCCGCTCACCGACGAACATATGAGCGAATATGTCGGGAGCTATGCGCAGCGCCTTGCGTGGCTGACGGGCTTCGAAGGATCTGCGGGCTCCGCTGTCGTTCTGCCCGAAGAAGCAGCGATCTTCGTCGATGGTCGGTACACTCTGCAGGTCCGCCAGCAGGTCTCGCAGACCGAATGGAGCTATCAGTCGGTGCCGGAGACGAGCACGACCCAGTGGCTGGAGGAGCATGCGCCCGAGGGTGCGCGCATCGGTTATGACCCGTGGCTGCATACCCGCGACTGGGTGAAAAAGGCGAAAGAGGCGCTAGCCACCCGCGGCGCCGAGCTGGTGCCCGTCGATCGCAACCCGATTGACGAGATCTGGAAGGACCGGCCCGAAGCATCGAAGGCCCATCTCGTCGTCCAGTCCGACCAATATGCCGGCAAGTCAGCCGCCGAGAAGCGGACCGAGATCGGCGACTGGCTCGCCAAGCACCATGCCGATGCGGCGGTGCTCTCCGCGCTCGACTCCATCGCCTGGGCGTTCAACATCCGCGGCCAGGATGTGACGCACACGCCCGTCGCTTTGGCCTATGCGCTGGTTCACACCGACGGCACTGCTGACCTGTTCGTCGCGTCGGAGAAGATCGGACCCGAAGTTCGCCAGCATCTTGGTAACGGGGTTCGGTTGCACGAGCGCGCGGCTTTCGAAAGCGCGCTTTCCGAGCTTAAGGGCAAGACTGTCGTCGTCGACCCCGAACGCGCGGTCGCCGCAATTTTCGAGGCGCTGGAGAAGGCCGGCGCCAAGGTGCTTGCGCTGCGCGATCCGACAATCCTTCCCAAGGCCATCAAGAACCCCGCCGAGATCGCCGGCCACAAGGCCGCGCAGGAGCGCGACGGCGCTGCAATCGCGAAGTTCCTCCACTGGATCGATGAGGAAGCACCCAAAGGCGAAGTCGACGAGCTGAAGGCATCCGACCATCTTGAAGCGCTGCGCCGCCAAAATAGGGAGCTTCGGGATCTGTCATTCGACAGTATCTCCGGTGCGGGCCCGAACGGCGCTATCGTCCACTACCGATCGGGCGAGAAGACGAATCGCGCGCTTGAAGAGGGCACGCTCTACCTGATTGATTCCGGCGGCCAGTATGTCGACGGCACCACCGATATCACCCGCACCGTCGCGATTGGTCAGCCGACCGAGGAAATGCGCGACCGCTTCACCCGAGTGCTAAAGGGTCACATCGCGATCGCGACCGCATGTTTTCCCAAGGGCACGCGCGGCAGCCAGCTTGATAGTTTCGCGCGGAGGCCATTGTGGGAAGCGGGGCTCGACTATGCTCACGGCACCGGCCACGGGGTCGGCAGTTTTCTGTCGGTGCACGAAGGCCCGCAACGTATTTCACCCGTTGGAAGCTCCCAGAGCGGAGGCGACGAGCCGCTTCAGGTAGGCATGATTCTCTCGAACGAGCCCGGCTATTACAAGACGGGCGAGTACGGCATCCGCATCGAGAATCTCGTGCTGGTTGTCGAGCGGCAGATCGAGGGTGCCGAGAAGGAAATGCTTGGCTTCGAGACGCTCACATTCGCACCGATCGACAAGCGCCTCGTCGATGTCGAAATGCTGGAGCCCGAAGAGCTGGTCTGGCTCAACTGCTACCACGCGCATGTGATGGCGAAGATCGGGCCGACGCTCTCAGGCGCCGATCTCGATTGGCTGAGACAGGCCTGCGCGCCGATCGAGAACTGATCCACCGAGGACCTGATCCAGCCTCGCGTGTTTCGACAATAGAGCTTTGACGAAGGCTCTCATGTTCTTGTAATGTTCTCTACCCGACTCGGCAGGAGAACCGTCAATGATCGGCTACGTGACACTCGGCACGAACGACCGCGAGAAATCCGCGAAATTCTATGATGCGCTATGTGGTGAATTGGGCGTCGGCCGAATGATGGAAAATGAGCAGTTCATCGCCTGGGGCAAGCCAGGGGCCGGTGCCGGCATTGGCCTGACAACGCCGTTCGACGGTAATGTCGCGACGGTGGGCAACGGCGTGATGGTGGCGCTGGAAGCGAAGGACGAAGCGCAGGTCCAGCGGCTCTATGACATCGCTCTTGCAAACGGTGGGTCTGACGAAGGGGCTCCGGGTGATCGGGGTGGTGGCTTCTACGCCGGCTATTTCCGCGATCCGGACGGCAACAAGCTGAACGCCTTCATCATGAAGGGCCAGGAGTGAAGGCCGGCTTCACCTTGGGTTAGGTCACGGTTATTCGCGCTTCGAGGTCAATTTCACTCAACGTGCTCAGGAACTCACCCCGGGCGAACGGTTGTCCCTGGCGGCCACTTTCGGGACGGTTCGTTCCGCAATGTGACATGAGTGTCACCTCGCATTAATTGCGCGTTTAATCCATTGTTGGTAAAGGTAATTCACGGAGATGATTCGTGATTGACGCGCTGCTTTTTGCCCTCGCCATCATCTTTCTTGGAGCCGTGATCTGGCTCGGGGATGCCGTCGCCGGCGGCATCGAAAGCGCGCTCGGTGAAAAACCGCTACGCGACCGCGACGCCTAGACCCTCGGACTTACCTGAATGATGTCTTCCGCCGTCGAGCTTTCGGCGGGAAAATGGTGCTGCCGGTGAGGATTGAACTCACGACCTCAGCCTTACCAAGGATGCGCTCTACCACTGAGCTACGGCAGCATTTTGTCGGAAGGACGCGCGCCTATGACGGGACGCGCCTTTGCCTGTCAACCCGTTGCGGGCCGCACCGGCCGCGCGCATGTGGCTGCAATGACTGAGAAAGACAAGGAGCGTGAGGAGCGACTGGCCGCGGCGCTTCGCGAAAATCTCCGCAAGCGAAAATCACAGGCACGCAAAATCGAGAAGCCCGAGGCTGACGATCAACCGTAATCCGGCTTAAGAGGCCCCGTGTGCATGACACGGGGATAATGGGCTTGAGTTCACCCGTGATCCGGCTGTTGAGGCCACACGCTGCCAAATGCACGATCGCGGCGACATCATTTCTTCAGTCGCATGAACGCTCCGTTCAAAACATGACCAGTGCTTGCCATGCGCAAACGAATGGGCTTGTGCGCTGGTCCCATGCGCTTTTTCTCAGACAATGCGGCTCCCGCCCATCCGAAGGTCATGGAAGCGATGCTCGCTGCCAATCGGCTCGACACGGCCTACGACGGCGACGACTGGAGCCGGCGCCTCGATGGCGCCTTCTCCGAACTGTTCGGCAAGGAAGTCCGTGCTTTCTGGGTGACTACCGGGACCGCGGCCAACTGCCTCGCGCTCGCAGCACTTTGCCCGCCATACCGCTCGATCCTTTGCCATCGCGATGCGCACATCGAAGTCGATGAGGCGGGGGCGCCGGGCTTCTTCACCGGGGGCGCGAAGCTCACCCTGCTGGAAGGCGAGGGTGCAAAGGTCACTCCGGACATCGTCGCAGCGGCGTGTGAGCGAATCCGTAAAGACGTTCACCAGGTCCAGCCCGGCGCATTGTCGATCACCAACGCAACGGAATATGGCCTCGTCTATCGCGCTAGCGAAGTCGCGGCATTGTCCGGACTGGCGAAGGAACGCGGTCTTGCTTTCCACATGGATGGGGCACGGATCGCCAATGCACTCGTCAGCAGCGGCGAGAGCCTAGCCGACGTGACCTGGCGTGCAGGCGTTGATGCCCTATCGTTCGGCTTCGTGAAGAACGGCGGCCTTAGTGCGGAGGTCATGGTCCTGTTCAGGACCGAATTGGCGGACGAGATCGCCGTGCGCCGAAAAAGGGCCGGGCACTTGCTTTCAAAAGGGCGATTTCTCGCAGCGCAGGTGCTGGCCATGCTCGAGGACAACCTGTGGCTGGAAAATGCCCGCGCGGCGAACGGCGCTGCGCGGAAGCTTGCGGGCGCGGCTCCTCACCGACTGGTTTATCCTGTGGAGGCCAATGAGGTTTTCCTACGAGTAGGCCCGGGCGAGGCCGAGAAGCTTCGCTCACAGGGCTTTGATTTCTACGACTGGGGACCTGGCGAAATCCGCCTGGTCACGAGCTGGAACCAGCAGGGAGATGCACTGGACCGCCTCGCCGCGGCGATTGCTGCGCTGTGAAGGATGGAGGCGGTTCGGCCTTTCGGTCGGTCACGCTCCCGTTCATCATTTTCACCGCGATCTGGGGATCGACCTGGATCGTCATTCGCGGCCAGCTTGGCACTGTCCCGCCGCAATGGTCGGTGACCTATCGCTTCATCGTCGCTGCAATCGCGATGGCTGCAGTCGCTATATACAGGGGCGAAAGCCTGAAGATCGGAGGAAGAGGGCTGATTGCCGCAGCTTTTCTCGGCTTTGCCCAGTTCTGCGTGAACTTCAACGCCGTCTACCTGGCTGAACGTCACATCACTTCAGGCGTCGTCGCGACAGTCTTCGCGCTGTTGCTGATCCCGGCGAGCCTGATGGGATGGGCATTCCTTGGTCACAAGCCGAGCAGGCGCTTTGCCTGGAGCTCGGTGGTCGCTGTCGCAGGTATTGTGCTTCTCTTCATTCACGAAATCGGTGAGCATCCCGCCGATCGCCGTCAGATCGCAGCCGGTATCGGACTAACGCTGGTCGGCATGCTGGGGGCCTCATTGGCCAATGTCGCCCAGGCGCGGCCCGAGATCCGCAGATTTCCCCTATTTGCGCTTTTGGCATGGTCGATGGGTGCCGGGGCACTCATCGACGGTCTGATTGCGCTTGCGATGACCGGGCTGCCGGTGTTCGACCCTCGTCCATCCTACTGGGCGGGGGTCTTCTACCTCGCGTTGTTCGCCTCGGTCCTGACCTTTAGCCTCTATTACCCCGTGGTGCGTCGAATCGGGCCAGCAAAGGCCTCCTATTCGAGCGTCATCGTGCCGATCATCGCAATGGGCTTCTCGACGTGGCTCGAAGATTACCGCTGGACAGGTCTGACCGTCGCTGGCGCGCTGCTGGCGCTGGGCGGCATGGTCGCGGCGCTCGGCCGCGATCGGTCAGGAGTGACGGCTCCAGACGCTGCCTGAAGCGTTACCGGTTCATGCCATCGAGCGTCATTCGCCGCTTTGTCTACGACGAGATGGAGGCCAACCTGTGGGTCGAATTCACGACGGGCCGCAAATATGTTTATTCCGGCGTGCCGCAGGAGGTTGCCGATGCACTTCGCGGCGCGTTCGCCAAGGGAATCTACTTCAACACCCGCATTCGTGATCGCTTTCCGTACCGTGAAATCACGGCCGAGCACCAGGAAACTCAATCTTAAAGCGGCCGCGCGACAAAGTAGCGGATGTTTCCGATCCGCCAAAGCTCAGTATTCAAGAGTCGCTGGATGGCCCTCCTGTGGGCCGCGGGCATCCTGTGGTTCGCCTACGACGTTGCGGGTTCCGCCGAGCCTGACGACAATTCCGCGGCCAACTCCGCGCAGGTGGATCAGGCGCTGAACGGGTTTTAGGCGTGCCAGTCGAGGCGTTCGATGTGCCAGTGCCGCTGCGCTTCGGTTGACCCCGGAACATCATTCACGCGGCGCAAAACGGCGTCGGCACGCCGCGTGCGCTGCTCGCCGCTACGTCGGCCGTAAATAGTCAGCGGGACGCTCACGTAGATCGACCCCGCCGCTCCTTCCTGGAGCCCTGCGTCGCCAACTTCGACTTTAAGGTCCCTGTAATCCGCGAACGATGCAACGAATTCTCGCCTGGGCGGCGCCTGCCGACCAAGAAGCATGTAGGCTTCATCGAAGTCGCGGGTGGCAAGCAACCTCGCAAAACTGCGCACGAGCTGTTCCGCAGCAGCTGAGCTCTTTGGATCGAGCACGGGCTGCCGCGCGGTTGGCGCTGGAGGTGCGGTTTGCAGCGGCCTGCTAGTTGACTGCTGACGGCTTCCTTCACTCGCCTGACCGCCGCTCGTCGATCCACCGCAGGCTTCGAGCAGGAACAATAGAGCGATCACCAAACATCTCTTCATCGGCGAAATCCTGTCATCGGAACCGTGTCGCCTACGGTTCGTTCGTTACGCAACTACAACAGCTAAAACAGGGAGAGTTTCCGATGGCCGATGATCGCGATGATACGACACGCGAACACACGACCGTGGTGGAGACCGGCGGTGGCGGCGGGGGCGGAATCCTTGCAGTCGTGCTGCTGATCATTGTCGTCCTGGTGCTGCTGTACATGTTCCGTGACAATCTCGGACTTGGCGGCAAGAGCACCAACATCAACGTTCCCAATTCCATCGACGTCAACGTCAACCACAGCTGATCGGAGAGGGTCGGCTAGCGCGCGGACGGGTTGCGAGTCCCTTGTCCGTGCGAGCGGGCGCGGTTTCCTCGGGAACCGCGCCCGTTTGATTGTGAGCGCCCGAAACAGTAACGCGCCGGAATGACCGACGCGCTTCGCTACATGACGGGTTTCGGCGGCCATTTCGAAAGCGAGGCCGTGCCGGGTGCCTTGCCGAAGGGGCGCAATTCGCCGCAACGCCCTGCCTTCGGCCTCTATGCCGAGCAGTTGTCCGGCAGCAGCTTCACCTCACCCCGTCATGAGAACCGCCGCTCCTGGCTATACCGAATGCGGCCCACCGCCGATCACAGGCCTTTTGTTCGGTATGAAGGGGCGCCGCTGTTCGCTACCCGTGGAGCCAAGGACCCGCTCGCGCCGAACCGCCTCCGGTGGGATCCGCCAACGGGCCTGTCACAGGATGTCGATTTCGTCGACGGCATGGTGACGATGCTCGTAAACCGCGATCCCGCGGACCTCGAAGGCGTCGCGGTGCATCTTTACAGTGCCGGGAAGTCGATGGAGCGGCGCTTGCTGGTGGATGCCGACGGCGAATTGCTGATCATTCCGCAGGCGGGCACGCTGCGCCTCTTTACCGAGTTCGGTTGCCTGGACGTGCCGCCCGGCACCGTCGCGATCGTGCCCCGAGGCGTAAAGTTCTGCGTCGAAGTCGAGGGCCAGTGCCGCGGCTATGTCGCGGAGAACCACGGCTCGCCATTTCGTTTGCCGGAACTGGGTCCAATCGGCTCCAACGGTCTTGCCAACCCGCGCGATTTCGAAGCGCCCGTCGCGTGGTTCGAGGACAAGGACGAGCCAACCGAAATCATCCAGAAATCGCTGGGGTCGCTATGGACGACGACGCTCGACCATTCACCGCTCGATGTCGTCGCGTGGCACGGTAATCTTGCGCCCTGCCGCTACGACCTGTCGCGCTTCAACACGATCGGCACGATCAGCTTCGACCATCCGGATCCATCGATCTTCACTGTGCTCACGAGCCCAAGCAGCGTGCCGGGCCGCGCCAATGCCGATTTCGTGATTTTCCCGCCGCGCTGGATGGTCGGCGAAGACACGTTTCGGCCGCCATGGTTCCATCGCAATGTAATGAGCGAGGCAATGGGTCTGATTCACGGTTCCTATGATGCGAAGGCCGACGGCTTTGCGCCGGGCGGGCTGTCACTTCACAATCTCATGAGCGGCCACGGCCCGGATGTGGACAGCTGGCGCAAGGCGAGTGAAGCGGAGCTCAAGCCAGTCAAAATCGAAGGCACCATGGCCTTCATGGTCGAGACTTGCTGGCCATATCGACCGACGGCCTGGGCGCTCGAGCGCGCCCAGCCCGATTATGATCTGGCATGGAGCGGATTTCCGAAGGCCAGGCTGCCGTGATTGAGGACACCAACGATCCCGCGCTCATGAGCTGGTGCGAAAGCGCACAAGGGAGCGACTTCCCAATCCAGAATCTGCCGCTTGGCATTTTTTCCGTCGGCAATCGTCGGCGACGCGCGGGTGTCGCGATCGGCGACTATGTGCTCGATCTCACCGCGATCGCGGACCTGCTCGACGAGGAGTGGCGAGAGGACTTGGCGCAACCGGTGCTGAACGCGTGGCTCGCCCGCGGGCACGAAGCCCAGAGCGCCCTTCGGCAAAGGCTCGTCGAGCTGCTGACCGATGAACGATATCGCGACGACGTCGAAGCGCAGCTGGTGGGGCAGACCGAGGTCCGACTGCATGTCCCGTGCCTGGTCGGTGACTACACCGACTTCTACGTCGGCATTCATCACGCGACCAACGTCGGCAAACAGTTCCGGCCCGACAACCCTCTGCTCGCCAACTACAAATATGTGCCGATCGGCTATCACGGCCGAGCGAGCTCCGTTCGAGCGTCCGGCGAACCGGTCATTCGGCCCAGCGGACAGCGCAAGGCGCCGGACGTCGATGTACCCGAATATGGTCCTAGTCGCCGCCTCGATTACGAGCTCGAGCTCGGTATCTGGATCGGCCAGGGCAACGAGCTTGGCCAACCGATTCCCATCGGCGAGGCAGCGGATCACATCGCCGGTTATTGTCTCCTCAACGACTGGTCCGCACGCGACCTGCAGGCGTGGGAATATCAGCCGCTCGGGCCCTTCCTCGCGAAGAATTTCCTCACCAGTGTGAGCGCATGGGTCGTCAGTCCTCAAGCGCTCGAGCCGTTCCGAAAGCCGATGCGGTCAAGGCCCGCAGGCGATCCGCAACCCCTTCCTTATCTCGATGACGCTGAGGACCAAGAAAGAGGGGGCCTTGGCGTGCAGCTCGAGGTCAACATCACGACCGAGAAGATGCGAACTGCCGGCATTGCGCCG
>Ga0207644_10003067_pt1 | contig 10760 bp, 9 predicted proteins | sample KBSS73metaG_FD_184326 | JGI IMG/M metagenome (GOLD analysis project Ga0207644, IMG submission 184326) | Switchgrass rhizosphere microbial communities from Kellogg Biological Station, Michigan, USA - KBS S7-3 metaG (SPAdes) (version 2) | ecosystem: Host-associated > Plants > Roots > Rhizosphere >... | reverse complement strand
CTACAGAACGGCGTCGGCAAGGTCGTGGTCGTGCTTCTTCAAGTACTGGCCCAGCATGGCTCGCAATGCCCGCGGACGCACCGGCTTGTGCAACAGGTGGTAACCGCTCGCGCGCGCCTCTCGCACGCGTTTGGGGGCCGTGTCGCCACTGATGAGAAAAGCAGGAACCGAAAAATTGAACGCTGCGCGCAGCGTTTCGATCGCTTCGATGCCGTTTTGACCGTCGGACAGCCGATAATCGGAAATGATGAGATCGGGCGTTCGGTCACGAGCGGACAGCCCGGCCAGCGCCAAATGCACGGAGGCGGCGGTGACGACATCGCAACCCCAGCCTCGGAGCAGTCCACCCGTGCTGTCCAAGACCAATGCGTCGTCGTCGATCACCACGACGAGCTTGCCGCTGATTGAACCGGGCGCGGCCTGGACCGGAGCCTTGGGCTCGGCGGTCAAGGCCTGCGCCGCGACGAGGGGAACGATGACCGAGAAACGCGAGCCCTCACCCACGATCGACGTCAGCTCGATCTGATGGTCGAGAAGCCGGCACAGGCGATCGACGATAGCGAGGCCCAGTCCCATCCCGCTCCGCCGCTCATGCTGGGGGCCGGCGAGCTGATGAAACTCCGCGAAGATGTTCTGGTGCTGATCCTCCGGAATGCCGTGCCCGCTGTCCCACACCTCGATGTGCAACTGCGCGCCGCGCCGGCGGCAGCCAATCACGATACCGCCGCTGGCCGTATTGCCGACTGCATTGGACACCAGATTCAGCAGAATCCGCTCCAGCAGGATGGGGTCGCTGCGCACCCAGGCGCTGTTCGACACGATCCGGAACGAGAGCCCTTTTTTGCGTGCCGTTGCCGCGAAAGTGCTCTCGGTCCTCTTGAGCAGATGCGCGATCGGAAAGTCGGTGATGGCGGGTGTCAGCACCAAGGCGTCGAGCTTGGAAATGTCCAGCAGATTGTTGAACAACTCGTCCATGGCGGTAACCGCCGCGTCGATTTGCTCGAGGATTCCGCGCCGTTCGGCGGCCGTCACGGGCCCGTGCAATCGGCCGACGAATAAACCCAAGGCATGTAATGGCTGCCGCAAGTCGTGGCTCGCTGCGGCAATGAAGCGAGACTTGGCCTGGTTCGCTTCACCCAGCTCTTGTGTGCTCGCCTGCAACGCTTCGAACAGCCGGACATTCTCAAGCGCCATCACCGCCTGGTCGGTAACGGTGGTCGCCAGCTCGATTTCGCGTTCGGTAAATGGCCGCCGCGCTTGCCGCAAGATCACCAGAACGCCGATCGGAGCGCCTTCCCGCATGAGAGGGACCGCCATCATCGTGCGATATCCGCCAGCCTTGAACGCGTGGTGCAGCTCAGGATCATCCTGCCCATCGACGACATGAATAACCTGTTGCTCCAGCAATGCGCGGCCCACGCCGGTGTCCTGTCCCGGACGGACAGAAAGCCGATCCAATCTTTCCCTGTGCTCCGGCCGATGGCCGAATGCCGCCGCGATTTGATAGGCCTCGCCCGATGGGCGCCAGATGCTTGCACTGTCAGCCGTGCAAAGCCGGGCAGCCAAGTCAACCAACCGATCGAGCAGCTTATGAAGATCGAAGCTGGAGCCGCTGATCTCCTTGAACACCTCGGCGAGTGCAGTCTGCTGCTGGAGCGCTTCCTTCAGCTCGTGCGTCCGCTGTTCGACCCGTTCCTCGAGCTTCCCGCTGGATACTTGGAGCCTTGCAGCCGTGTCCCTCAATTCACCGGCACGGGCCGCGAGCTCGTCGTGGGCGTGCTGCAGTTGCTCCTCGGAGCGCCGGCGCATCTGGACGTCGGCACTCAAGGCCATGCTGGGCACCGAAATGCTGATGAAGAACATGACCAGCAGGAGGAACGAATCATTGAGGCTGACCCGCGCGAAGGGGCCGCTGCCCGCCAGGGTCCCCCACACGGCAAAGCAACACAGAATGACGACAACCGTCGCGGTCTCGCGCGGGTCACGCCGCAGCGCCGCCCATAACAGCGGAGGGAGTGCGAGGAACCCAAGGGGATCGCGGTAACTGGTCTGGTCGAAGAGCGGGCTGAAAGCGATGATGCCGACCGCAATGGTCGCTGCGGCGATCGTGCCGACCTCGCCCCGCTGGGTGGCTGCGAAGGAATGCAGATCGCCCCCGGCCCACAGAATGACAAAGGGCGCGATGACCAGCGCGCCGGCCAGATCGCCGAGCCACCAGGTCATCCACGTCATTGCGAAAGCGGTGGGGGCGTCGCCGGAAAAGATCAGGCTGGCGATGCCGACCGTGGCGCTGATCATCGTGCTCGAAACGCAGACCAGTGCGAATTTGGCGACCCCCGTTGTCGTTGCAAACGTCGCCCGGCCGCCGCACCAGGCATTGATCAGCCATGCAGCCACGAGCGCTTCGAGCGTGTTGCCAAAAGCGATTCCCGTCGCCGCGTAGATTGATTCGGAATTTGTTACGTTGGCAGCGAACGACGCAATCAGGATTGCAGGCGCGACCCGGTAGCCCCACAGCAGCACGGCTGCCAGGGCAAATCCCGTCGCCGGCCAGATCGCGCTCGTGCTCGAATTGATCGAGGCCAACGTCAACCCGATCTTCGCCAAAACGAAGTAGACCGCGCCTACGGCGAGCAGATCGAGGAGACAGGTCGCGAGGTGGCGCGTGACGCCGGTCGCAGAACCGTGCCGCTGCAGGGTGGTCACGTATTCCACTCCCGAGTCGCCGCGGCCATGACGCGGGCGTTGGAGCGCAGGCCTTGCATTCCGCCAAGCGCAGCATCGGCATGGGCTTGCATTGGCAGCCTCCTGGATCGGAGTTACGCGGTCGTTAGCAACCGGCCGCAACCGTCGCGTCATCGGAACCGATGATGCGGTCACTGCCGTTTGCTGCGTCCCCTCCCCGTCGTGCTCCTCCGGAGAACGTTGTCGCCGACCATGCGCAGATCCACGTCATTGCGGTACTCCCTCACGCGGGGCGTGATAACCCCCACCCGAATACCGTTCCACAACGCAAACATTGGCCACGACGACAAGCCGCGGCGGCGGGGTCGAAGCCGTAACGGCTGGCGCGATGCAAGAGCCGCACCAAAGCCGGAGTTTCGAGCCGTCCCACTCGTATCCGGAGCAGGACGCAACAGGACTTAATCAACCAGCGCAGGGACCGGCGGCGTCGAGTCGTGCAACAGCAGGCGGTCGATCCTTCGGCAAGTCGCCAACCGAAGCTGCGGATCGAGCGCGCAGTCATAGACTGCGCCTATCGTGTCGGATAACGCCTGGGCGGACACGCCATCCAATCCGATCACGTCGAGCGCTTCCTATCCGAGGGGTGCCCGGCAACGAGTTCGACAACATCGTCGTCGGCAACGACGGCATCAACGTCCTCGTCGGCGGCCTCGGCGTCGATACGTTGCGCGGCAACGGCAGCGCCGACGGGTTCCTGTGGTCGTCCATCGATGAGATCGGCTTGTCCAGCCCGGATATCGTCGCCGACTACAGCACCGCGCAGGCGACGTGCTCCACTTCACCAACATCGATGCGGACGAGACGGTCGCCGGCAACCAGGACTTCACTTTCATCAGCACCGCCGCGTTCACGGCGCCGGGCCAGATCAACTGGTTCAGCAACGGCACCGACACCTTCATGCAGTTCAACACCGACGCCGATCTGGCGGCGGACGGGATGATCCAGCTCAGCGGTGTGCTCTCGGGCGACTCGGTCTTGATGTTCCTGTGAGACGGCGGCCGGCGATCGCAGCAATATCGGGCAAGTACCGGCATTGCCGAAACAGACGACTTCACCGGATACCGCCTACCGTCGCTGCCGCGGCTGCGGACCGCGGTCACGAGATGGTGTCATGCCATGTTCTGCGACGCATTCTGCGAGGGATGAAGCGTGCCTGAGCCGGCTGGAAGACCGGTTGCGCGGAGCGCCGGCGCTCACGCCGAAGCTCCTGTCCGACCTCATCGCGCAGGCCTGCGCACGGTTCGCAAGCCCGCATGAGCGTGCAAGAGCCGGCATCGAGCGGCTGACTCGATCCGGCGCATGGACCGACGCCGCGCTGGCACTGGTCGAGCTCGAGCTGCCGCGCTGGCGGCTTCGCCGTCTCGTCCACGATGGCGGCGAATGGCGCTGTGCGTTCTCGCACCAGCGGACGCTTCCCACCGGCCTCGACGAGATCGCCGAAGCCAGCCACGAGATCATGTCGCTGGCGATCCTGATCGCATTCATCGCGGCATTGCGGCAAACGGCGGCGGAGAGCGAGCCGTGGTCGCAGGCGGCACCGCCGGTGGCAGCAGCGGACGATTATCGGGTCTGCTGCGACAACTTTGCCTGATCGAGCGCTCGCGCGGACGAACGGCCGCCGGACACCGCGCGCTCAGTATCCGCGCAAGCCGCCGAAACGGATGTTGAGCCCGGCGCGCACGACGCTGGTGGACTCCTTGACGTCGACCAGTCCCGGTCGCAACCCGGCCAGCAGCGGCGTCAACGGGACCCGGCCGGAGCCGTAGTCGTAGTAGCTGTATTCGACGAAGCCGGAGAGGACATTGGTGAAGGCATATTCGCCGCCGACGCCGACGGTCCATCCCGAGCGCGTTTCGGTTCCGGCATAGACGGTCCCGAGGATGATGGTCGAGGCCGAGTAATCGTTGCGCTGCCAGGCGCCGCCGCCCCTGACATAGCCGAGGAAGCGATCCCAGGCGTAGCCGGCACGACCGGTGACCGACGCCAGCGACTTGGCCTTGCTGTGATAGGCGACGCCGATCTCGCGCGCGCTGTCATGGCTGCCCGCGGCGTCGGTCCAGGCATAGTCGCCCTGGATGCCGATCACGAAGCCGCCGGCGAACTGATAGTCGCAACCGGCCTGTACGCCGCCGAGCCAGCTATTCGCTTGATGTCGGCCGAGCCACGCGCCAAAAAAATCGCCGCCGGGCGTGAGGTTGGTCCAGTCCTGCTTGGTCCACAGGCTGCCTGCATGGCCGCCCACGAAGCAGCCGGTCCAGCTCCAGGCGGGCACCACCGGCGGCGGCGCCTTGTAGACCGGAGCGCGCATGTCGGCCGCGATCGCCGGACCCGCGAACGCGATCAGGGCAGCCGTTGCAAGCAGGAATTTCCGCATGACGCGCCCCCGCGCGATGACGAAAGGAGCAGTATGCCGCGAGTCCGCGTGCAACGCTGTAGCCGATCGGCCACACCGGCATGGATTTGCGAACGGTGGCCGGACTCCGGCCGCGTGGGCGTCTGCATGGATTCCGTCGCAGCACTTATCGCCCGCGCGCGGACACACTATCTCTCGCCCGGCGCTCCGCTTCCCGCAGGCGCCGGAAGGCAATGATCCCGACCTGACGATTCCCATGGATCATTCGCCTTAGACGATTCCCTTGGACGATTCCCTGGAACAGAGGACCTGATGGCACCGCATCTCGAGCTTGGGCTGGATACGTTCGGCGACATCACCACGGGGCCGGACGGCCAGCTGCTGCCGCATGCGCAGGTCATCCGCGACGTCATCGACGAGGCGATCCTGGCCGACAGCCTCGGTGTCGATTTCTTCGGCGTCGGCGAGCACCATCGTGCCGACTTCGCGGTCTCCGCGCCGGACGTGGTGCTGGCGGCGATCGCCGGGCGCACCAGCCGCATGCGTCTCGGCTCGGCGGTGACCGTGCTGAGCTCGGATGATCCGGTTCGCGTGGTCCAGCGGTTCGCGACGCTCGACGCCGCATCGAACGGGCGCGCGGAGGTCATCCTCGGCCGCGGCTCGTTCACCGAATCCTTTCCCTTGTTCGGATACGAGCTCAGCCAGTACGAGGAGCTGTTCGAAGAAAAGCTCGACCTGTTCGCGGCGCTGATCCGGCAGGAGCGCGTAACCTGGCAGGGCAAGACGCGCCCCGCCCTCGTCGACCAGCGTGTGTTCCCGCCGATCGAGCGGGGATCGCTGAAGACCTGGATCGGCGTCGGCGGCAGCCCGGAATCCGTGGTGCGCGCCGTTCGCTACGACCTGCCGTTGATGCTCGCCATCATCGGCGGCGATCCGCGGCGGTTCAGGCCCTATGTCGATCTCTACCACCGGGCCTTCCAGCAGCTCGGCAAGCCGGCGCAGCCCATCGGCGTCCACTCGCCCGGCTATGTCGCGGATACCGACGAGCAGGCGCGCGAGGAGCTGTGGCCCGACTACAAGCGCATGCGCGACCGGATCGGCGCCGAGCGCGGCTGGCCGCCGATGGGACGCGCGGAGTTCGACCGCGAAGCCGATCAGGGCTCGCTCTATGTCGGCGCACCGGAAACGGTCGCGCGCAAGATCACCGCGACCGTGAAAGCTCTCGGCGTTGCGCGCTTCGACATGAAATACAGCGCCGGCGCATTGGCGCACGAGAAGCTGCTGCGTTGCATCGAGCTCTACGCCGGCAAGGTCAGCCCCCTGGTGCGGGACATGCTGGCGTGACATCTGTCGCGCCGTGACGAACGGCGGTGTCGAACCGTACCGGAGACGCCATGATCACGCTTTATTCCTACCCCGAGCTGTTCGGCGTCGCCGACAACAACGGCTACGGCCTCAAGGTGTTCGCGTTCCTCAGATTGGCTGGCATGCCCTTCACGCACCAGCACATCTTCGACGCTTCCGCCGCGCCCCGCGGCCAGCTTCCCTATATCGACGACGACGGCGAGGCGATCGGCGACAGCGACGCGATCATCGCGCACCTCACGCGCAAATACCGCCTCACCATCGACGATGGGCTGACCGCCGCGCAGCGTGACACCGATCTCATGATCGCGCGCATGCTCGACGATCTCTATTGGGTCATGTCCTATTCACGCTGGAAGGACGAGCAGTTCTGGCCGGCCTTCCGCGACGCGCTCCGCCGCGAGCATCCGAGCTTGACGGAAGCGGGGCTGCTCAAGGCGCGGGAATTCAATTCCCAGCGCTACCACTACCAGGGCATCGGCCGCTTCGCTCCGGCCGCCGCCTACGCGCGCGGGCTCGCGGACTTGCGGGTGCTGGCGAACCTCATCCCGGCGAGCGGCTACCTGCACGGGCCGGAGCCGACCAGCAGCGATGCCGCCATCTACGGCTTCATCGCCAACATTCATTTCTATGAGATCGATACCCCGCTCAGGCAGTTCGTCGCGGCGCACCCCAATCTCGTCCGGCATTGCACCGCCATCCACGCCGCGATCGGTTCGACGGCGCTGTCAGCCGCGCCGGCCGGCCAGCAGCGCTCCCATCGCTAGGACTTGAACAAGCGCGGCGGCGGCGAAGACGTAGGGTGCGGCGCCGGCGGGTTGCAATGTCTCGGGAGATGCGAGCTCGCGCATGAGCCCGAAGGCGGCGGGTGCGAATGCGTACGTTCCCTGCGCGATGGCGACGATGAGGGCGACGACGCGGGGGACGTCTTCCGCTGTGAATTCGACCTGCGCGATGAGCGGCGGCAACGACGTCGCATTGCCGATGCCGGCTCCGAACAGGATGACGCCGACCCACAGCAGCGCGATGTTCGTCCCGCCCGCAACAATAAAGGCCAGCGCGCCGGCGATCTGAACGACGTAGCTGGCGCATGCCACCAGCCGCCGGTCGGCGCCGGCCGGCATCAGCCAGCCGACCAGCGTGCGCCCGACGATGGCCGCCGCGGTTGCCGCCGCCATCGCCAGACCCGCCGATTGCGCGCCGAACGCCGGCACCAGCAGCGAGAACAGATGCGCAATCAATCCGATCTGCGCGAACAGACCGAGCGCCATGCCGGCAGCGAGGGTGAGGAACCGGGGATCGCGCCAGAGCTGCGAACCCGGCAGCGGCTTTGCCGATGACGCCGCGACCGGGACTGCCGACGCCGCGATCGTGTCGCCATCCGGCAGCAACCCCATTTGTTGCGGCGTCTTCGACAAGGCGAGATCGGCGAGCAGCCAGACCGTCACCGCGGTCACGACGCCGATCGCCGGCGCCGCCACGGGAAAACTCAGGAGCGCAATTGCGGCGATCCACAGCGGGGAGAACACGATGCCGCCGACGCTCGCGCCGTTATAGGCCATGGACAGCGCCGCCGGACGCGTGCGGATGAACCAGGGCGAGACGATCTGGTTGACGGCCGCGGCGCCCATGGCGGCCCAGCCGGCGCCACTGAGTATTGTCGCGGCAAGGAGCTGCCACGGCTCCTGCGCCACCGCCCAGGCGGTGACGCCGGTGCCCAGCGCGAGCGCGCCGGCCTTGGTCACTGCCGACACGCCGAAGCGGCGATACAGCTTCGGCAGATTGGCAACGACGATAGCGCCGATCAGAAAGTGAGCGGTGACGGCGGTGGACACCAGCGCCAATGACCATCCCCGCAGCTCACGGACGGCGTGCAGGTAGACGGGCGGACCGTAGAATCCGAGACCCCAGCCGAATATCGCCACGATGAAGGCCGCGCCCGCGACGCGCCAACCGTAAAACGCGACCGGTTTCGCCCCGGCGGTCATCGCTGGCCTGGATCCACGCACGCCGGCACCATGTCACGCATGCGCGCCGCCGTTACACTTCGTGTGGACCGATGCCGGCTACGCGCTTGTGCATCCATCTGCTGCAATGCTCGCCGCATCAGGCCATTCTGTCGAAAATGATGCAGGCATGTTACGGTGACGGCCGAAACATCGAGGCCACGCGCCGAATACGATACCGCGTTGCTGACGGATTCGATGCTGACGGATTCTATTCATGGCCAGCAATGCCAGATTTGCAGAGGTCGCGGCAATCGCGGGTGATCCGACCCGGGCCGGAATGCTGCACGCCTTGATGGACGGCCGCGCCCTCACGGCCTCGGAGCTGGCGCATGTCGCCGGCATCGCGCCGCAGACCGCGAGCGGTCATCTGGCCCGCATGACGGCGGTCGGGCTGCTGACCGTCGAGAAGCAGGGCCGGCACCGCTATCACCGTCTCGCCACGGCGGCCGTGGCACACATGCTGGAAAGCATCATGCAGGTCGCGTCCGAGCTGGAGCCGGCGCGCAAACGACTGGTGGTGGGGCCGCGGGATGCGGCGCTGCGCAAAGCCCGCACCTGTTACGACCATCTGGCCGGCCAGCTCGGCGTTGCGCTGGCCGACGCACTGGTGGCGGCGGGACACGCGGAGCTGGCCAGCGATGGCGGGATCGTGACCGACACGGGCGTGGCGTTTCTCGGCCGCATCGGAATCGATATGACCGCCATGCGCGCGCAACGCGCGCGGAAATCCGGCCGGGTGCTCTGCCGGCCCTGCCTCGACTGGAGCGAGCGGCGGCCGCATCTGGCGGGGATGGTCGGCTCGGCGATCTGTGCCCACAGCTTCGACATGGGATGGATCAGGCGCAGCGAAGGGACCCGCGCCGTGCTGATCACGCCCAAAGGTCAGCGGGTGTTTCGAGAGCAATTCGGGCTCCAGCTCACGTAGACAGCACTCCCTGTCCATATCCCGCGATCAACGACTGTCCTGTCGGGATGATCGATGCCGCGCCGGCAAGACAGGCGCGCGGGAGGACAGCGGTGCCGGCAGAACGGGCCTTAGCGCCCATCCGTTCGCGCCCAGGAATCCCGGATCAATGGCGATCGTCTGCGCCGGCTGCTCCTCCATCAGCAGTGCCCCGCATTCGTGTTCTGCAGTCCTCTTGGTGCCGCGCGCTGGCGGTTGGAGCGCGGTTCTAAAGCGTTCGTTTGACCTGCGAAGTCGTGCTAAAATTCATGGTTCCTTCGACGGCGCAGTTACCTGCTGTCATCAGTGACCTATCGTAAGACGCTGCAAGCGAGAAGCCATGAAGCCCTATTGCGTCACGAATCCGAGCCAGCCGAGAGTGTCCGAACAAGCGAGAGCTGGAACCGGCCGTCTTGCGGCATGCAAGTTCCTGCTCGCGACGATCGCGGCACTCTGGCTTTGGGGAACACAGGCGATAGCGGCGGACGGGTTGACCACCTTGCCGAGCAGCTTCCAGCCGAAGGAAACGATGGATCGGCTCGAGGCCGGGATCAAAGCCAAGGGCATGACCGTGTTTGCGCGCATCGATCACGCGGCGGGAGCGGCAGCGGCCGGCCTGCCGCTGCGGCCGACCGAGCTCCTGATTTTCGGCAATGCCAAAGCCGGCACGCCGCTGATGCAGGCCAACCAGGCGATCGGCATCGATCTGCCATTGAAAGCGCTGGTGTACGAGGATGCGGCCGGCAAGGTCTGGCTGTCCTATAATGATCCGCGCTGGCTCGCACACCGGCATGGGCTCGGCGCGGTCGCCGTCGAGACCGTCAATGCCATGGCCGCCGCGCTCAATGCTGCCGCCACCAAGGCGACCAAGCCACCCTGACCACGCGAGACGTCCGGCCGTTGCGAGGCGTCGAACACTGCGGCCGCCGCGCAAGGCAAGCGACCGCTCCCCCGAGGGGCAGTCCGAGAATGAGTTCAAACCGCGGCCCGTCGTCGTCGAGCAGGGCGCGACGTGTGACGTGGATGACGGTTCAGCGTTGGTCGGGCAATCAGCAGCCGGCGAGCACATAGCCAATGAAGTGCGCGTGGCCGGGCTAACGTTGCGCGCCTGGACTCACCACGCGAGGCGGCCTGCTTCAGTGCGGTTTGGTCCCCGCGGCCCTGCGCTTCGCGCGCCACGCCTCGGGATCATCCGATTGCTCCGCCAGCTCGCGGTACTGCGCAGCAATGCGGCGAAGCAGGACCTTGAAGTCCTGCCCGTGAGCGCTGGCTGCGCGTCTCTCGTTCGCCGCCGCCCAGCGCAGATAACGTCTCGATTTGTCCGTGTATCCCGTCATTGCCGCCG
>Ga0207644_10003066_pt1 | contig 10760 bp, 8 predicted proteins | sample KBSS73metaG_FD_184326 | JGI IMG/M metagenome (GOLD analysis project Ga0207644, IMG submission 184326) | Switchgrass rhizosphere microbial communities from Kellogg Biological Station, Michigan, USA - KBS S7-3 metaG (SPAdes) (version 2) | ecosystem: Host-associated > Plants > Roots > Rhizosphere >... | reverse complement strand
ACCGAGGCCAGACTAGCGGCAGCCGGCTGCACCGAGCTGTTGGACCCTGCTGCCGGCGGCGTCATCCTCTTCGATATCGGCGGCGGCTCGTCAGAGCTGGTGCGGCTCGCCCGGCCGAACGGCGCCGGCCGCGGACCACCCGAAGCGGAAATCGTCGGCTGGGCCTCGCTGCCGGTCGGGGTGGTCACGCTCGCCGAACGGTACGGCGGCACCGCGGTGCCGCGCGACGTCTATGAAGCGATGGTGGAGGAGGTTGCGGCGTTCGTGGAGAAGTTCGCGGATGCGCACCGCAGCGACCTCGCCGATTTTCATATGCTCGGCACGTCCGGCACGGTCACAACGATCGCCGGCGTGTTCTTGCGGCTCAAGCGCTATGACCGCCGGCGGGTCGACGGCTGCTGGTTGTCCGATGGCGACGTGTCACGTGTCGTCGGCGAGCTTATGGCCATGAGCTTCGACGAGCGCGCGGCCAATCCCTGCATTGGGGCCGAGCGCGCCGATTTGGTGCTCGCCGGCTGCGCCATCCTCGACGCCATCCGCCGCGCCTTTCCCTGCGAACGCCTGCGTGTTGCCGATCGCGGCCTGCGCGAAGGCATGCTCGTCGAGATGATGCGCGCCGATGGCGTCTGGGGCGAAGCCTGAGCGGCCATGGCGCGGCTCAAAGGCGGGAAGCGCCGCACGCCTTCCTCACGCGCCTGGCTCGAACGGCAGATCACTGATCCTTATGTGGCGCGCGCGAAGCGCCAGGGATTTCGCTCGCGCGCCGCCTACAAGCTCGCTGAAATCGACGACCAGTACCGCCTGCTGAAACCCGGCGCGCGCGTCATCGATCTCGGCGCCGCGCCCGGCGGCTGGAGCGAAGTCGCCGCACGGCGTGCCGGCCCGCGCGGTCGCGTGGTCGCGATCGACATTCTCGAGATGAAGCCCATCGCCGGCGTTGAATTCCTGCAACTCGACTTTCTCGACGAGACCGCGCCCGGCCGGATCAAGGCGATGCTCGACGGCAAGGCCGATGTCGTCCTCTCCGACATGGCGGCGAACGCCACCGGCCATCGGCGGACGGACCATTTGCGCATCATGGCGCTCGCCGAGGCGGCAGCACATTTCGCGCGCGAGGTCCTCGCGGAAGGCGGAAGCTTCCTGTGCAAGGTGCTGCAGGGCGGTACCGAAGCGGCGCTGCTCGCGGCACTCAAGCGCGACTTCGTCAGCGTGAAGCATGTGAAGCCGCCGGCGAGCCGTACCGATTCGGCTGAGCTTTATCTCCTCGCCCGCGGCTTTCGCGGCGGTGAACCAGCGACCGCATAGACAAATGGGTCACGGCGGCACCCAAGCAACTGGAGAACCTGCGCGTCCCAACCGCGTGTCGTAGCGTGCCTGAACGCTACGAGAGCCTGTCCGCCGCCTCCGGGCGGATGCTGACGCGCCCGGAAAGTTCGGCGCCTGCGTCCGCCGGAAGGCGCCTGAATATCAGTCCGGAGGCGGCGGTCAGCGCGCCAATCACCAGGAAGGCGGGCGGGAAATCGGCGGCGCTCATCGCTTGCGTGTGCTTGACCCACAGTGTGGCTTCGACGATGAGGGCGCCAACGGCAACGCCGGTCGAAAGCGCCAGTTGCTCGGCGACCGAGACGATCGCGGTCGCACGGCTCATCAGCCGCGGCTCGATCTCGGCATAGGCGAGAGTGTTGACGCTGGTGAATTGCAGCGAGCGAAAGAAGCCGCCGGTGAGCAGAATGGCGACCATCGCCAGGTACGGCATGCCTGGTACGAAGCTTGCGCAGGCGGCGAGAAATCCGCCGCTGATCACGCTGTTGTAGACGAGCACCGGACGATAGCCGAAACGCCGCAGCACGCGCGCGACCACCGCCTTCATGAATATCGACCCGAGCGCGCCGGTAAAGGTAATGAGGCCCGACTCGAATGGCGTCAGGTTGAAGCCGATCTGCAGCAGGAGCGGCAGCAGAAAGGGCAGGGCGCCAATGCCGAGCCGGAACAGGAAGCCTCCCGAGATACTCGCGCGGAAGCTCGCGAACTTGAACAGATTGAGATCGAGGATCGGCTCCGGCGTGCGTCGCGCATGAACGAAATAGGCGGCGCTCGACAAAGCACCGACGCCAAGCAGGGCGGCAATCACGCCGACAGGCAGAAAAGCGAGCCCCATGACCGAGAGGCCGAAGGCAAGCCCGCCGATGCCGAGGCCGGAAAGGATGAAACCGACGAAGTCGAAGCGGCCGGGGCTTTCGGCGCGAACATCCGGAATGTAACGCGTCGCCATGATCAGACCGAGGAGGCCGATCGGCACGTTGATGATGAAGATCCAGTGCCACGATGCGTAGGTGGTGATGAAGCCGCCGAGCGGCGGCCCGCAGATCGGGCCGATCAGCGCCGGGATGGTCACGAGCGCCATGGCATTGACGAGCAGCGTCTTGTCGATGCTGCGCACCAGGATCAGACGGCCGACCGGCGTCATCATCGCTCCGCCCATCCCCTGCACGATCCGCGCCAGCACGAACTCCTCGAGCGAACGCGACAGCGCGCAGCCGATCGAGCCGACGACGAACACCGCGATGGCGAGGCGGAAGACGTGGCGCGCGCCGAAGCGGTCGGCCGTCCAGCCGCTTGCCGGGATGAAGATGGCGAGCGCCAGCAGGTAGGAGGTGACCGCGAGCTTTAGCGCCAGCGGATTGGTGCCGAGCGCATGCGCGATCGCCGGCAGCGAGGTCGAGATCACGGTCGAGTCCATGTTTTCCATGAACAGCGCGACCGCGACGATGAGCGGGACGACCGGGTCGTAGGGCCGCGGCGGCTCCGGCATGCCAGCTAGCGGCTGGCGGCTGGGCCGGCCTTGAGCCGCCGCAAGCCTTCGGCCGGCTGCTGGAAGGAGGGGTCAAGTTCGACCGCCTTGCGGAAGTCGGCGATGGCGCCGGCGGTGTCCGCAAGCCGTTCGCGGATCAAGCCGCGCGTAGAGAAGGCGCTCGCCGAACGGCCGTTGAGCGCGATGGCGCGGTCGGCGTCGGCCAGGGCTTCGCTGGTATTGCCGGCCAGGTACCGCGCCCAGGCGCGATTGTAGAAGGCGAGCGCAGTCTGCGGCGACAACTCGATGGCGCGCGTGTAATCGGCGATCGCGCCGGCGAGGTCGATTCGCTCGCGCCTGGCGTTGCCGCGGTTGACATAGGCGTCGGCGGCGCGGGGATCGAGCTTGATCGCCTGCTCGAAATCCGACATGGCGCGCTCGTTGTCGTTCTTCGCCTGCCAGGCGCTGCCGCGATTGTTGTACGCCGCGGCGGTGGGATTGAGCTTGATGGCCTGGTCGTAGTCGGCGATCGCCCGATCGGGGTCGCCCTTGCGCCGCCAGGCAATGCCGCGATTGTAGAACGCAGACGCGTAGGCAGGGTCGATGCCCAACGCCTCATCGTAGTCGGCGATGGCCCGGTCGGCGTCGCCCTTGTCGTCGAAGGCGTTGCCGCGATTGTTGTAGGCGACGGAAAATCGCGGATTGAGCTTGATCGCCTGGTCGTAGTCGGCGATCGCGCGATCGAAGTCGCGCTTCTGATAATAGGCATAGCCGCGCTCGTTGTAGGCGCCGGCATGCTGTGGGTTGAGCCGCAGCGCCTCGCCGAGATCGGTGATGGCGCGGTCGAGGTCGCCGTCGCGCCGATAGGCGATGCCGCGATCGTAGTAGATGCGGGCGTTTTTCGGGGCGAGGCGGACCGCCTCGTTGTAGTCGGCGATCGCGGCATTGCGCTCGCCCTTGTCGTCATGGGCATTGCCGCGATTGTTGTAAGCCTCGGCGTTGGTCGGATCGAAGCGGATGGCGGCGTCGAAATCGGCGATGGCTCGGTCGTAGTCGCGCTTCTGATAGGAGACGAGGCCGCGATTGTCGTAGGCAAGCGCGAATTGCGGTGACAGCTTGATGGCGCGATCGAAATCGTCGACGGCCCGGGCGAGATCGCCTTTGGCGCGCCAGGCGTCACCGCGGTTGTTGTAAGCGGCCGCAAGACCGGGATCGAACCGCAGCGCCTGATTGTAGTCGGCGACAGCACGGTCGGAATCACCCTTCTCGAACCAGACGATGCCGCGATTGTTGAAGGCGGCGGCGTTCTTCGGGTCGAGCTTGATCGCCTGGTCGTAGTCGGCGATTGCCTGATCAAGGTCGCCCTTGCGGCGGAATGCGAGGCCGCGATTGAAATAGGCCGCGGCGTAGGTCGGCGACAGCCGGATCGCCTCATTGAAGTCGGCAATGGCGCGATCGAACTCGCCTTTGCCGTCCAGCGCGTTTCCCCGCGTCATGAATACGCCGGCGTCGTTCGCATCGAGCCTGATCGCCGCGTCGAAGTCGGCGATGGCGCCGTCGAGATCGTGCTGGGCAAGCCGTACGCTGCCGCGGTCGGCATAAGCCCGGGCATAGCCGGTGTTGAGGCCGATCGCCTCGGTGAAATCATCGAGCGCGCGGCCGGCGTCGCCCTTCGCCCGCATCGCCAAGCCCCGTTCGTGATGCAGAATGGCGAGATTGGACCCCTGATAACGCCCCGATTCGATCAGCACGGTGCAGGCGGTGATTCGCTCCTCGGGGGTGGCGCGCCATTGTCCCGTGCAGCGGCGCTCTTCCGTGCTCTGTGCGCGCGCGGCCGCGGTGAGCGTCAGCGGCAGGGCCAGCGCAAGCGCGACCCAAACGGCCGAACGGCAGGGCAGCGATGTCAGCGGCATATGGGTCACCCGGCCAATGGAGCAGGCAAAGCGGCGGCGCCCATTCTCGCTTTGCTCTTATTCGGTTGCAGTCAATCTACTCCGCTGTGTACTGGCGGGCCAAGTCATGCACCGCCATCTATGCACATGGGTGCGGGCGTGCTAGGAACCGCCGCCAACCCAAGCGGGCCATTGAGTCGCACGGAAGGGCGGGCAGGGCGGAAGTCCTGCCGGCACGAGTTCCGCTTTTCCGAGGCTTTCCCGCCCGCCAGGCAAGCCGCAAATCCATGCGGCGCAAGCGGAGTTGGCGAATGATCAAAGACAATCCGCGTGAGGGCCTCACCTTTGACGACGTGCTGCTCAAGCCCAGCCTGTCGGACGTCCTGCCATCGGAAGTGGACATCCGCTCGCGCGTCACGCGCAACATCAAGCTTAATATCCCGATAATAGCCTCGGCGATGGACACGGTCACCGAAGCGCACATGGCGATCGCCATGGCGCAGGCGGGAGGCATCGGCGTCGTCCACCGCAACCTGGAGCCCGCCGTACAGGCGGCGCAGGTGCGCCAGGTGAAAAAATTCGAATCAGGGATGGTGGTCAACCCGGTCACCGTTCACCCCGACGCGACGCTGGCCGATGCGCTCGAGTTGATGCAGGAGCACCACATCTCCGGCATTCCGGTGGTTGAGGGCGGGGGCAACGGGCGCGCCGGCAAGCTTGTCGGCATTCTCACCAACCGCGATGTTCGCTTTGCCACCGACAAGCAGCAAAAAGTGTCCGACCTGATGACCAAGGAGGGCTTGGTCACGGTGCGCGAGAGCGTCGAGCAGCGGGAGGCGAAGCGCCTTCTGCATCAGCACCGCATCGAAAAGCTCCTGGTCGTCGACGGCGATTTCCGCTGCGTCGGTCTGATCACCGTGAAGGATATCGAAAAAGCGGTGGCGAACCCGAATGCCTGCAAGGACGAGCAGGGTCGGTTGCGGGTCGCGGCCGCGACCACGGTCGGCGATGCCGGCTATGCGCGCAGCGAAAAGCTCATCGAGGCCGGTGTCGATCTCGTCGTGGTCGACACCGCGCATGGTCATTCCCGGCGTGTGCTCGACGCCGTGAGCCGCATCAAACGGCTGTCGAATGCCGTGCAGGTGGTCGCCGGCAACATTGCCACCGCCGAGGGCGCGAAAGCGCTGATCGACGCCGGCGCCGACGCCATCAAGGTCGGGATCGGACCCGGATCGATCTGCACCACGCGCATCGTCGCCGGTGTCGGCGTGCCGCAGCTCACCGCGATCATGGACACGGTCGAGGTGGCGAAGCAGACCGACACGCCGGTCATCGCCGATGGCGGCATCAAATATTCCGGCGACCTTGCCAAGGCGGTGGCCGCCGGCGCCGAATGCGCCATGGTCGGCTCACTGCTTGCCGGCACCGACGAGACGCCGGGTGAGGTCTTTCTCTATCAGGGTCGAACCTACAAGACCTATCGCGGCATGGGCTCGGTCGCCGCCATGGCGCGGGGCTCGGCCGACCGCTATTTTCAGCAAGAGATCAAGGATACGCTCAAGCTTGTGCCTGAAGGCGTGGAAGGTCAGGTCCCTTACAAAGGGCCGGCAGCCAATGTGCTGCACCAGCTTGCCGGGGGACTGCGCGCGGCGATGGGCTATGTCGGGGCAAGAAACATCGGCGAACTGCAGGAGAAGGCCGAGTTCATCCGCGTCTCGGGTGCAGGTCTGCGTGAGAGCCATGTGCATGACGTCACCATTACCCGCGAGAGTCCGAACTATCCGGCTCGGGAGTGAGTATTCGTCATGAAGAAACCGTCCGATCCGTTCGCGAAGATCCGCAGCGCCACGAACGAGCACCGGGCCCAGCACGGGTGCACTGCGTACCCATACGATGATGGGCCGCTGCTCAGCGCTCTTGCCGCCACGGCACATGCCCGGCGCATTCTCGAACTCGGGACCGCGCTCGGCTACACCGCACTGTCGTTCGCCTACGGCGCGCCGGATTCCACAGTCGATACCATCGACCGCGACGAGGAGCACGTGCAGCTGGCCCGCGACAACATCGCTGCCGCGACGTTCGACCACCGGATCACCGTGCACCACGGCGAGTTCGCCAAGGTGCTCTCGACCCTTGATCCCGGCTACGATGTGGCCTTCTTCGACGGTGGCACGCCGATGCCGACCTTGCACGCCGGGCTGCGCGGCTTGTTGCGTACCGGCGGCTTGCTGATCACCGCCAATCTCAATCACGGAGGCACGGCCGACACGGTCTACAAGGCACTGTTCGACGGGCAAATCCTGCGCAGCGCGCTGGTCGATGACGAGGGCGAAACGGCGATCAGCGTCAAGCTGTGACGGCCGCTATTTGGCGGCAGCACAGGCGCGTGTTAGGGGTGCGTACGCAACCGAGGGCCACAGATGTCGCTCGCAGCCGTGCTCCTTCCGCTCTTCGTCGAGGTCGTCCTTACCTTCGGGCTGATGCTCGGGATGGGCGTGCTGCGCAACAACGATTACCGCTCCGGCGTGGTCAAGCCGCAGGAGATCGCGCTGCGCGAGCCGAAGTGGCCGGCGCACACGACGGCAGTGGCGAACTCCTTCTCCAATCAATTCGAACTGCCGGTGCTGTTTTACGTGCTCACCATTCTCGAATGGGTCACCCGGCATGCGGGCGTGCTCTTTGTCTGGCTGGCCTGGATTTTCGTCATCTTCCGCGTGCTGCAGGCCTATGTGCATGTCACCAACAACAACGTGCGGCTGCGCGGCGCCTTCTATTCCGTTTCCGCGCTGGTGCTCATGATCATGTGGGCAATCTATATCGTGCAGGTGCTGATCGGCGTTTGAGGATCGACGCCATGCCGCTCAACGTCCGGCACCCGGCCGCGCCGCACAAGAAGCTCAAGCTGCCGGAATGGTACGTCTCCGATCTCATGCTTGACCGCGCGCTCGACGCGATCCTTCGCCGCGTGAAAAAGCTCGATCGCCGGCACGACATTCCCTATCTCGCGGGTTACAGCGAAGACGGCAAGACCATCTATATCGACCGGCACATGCCGCGATCCTTCAAATTCCGGGGCCGCATGGTCGACACTGACCGGTTTCTGATCCTGCATGAGGAAGTGGAAAAGACGCTGATCGATCAGCTCGGGCTGCATTACCTTCACGCCCATCAGATCGCCACGCGCGCCGAGCAGGCGGCCGTGCGTGCCGCCGGCGTCACTTGGCGCGACTACGACGGATTCATGCAGAAGTACGTCAAGCGCATCGGCGACGAGCGGCTTACCAAGCTGCCCAAGGATCTCGACACCAAGCCGTATCGCGACGAGCACGACGACGACTTGCTGCGGCGCATGCTCGCCGCAATCGACAATGGCCGGGTGCCCAAGGGTTTTCGCGGCGACCGGATGCGCGACGCCGTCCGCGAAATCCGGCAGCACGTTCGCCGCCACGAAACGCTCGGCGCCCGGCGGACCGCGGCGCTGCAGCAGGCGATGAAATGACGGCGGCCGCCTGCGGCGCGCGCTCATGACGCCCGCCGCCCGCCTTGCCGCCGCGATCGAAGTCATTGCCGAGATCGAGGCGCGACGACGGCCGGCTGCGGATGCGCTCAAGGACTGGGGGCTGGCGCATCGCTTCGCCGGCTCGTCCGACCGGGCCGCCATCGCCGGGCTCGCCTACGATGCGCTGCGCCGCAAGGCGTCGGCCGCGTGGCTCATGGGCGAGGCGACCCCACGCGCCGTGGTCGTCGGCATGCTGCGTCGCGAGCGCGGCTACGACGTTGAGCAGATCGCCGCGCTCTGCGGTGGACGCTTTGCGCCGGCGCCGCTGAGCGAGGCGGAGCGGACGGCGCTTGAGCGCGACCCGCCTGCCGGCGCCCCGCCGCATGTCGAAGGCGACTACCCGGAATGGCTCGATCCGCACCTTCTCCGCGTTTTCGGCGAGGAGCGTGCTGTCGAGGGCGCTGCGCTCGCCACCCGGGCGCCGCTCGACATGCGCGTCAATACGCTCCAGGGCATACGCGAGGAGGTGCAGCCGAAGCTCGCGCATCTTCACGCCGAGCCGACCCGCTGGTCGCCGCTTGGCCTGCGCATCCGCCTGTCGGCCGACGCGAAAAGCCCAGGCATCCACGCGGAGCCATCCTTTCTTAAGGGCGCAATCGAAATCCAGGACGAGGGCTCGCAGCTCGCGGCGCTTTTCGCCGGCGCGCGTCCCGGCGAACAGGTGGTCGATCTCGCCGCGGGCGCCGGCGGCAAGACCCTGGCCCTGTCCGCGACGATGGATAACCGCGGCCAGATCTATGCGACCGACATCGACAAGCGCCAACTCGCGCCCATCCATGAACGCATTGCGCGCGCCGGCGCACGCAACATCCAGGTGCGCACGCCCCGAGGCGCCGCGGACGATGTGCTCGCCGACCTTCACGGCCGCGCCGATCTTGTGCTGATCGATGCGCCCTGCACCGGCACCGGCACCTGGCGGCGCAATCCCGACGCCAAGTGGCGCGTCCGACCTGGCGCACTCGCCGAGCGGCAGAAGCAGCAAGAGCGGCTGCTCGACCGCGCCGCCGCGCTCGTGCGAGCGGGCGGCCGCATCGCCTACGTCACCTGCTCCGTCCTGGGGGAGGAAAACGGTGACCAGGTCCGGGCGTTCCTGTCGCGGCACCCTGATTTTGCCGCCGTCCGGCCGCGGGAGTTCGTGGCCCAAGCGCTCGGCGAGCGCGCCGCCATGTTTCTTCACGCGGCGCTGATTGCGGAGGAGGGCCTGCTGATGACGCCGCGTCGGACCGATACCGACGGCTTCTTCGTCGCTGTCGTGCGTAAAACGTGACAATAGTGGAGAGGCGCCGGGACGACCTTGACCGCACGTAGCCTCAGCCGCACATACGCTGCTCACAGGCCCATGCACGACAAGATCCTCATCGTCGATTTCGGCTCGCAGGTGACCCAACTGATCGCCCGGCGCGTGCGCGAGGAGCGGGTCTATTGCGAGATCGTGCCGTTTCAGAAGGCGGAGGCTGCGTTCCGCGAGCTCCAGCCGAAAGGGGTGATACTCTCGGGCGGGCCGGCGTCGGTGTTCGACAAGGACGCGCCGCTCGCGCCGATGGCGATCTACGAGGCCGGCGTGCCCGTCCTCGGCATCTGCTATGGCGAGCAGGCCATGGCGCACCAGCTCGGCGGCACGGTCGAGGGCGGCCATCACCGCGAATTTGGCCGCGCCGAAGTCGAGGTGACGAAACCGTCGGCGCTGTATGACGGCGTCTGGGAAGTCGGCCAGCGCTATCCGGTGTGGATGAGCCACGGCGACCGCGTCACCAAGCCGCCCAAGGGATTTGTCGCGATCGGCACCTCGGCCAATGCGCCGATCGCCGTGATCGCTGACGAAGCGCGCCGGTTTTACGCCACGCAATTCCACCTCGAGGTGGTGCACACGCCGCACGGCGCGGCGCTGCTGCGCAACTTCGTGCGCAATATCGCTGGCTGCGCCGGCGACTGGACCATGCGCGCGTTCAAGGACGAGGCGATCGAGAAAATCCGCCGGCAGGTCGGCAGGGGCAAGGTGATCTGCGGGCTTTCCGGCGGCGTCGACTCCGCGGTCGCCGCCGTGCTCATCCACGAGGCGATCGGCGAGCAGCTCACCTGCGTGTTTGTCGACCACGGGCTGCTGCGGCTCGGCGAGGCGGAAAAAGTGGTGGCGCTGTTCCGCGGGCACTACAACATCCCGCTCGTTCACGTGAACGCCGCCGACGATTTCCTCGAGGCGCTGGCAGGCATCGACGAGCCGGAAGCGAAGCGCAAGACCATCGGCAAATTGTTCATCGACGTTTTCGAAGCCGAAGCAAAAAAGATCGGCGGCGCCGAATTCCTCGCCCAGGGCACGCTCTATCCCGACGTGATCGAGAGCGTATCGTTCACCGGCGGGCCTTCGGTGACCATCAAGTCGCACCACAATGTAGGCGGCCTGCCCGAGCGCATGCATATGAAGCTGGTCGAGCCGCTGCGTGAGTTGTTCAAGGACGAGGTACGCGTGCTCGGCCGCGAACTCGGCCTGCCCGAGGCGTTCGTCGGCCGCCATCCGTTT
>Ga0207644_10003058_pt1 | contig 10769 bp, 9 predicted proteins | sample KBSS73metaG_FD_184326 | JGI IMG/M metagenome (GOLD analysis project Ga0207644, IMG submission 184326) | Switchgrass rhizosphere microbial communities from Kellogg Biological Station, Michigan, USA - KBS S7-3 metaG (SPAdes) (version 2) | ecosystem: Host-associated > Plants > Roots > Rhizosphere >... | reverse complement strand
GCGTTGATCGGGACCAATACCAGCACAGCACGCCGACCGCGCGTTGTCATCATCGGCGCGGGCGTCATCGGGCTCGGCATTGCCTGGCGGCTCGCCGGCCGCGCTGCGGTCACGGTTTTCGATCGCGCCAAGGCCGGATCAGGCGCGAGCCACGCCGCCGCCGGGATGCTTGCCGCATGCTGCGAGGCCGAGCCCGGCGAAGAGGCGCTGGTCGCGCTCGGCCGTGAGAGCCAGGCGCGGTGGCCGGCTTTCGCCGACGAGCTTTCGCGCGCCACCGGCATTGATGTGGAATTACGCCGCGAAGGCACGCTCGTCCTGGCGCTGACTGCGGATGATCAGGCGGAGATCGCCCACCGCCTGGAGTTTCAACGGCAGCTCGACCTGCCACTCGAATGGCTCTCGGCCGCGCAGACGCGGGCGCGCGAGCCGCACCTCGCCGGCAAGATCGCCGGCGCCCTGTTCTCGGCGCAGGACCATCAGGTCGACAACCGCAAGCTGGCGCAGGCGCTGCGCGCGGCGGCGGAGGCCGCGGGCGTCACCATCCACGAGCATCGGCCGGTCAAGGAGATTGTCGTCCAGGGCGGCCGGGCGAAGGGTGTCGCGCTCGAGGACGGCACGATTGCCGCTGCCGATATCGTCGTACTCGCGGCCGGCGCCTGGTCGCGCGGCATCGCCGGGTTGCCGCCGGATCGGCGGCCGCCGGTGCGCCCGGTCAAAGGGCAGATGCTGGCGCTGCAGATGGACCCGGCGGCGCCGCTGCTCACCCATGTGTTGTGGGCGCCCGGTGCCTATTTGGTGCCGCGGCACGACGGCCGGCTCATCGTCGGCGGGACCGTCGAGGAGCAGGGCTTTGACGACAAGATCACTGCCGGCGGCATGCTGACACTGCTGGAAGCGGCCTGGCGCGCCGTGCCTGCGATCGAGGAGTTGCCGGTCGCCGAAATATGGGTCGGCCACCGCCCCGGAAGCCGCGATGACGCGCCGATCCTGGGGCCGGGTCCGGCCGAGGGTTTAGTCTACGCCACCGGCCATCACCGCAACGGCATTTTGCTCGCTCCGGTGACAGCGGATGCGATCGCGAGGCTGGTGCTTGATGATGTGGTCGAGCCGGCGATCAAGCCGTTCGGACTCGAGCGCTTTCAGCCGGCGCGAGCGGCAGAGTAGGGGAGGCGCCGATGGCCGAGCCCCTGATCCAGGTCAACGGCAAGAGCGAGCCGCTTGCCGCCGCCACGCTCGAAGTTTTGCTCGCCGAAAAGGCGGTCGATACCGGCCAACGCGGCATCGCAGTCGCGCTCAACGGCGCCGTCGTGCCGCGGGCGGCCTGGGCGGCGACGCCGCTGCAGCCGGGCGACAGCGTGGAAATCGTGCGCGCGCGCCAGGGAGGTTGAACATATCCCTCCCCCTTGTGGGGGAGGGTAGGGAGGGGGGTCATGAGGCGGCCCGCGGCGTAGAGTGGTGCAGAGAAATGGTCATGTCTGCTCATCACTTCCCGACCCCCACCCCTGACCCCTCCCCACAAGGGGGAGGGGAATTTGGGAGCTTACTGTAATGTCCGATCCGCTCATCATTGCCGGCCAGCAATTCGGCTCGCGCCTCTTTCTCGGTACCGCCGGCTATCCCAATCGCCAAGTCATGCTCGACGCGGTCGGGGCGAGCGGCGCCGAGATGGTGACTGCTTCGATCCGGCGCATCAGTCTTGCTGGCGACGACGAGAGCCTGCTCGACCTTCTCGCCGGGCGCGTGCGCTTTCTCCCCAACACGGCGGGCTGCCAGACCGCGAAGGACGCGGTGCTCACGGCCGAGCTCGCGCGCGAAGCGCTCGATACCAACTGGATCAAGCTCGAAGTCATCGGCGACCGCGAACTGCTCTATCCCGACGTCGAGGAACTGGTGCGTGCGACCGAAACATTGGTCGGCAAAGGCTTCATCGTTCTCCCGTATTGCACCGAAGACCCGGTGACCTGCCGCAAGCTCGCCGATGCCGGCGCCGCCGCAGTGATGCCGCTCGGCTCGCCGATCGGGTCCGGGCTCGGCATCTCCAACCCGCATCTCATCGAGCTTGTCTGCGCGCGCTCACCGGTGCCGGTGGTGCTCGACGCCGGTATCGGCACAGCCTCCGATGCGACGCTCGCCCTGGAGCTCGGCTGCGCCGCGGTGCTGATCAACACCGCTGTGTCGAAGGCGCGCGACCCGGTGACGATGGCCAAGAGCATGCGCGCCGCGGTCGAAGCCGGCCGGCTCTCGCGCCTCGCCGGGCGCATCGCCAAGCGCACGCACGCCGAACCGTCCAGTCCGCAATTGGGACTCGTAGGAACTTGAGCCGCTGACGTGAAGATGGATACCCGCGACAAGCGCGGGCATGGCGGTCAACGCGACGGATCTTCTGGAACTACGAAAGCCCGGAAGCTCAGTTGCAGCATCCTCCCGGCATCATGTATCTCAATTAGACTGGACCACCTCGCCAAGTAGCTGAGGCAGAGGCCAAGTCCCGGATCAGAAGGACAGCAGCGCATGTTCACACACGTCATGGTCGGCGCCCACGATCTCGACGCCTCGAAGAAGTTCTACGATGCCGTGCTTGGTGCCCTCGGGCTGCCGGCGGGCCAGCTCGATCCGAAGGGCCGCATCTTTTATCGCACGAAGACTGGCGTATTCGGCATCACCAAGCCCATCGACGGCCAGCCGGCAACCCACGCCAATGGCGGCACCATCGGCTTCGCGTGCGCCAGCCCCGAACTGGCGAAAGCTTTCCACGACGCCGGCGTCGCTAACGGCGGCAAGAGCATCGAGGACCCGCCCGGCTGGCGTGAAGGCGCCACCGGCAAGTTCTATCTTGCCTACCTGCGCGATCCGTCGGGCAACAAGATATGCGGGCTGCATCGCGGCTGAGTGCGCGACGCTGCAGCCTTGGCTCAAAGAGGCAGCAATCGAGAGCGCAATCGCTTCAGCTTGAAGCGGTTGCGCTCTGGTGCTCAGCCGCCGGGAAGTCCGGCGAGGCGAAGCGCCGTAACATCTGCTTCCAGCCGCGCCGCATCTCGCCGAAACTGAGTTTCCAGCCATGCCGCGATAGTGAAATCGCGCCGGGCGGACATCAGCCGCTTGGCCGCGTCTTCGGCCTTGTCGGCTTGGCCCTTCTCCCAATAGGCGATGACAAGATCGACAAGGCCAAATCCCGGATTGCGGGCGTTGTACGCCTCGAAGGCGGCAATCGCTTCGTCGATGTGCCCCGACAGACGGCACGCATTGCCAAGAATGCCAAGATAAACGGCCGGATGGTTCGGGTTCAGCGCGATCGATTTTTGCGCCAGGATCAGCGCTTCTTCGGGAGATCCTGATGGCGCGAGAATGAAGCTCGCCTGATTTAGTAGGTCAGCTGCGCCGGGCGCCAGTTGGACCGCCTTTCTCGCGTGGGAAACAGCCTCGTCGAAGCGCTTCTCCGGCCAACATAGATAGCCGACAACAAGGTGAGCGTAAGCGTTGTTTGGATCGAGCTCAAGCGCGCGGTCGGCGTATGTTCGCGACGCCATGAATTCCGCTTCGCGATCATCCGACCAGCCAAAGCGGGCGTTCACGAAGCGAGTGAAACCGAGCATGGCGTTCAGAACTGCCGACGTCGGGTCAAGCGCAAGCGCCTTTTCCCACCACAGCAGCGTCGCAGCAGTATTCTCCTTAGTGATCGCCTGGCGGTGATAGCACAGCCCCTGTGCCCAGCGGGTCCAGGCCTCGACATTGTGGGTTGTCGTGTAGCGCAGCCGCGCTTGCTCGCCTTCAGTAAGCCGGACCTGCATTTCGGTCGCCAGGATGAGGGTGATTTCGTCCTGGATGGCGAAGATATCCTCGATCGAGCGGTCGTAACGCTCCGCCCAGACGTGCGTGCCGTCCTTGGCGTCGATCAGCTGAGTGGTGATGCGAATGCGATTGCCGCTCTTGCGCACGCTGCCTTCAAGAATGTGCCGGACGCCCAGCTGCTTGGCCGCTTCACGCACGTCAACCGAGCGACCCTTGTAGACGAAGCTCGAATTGCGTGCGATCACCCGCAATCCTGCGAGCTTTGACAAGGTGGTGATGATGTCTTCGACCAGGCCGTCGCAGAAATGTTCCTGCTCGGGATCGCCGCTCATATTTTGGAACGGCAGCACCGCGATCGATGGCTGTTCCGGCGAAGGCGGCGGCGAAGCGGCCGGCTGCGCGGCGCGTGCGTCCTCGAACTCGAGGCGATAAACGCGAACCGGTCTTGGAATATTCTTCAGGTTATGCTCGCCGGCATCGACGAAGTCGGCCGTCACCTTGCCCTGCACCTGCCGCCAGGCATCCTCGGAAATCGAAACGCCGCCGGGCTGCGCGATGCCTTCGAGGCGTGCGGCAATGTTGACGCCGTCTCCGAAAATGTCGCCTTCTTCGCTGATGATGTCGCCGATGTGGATGCCGATGCGGAGATCGATACGGCTCTCTCGCGGGAGGCCTTCATTGCGCTTCTCCATCCGCTGCTGGGTCAGGATTGCGCAACGGGCGGCATCCACCGCGCTGCCGAACTCAACCAACATTCCGTCGCCGGTGCGTTTAACTATTCGGCCGCGATGTTCCGCGATTGTTGGCTCCCAAAGCTCACGACGGCAGGAATTCAGGCGGGCGAGGGTCCCTTCCTCGTCGGCAGCCATCAACCGGCTGTAGCCGACGACATCAGCCGCAAGGACGGCGGCAAGACGGCGCTCGACGTTTTGTTCTGCCATGGGGACCACGCGCTGACTCGCGCGTCGCAAGTGTACGGTCAGGAATTTTGAGTGTCTACGGAGGCGCCCCGCTGGGTGGCATCAGCGCTTGCCGCGCCTGCATCGGCAGCAATGCGGCGAGCCTTTTGCAGCCAGAACGCCGTGATATTTCGCAGGCCTGACGATTGCTCATTTGAGCCATGAGCCGGCGGCGGGTTGACGATGCGGGCACGGCATGAGAGGTCCGCGCCGTGAACTCGTCGCCGGGCATTTCCCTAAATTTGCGCGATCGCCAACTGAGCGAGGTCGACTCGCCGGCAGCGTGGCGGCGGCTCGGCTTTGCTGTTGCCGTCGGCACCATCGGCAGCGTCGGCATGTGGTTGATACCGGTCGCGCTGCCGTTCGTTCAGGCTGATTTCGGGATCGCCCGAGCCGAGGCCTCCTTGCCTTACACGCTGGCAATGACGGGCTACGCCTTGGGTGGCGTCGCAATGGGACGGCTGTGCGACCGCTTCGGCATCGTGGTCGTGATCATGTTGGGCACCCTGGCGGTCGGCATCGGCTATGTCGGTGCGTCGCTAGTTCCGGGCCCCCTCTCGTTCGCGCTGATGCACGTATTCCTTGGCGTCGGCGCCTCGGCGACGTTCGGACCGCTGATGGCCGACATGGTGCAGTGGTTCGTGCGCCATCGCGGGATCGCGGTCGGCATGGCGGCTTCCGGCAACTATATCGGCGGCGCGCTGTGGCCGCCGCTGTTGCAGCATGCAATCGCGACCGTGGGCTGGCGCCACGCCTATCTCGGCATCGGGGTGCTGAGCGTGCTGGCGACGCTTCCGTTCATTTTTGCCCTGCGGGGCCGCGCACCGGTCCGCTCGATGGTGTTGGTGTCAGAGGGGACGCGTGCCGACCGCGCGCCCGATCTCAGCGTTTCGCCCAACGCTCTGATGGTCCTGCTCTCAATCGCGGGTCTTGCCTGCTGCGTGGCGATGGCGATGCCGCAGATCCACATCGTGGCCTATTGCGGCGACCTCGGATACGGGCCGGCGCGCGGCGCAGAGATGCTTTCGACGATGCTCGGCTTCGGCATCTTGAGCCGGATCGCCTCGGGTCTGATCGCGGATCGGCTGGGAGGGGCGGCAACGTTGCTGATCAGTTCAGTGCTGCAGGCGATCGCACTGTTTCTTTATCTGCTGTTCGACGGTCTCGTGTCGCTCTACGTCATCTCCGCGCTGTTCGGGCTGTTCCAAGGCGGCATCGTGCCGATGTATGCGCTCATCGTGCGGCAGTATTTTCCGCCGAAGGAGGTGGGTATCCGCATCGGCATCGTGCTGATGGCGACGCTGTTCGGCATGGCGCTCGGCGGCTGGATGTCGGGTGTCATCTTTGACCACACCGGCTCCTACCAGTTGGCGTTCCTCAACGGCCTGATCTGGAACATGGTCAACGCCACGATCGTGCTCTGGCTGCTGCTGCGGCCTACGCGCAAATTGGTCGCGGCATAGGCCATCGATCGCGGGCATCGCTGCACGATGTCCATGCGCTACTGAGTCGCTGGAGCGGTCGATCTCCAGCGACCTCTTTTTTTGATCGTCAGAACTTCAACGTTGACGAACGCCAGTGTGCGAAACTAGCGCAGCTCACGATGCTGTTTTCATGATAAACGGGTTGCCTCCGCCCGCGCCGTTGTTGATCCACACGGCCTTGGACTGAAGATAGGCGTCGATCGCCTCGGCGCCATTCTCCCGGCCGAGGCCTGAGGCCTTGTAGCCGCCAAACGGCATGAGAAAGCTCACCGCACGGTAGGTATTGACCCACACGGTGCCGGCCTTGATGCGCGCTGCCATGGTGTGAGCCCGCTTGACCGACTGCGTCCACACCCCGGCGCCCAGCCCGTAGGCGATGTCGTTGGCGATCGCGACCGCCTCCTCCTCGTCCTTGAACTTGATGACCGACAGCACGGGGCCGAACACTTCTTCCTGGGCAATGCGCATCTTGTTGTTGACGCCGGTGAAGATGGTCGGCTTGACGAAGTATTGTCCGCCACCTTCGTCCTTGCCGGCCGCGCCGCCGCCAAGGACGCACTTGGCGCCCTCGCCCTTGGCGATGTCGATGTAGGAAAGGACTTTCTGGTACTGCGGGGGCGTCGTGACCGGACCGACCTGCGTCTCGGCGAGCGCCGGATCACCAAGCCTCGCGGTCTTCGCCATGGCAACGAGCTTCTCGACAAACTGATCGTGGATCGTCTCCTGCAGCAGCAAGCGGGAGCCGGCGATGCACGTTTGTCCGGTGGCCGCGAAAATGCCGGAAACGGCGCCGCTGACCGCGTCGTCGAGGATGCAATCGTCAAATACGATGTTCGGCGACTTGCCGCCGAGTTCGAGCGAAACCTTCTTGAAGGTCTTGGCCGCGAGCTCGTTGACCCGGGCGCCGGTGGCGCTGCCGCCGGTGAAGGCGACCTTGGCGACCTTCGGATGGGTCACCAGCGGCTCGCCGACGACCGGGCCATACCCGGTGACGACATTGACGACGCCCGGCGGCAATCCGGATTCGGCAATGACCAGTTTCATGAATTCGAGCAGCGAGGCGGAGGTGTATTCCGAGGGCTTGATGACCACGGTGCAGCCGGCCGCAAGCGCCGGCGCCATCTTCCAGGTCGCGAGCATCAGCGGCGAATTCCACGGCGTGATGAAGGCGCACACCCCCACCGGCTCGCGCAGGATGTAGTTGAAATGATCCGGACGATCGACCGATACCACGGCGCCCTGAATCTTGTCGGCGAGGCCGGCGTAGTAATAGAACCACTGCGGCATGTATTTGGTCTGCGCCACCATCTCGGAAATGAGCTTGCCGTTGTCGCGCACCTCGACTTCGCCCAGGTGCTCGGCGTGCTGTTCGATCAGCTCGGCGATCCGGCGCATGATCTTGGCGCGCGCAGTCGGAGTCATCTTCGGCCAGGCCCCACCCTCGAAGGCCCGGTAAGCGGCGTCGACTGCCCGATCCACGTCCGCCTTGTCGCATTCCGGGATCAACGCCCACGGCGCTCCAGTGTAGGGATCAAAGGTCTGGAATGTCTTGCCGGAGACGGCATCGGTCCATCGCCCGTCGATAAAGGTCTGGTAGCGTTGGAGCGTCGTCGTACGATCCAGCATGATGATCTCCTCCTCGTGGGTGTCTTTTTGGTTGGCGTGCAATTTGACCCGGCCTGCCGGTGCGAATTGCGGCGGGGCCGGCGTAATTCACGCATGTTCACGCGCGGGATAGCTTCGAAGCGGGCATTTGACCAATCACTCTTGAAAAGATTTTATTCCCCGTACGCGGCCGGTCAATGTGCGCTGCAGTCTTTTTGCGCGACCGATACCGCAAGTCTGGTCGGCTGTCGCACGTCCGTGAACCGGGTTCGTGGCTCCACCAGGGACGATACTCATGTCCAGGATCGTCGATGAAGTGGCCGGCCGCCCGCACTAAAAGGCAGCTCTTCGACCGACCAGGACAGCGGAAGCTGAGTGGGTGCGCGACGGGTTTCGGCGCCGCCAACACTAACCTTGCCTCGGTCCATACCAAGCGTCGCTGTGGCGGCCGATTGCGCTTTTCACAGGAACGCCATAGACACTCCGTTCGGAGGCTCTTATGCACCTTGGTGATGCACTGAAAAGAATTTTCAGTGGCTCAACTGCGGGGATGCCTGCGGACAAGCGCCGGCTCGCGGGAGGAACCGAGGCCGTGCTCGCGGAGTCGCTGCAAAAACTCCCGAGCGGTGAGAGCGGCTGGATCATGATGGCGCAGGCCGCGGCGCTCTTCTCGCGCGCGGAAGGGCAATACGCCTTCGGCGAAATGGACGACGACGGCAAGAACCGGCTTGCGACGTTCGCGGCGGACAATCGATGCACGCCGGACTTTCGGCCGACCGAAAGTCGCATCTATTTCAAGAAAAATTAGACGACCGGGAGCCTAGAGCTCAGCGCTCGCAACCGATCGCCGCTCCCGGCCTTGCACCGCAGACACCGGCAAAGGCGAAAGAGAGCAGCTAAGCGGTCCGGCGGTCACCAGATCAGGACGCGGCGGTGAGCACGCGAGGAGCCGCACTTTGCTAGTGAGGGGCTGCCGGAACGGTGTGCGATCAGCCAGAAATTGTGACCCGAATTCGCTGAGGAGGCATCGTATCAGTTCGTCGACGATGCGATGGAAGCTACTCCGGACTAGCTCGCCATTCGTCACGGGCGTCGGTCACTCGTGCAGTATGTCTCATTGCTCGCTGTGGCGGCAACGGTCCAGGAGCGCTCGTCCACAGCACGGTGAAATTAGGCTATTGCCAAGGTACGCCACGTCCGCCTTTCGCAGCCGTGGTGCAGCCGAAGAATGAGACATCTCGATCTACAAATAGACGGCGGCGGAGCGCTTGCTCAACCTCGTGAGGCCTCATTATCGCTTGAGTTCGTCCGGTACTTTGCCGCCGTTCTCGGCGAGTTTAATCATCACTTGCTTGTGCAGCCACACGTTCATCGCAGCGCTATCATTGGTATTGCCGGTGTAGTGCAATTCGTTTGCCAGTTCCTTGCGTGCGGAAAGGCTGCTGTCGAGATTGAGCAGCTTCATTAGATCCACGATCGATCTACGCCAATCGAGCCTCTCTTTGTTCTGGCTGGCCAGCTGCGTCAAAATGGCCTCCACATCAGGTTGAGACTGCGGTGCACCGGCGGGGCCTGGGCTCGCGGTCGGTGTGCTGGCACGGTGAGCGGGACTTTCCGAGCGCGGCGCTGGCGGCGTGTTTGCGCCAGCAGCCGCGGGGCCCGCACTTGCGGTCGGTGCGCTGGAAGCTGGAGCGGGACCTTTCGGGCTCGGCGCCGGTTGTGCCTTGGCGCCATGGCTGAAGATGGAAGACATTATGTTGCCGAATACACTCATCGCGTGCTCCTAGTTGGTTCTACCAAACCGGCCGGCGTTCACGGCGATCGCGCGCGGACCGTCCAGGGACGAGTGGCATTGTGGCCGAGCCTCATGGGGATTGCGTACAATCTACGAAAACCGGGCTCCTGCTCACGTAACGGTGCCGCAAGAAAGCGCCGGAAGCGTTACCGGCTGGGCTAACTCCGCGGCGGCGTCATCATTCCTCGCGTGCGCCGCCGCGGAGCGGCATCAGATCAGCCGTGAAGCTTCCTCCTCTGTGGGCAGTCGCCCCTCCGGCGTCAACTTGTCGACGACATTGGGTAGATGTTTGCTAAGACCACTGAGCATGTCCTCACGCGACATGCCCGAGTAAGCCATCAGGCCGTTGATGCGATCCGCCCCCAATGCGCTGGCCAAGTCTTTGGGTGCGATTGTCTTATTCTGCCCCGTTCCGACCCAGGAATTGGCGACGTCACCCTGGCCATTCTGCTGAAGTTGTTTGAGTAGATCGTTCAAGCCTCCGCTCAAAGCGGTGCCGGCGGCGCCGCCGCCAAGGACACCCTTGAGCAAATCGCCTAGATTTCCCGCACCAGTTCCGGCGCCGGGCGCTCCGGTATTAGGAGCGGCCGGGGCACTTGGTCTTGCGGGGGCTGCGCTTGGCTGGCCACCGCTGAAGCTTTTGACAGCCTTGTAGGCGAGCAGGCCGAGCAAAGCCATTGTGAGTGGAGACATCCCACCACTGCCGGAGCCAAACGCGCGTTGTTCGCTCGGCTCGTTTTGCACGCTGTTAAGAGCATCAGCCAAACTCATGTCGTCCTCCTGTGCCACATCAAGACCTGAATGGCGGCCTCCTTGAGCCGTGAGCGCGCCCTACAGATCGTTCGGCTGAATAATTCTATATGACGTATCTCTCCATGAATTTGATCGAGATCAATTTACAATCATCCTATGCTTGTCGCCGTCCGCACGCGCCGCGAGTGCCCGGAGGATGATCGAGAAAGCAATCGCGTTGATGACATCGCGTCGTCGCATTGCCTGCCCCAATGCTCAGGGCCAAGTGCCAAGCTTCTGATTAAAACAAGGATCCGCGATCAGTGGAATGGAAGTGCGAGCCCACTTCGCACGGCGGCTGTCCTGAGCTGCCGATGTTCCTTGCGGGTCATGAGCGTCGATCAG
>Ga0207644_10003055_pt1 | contig 10771 bp, 8 predicted proteins | sample KBSS73metaG_FD_184326 | JGI IMG/M metagenome (GOLD analysis project Ga0207644, IMG submission 184326) | Switchgrass rhizosphere microbial communities from Kellogg Biological Station, Michigan, USA - KBS S7-3 metaG (SPAdes) (version 2) | ecosystem: Host-associated > Plants > Roots > Rhizosphere >... | reverse complement strand
GAGCTCAAGGACCGCCTTATGGCCGCCGTGGACTACTTCAACAACGATCCGGTCGTTCACACATGGACCTACAAGCTCGACAGGGCCGCATGATATGATTCGAACTTCGGAAACGCTGACCTAGTGTTGTCGCGATCATCAAAAGGGGCATCGGCGTCTCCGAGGTCAACCCGCTGAGATGCCGGGCCCGATCGGGCGTCATCTTCAAGGTGAATTTGGGCGGGCACGGCTGCATGAATAGCAGCACCGCGTTAGCGCGCATGCCAGAAGAATTCATCTGCGCCGTTGTGCAATCTGTGGCCGGTGCAGAAAGTCCGGCAAACCACCTCGACGCTAGGTGCGAAGCTCCGCTCCCCCAAATACAAAGGAAGCTCGCTCTTGGCAGGCCCGCTCGACGCCGCCGGACTGAGATTCGGGGGGCTGGGGATTGCGGGTTGAAGTGTACCGAGGTCTATATATCCGATCGGTTTCGTACCCGTTGAAAACACGTCGGCGGGCGGCCCACTCCATTCCATGTTGCCGCCCGGTGCTGTGATGCTTGGTGGCCCGCTCCATTCCAGATTGCTGCCTTGCGTTGAAATGTTTGGCGGCCCGCTCCATTCCAGATTGTTGCCTTGTGTTCCTACAAGTGGCTGGCCGCCCCATCCCGGATTGTTGCTCTGTTTTCCTATGATTGGCGGCTCGCCCCGTTCAATGATCTGTGGACCTTCGACAGGGTTATTGCCCTGCGCGGGGACGATTGGCGGCCCACTCCATTCCAGATTGCTTCTCTGTGGTTCTGTATTCAAATATTGCAGGTATTGTTCTAGATACGGAACCGGCTGGTCCACAGCAGACTCGCCGATTGACAGCGTTCCAACAGGCGTAGCACCCACCGGAATGTTTTGCCAAAAGGGTCGAATATCTGGTGCAGAAATCGGTGGAACAGTCATACTGCCGATCAGGAGCGTGCCAGGCTCCTGAGGCCCTAGGCTCTGCCAATACAGCAAATCAGGCGGCAGTTCGTCACCCCGTCCACCTGCTGAAGTGATGACAAGTCCACCGTCGTAGGCCGCTGCTCCTAGGTAGTTCAACACAACACCGCCGCCAAACGCTCCGAGAGCGCCAGCGACGGCCCCGATAGCGGAACCCGCCGGGCCAATAGAACTACCTATGGCAAAACCCAACTCAGCCCCGTATAAAGAGAAGGTGCCGGCTACACCATTCTTCACTGCTCCATTGAATCCCTTTGTTGCGCCCCCGATGAAAATACTGCTTCCAAGGAAGACTGAGCCGAAGATCGTGGAACCAAAGCCCCGCGCCTGAAGAGCACTCTCGTTACCGGCATTTAAGCCCTTCATGCCGGCGAGAATTCCATCGTGAACACTCCCTGCTCCCTGCCACCACCAGTCGATTGGCTCAAGGATTGGTCGACTAGCTTCCTGTTCTTCAGCCATTTAGATGACCTTATAGCTGCCGTTCATCTCGTTCCGGTGGCGAGCGTATTACGATTAGCGATAAAAGCGTAAGAAGGCCTTCGGCCAAGAAAAAGATACCTATACAGAACAGGAATACTTCCAAACAAACAAACGCGTGCGGCCAACGGCGCACAACAAGGAGAGCTTGATCGGAGTGAGAGGCAAACTGAAAATCAAGTGAGCAAAAAATAAGAAAAGAACTGAAGAGCAAAATAATGCTCAGAAAGCTTAGAGTTGACGTTCCGCGCCGCTTAAGCGCACTACGAAAGTTGCCGCGAGATTGCGCAAGTTCAGATCGGGAGCTAGCGCCTGTCAGGATACGGACGATGCCGACAACCGAGGCAATCCCGATAAACAACTCGAAGAGGTGAAAGTCCCCCTCATCGACTATGTCCAAGGCTGTCCGAGACAGGAATGCATACTGGTCTCGAAGAATGCCGAGATGCGAAACTGGTGTGCTGCCGAACAAAATTGGATTCACAAGCAATAACGCTGGCACGTGACAAATGAAAGCGATTACGACGACAAATGGCAAGCACAGTCCGATTAATTTTAGTCCACGCGATGTCCGCGATATTGTTTCCCGGAGCGAATTCACCTTTTTGCGGTCCTCTTGTGGGTTATCGTCGCAGAAGCGGGCACCACCCAGCTTCACCACGATCTGTCTGGGTAATCTGCCGCATATCAGACCGAGTACCAACCTTCGCTGCACACGCTCTCGCCCGCGCATCGCTTTGCCCAAGGCCGGTGAGTTAGGCCGGATCCCGCTTGGACGCCGGATGCTCGGAATGATCGCCACATCGAACAACTCCGTGATTTCACCCATGAGCCAAAACCACTGCACGACGTCGCCCTTGCCGAGATCGATGATCAGCAGGTCGCATCGCCGTATCGCGCCGTTTTCCTTGAGCGTTTGGCGCTCGATCCTGAGGACGTAGCCGCGATCGGATTCGAATGGATCGGTCCAATCGCTCACGACCTTCAGCGAGGGCGGCGTTGATGAGAACACCCTGGCGCGCGGGCCGCGCCAGCTCTCCGCCGCGGCTACGTAACTGCCAGCACCGCCTTCGCGCGCACGCCAATAAGGTTCACCCGCACTGATGAGCAAATATGGTCGGGTGAGAAAATTGGGGCATACCAACTCAACGCAAGCCGCGACGAGCTACTCGTCAATACCCAGAGAAATACTCGTTTCCCACGAGCAACGCGTGCATTCGGATGCCGACCGAACGCTGCACGCTGGGACCCCAGTCAAGCCAGACAAGAGACCGCCCAACAAGCTCGACCGAGCTCGCTGCCCCACACGTCCCGCAGATGAAGCCCCCGGGTAAACGCTGGCACAAGTTGCATGGACGGTCAAGTACTACTATAGCGAAATCGCGTTTCTTCGCGACCGAGTCGGTGAGATTCAGTTGTTGCAAACGCGGAGGCGCCATGCGCAATGAAAGCGGCGGTCTCGTAACGTATTGCATCGACGGTCGCGCGACTAACTCGCAGTGCTGCGCCGAAAAGAGGGCGCAGCGTTCAAAAGAACATCATTGATGTCACCGAGACTGAATAGAAAATAGGACATTTCCTCCAGGCCGGCGAGATTGGCGACGCGACGCTGTCGGGCGATCTAACCGTCACGATCTTCGTAGAGGACGAAACCACAGTGAAGACGGTGCATATTCCGAAGCTATCCCTACTTCGCCCGTGGAAGTAGCGGCCAGCCATTACTCGAAGGCTGATTGTATTGGGAAAACCAAGCGTCGCAATCGGCAGAGCTTAACCGCCGCTAGCCTGCGAGCTTCAGGTTATGACCCTGACGGGGGCAATACCCCAGCAGTTCCCATGCCAATTTAAATAGGAATAACAATTACATAAGGGTTCGCAGTTTTATCCTGACCGGCGCGCCACCTAGTACTCGCCGCGCAGAATGCGAAGCAAGAATCGGTTGCGTCAGGTTTTCTTCTTGTTTGCGGACGCAAGCGCGACGGCGGCTTCCGCTGTGAGCAGGAGAAACGTGAGCGTCTCTTGCAGATAGAGGCGCACGACGCTGTCGGTGTGGCTCAGATACCCGATCGAGACGTCCTGGCCGATGTGCAGATCGAAATCGCCGCCGCGGGTCGTCAGCACGAAGGCGCCCGTTATGGCGGGGGCCCAGATGAGCTCGTCTTTGACGAGCTTTTTGATGTGTTCCAGCACCGGGTAGCCGTTGTCGCTGCTCTCGGCAAGGGCCGTATAGGCATCGGCACCGAGCAGCACTGAATAGGGCCCGTTGACGCCAACGAGACGGAGTTGTCCCAATGCTTGAGCGATGGCGTCAGGATACTGCCGCACGTCGGCCGGCAGCGTCATGGCCGGATTGCTGGTGCCCTGGCGGACGCCGACGATCCCGCCCGCAGCGTAACCCTCGAAAATAGCTCTGTCCTCCGCGAAGGCGACCTTCTTTGCCGCGTCCTTCGCGGGTTGCCAATCGGAGTCGTTGGCGCCGCGTTCCACGTCGTCAATCTGCTGGCGGTCGAGCTCAAATGGGACTCGAAACTCGACCAGCGCCTTGACTTCGCGCTGGCGTGCGACGATCCCGTCCGCAGGCGCGGCAATCGTCTTCAGGTGGCCGGTGCCGACGGCGGAAAGGCCGACGCCGCCCGAATTATGCACGTCGACCACGCGCCGTCCGGCGAGATGGCGCTTGAGCGTGCGGGTCGTTTCCTCCTCGATGTCCGCCCACGCCGCATCGGAAATCGGTGCGAGCTCGCGATGAAGGTTATTCATGCCGGATTTCTCCTTTGAGGGAGCCGATGCCGAGCGAACCATCTGACACCGCTGCCGTGGCGGGTGCCGGCTCAGCTACCGAAGTTGTGGCAGGCGTCTCCGTTACGGCGCCCTCGTCGTTGACGGATTCCAGAAATGACGCGGATGGCACAAAGAAAAGCGTTCCGGTCACCGCGCGGCTGAAGTCGAGGAGCCGGTCATAGTTACCAGGCGGACGGCCGACGAACATGTTCTCGATCATCTGCTCGGTGACTCGGGGCGTTCGGCAGTAACCGATAAAGTAGGTGCCGAACTCACCTGCGGCAGCATTGCCGAAGGGCATGTTGTCCCGCAGTATCTTAAGCTCCGTTCCATTCTCGGTGATCGTGGTAAGCGCGTTGTGGGCCGACGTCGGCTTTATCGCGTCGTGGAGTTCGATATCGGACAGCTTGGCGCGACCGATGATGCGCTCCTGCGCCTCCGTGGACAGTGCGTTCCAGCCCTCCATGTCGTGCAGATATTTCTGCACGATAACATAGCTGCCGCCGGCAAAGACGGGATCCTCGTCGCCGATGATCGCAGCCTCGATCACCGCTTGACCGCGCGGATTCTCGGTGCCGTCGACGAACCCGAGGAGGTCGCGATCGTCGAAGTAACGAAATCCATGAACCTCGTCGACCGCGGCGACCGCATTGCCGAGGCTCGCCACGATATTGGCCGCGAGTTCGAAGCAGAGATCCATGTGTTTGGCGCGGATGTGGAACAGCAGATCGCCCGGCGTCGATACCGCGTGGCGGGACCCGGCGCGTATCTCGCGGAAGGGATGCAGTTCAGCCGGGCGCGGTTGGCCGAACAGACGGTCCCATGCGTCCGAACCGATCCCCATCACACAGGTCAGCCCTGCTTCCAGGTTGCGAAATTCCACCGCGCGGAAAAGTGCAGGAAGGTCGGTGCAGAACGATCGAACCGCTGCGCGATTGTCCGGACCGGGGTCAATCGTCATCACAAGAAAAATCGCCGCCCGCGTCAGCGGTGCGGCAACAGGCTGCGAGACGATCGCACCATCAACGCCTCTCTGAGCAGCGGTCATTGGGGACAATTCCTGCAGCGGCATCCTGGTAATGGCGTGTAAGAACGCATACTGCCTCGCGCACCAACGGATGGCAAACGCGGCTCTGGTATGAGTTCCAGTGCGTGAGTCGCACTATCGCAGGCAGTCTCTGAGAGAGGTCCCTATCGCCATTTCGGCGCCTCACGTCGGATGTCGGCTCCTGCTCCAACAACGCAAGTCGGAGGCGCCTGCTGGATCGACGGTCCGTGCGATCAATTGAAGTGATCGACCCGGCGCATCACCGGCCTTCTCTGAGCTGGCTCACGTTCGGCAGACCGGCCGAGTATCACGCGCCCGGAGGGCTCAATGGCGGCGGCTGGTGCGCTTGTGGCGTTTCCGGGACCAGTGTGCCGCCATATCCGTGCGCGGCGGCGACGAAGCTCCCGGCCATGTGGTTGCCGAGGAGCGCGATGGCGGCGGCCTGAGGGCCGTCGGTCACCGTAAGCGTGCCGCCGGTATCGGCGCTGTTCGGCGATTGGGCGAGCGTCGTCTGGGCGGCGAAGGCGATGTTCGGCAGGTCGACGCCATCCTTGGCGCCGAAGCGCTCGACCGTCGCCGTGAGGGGTGTTGATTGGTCGAGCTGCGTCGAACCGCCGCTTCCACCGAAGTTCACCTTACCGGAGTTGGGCGTATTCATTTCGAGTACCGCGCCGCCGTCGATCACCGCCGCGGCATTGCCGGACTGCTGCTCGGTGCCCGACGGGTCAGTGATGATGGTGCCGATCCCGCCGGCGCCGGCACGGAGGTGGAAGTTCGACGTCACGTAACTTCCACTCATGTCGATCGTCGCCACCGTCTTGGTGCCGCTGGTGATGGTCAGGACGCCCGCGGAGAAGCTGCCGTGTACGTTTGAATTGAATTTGACAGTAGTCAGATCGATGAACTGACTGCCGTTCGTGTGACTGTCACCGCCAAAGCCGGAGACCGTGCCCGTGTAGGAGCTTGCAGCAGCGAGCACGAGCCCGCCGCTTCCAGTCGATGTGAAGACGACATCTTCGCTGCAGGATTTGGTGATATCACCGCGCCGTTTTGGTTCACGATAGCGCCGCGAACAGTGGTGCAGGCGCCGTTGGTCATGTTGATGGTGCCGAGGGCATTGATACTGCCGGTCCAGTAGTCGACCATTCCTGCGCCCACATAGGTCCCGGAGAAGCTGTTGTGCGCGCCAAAGAAACGAAGATTGCTGCCGTCTGTGACCGAAAGCGTGCCGGTGTCGGTCACGTCGACATGGATCTCGCTGACGCCGAGGGACCCGGCGTCAGCGAGACTGGTCTGGACCATCGTGCCCTTATTGATGAAGCGCGATACGCCAAGGCCGGCCACGAAGGCGCTGCCAATGACGCCGACGTCGAAGGTACTGCCGGTCTGGTTGGTGACGGTGCTGCTGTTGAACGTGATCGGCGCGATCTCATCGACCGTCAGGCCGTGCGTGATCGCCACGTTCCGGGAAAAACTGTCGTTCGCAAGCGTCACCGTCGCGGCAGACGAACCGCCGCTCAACACGGCGTTGCTCAGGCCCAAATTCTGGATTGTCACGGAACCAGCATCGACGACAAAGCCACGGCTGCCAGCACCATTCAACGTGTAGATGCCGCCACTGCCGTTGCTCCCGTCGATGGTTAGCGGCACGCCCGACTGCAGGTCGATTGCATGGAGCTGGGTCGTCTCAGTGATGTTGCCCTGCAGGGCGATGATGAAGCCGCCGGCGATGGCGGCATTGGCCGTGGCGATACCCTGGTTAAGTTGCGCGGTCGTCGAGGCTGTCAATGTCGTCGTCATGGACACGAACCTATGGAAAGCCTTGCGCTCTGGCGAAACCACATACCATGCCCAGGTCTTCTCATGCTGACGTCACTGAAGCCTACTTTGCCTTTAACCTTAACCCTGGCCGATGCGCGACCGCGCGGGCACAAACTGTCCGCTCGTTGGATTGCTCGAGCGAAGCCGGCGCGGCAAGAAAGGGAAAAGCGCTAGGCGGTTGCGCCAGGGCAGGTGCGAAGTGCGCCTCGGCTATAGATCGAAGCGCTGATTGAGTGTGGGCATTTCGACCTGCGTTTTGGCAAGCCGCGACGCCAACGCCTGCATGGCATTCTGCTCACCGTGGGTCAGGAACGTGCGCGCCGCGCCTGTATGCTCATGCCATTTCAGAAGCCCGGCCTGATCGGCGTGAGCCGAGAACCCATTCAGCGTGTGAATCCTCGCTCTGACCGGAAAATCCTCGCCGAGAATATGCACCGGACTTTGGCCATCGATGATCTGCCGCGCCAGGGTTCCCTTGGCAGCAAAGCCGACGAAGATCACGCTGCACTCCTCGCGTGAAACATTGTGTTTGAGATGGTGACGCACCCGTCCTCCCGTGGCCATGCCAGAGCCGGCCATGATGATCGCCCCACCGCGCACATTGTTCAGCGCGACCGATTCCACCCTTTCGCGGATGAAGTGCAGGCCAGGCAGCGCAAGCGGGTCGCGCTTGCTTCGGAACAGCCCGGCGGCCTCGGGCTGCAAGCATTCGAGGTGACGAGCAAAGATCTCGGTCGCCGAGATCGCCATGGGCGAATCGAGAAAGACCTGCATTGATGGCATCAATCGGCTTTTTTCGATCCCCTGATTGAGCACCAGGAGGAGCTCCTGCGCCCGCTCCAGGGCGAAGGTCGGGATGATGACGTTGCCTCCGCGCCCCAGCGTTTCGGAAATCGAGCTGTAGAACTCGTCGATCGACGCATCCATCGGCTTGTGGAGCCGATCGCCGTATGTGGTCTCGATCACAACCACATCTGCGCGCGGCGGCGGCGCCGGCGGCAGAAGCAAGCGGTCTCCGGCGTTGCCGAGATCACCTGAAAACAGCAGCCGCAAGCTGCGGCCGGCTTCCGTCAGTTCAAGAAGGATGCTGGCCGAGCCAAGAATATGTCCAGCGTCCACAAAAGTCGCCCGGATGCCTTCAGCAAGATCTATTGGCTCGCCGTACGCGGCACTAGGCTTGAACGACTCCAAACTCCTGAGCGTATCAGCCAGCGTGAACAAAGGCTCTGCACGTTTGTCATCGGCGCCATGTGGCGGCCGATGCGAATTTGAACGCGCTTCCTCCAACAGGTGAGCAGCGTCGAGCATGACCAGCCGGGCGAGTTCGTGAGTGGCCATAGTGGTGATGATTTCGCCCCGAAACCCGCGCTTGGCCAGCAGCGCCAGCCGCCCGCAATGATCGAGATGGGCATGTGTCAGCAGCACAAAATCGATGCCGGCGGGATCGAAACCAAAGCCGCCGGCATTTTCCTCGTTAAGTTCCTGACTGCCCTGATAGAGCCCGCAATCGATCAAAAATCGCCGGCCGGCGCATTCGACGAGGTGACATGACCCGGTGACGTCGCGATCAGCTCCATGAAACGACAGCCTCAAACCATTTCTCCTGCGGAAGCCGGTACGGCGAAACGACGAAGACGATCAGCCCCTCAGGCCCAATGGGGTACCGCATGCCTCATACCAATCCAGGATGCTGCCCCAAATCTCATTCGCCGTTTCGGCGAACCAGAACAACTCCCGATCCTCGGCGTCAATTGCACCTTCATCAGCCAGGAATCCGATGTCGACCGCCCGGCGCCAATACTCTTCGCCGACCAGCACGATCGGAACCGGCTTGATCTTTCGCGTCTGCACCAGCGTCAAGACTTCGAACAGCTCGTCGATCGTGCCAAAGCCGCCCGGGAAAGCGACGAGCGCCTTCGCGCGCTGCAGCAGATGCATCTTGCGCAGAGCAAAGTAGTGAAATCGAAAGCACAGCTCCGGTGTAATATAGGGATTGGGATATTGCTCATGCGGCAGATGGATATTCAGACCGACGGATTTTGCGCCGACCTCGAAGGCTCCACGGTTTGCGGCTTCCATGATCCCCGGGCCGCCACCGGTCGTGATAGCGAGCTTGGATCGAGATCCGTCGTTATCGCGGCTGCTGCCGACCAACCGTCCGAACTCGCGCGCGATCTCGTAGTAGCGGCTCTTTGCCAGAATCCGCTCGGCCACTGCGAGCTTACGAGCCAGGATCGAACTGCGGGGATCGGCTTCGAGGGCTTGGCGCGCGGCCTCTACTCCTCGTCGCGCCGCAGCGGGCTCCGAGATTCGCGTGCTGCCGTACACCACAACGGTATCGCGAATAGCCTGATCCCGAAGGAGCGTCTCCGGCTTAAGGTACTCGATCTGGAGGCGCACGCCGCGCGCCTCGTCGCGCGCCAAAAACGCCAGATCCTGCTCGGGCAAGACATAGCTCGCGCTCTCGAGGATCGCTCTTACTCGCGAAGGCGCATCGGGGTCTTCGTCGGGCGACTTCGGTCGGCACCAGGGCAGCGGCTGTTGCCGACTGTCGGGGTCCGCCGGCTGCGGGATCGCAATCTTCCCGGATGCCGGCGTCAAGTCCTTTGCCATCACGGTCCAATCTCGCTCGATGTCGCGGTCTTCTGGCCGAATGACTACCTGCCAAGTTGATCTCAATCAATGCTGATGCAATCTCCGAGCATTTCGCGGCGTTGCGGAGCCGGCGCACCAGCCAGCAGTCAGGCGCTGGAAGGGTCGAGCGGCCAAAGTCTCCGGACGGCATCGAAGAGACAATTGCAAGCCGGCAAGCGGTCGGGGGCGCGCACACCATCGCGTCCGTCTGCACTGAAGCCTTGCGGCAATGATTTGGCGAAGACCCCAATGCGCCGGCGTCCGAATTGCCGCCGCACTCCAACCACGGCAGCTTAAAGTGCTTCAACTTTCTGGACTTACATTAAAGGGCCACCGTGACTCCGTATTAAAAAAACCGCGGCCAGAGTGATTGCGATCACACGCAATTGGCCCTATAAATTGATAGTCTTTATCCTGAAGGAATTCCGCCATGTATGCTTTGCAATTGACTAAGGATTGTTTGCTTGGGCGCCACGTCATCATCGCAATCGGGCTCGCTGCCGCCTGCCAAACTGCGGCAGCACAACAGCCGCTGCAGATGCCGGCGCCCGAGCTTTCGACTCCAGGCGTCGAGCAAAAATCTTCGCTCGCTATTCCTTCCGTAAGTAGCACCGCATTTAACAGTTTGCGCCGCGCCGAAGCGCTGACAATGCGGTTCGCAGATGCCGTACCACGCACGCGCGGCGCCCAGGATATTGCCCTATTCCGCGACGATGCACCGTCTGTCGTGCTGATAATGACGAAGGCGGCGCTCGGGTCCGGCTCTTTGCTCCCAGACAATGTGATCCTGACAAATTTTCACGTGATCGATCACAAAAAGGAAGTTACCGTCGTATTCAAGCCGGCCGATCCGAATGGAAAGCCGACGCAAGACGAAGTCACTCAGGGCGACGTCATCAAGATCGACGTGCAACGCGATCTTGCCTTGGTGCGTCCGCGTTCACTTCCGAACCGGACCGTGCCGCCCCTGCAGCTTTCTTCAACGGATCTCGAGGTCGGCGCCGACGTCGCCGCTATTGGCCATCCGGAAGGT
>Ga0207644_10003053_pt1 | contig 10772 bp, 12 predicted proteins | sample KBSS73metaG_FD_184326 | JGI IMG/M metagenome (GOLD analysis project Ga0207644, IMG submission 184326) | Switchgrass rhizosphere microbial communities from Kellogg Biological Station, Michigan, USA - KBS S7-3 metaG (SPAdes) (version 2) | ecosystem: Host-associated > Plants > Roots > Rhizosphere... | reverse complement strand
CGATCCCGAAACTGATCTCGATGCGGTCGACCTCGATGTTCGCCGCATCCCAGTACCCGTCCCACTTCTCCAGAACGATCTTCGACTCCGGGTCGTACGAGACCACCTTGAACGGGCCTGCGCCCACGGGTGCAGCGGTGTTGAGCCTGCCCGGGTTCGCTTGCGCCGCGACCTTGCTCGGCAGCATCCCCCCGCGCACCGCCAACAGGTACGGAATCTGGTAGTCCTGCTGCCCCAGGTCCAACCGCACCGTCAACGGGTCCACCACCGTGGCCGCCTTAACGTTGTTGTACGAGCCCTTGAGCGCCGAGTTCTCCTGCGACTTGATCCGCTCGACATTGAACCTCACCGCCTCCGCATCCACCGGCGAGCCATCCTGGAACGTCAACCCCGGCTTCAACCTCACCGTGATCTGGTCACCAGCCGGGTTGTACTCATAACCCGACGCCAGCGCGGGCACCACATTGCGCTCGCCGTCCACGGTGAACAACGACTCATAGATCGGGGTCAGGTAGACGGTCGCCCCGGTGGACCCGGTCACGATGGGGTCCCAGTTCGCCTGGATGGACTTGACCCCCCACTTGACGGTGGAGTCCGACGAGGATCCGGCTGCGGCGCCGCCCCCACATCCCGCGACGACCATGGCGACCACGGCTACGACGACGGCCACGACGACCGAGGGCCGTCTCCTGCTCGAGAATCTCATGTCTCTCCGATGTCGGGTGGTGGATCAGGCGCTCAGGCGCGAAGCCTGGTCGCGAGCGACGGTGTGGACGTTGGGGGGAACCGGCAGGCCGAGGTTGCCGCGCAGGGTCGTCGACTCGTATGCGGACCGGACCAGTCCCCGGTCGCGCAGGATCGGGAGCACCTCGTCGGTGAACCGGTCGAAGGCGCTGGGGACCGTGACGTGGATGTTGAGACCGTCGAGCGCCCCAGCCTCGAACCACTCCTGGATCCGGTCGGCGACCGTCCGAGCGCTCCCCACGAACGGCGACGGAGGCGGTCCGGAGAAACGACGCACGGCCTGCCGCAGCGTCAGCCCCTCCTCCTCGGCGACGCGCACGATGGTGGCGGTCTGGCTGCCGAAGTTGTTGTGGCCCAGAGCGGACACGTCCGGGAACGGGGCGTCGAGGTCGTAGCGGCTGAAGTCGTGCCAGCCGAACGGGCGCCCGAACTGGGCGAGGTCCTTGGCGAAGTCCCGGTCGCCGCGGCGCCGGTCCTCGATCTCCCGAGCCTGGGCGTCGGTGTCCGCGACGATCGGTTCGACCCCGGGCAGGATCCGGACGTGCTGCGGGTCGCGGCCCTTCGCCGCCGCTCGCTCGCGGATCTCGCGGGCGAAGGCCAGTCCCTCCTCGACCGTCGCGTGATGAGTGAAGATGCCCTCCCCGATCGCGGCGCCGAGGTCACGGCCCTCCTCCGAGTCCCCGGCCTGGAAGATGACCGGGTGCCCCTGGGGCGAGCGGACCAGGTTCAGCGGTCCCCGGACCCTGAAGTGCTCCCCGGAGTGGTCCAGCCGGTGCTGACGGGAGGGATCGAGGAACACCCCCGACTCGACGTCGCGGGGGAAGGCATCGTCCTCGTAGGAGTCCCACAGGCCTTGGCAGACCCGGACCGACTCGAGTGCACGCGCGTAGCGAGTGGGATGGTCGTAGTGTTCGTCGAGGCTGTAGTTCGCGGCGGTACCCCCGTCGCCGGTGGCGACGACGTTCCAGCCGGCCCGGCCTCGGCTGATCACGTCCAGCGACGCGAACCGGCGGGCCAGGTTGAACGGACTGTTGTAGCTGGTCCTCACCGTGCCGACCAGCCCGATGTTCCTGGTCGTGACCGCGAGGGCGGAGAGCAGGGTGAAGGGTTCGAGCCGGGCGAGGTAGTGCGGCGGGGAGTCCGGGGTAATGAAGGCACTGTCCACGATGAACACGAGATCGAACAGTGCGGCCTCGGCCTGCCGGGCCCGGGCGATGTACCAGTCGATGTCGACGCTGGCGTCGCCGGGGATCTCGGGGTTCGTCCAGACGTCGTGCTGTCCGGGACCGCCGACGCCCATCAGGACGGCACCGAGCTTGAGCTGACGGGCCATGGCTCGTCCTTTCGCAGGGAAGAGATCGGATGCGGACGCGAGTCAGCGCGCCGGCGCGCGTCGTCGCGCACCGACGCGAGGGCGCGCCGACACAGAGATCAGAGAGGAGGTGACCCCGCGCGGGGGCCGCTCGGACGCCGGAGAGGCGGCGTCAGACGAGGCCGGGTCGACACGTGGCGGTCGAGGTGCGGGCGAGGTCGACCGCCAGCCGCCGGGTCAAGCCGAGAAAGAGGCCACGCGCACGTCCGGCACCCGACTGGGTGAGCGACGTGAAGGCGCTGGCCGAAGACACGCCATGATGGTGACATTTCGTCACCGACGCCGTCCAACTCAGGGATCCGATCACTTTCGATAGGATTTCCCGATCTGTTCTGCTGGACTGACGCCGTGTCCTCGCAGACTCGCACACTCGACGTCCGACCGCTGCGCACCTTCGTGGCGGTCGCGGAGTGTGGAGGCTTCCACCGGGCCGCGGCGGTACTCCACGTCAGCCAACCCACGGTCAGTGACCACGTCAGACGGCTCGAGAACGCGTGCGGGACCGCCCTGGTGCAGCGAGCGGGTCGGGCCTCTCGACTCACGCCCGCCGGGGAGACGCTGCTCGCCGAGGCGCGACGGATGCTGACCATCCACGACGACGTGCTCGCCCGGCTCGCGGCCCCGCTCAGCCGGGAGCTGACCGTCGGATCCACCGAGCACGCAGCCGACCAGCTCCTCCCCCGCCTGAGCACGGCGCTGGCGGGCTCCGTTCGGTACCGGCTCGACCGGGGAACCGGGTTGCGCGAGGCACTCGACCGCGGTGACCTGGACCTCGCACTGCTCCTGGCCGCGCCCGCAGACGAGCGCTCCGCCGCCGCGGGACTGCTGGACGTGCGGTGGTACGCGGCACCGGGATGGGAGCCTGCGCCCGGCCCAGTCCCACTCGTCGGGCTTGACGAGCCGTGTGCGCTGCGAGATCGCGCGGTCGCCACGCTCACCGCCGCCGGGAGTCCCGTGACGGTCGCGTGCGAGGCGGCGTACCTGGCCGGAGTGCTGGCCGCGGCGCGAGCCGGTCTGGGCGTCACGTTGCTCGCCACGATGGGCCACACCCCGGAGGGCCTCGTCGAGCGGCCGGACCTGCCGCATGCCGCTCCCCTGCCGGTCACGGTGCGCGGCCGGCGCGGTCTGCCGCCGGAGACCTTGGCGAGCACCGCGTCCGCGGTGGCCGATGTCCTGAGGTCCGCACAGGAACTGGCCTGACTGTGAGGCTGGCGTAGCCGGTCCGGTACTGATGGGCTGGTGATCGATGACAGCAGGTGTGGCCCTTCGCCTGACTGGCTCCTCGGATGCCTTGACGGGACTTGCCCTCCTGCTGTCGTCGGCGCCGGCCCCGGGTCGGAGTAGCTGGCCTGATCAGGAGCTTGACCGCCGGTAGCCGCCGGCGTGTCCCGTCACAGTTTTGCCGGCTCCGAACCGGGACCGGGACCTTCCACGTCCTTCCCGTCAAGGAGAACGCGATGCCCATGCTGACGGAACCGCCCGAGGAATCCAGGCTGGCCGAGCTCGTCTACCTGGTGATCGGCGTGGTGATCGGCGTGGACACCGACACCCACACCGCCGCCGTCGTCGTCGCGGCGACCGGTGCTGTCCTGACGACTGTGACTTCCGACAGGATCGCTTCGGACGGGCGGCCTCTGCCCTGTCAGATCTGCCTACCGTGCGCACACGTTGGCCGAGCCGCCCCGGCTCCAGGCTTGCTGAGCGCTGCCAGCCGTCGGGGCAGGTCAGCAGGGACCTGTCCCCCCATGCGCAGCGGGTGACCCCACCAGGCCCGCGTCACACTCGCGTTGTTGTCAGGGTCACCGTGCGCAAGTCGCCCTGCGGCGATGCCAATCGGCGCTTCGGAGCTACCGAAGCGGTTGCTGTTGTTGTCAAAACCTGAGTCAAACGCCCTGGACAACGACGAAGGCCCCGGTCTCCGGCTCCTGTTCGGAGCCCTGACCAGGGCCTTCGGCGAGTGGGCGATACTGGGATCGAACCAGTGACCTCTTCGGTGTGAACGAAGCGCTCTCCCCCTGAGCTAATCGCCCGCTGCCGTGTGAGAACCCTACATCACCCGAAGATCGGGCTCTGCAACCAGGTCCACTCCCGCAGCCCCACCCAGCCCGCGACCAGCCAGAAGGCGTTGAGCAGCCAGAGGGTGGCGACGACGATGAGTCCGGTCGCGCCGAGGACGAGCAGCTTGACGACGAGGTTCTGGCGGCCGAGCCAGTCCGTCCAGGCGTCGTACTTGCCCTTGGCGAAGTGCAGGACGCGCTTGGCCCAGTCGAACTCCGAGGCGAGGATGGCGAGGCCGACGAAGACGATCGCCCAGCCCGGGCCGGGATACGGGATCGCGACGATCCCGCCGACCAGCACCAGGGTGCCGAGCACCCCCACGGCGATCCGCCACGTCCGGCGGGCCGTGGGGCGCTCCTCGATGCGTTCACGCAAGCCCGTGACCCGGTCCTTCAGGCCGTGGAGGCCACCGCGGGGCGCCGGGGACTGCTTCTCTAGACCGTTGGTGCTCAGATCTCCGCCCGCCCGCTCGCCAGCACGTCGGACGGAGAGGCCGGGGCGGCCCGACCGGGCTCGATCGAGATGGCGAACTGAGCGAACACGGTCCCGTCCGGAGACGACCCTACCGACTGTACGTCGACGCCGTCGTCACTGACGTCGAACGTGCCGAGCGGTGCGGGGGCTCCCTGGCCCGGCAGCCCCCACAGCACGTAGACGTGGTCACCCGGGTTGGCGGGCAGGCCGACCGGGAGCACCATCTGGCGTCCCGACGGCGTGGCGAGCACCGCCGCGACGGCCGGTCCGCCCTCGGCGGGGGCCAGGAAGGCGTGCGCGGTCCCGGGCGTGGCCATCTGCTGCACCATCGCGACGAGACTCCGGGCGCGGGCCGCCTCGGCGTCCCGCTCGGACTTGAGCTGGGAGCTGTAGACACCCAGCCCGGCGATCGCACCGAGGGCCACCAGGGCCGCCGTCGCGACGGCGATCACCCGGCCGCGGACGCCCGGCGTGGGACGGCCGTGCCGTCCGGGGCCGGAGCGGCCGCCGCGGGCCGGGCCGGAGGTCCCCGCAGCCCGTGCTCCCCCGGCTCCCCGGGCACCGGTCGCCCGCGGTGTGGACTCGGTCCCCCGCGAACCGACGGAAGGGACCGGCTCGGCAGGCGTGGGTTCGGTGTCCACGCCGGGAGCGGCGAAGAAGGGGTCGCGGACGGACCAGGTCGCCTCGGCGGGCTCCTGCGGGGTGGCCGCGGCGACGTCGAGGATCCGATCCCGCAGACCGGCCGGCGGTTCCTCCGGCGGGAGACCCCCGCCCAGCGCGGCGAGGGTGTCCTCGGTCTCGGCGACGGTGGAGCGGCACTCCGCGCAGCCGGCGAGGTGCGCACGGACGTCGTGCTCCTCACCGGGCTCGAGGACGTGCAGGGCCCAGGCGACGGCCTGGTCCGTCCGCGGGCAGACCGGGGGGTTGCTCACAGCGCCGCCTCCCCGAGCCCCGTGACCGGACCCAGCACCGACCGCAGGCGGGCCAGGCCGGTGAACATCCGTGACTTGACCGTACCCAGTGGTACGCCGGTCAGGGCCGCGACCTCGCGCTGGGTGTAACCGCCGAAGTAGGCCAGGGCGAGCGCCTGGCGCTGTTCCACGGGAAGGCCGCCGAGCGCCGTCCGCACCTGACCGGCCACGACCGCCCCCAACGCCTGCTGGTCCGCACCCGGTCCGGGTGGGAGCTGGAGGTCGTCGCCCGCGTCGGCCGACACCGTCCGACGCCGGATGGTGCTCTCGCGCCGGACCGTGTCGACCGCCCGGTGGTGGACGACGGTCAGCAGCCAGGTGGCGAAGGACCCGCGGTCCGCGTCGTACCGGGTGGGGTCCCGCCAGAAGTTCAGGAACGCCTCCTGGACGACGTCCTCGGCCAGCTGCGCGTCGACGCAGATCCGCCGGGCGAGCGACCAGGCCGCGCGCCCGTGGCGGTCGTACAGCTCCCCGAGTGCCCGTTGGTCGCCGGCGCGCACGCGCGCGGCGAGACCGGCGTCCACCGCGCGGGCGGTCGCCCTGGAGTCGGCCTCGTCGGCGACATCCGCCACCAGCAGTTCCCTCACGTGTAGTGGTTCGGATCCGCTCAACGAGCGGTTCGTGTGAACAGTGCCTGATATGTGGATCACAACCGACCGGGCGATCACCCGTCCTTGCAGGTGGGAGACACCCGAGAGGGGCCTCCCGTCCACCCGACCGGGTTAACGCGACGGATCCGCTGGGGGGAGAACGTCCCCCGACCCGTCACATCTTGGCGACACGCTCGTTTTTCCGCACGACGGACCACGCGGCGCCAGAAAGAGGAGCAAGGATGCGCGACCAGCCCATGATCATTCGTGAAGGGGCCCTGTTCGAGCTCGTCACGCCCGATTCCCCGCCGGTTCCGGTGCGGGTCGAGCTGTCGTACTCCAGCCGGGACCCCTACGCGGTGCAGGCCTCGTTCCGGACGGGGCAGGGGAGCCCGGTCGACTGGGTCTTCGCCCGCGACCTCCTCGCCGACGGCCTCCTCGCCCCCGCGGGCACCGGGGACGTCCGGGTGAAGCCGCTGCTCGGCGGCGAGGAGCGCGTCGAGGTCGAACTCGCCTCCCCCTCCGGACACGCGGTGTTCACCACCGCCGCGCGCCCGCTGGCCGAGTTCCTCGACCGCACCTTCGAGCTCGTCCCCGCCACGAGCGAGTACTCGTGGCTCGACTTCGACGCCGCGCTCGACCAGCTGCTCGCTCCCAACACGAGCGACGGCGCCCGCGACTGACGACCCGCACCCGCGGGCCGGAGCGCTCCCTCCGGCCCGTTCGTGCAGGTCCCAGCCCCGCCACGCGGGAACCGGGGGGCCGGTTTGGAACCCCCGGGGGGCGTGGGCTAATGTTCTTCACGTCGGAGCGAGCAGCTCGGACAGCCCCGGGAAACCGGGAGTATGCGGACGTAGCGCAGCTGGTAGCGCATCACCTTGCCAAGGTGAGGGTCGCGGGTTCGAATCCCGTCGTCCGCTCGGAGGAAACCTCGTATTCACTGCCTGGGCCTCCAGGTTCCGATCCCCCGCGACTCCATCCGGGGATCATCGGGCGGAGTGGCCGAGTGGTTTAGGCAAGGGCCTGCAAAGCCCTGTACGCGGGTTCGATTCCCGCCTCCGCCTCGGGCGATTAGCTCAGTGGGAGAGCGCTTCCTTGACACGGAAGAGGTCACTGGTTCAATCCCAGTATCGCCCACCACCCGAGACAGGGCCCCTGACCAGCACGGACAGGGGCCCTTCGTCATGTCTGGGGCCGGAACGGCGCGAGGCCGGCGACTGCGGAGTCATCAGAAAGGCGCCACCTTCGGCGACGCGGGCCGCTACGCCGACCCCGCCCGGCTCGCGCACTGCCGCCTCCGGCTCGCGCGGCAGACGGGGGCCGCCTCGCCACCGCCCCACCCGCATCGCTCGACCCCAGAGCTAACCGGCCACCGGCGCAGCGTGCTCACACCTGCGCGCCGGATACCAGTCGTCGCCGACGGGCTCGCCGTCCATGTTCCAGCTCCACGACACGGTCGGCGTGATCCGCAGGAATATCCCCGGGCCGAACATGCCGACCCGCTCGACCGGTCCATCCGCCACGCCGTACACCCGTACTGCGCGGGCCACGAAGGGCTGGACGGACACCAGATCGTCAACGACCAGCGCGACGCGCACGCCTCCGGCGGCGACGTTGCGGAACTTGCGGGTACCGAGGACCGACGAGCCGACGCCCCCCCACCCAGAAGAACGTGCCGTCGAACTCGAACGCCACCGGGACCACATCCGGTTGCCCGCCGTCGCCCAGCGTCGCCAAACGGGCCACCGGCTGCGAACCCAAGTACGCGATCTCGGCGTCGTTGAAGGACATTCAGGCCACCTCCTCGTCGCTTGTGACTGGGTAGCACCGATCGCCTGGAGGCTCAACGCAGCACACGGGACGTGCCTCCGGCGGCCGGGCTCCGCCCGAACCCGACACCAGTCGTGCCGCGACTCAGTCGGTCTCCACCAGCCGGGCCACCGAGGCGGCGAGCCGGAGCGAGCCGATCGCCGTCGGGTGGAAGGCGAAGCGGTCCGCGAGGCCCTGCAGGTCCGGGCTCATCCCGTCCGCGCCGGTGCTGCACAGGGGCCGCAGGTCCGCGTCGGCGACGGCGAACCCGTACTTCTCCGCCCCGGCCCGCAGCACCGCGTTGAGCTGGTCGTTGCGGTCGGTCAGGAGGTCGATCTTCTCCTGGGTGAGGCCGACCGCGTAGTCGGGGCCGCGGGCGTCCGCGCAGGCCGGGTCGGTGTCGGTCGGGAAGGCACCGTAGGAGGTCATCACCACGACCTGCGGCGTGCTGGGCAGCTCGGCCAGGTCCTGCAGCAGCGCCGCGTACTCCCGGTCGAGCTCCGCCATCCGGTAGTCGAACTCGCCGCGGGTCAGGTTGTCGTCACAGGTCTCGACGCCGTAGCAGTACTTGATCAGGTCCGACCAGCCGACGTCGTTCGGCCCGATCGCCACGACGACGAACTCGAGGTCCGGCATCTGCTTGAGCAGCGCGACCTGGGGCGGGACGGTGGTGTCGCCGCGCTGCTGCGGGCCGCGGAGACCCTGCGCGACCGTCGCGCTGGGGCAGGCGAGGTTGCGGACCGCGCCCGGGACCATCGTGTCGAGCTCGGCGGCGAGGGAGTCGGCGGAGCGTTCGCAGGCGACGTCGTCGCCCTCGGGGTCGGCGACCGGCGGGCCCCCGACGCGGGCGGCGCGGGAGTCCCCGATCACCGCACCCGAGAAGCCGGTGACGACGGGACCGACCGGGGCCGGGGTCACGCGCGAGGCTCCGACCAGGTCCGACAGCGAGCGGACCTCGGCCAGGCCGCGCATGGTCCCGGTGTAGGCCAACGCCCCGAACGCGCCCCAGGCGACGACCGACACCGTGACGGCCACCAGCGCCATCCGCCCGATCGTGCCCGAGCAGCGGTGCCAGACGTCCGCGACGGTGAGATCGCTGCTGCGGGAGCGGCGCAGGATGCCGAGCATCCGGCCGCAGCCGACGAGCGCGGCGATCGCGAGCGCCGTGCCGACGACGCCGAGCGCGCCGACCAGGTACCAGTTCACGAACCCGGTCCGCAGCTGCTCGACGGCCTGGGCCGTGGCCTGGGCGGAGGCCTCCGGATCGAAGACCTTGGCGGCGTCGTCGTTGCGCTGGACGGGGCCGAGCCAGAGCTGGGGCCGCAGCGGGCCCCAGACCTGGACGCTCGGGATGTCCAGCTGGGTGTTGCCGATCTGCACGAGCCCCGCGGGGCCCTCGAGGGACAGGTCCGGGGTGCGGGCGCCGACGGCGATGTGCTGACCGAGGATCCGCAGGTCCTGAGCCGGGGTGAGGGTGATCGTCAGCGGGATCCCGACGGCGAGGCAGAGCAGGACCAGCAGGAGCGTCGGCCAGGAGCGGAGCTCACGGGCGAAGGTGCGCACCCGCCCGACGGGACGGGTGCGGGTCCGCTCGGTCGTGACCACCATCGACGGGCTCCCCTCGGCGTACCGGTTCGCTCGTGTACCGATCCAGATGATCGGCGCTCGACGGGCGCCTGCCCATACTGCGAACAGGGGACGCCGGGTGGGGAGACGCACCCGGTCGGCCTCTTGACGTGTGCGCTCGCGGCGGCCGGGGCGGTGGTCGTTCCGAGTGGGACAGGACGGCGGCGGGGGTCGCTGTCCTGTCCCACTCGTGGGCGGTGATCGTTCCGAGAGGGACGGGGGCGTCGGGGGTGGCGCCGTCCCGTCGCTCTCGGAACGATCATGGGCGCGGTCGGATGGTGAGGACGTCGGGCGGGAATGCCCGCTAGACGAGAACCGTTATCACCTCCAGAAGCACGGAACGAGACCCTGGAGGGCCATCATGCGACCGGAAATCCACCCCGCCTACGGACCCGTCGTCTACCAGGACCGGTCCACCGGCGACACGTTCCTCACCCGCTCCACCGCGACGTCGTCGGAGACGATCGAGTGGTCGGACGGCAACTCCTACCCGCTGCTGCGGGTGGACATGAGCTCCTACTCGCACCCCTTCTGGACGGGTGCGGCGCGGGTCCTCGACTCCGCGGGCCAGGTGGAGAAGTTCCGCCGGCGCTACGGCACCCGCTGATCGATCCAGGCCCCCTCGCTCCGGCGAGGGGGCCTCGTCCGTTCTGCGTCCGTTCTCAGGGCCGGACGCCGAAGTCCTGGTCCGGGACGGGCAGGACCACCCGCGGCAGGACGTCCGCGGGGACGCCGAACCGGTCCTGGCGCGGCTTCCACTCCCGCGGGTAGCCGAGCGAGGCCTCGACGAAGCGCACGCCGTCCTCGTAGGTCACCCGCGGGATGTGCAGGTGGCCGTAGACCACCGCGCGGGCGCGGTAGCGCACGTGCCAGTCCGCACTGGCCGTGGTCCCGCACCAGAGGACGAACTCCGGGTAGCGCAGGACGTCGGTGGGCAGCCGGGTCAGCGGCCAGTGGTTGACCAGGACGGTCGGGCCCTCGACGGCGTCCAGCCGCGCCCGGGAGTAGGCGATCCGCGCCGCCGACCAGGCCTCGCGGCTGGGGTACGGGTCCGGGTGGAGCAGGTGCTCGTCGGTGCACACCACGCCGGCCGCGTAGGCCGCCGCGAGCCCCTCCTCCTGCCCGCGG
>Ga0207644_10003043_pt1 | contig 10778 bp, 8 predicted proteins | sample KBSS73metaG_FD_184326 | JGI IMG/M metagenome (GOLD analysis project Ga0207644, IMG submission 184326) | Switchgrass rhizosphere microbial communities from Kellogg Biological Station, Michigan, USA - KBS S7-3 metaG (SPAdes) (version 2) | ecosystem: Host-associated > Plants > Roots > Rhizosphere >... | reverse complement strand
GAAGAGTGATACCTGGCTCGCGGTTGCCGCCGCACGCTCGCCGGCGTCCAGCGCAAGTCCGACCGATGCGAACAGCGTCGATCTCCGCACGTCGAGCGTGTCGAATGCACCGGCGCGCACGAGCGCCTCGACGACGCGGCGGTTCACCATGCGCTTGTCGACGCGGCGGCAGAAATCGAACAGGTCCGTGAACGCCCCGCCCGCGTCGCGCGCGGCGGCGATCGCGTTGATTGCCGCCTCGCCGGTTCCCTTGATGCCGCCGAGCCCATACCTGATGCTTCGCGTGTCGACGGGCTCGAACCGATAGCGCGACGCGTTGACGTCCGGTGGCAGGATCTCGATGCCCTGCGCCACGGCATCGTCGTAGAACGTCTTCACCTTGTCGGTATCGTCCATGACGAGCGACAGGTTCGCCGCCATGAACGCGGCGGGATGATGCGCCTTGAAGTACGCGGTCTGGTAGGCGACGAGCGCGTAGGCGGCCGAGTGCGACCGGTTGAAGCCGTAGCCCGCGAACTTCTCCATCAGGTCGAACAATTGCACGGCCTTCGCTCGCGAGAGGCCGTTCTGTTCGGCGCCCGCGACGAAGATGTCGCGCTGCTTCGCCATCTCCTCGGGCTTCTTCTTGCCCATCGCGCGGCGCAACAGATCGGCGGCTCCGAGCGTATAGCCGCCTATGACCTGCGCAATCTGCATCACCTGCTCCTGGTACACCATCACGCCATACGTCGGCTCCAGGATCGGCGCGAGCCGCGGATCGAGATATTCGACACGCTCGCGTCCGCTCTTGCGCGCCGTGTAGTCGGGGATCAGCTCCATCGGACCCGGCCGATAAAGCGCGACGAGCGCGACGATGTCCTCGAAACGCGTCGGCGGCGCCTGCTTGATCAGGTCGCGCATCCCGCGCGATTCGAACTGGAACACCGCGGTCGTGTTGCCTTTGCGGAAGATCTCGAAGGTGGCGGGATTGTCGAGCGGCAGCGTATCGAGCGCGATACTCGCGTTCGCGTCGAGCTTCCGGACGTACCGCAACGTCCAGTCGAGAATCGTGAGGGTCGTGAGGCCGAGGAAATCAAACTTGACGAGGCCGACGGACTCCACGTCGTCCTTGTCGAATTGCGACACCGGCGCCTGGGCGCCCTGCTGGACGTACAGCGGACAGAAGTCGGTCAGCTTGCCGGGCGCGATCAGCACGCCGCCTGCGTGCATGCCGACGTTGCGCGGAAGTCCCTCGAGTTCGCAGGCGAGAGCGAGCAACTCGCGCACTTCCTCCTCTTCGGCTTCGCGCTGGTCGAGAAGAGGCTCCACTTCGCGCGCATAGATGACGTTGGACTCGGCTTCGCCGCTGCGCCGCCGAAGGGTCACCGTCTTGCCGGGCTGAAACGGGATGAGCTTGGCGATGCCGTCGACGAACGAGTACGGCAGGTCGAGCACGCGACCCACGTCGCGCACGGCAGCCTTGGCGGCGAGCGTGCCGAACGTCGCTATCTGTGATACCGATTCGGCGCCGTACTTGTTCTTCACGTACTCGATGACGCGGTCGCGGCCGTCCTGGCAGAAGTCGATGTCGAAGTCGGGCATCGACACGCGCTCCGGATTCAGGAAGCGCTCGAACAGCAATGCGTAGCGCAGCGGATCGAGATCGGTGATTCCGAGCGAGTATGCGACGAGCGATCCCGCGCCCGATCCCCGACCGGGCCCGACCGGCACCCCGTTGTTCTTCGCCCAGTTGATGAAATCGGCGACGATCAGGAAGTAGCCGGCGAATCCCATCTGCACGATCGTCTTCGTTTCGAATTCGAGGCGCGCCACGTATTCGGCGCGGCGACGTTCGCGTTCCTCGCTATTCGGATAGAGCTGGCCGAGCCGCGATTCGAGGCCGCGCGCCGCTTCGCCTCGCAGGTGATCGTCGAGCGTCACGCCGGCCGGTGTTGGGAAGCGCGGCAGGTGATTCTTCCCGAGGGGGATCGTCAGGTTGCAGCGCTGCGCGATGGCGACGCTGTTCGCGAGCGCTTGGGGAAGGTCGGCGAAGCGCTGCGCCATCTCCGCCTGCGTCGTGAAATATTGAGCGTGCGTAAAGCGCCGCGGTCGACGCGTGTCGGAGAGCGTGTGTCCTTCCGCGATGCACACCCGAGCCTCATGCGCGCGGTAATCGTCCGCGGTCAGGAACTGGATCGGATGCGTGGCCACGATCGGTGCCGCGACGTCGTCCGCCAGCGCAACGGTTGCCGCCACGAGCGCGTCGTCGTCCGCGTGGCCTGCGCGTTGCACCTCGAGCACGTAGCGATGCGGGAAGCGCGCGAGCCACTCGTTCGCGAGCCGCCGCGCCGCCACCCCGTTGCCCTGCAGCAGCGCCTGGCCGACATCGCCGTCGCGCGCACCGGACAACGCGATCAGTCCTTCGGTCCCTTCGTCGAACCACGCGCGCCGCAACTGCGCATGACCCCGATGCTGGTTGGTGAGATACGCGCGCGACAGCCAGTCGCAGAGCCGCAGATAGCCTTCGCGCGTGGCGGCGAGCAGGAGCGCGCGCGTCGGCTGCTCGCGCTCCGTGTCGTTGGCAATCCATACGTCGCAGCCCGCGATCGGCTTGATGCCGCGCGCCCGCGCGGCCGAATAGAACTTGATCAGGCCGAACTGGTTGGCGAGATCGGTGAGCGCGAGCGCCGGCATCCTGTCCTCCGCTGCCGCAGCAACGGCGTCGTCGATGCGCAGCGTGCCGTCGGCGATCGAAAACTCGCTGTGCAGGCGGAGATGGACAAAGCCGGGCGCGGACATCGAGACAGTGGTGACGGTGGCGAGCTCGCGTGGTGGGCGGGACGATCGCGAGAACGCGATTTCGGCACACTCGACGCGAAGCGCATCATCGCCGCGCGGCGCGCCGGCTCGTGCCGATTGGGCTAGAATTCTACTCCGTCCAAATTGCTGGAATCTCGCGCTCATCGTGACATCGGCACACGTGAAACGCATCGTGTTGCAGCGAATCGACGCGCGAAACGCTGCGTGCGCGATCGTGCTTGCATTCGCCGTTGGCGGGTGCGCAACAGCGCCGATCGGAGGATCCGTTGCGCCGCCGGCCGCCGCGCAACCCGCGGCGCCCGTGCCGCGCAACGTCGAGCCGCCTCCGCCCCCGATCAATCTGTCCGGATTTCCGTTGCCGTATCGCCAGGGCTATGCAGATGGTTGCGCGAGCATCGCGGGCGCGGAACGCAAGGATGCCGCGCGCTTCGCGGGGGATCCGAATTACCGCACCGGGTGGCAGGACGGCCTCGCGCTTTGCCGCAAGAAGTAGCACGCAAGGCGTCGACGTCGCATTATGTCGACGTCCGCGGTGAGCGACATCACGTACTGACGTGGGGCGATCCGCAGTCGCCACCCCTCGTGCTCCTGCATGGATGGATGGACGTCGGCGCGTCGTTCCAGTTTCTCGTGGACGAATTCAAGCGTGACTGGTACGCGATTGCTCCCGACCTCCGCGGCTTCGGGCGCTCCGCGTGGCAACCGCTCGGCTACTGGTTCTACGACTACCTGGCCGACCTCGAGGCGCTGCTTGCGCACTTCGTTCCCGATCAGCCTGCACGGCTCGTCGGCCACAGCCTCGGCGGCAACATCGTGATGATCTATGCCGGCGTACGTCCGGAACGCGTCGCGCGCGTGGTCTCGCTCGAAGGCTTCGGCATTCCCGCCGAGGCCGCGGAGGACGCGTCACGGAAGCTCGCGAAGTGGCTCGATGCGCTCGCCGATCCGCCGCGCTTCCATCGTTACGACGACATCGGCGCGGTGGCCGATCGCCTGCAGAAGAAGAATCCGCGCCTGCCGCGCGACAAGGCGCAATTCCTCGCGCAGTGCTGGGCACGAACGCTTCCCGATGGAGGTGCTGAGCTCTTGTCCGATCCCCGCCACAAGCTGCCGTTTCCACACGTGTATCGGATCGAGGAATCGGTCGCCGTATGGCGCAACGTGACCGCACCCGTGATGTGGGTGGCGGCCAAGCAGTCGGAGATTCCGCGCTGGCTTGCAAATCATCCGGAAGGGGAAGCGGGAACGGACGACCTCGATGCCGTTCGGCGGCGAATGGCGGGCATCCGCGATGCGCGGTTGGTCACGGTCGACGACGCGGGCCACATGCTGCACCACGACCAGCCCGCGGTCGTCGCGGAGCACATCGAGCCGTTCCTCGTCGGCTGACGCGTGACGTTTCTGCACGTCCGCTCGCGTCGCGCCGCATACGTCGCGCTGCTGCTCCTTACGCTCGTCTGGGGCTCCAACTGGATCGTCATGAAGGCGGCGCTCCTGCACGCCGATCCCCTGACGTTCAATTCGCATCGCACGTGGCTCGCCGTGCTCGTGCTGTTCGCCGCGCTGTTCGCGCGCGGCGGCCGTCTGTTGCCGCAGAACTGGAAAGCGGTGATCTTCACCGGCTTCTTCCAGACAATGGTGAATTTCGGCGCGACGACGATGGCCGTCGCCGGCGGCGGCGCGGGACGCGCGTCGGTGCTGGTGTTCACCATGCCGTTCTGGACGCTGCTGATCGCCTGGCCGATCCTGCATGAGCGCGTAAGGGCGCGACAGACTGCGGCGATCGCGTTCGCCTTCGTCGGCTTGATCCTGCTCGTTTCGCCATGGTCCTGGCACGGGGATGTCACGCCGAAGCTCTGGGCGGTGCTGTCGGGGCTTGCGTGGGCCGCGGGAACGGTCGCGATGAAGTACTACCAGCGCGAGCCTGGTTTCGACCTGCTCGCGTTCATCACGTGGCAGATGGCGTTGGGCGCGTTGCCGCTGACCGTCTTGCCCTGGCTGTTCGGTGCGACGCCAACGGAATGGAGCATCGCGCAGGCGGCGCTGCTCTTCTACGCGAGCGTCATCGCGACCGCCGGCGGCTTCCTCATCTGGATGGAAATCTTGCGGTGGCTGCCGGCCGGGACCGCGTCTCTCAACGTATTCGCCATACCCGTCATCGCGCTCATCCTGTCGATGATCGTCTTCGAAGAGCGCCTGACGGACGGCGAGTGGTTCGGGATCGCACTGGTCGCGATAGGACTCGTCGTGCTTACGGTCGAGACGCGCCGGGACGGGCGCCCGGTGGCGGCGCTGCCGGCCGACCCGACGCCGCTGGAAGGCGGCTGAAGCGACCGCTCTGGAACGCAGCTAAACCCGATCCCGGTGGAAAGGCGGCTGACCCAACGCCGCTGGAAGGTGGCTGACCGGACGCGCTGCAAGGCGGCCAACCGACTCTCGGCCAGGCGGCTGACCCGGTTTCGATGTGGGCCGAGGACGCAGCGAATGAGCGTCCGTTGACGAAACGCAAAGCGGCGGAGAGCGGATCCGGGCGACAATGCGCCTACCCGTAATGCGAACCATTATTATTTACAAACGCATCTTCCTTTGTTATGCTGGCCGGAAGCGTGCGGTAAGCGCAGCCCTCCAACCTTGCCATGGACCCGGGAATGAATCGCATGAAACGAGCTCCGACTTTCAACGCGCTAGTCGTGCTGTGTGCCGGCGCGTTCCTTGCATTTGGGGCCGTAGCGCAGGAACTGGCTTCGTTCAAGCTCGTCGCCCGTGACGGCGTGTTCGAGCCGACCGTCATCGAGGTTCCGGCCGGCAAGCGCTTTCGGATCGAGATCGCCAACGAGGGCAAGACCGCCATCGAGTTCGAGAGTCGGGACTTGAAGCAGGAGAAGGTTGTCCCGCCGGGCGGCAAGGCGACGGTAACGATCAATGCACTGAAGGCCGGCGAATACAAGTTCTTCGACGAATTCCACGAGAAAACCGGGCAGGGCAGAATCATCGCGAAGTAGGCGTTCATGGGCAATGCACTCTTCATCGTCTGGCGGGAATCGGCCGAGGCCATGCTGGTGGTCGGCATCCTTTACGCATGGCTGCGCAACCGGCCCGACGCGGCAACGGGGATGCGCTATCTGTGGGGTGGTGTCGCGGCGGGCGCGGCGCTCGCACTGGCGTTGGCGCTCGTCATGCTCGGAATCGCATCTTCGCTTTCAGGCGACGGGCTCGAATATTTCCAGCTCGGGATGATGCTCGTCGCGTCCGGGCTCATCGTGCAGATGGTGTTCTGGATGCGCAAGCACGGTCGCACGCTTAAGAAGGAGCTCGAAGCGAACATGGCGCGCAATGCACGCGCAGCGAACTGGTGGGGGCTGCTCATCGTCGTCGCCCTCGCCGTAGGACGTGAAACCGCGGAGACGGTGGTGTTCCTGTATGGACTCGGGGCCGACCGCGGCGGGGTTACCAACCTTCCGGTCGTGCTGGTCCTCGGCATCGGTGCGGCGTTCGTGACGTTCTGGGCGCTCCAGCAGGGTTCCCGCATCCTGTCGTGGCGCGTGTTCTTCCGCGTGAGTGAGTCGCTGTTGCTCCTGCTCGCCGGCGCGTTGCTCGTGTCGGGCATCGAAAAGCTGATCGCACTGGACGTGCTGCCGGCCATCGTCGATCCGCTATGGGATACGTCGCGCATCCTGGACGACTCGGGTCGCCTCGGCGGGCTCATCGCGTCCTTCACCGGTTATCGGGCGCGGCCCGCATTGCTGCCGCTGATCGCGCTGGTCGTCTATTGGTCGGTCGTCTTGATATTCCTGAGGCGGACAGGAGGAACCGCGGCTACCGCTGTCCCTCCGGCCGTGTCTTCGTCCAGCGCCGTTGACACGGTTCCGCGGGCGGAACGCAACTAGGGTGCGTTAACGTTTGGCGCCGACAGCACTCGTTCCCGTTGACGGCGTTAGCGTCAATGCGCTGTAGAGATTTACCGTTGATCGACCCGGCCGTCCGGCACGTTTCGCTGACTCGACGGCGCGCGCAGTCAATCAAATGCATGACGGCGCTCGTGTCAGCGTGCCTCGCGTTCGCGACACCGGGGTTCGCGCAGTCGCGGCCCGAACCGGCGGTCTCCGGCGGCGCGCTGCTCTACGAAACCCATTGCATCGGCTGTCACAGCAAGCAGATTCACTGGCGCGAGCGCAAGCTTGCGACGGATTGGGCGAGCCTCGCCGCTCAGGTTCGTCGCTGGCAGGCAAACACGGGCCTGCAATGGACGAACGAGGAAATCGACGAAGTGACCCGCTACCTCAACCGGACGATCTACATGTTTCCGGAGGATTCCCCGAAGCGCGTCGGATAGCGCCCGGGGCCAAGCCTGCCCGTGGCCGAGAGGGCACGGACGGCATAGCAGTGCGTCGTCACGCGGCGCGACCACGTCCGGGCTAGCCACCTCGTTCAGTTCGCCCGTGCTTGCGTCGTCGTGTTTCCCCGCCAAGACCGTGGCGACAATGCGCCTCCGGTAAAATCCACAGTGCCGGCCGTCATGGCCGGCATTCGTTTTTCGCGTCCGTGAACGCACCGACACCCGACCTCGCCAAGCTGCGCATCGATCGCGGCATCGCACCCGTACGCCAACGGCGGCGACGTCGCTGGATCGTGCTCGCCGTGTTCGCGCTCGCGCTGCTCGCGGCCGGCGTCTGGTATCTGTTGCAGCCGCGGGTGGCAACGGTTCAGACGACGCCGATCGTCACGACGTATCCGTCGCAGCAATACGTCGTGCTGAACGCGACAGGCTACGTGGTTGCGCAGCGCAAGGCCGCCATATCGTCGAAGGCGACGGGCCGGCTCGAGTGGCTGGGCGTCGCAGAGGGCTCGCGCGTGAAGGAAGGCGACGTGATCGCCCGCATCGACAACCGCGACGTCGTGGCCCAGGCGCAGAGCGCCGAGGCTGGGGTCCGCGCCGCCCGGGCCAACGTGCAGCAGGCGGAAGTCGAGCGGCAGAATGCGCAGGTCGAATTCCGGCGAAATCAGGAACTGGTCGAGAAGAACTTCATCTCGCGCTCGGCGCTCGACACGGCGAAGGCCCGGCTCGATCGGGCGGCGGCGCTGGTCGCGAGCGCGCAAGCCAACCTCAACGCGGCGATCGCGAATTCGCGCAACGCGCAGGTCGCGGTCGACTATACGGAGATCCGCGCGCCCTTCGACGGCGTGATTCTCTCGAAGAGCGCGAACGTGGGAGACCTGGTGACGCCGTTCTCGAGCGCGACCGACTCGAAAGGCGCCGTCGTCAGCATGGCCGACATGAGCACGCTCGAAGTCGAAGCCGACGTGTCGGAGTCGAGTCTCGCCAAGGTGCACGTCGGTCAGCCCGCGGAAATCGTGCTCGATGCGCTGCCCGACATGCGCTTTCGCGGTCACATCAGCCGGATGGTTCCGACGGTCGACCGCGCGAAGGCAACGGTCATGACGAAGGTCAGTTTCGACGAGATCGATCCGCGCGTGCTGCCCGAGATGAGCGCGAAGGTCAGCTTCCTGTCGCGGGAAGTGACGCCCGCCGAGCAGAAGCCCCTCCTTGCCGTCAACCGTGATGCAATCGTGGAGCGCGACGGCCGAACGGTCGTGCTGGTGGTGCGCGATGGCCGCGCGACCGCCGTTCCCGTCACGCCGGGTGCGAAGGTGGGCGATATGACGGCGATCTCGGGCGACCTCAAGTCCGGCGACAAGGTCGTTCTGAAGCCCGAGGCTTCGCTTGCGAACGGAGCGCTGGTCAAGACGGCGGCAAAATGACGGCCGCATCGAGAGCCACGGCAAATCGTGCGGTTGCGACAGCAGCTCCGATGGACGCGACGCAAGCGCCGGCGCTGGTGTCGATCCGTAATCTGTCGAAGTATTACGTGCGGGGCGACCAGGTCATTCCCGTGCTGGTCGACATCGATCTCGACGTCGCCGTCGGCGACTTCGTTGCGCTGATGGGTCCGTCCGGGTCCGGCAAATCGACGTTGCTGAACCTGATCGCCGGCATCGACAAGCCCTCGTCGGGGGAGATTCGGGTCGGCGGCGTCGACATCGCGAAGCTCTCGGATGCCGATCTCGCTCTGTGGCGCGCGACCAACGTCGGCTTCATCTTCCAGTTCTACAACCTGATGCCCGTGCTCACCGCATTCGGCAACGTCGAGCTGCCGCTGCAGCTCACGTCGCTCTCCCGCGGCGAGCGGCGCGAGCGCGTCGAGACGGCGCTCGCGCTCGTCGGGCTGTCCGACCGCGCAACGCATCTGCCGAACGAGCTTTCGGGCGGTCAGCAGCAGCGAGTCGCCATCGCGCGCGCCCTCATCACCGATCCGGCGCTGATCGTCGCCGACGAGCCGACCGGCGATCTCGATCGAACGACCGCCGAGGAGATCCTCGGCCTGCTCGAACGCCTGAACGACGAGATCGACAAGACGATCATCATGGTGACGCACGACCCGAAGGCCGCGGAGAAAGCGCACCGGCTGATTCATCTCGAAAAGGGCGTGCTCGTCGACTGACGGGCGCGGCTTTCACCGATGTTCGTTCCGCTCCTCGTCCTGCGCAATGCGTTTCGCCACAAGCTGCGAACGACGCTGACGATTGTCGGCATCATCGTCGCGATCAGCGCATTCGGCCTGCTGCGCACGATCGTCGACGCGTGGTACGCAGGCGCGAACGCCAGCTCGTCGGCGCGCCTGGTCACGCGAAGCTCCGTATCGCTCGTATTCGCGCTGCCGCTCAATTACGCGCAGAAGATCCGCCAGGTGCCTGGCGTTGCGTCCATTGCTTGGGCAAACTGGTTCGGCGGTGTCTACATCAACGAGCGCAATTTCTTTGCGCAGTTCGCGATCAGTCCGAGCTACCTCGACTTGTATCCGGAGTTCGTGCTTACTGACGAGCAGCGAAAGGCATTCCAGGCCGATCGGGTCGGCGCGGTAGCGGGCCGCAAGCTCGCGGAGAAATTCGGCTGGAAAGTCGGCGACCAGATTCCGCTTCGCGGCACGATCTATCCCGGCACCTGGACGTTCAATCTGCGCGGGATCTACGACGGCGCGGAGGAGGGGACGGACACGTCGACGTTCTTCCTGCACTTCGATTATCTGAACGAGGCCATCAAGCGCCAGTATCCGCGCCGCGGCGACCAGACCGGGGTGTTCATCGAGCAGTTGCGAGACCCGGAGGATGCGGCGGCGGTGTCGCAGGCCATCGACGCCACCTTCAAGAATTCGCTGGCCGAGACGCTGACGGAGACCGAGAAAGCGTTTCAGCTCGGCTTCGTCTCGATGTCGGAGGCGATCCTGCTCGCGATTCAGGCGGTGAGCTATGTGGTGATCGTCATCATCATGGCGGTGATGGCGAACACGATGGCGATGACGGCGCGCGAGCGCTACGGTGAGTACGCGACCTTCAAGGCGCTCGGCTTCAGCAACGGCTTCGTTGCGATGCTCATCTTTGCGGAGTCGCTCGGCATCGCGCTCATCGGCGGCTTGCTCGGGATCGCGTTCACGTTCCCGATGGCGGAAATATTCGCGCGTACCGTCGGTTCGATCCTGCCCGGCTTCAAGGTTTCCGACGAGACGATGGTTGCGCAGCTTGCGTCCGCGTGCGTGATCGGTGTCGTCGCGGCGGCGGTTCCGGCTTGGAATGCAGCGCGCGTGCGAATCGTCGACGGCCTCCGGGCAATCGGATGACGATGCGGCCGACGCTTGCACTCGGCGTCCGACGGCCGGCACGGAAGGGCTGAGCACGCGATGGCCGTTCCCCTCAATTACATCGCGCGCAATCTCGTTGCACGTCGGCTGACGACGGCGCTCACGGCGGGCGGCATGGCACTCGTCGTCTACGTCTTTGCGACCGTCCTCATGCTCGCAGCGGGTCTCGAGCAGACGCTCGTGGCGACCGGGCAGGACGACAACGTCGTCGTCATCCGTCGCAGCTCCCAGACCGAAGTGCAGAGCGGCATTTCACGGTCGCAGGCGGGTGTCGTCGAGAGCCTG
>Ga0207644_10003042_pt1 | contig 10781 bp, 12 predicted proteins | sample KBSS73metaG_FD_184326 | JGI IMG/M metagenome (GOLD analysis project Ga0207644, IMG submission 184326) | Switchgrass rhizosphere microbial communities from Kellogg Biological Station, Michigan, USA - KBS S7-3 metaG (SPAdes) (version 2) | ecosystem: Host-associated > Plants > Roots > Rhizosphere... | reverse complement strand
GGCCCGTGGCCGTGGCGCGAACGGATCGCGGTCCCGCTCGCCAAGCCCTCGACGCAGTCACCATGAAAGGGGCAGCTGCCGGGCCAATCGTCTCGGGGAAAGCGCAGGATCCGCGAGTGGCCCATCTCGCAATGGCCGCGACCCGAAATGGACTTTCCGGAAATGATAGGAGCCACGCCGATCCCGGTGCCGACGGTAATGTAGGTCAAATCGGTCAAACCCTGCGCCGCGCCCCAGCGTTGCTCGGCGCGAGCGGCGCCGACGACGTCGACGTCGAGGCCGACCGGAGCGCCGAAGCGTTCGAACCGCGATGCAATCGGCGTGCCAGACCAGCCGGGTTTAGGCGTCGACACGATCGATCCGTAGTCCGGCGAGGTCCGGTCGATGTCGAGCGGCCCGAAGCTCGAGATCCCGATGGCATCGAAGGCATGTTCAGCATGCCACCGATCGAATATCGCATCGACTTCCGATAGCGTGCTCGCAGGGTCGCGCGTGTCGATGCGGACTTGCTCCACGATGTCATCGGGCGAGCGCGCAAGAATGCAGATGCATTTTGTGCCGCCGGCTTCGAGACCGGCAACCAGCGACCCTTCCTTCACCAGCAGGTGTAGCCGCCATCGGCGAGCACAATGCTGCCGGTCATCAGGCTGGAAGCGTCGGACGCAAGGAACAGCATCACAGAGGCGACCTCCTCAACTTCACCGAGCCGCCCCATCGGCGTCCCGTCGATCCAGCGCTAGTACATCTCCCCGCTCTTGTCCGCGAATGCGTTGAGCCGAAGGCGCGCACGCACCAGACGGTACCGTTGAGGTTGGCGTCGAGGCTGCCCGCTGACCGACTGAATTGCCGTAACCGCCCCGCCGCCCCATATCGCCGGCAATGGCGATTCAGATTCGCACCAGCCTTGCAGAACCGGAAACCGGCGAGACTTATGTCCCGCACCGTCCCGCGCGTCCCGACAAGGCGGAAGGCGGCAAGCCGTTCAAGCTCGTCGCGGAATACGAGCCCGCGGGCGACCAGCCGACCGCAATCCGCGAGCTGGTCGAAGGCATCGGCGAGAATGGCGAAGCGAGCCAGGTGCTCCTCGGAGTCACCGGCTCGGGCAAGACCTTCACCATGGCCAAGGTCATCGAGACTCTGCAGCGTCCCGCTTTGGTAATCGCGCCAAACAAGATCCTCGCCGCCCAGCTCTACGGCGAGTTCAAGAGCTTCTTCCCCGAGAACGCGGTCGAATATTTCGTCAGCTATTACGACTACTACCAGCCTGAGGCCTACGTCCCGCGGACCGACACTTACATCGAGAAGGAGTCGAGCGTGAACGAGGCGATCGACCGCATGCGCCACTCGGCAACGCGGTCGCTGCTGGAACGCGACGATGTGATCATCGTCGCCTCCGTCTCCTGCCTCTACGGCATCGGCTCGGTCGAGACCTATTCGGCAATGACCTTCGACTTGAAGAAGGGGGCGCATGAGGACCAGCGCGAGGTCATCCGCAAGCTGGTCGCGCTGCAGTACCGCCGCAACGACCAGGCTTTCGCACGAGGCAATTTTCGGGTGCGTGGCGACAGCCTGGAGATATTCCCGTCGCATTACGAGGACATGGCCTGGCGGGTCAGCTTCTTCGGCGACGAAATCGAGGACATCAGCGAGTTCGATCCGCTGACCGGCAAGACCATCGCGTCGCTCGACAGTATCCGCGTCTACGCCAACTCGCACTATGTGACTCCCGGCCCGACGCTCAAGCAAGCGATGGAAGCGATCAAGCACGAGCTCGCCGAGCGCCTTAAGGAGCTGACCGCCGAAGGCCGTCTGCTCGAAGCCCAGCGGCTCGAACAGCGTACCAACTTCGACCTCGAGATGATCGCAGCGACCGGTTCTTGCGCGGGCATCGAGAATTACTCGCGCTTCCTCACCGGACGCCTGCCCGGCGAGCCGCCGCCGACCCTGTTTGAATATCTCCCCGACAACGCGCTTCTGTTCATCGACGAGAGCCATCAAACGGTGCCGCAAATCGGCGCGATGGCGCGCGGCGACCACCGCCGGAAGATCACGCTGGCTGAATATGGTTTTCGCCTGCCGAGCTGCATCGACAACCGTCCGCTGCGCTTCAACGAATGGGACGCGATGCGCCCGCAGACGACCTTCGTCTCGGCGACTCCGGGCCCGTGGGAGATGAACGAGACCGGCGGCGTCTTCTCCGAGCAGGTGATCCGCCCGACCGGCCTCATCGACCCGCCGGTCGAAATCAAGCCGGTCGAGGACCAGGTTGACGACCTAGTGCATGAGGCGAAGGAGACCGCGCGCAAGGGCTATCGGACGCTCGTCACGACGCTCACCAAGCGGATGGCCGAAGACCTCACCGAATATCTCCACGAGGCCGGCCTCAAGGTCCGCTACATGCATTCCGACGTCGAGACTCTGGAGCGCATTGAGCTGATCCGCGAGCTTCGCCTCGGCGTCTATGACGTGCTGGTCGGCATTAACCTGCTGCGCGAAGGGCTCGATATCCCCGAATGCGGGCTGGTCGCGATCCTCGACGCCGACAAGGAAGGCTTCCTGCGGTCGGAAACGTCATTGATCCAGACAATCGGGCGCGCCGCGCGTAACGTCGAAGGGCGCGTCATACTCTACGCCGATACCGTGACCGGATCGATGGAACGCGCGCTCGCCGAGACCGGCCGCCGGCGCGAGAAGCAGCTCGCCTACAATGAAGAGCACGGCATTACGCCGGAGAGCATCAAGCGTAACATCCACGACCTGCTCGCCCACCTCTCGACCCGTGACGGAGTCGTCGTGGACACCGGCGACGACGAGCGGCCGCACCTCGTGGGCCACAACCTCAAGGCCTATATCGGGGACCTCGAGGAGCGGATGCGGAAAGCCGCCGCCGACCTCGAGTTCGAGGAGGCCGCGCGCCTGCGTGACGAGATCCGCCGGCTTGAGGAGGATGACCTCGGAATCCCCCACGAGGATCGCGTCGCGCCGCGCCAGCTCGGGCATTCGACCGAGGGCAGGCCCGGCACTCGAAAGGGCCGGTTCGGCAAGCAGCAGCGGACGCGCTTCGGCGGCCGCCGCGGCTAGATCAGCGCAGCACGCCCTTCTTTTCCTGTCCGCGCGCGTAGAGGAACAGCGCGACCGCGATCAGGATGACGATGTAGGGCACCGCCTTCATCATCGCCGTCTCGTGCGCGCCTGGCAGCGGCGGCGCGAGCGCAATCTGGTAGCCAAGGCCAAGCACCGCGCCGAGCAGCGACAGGGCATATGCCCAGACCGCCCAGCGGTGACGCATTAGCAGCAGGATGGACCCTGCAAGGCCCATCCATACGCCGAGGCCCCAGCCGATCTGCGCGTAAAGCGGGAAGGCGTCGACCCAGGCGAGGACCGCGTTCGGGTCCACGCCGGGCATGGCGCTGGCGATGTAGTCGGTGTCCCGCAAGCGGGTCATCAGATAGTCGTAACAGCCGAAGCAGCTCCACAGGAACGACAAAGCGCCGACGATCCAGATGTGGACTGGTGTGCCGGCTCGGACAGTGGTTGCCATTGGAATTCCCCCTCCGTTGCAACAGGCGCATCAGGCTCCCAACCGGGGGGACTGTCAACATCATTGATGACGGCCCTCAGCTGACGGCGATATTCTGCTTCAGGAGCTTGCCGACCGCGGCCGCCAGCGCGTCGAGCTCATAAGGCTTTTGAAGCACCGGGAAGCCGTGGGTACCGCCGACTTCCTCGCTATAGCCGGTAGTCAGTAGGATCGGCAGCTCGGGGAAGCGGCCGCGCACCTTGCGGGCCAGCTCGATGCCGCTGATCCCGCCGGGCATAACGATGTCCGAGAAGATGAGCGTGGGCCGCTTGCCGGCCGCAAGTAGCTCGAGTGCTTCCTTGGCGCTGTGGGTGACAATGCCCTCGAAGCCGAGCTCGGCGAGCATGCCCGCGGCAAGCTCGGCGAGCAGCGCATCGTCCTCGACGATCAACACTCGGCCCATGCCCTGCCTGCCCTGCGTTCGGGTCTCCCCGCTTGCCGGAGCGCTGCCCTTGCTGGCCGGCAGGTAGAGCGCGAAGGTGGCGCCCTGCCCAGGCCTTGAGTCGACCGTGATCCCGCCGCCGATCTGATTGGCGAAACCGAATACCTGGCTGAGGCCGAGGCCGGTGCCCTCGCCAAAGCCCTTGGTCGTGAAGAAAGGCTCGAAGACGCGCTCGCGCACTTCGGAAGTCATGCCGGTGCCGGTGTCGGCCACGGTGATTACGACATGCTCGCCCTTGAGGCCGTCAGGCTTGCCGTCGAGCACGACATTGTGCGCACTGATCTTGAGCGAGCCGCCATCCTTCATCGCGTCGCGGGCGTTGAAGGCGAGGTTGAGGATCGCGAGCTCCAGCGCGCCGGCGTCGGCATCGACCGGCCACAATTGGTCGGAGGTTTCAATGACCAGCTCGATGTTGCTCCTGATCGAGGGCCGGACGAGGGTCGCCACCTCGGCGAAGAAGGGCTGAAGGTCGATCTGCTTGATCTCGAGCTGTTGGGCCCGGGCGAAGGCCAACAACTGCTTTGTGAGGCTGGCGCCGCGCTGCGCCGAGCCGCGAACCCCGTCGAGCATTCGTTTGAGCTTCTCGGGATCGTCGAGGCTCCGCAGCGCAAGCTCGCTCGCGCCCATGATCGCGGTCAGCAGGTTGTTGAAGTCGTGGGCAAGGCCTCCGGTCAGCTGGCCAAGCGCCTCCATCTTCTGCGACCGGTAGAGCTGCTCGCGCGATTCCTCGAGCCGCAGCTGGGTCTCGCGTTTTTCGGTCATGTCGCGGGTGATCTTTGCGAAACCTATAAGCTCGCCATTGTCGTCCTTGATCGCGTCGATCACTACGCTTGCCCAGAAGTGGGTCCCGTCCTTCCGGACCCGCCATCCTTCGGCTTCGTAGCGGCCGGTCTTGCGCGCCGTTTCCAGGGCACGCTTCGGCACCCCGGCGTCAAAGTCTTCCGGTGTATAGAACTGGCTGAAATGCTGGCCGATGATCTCTTCCGGCGCATATCCCTTGATGCGCTGCGCCCCGGCGTTCCAGTTGGTCACCCTGCCTTCAGGGTCAAGCATGTAAATCGCATAGTCGGTCACGCCCTGGACCAGGATCCGAAACCGCCGCTCCGCCTCGAGCAGCGCCTGTTGCGCAGCGCGCTGCTCGGTCATGTCGCGGGTGATCTTGGCGAAGCCGATGACCTCGCCGCTTTCGTCCTTGATGGCGTCGACGACGACACTCGCCCAGAACCGCGAACCGTCCTTCCTGACGCGCCAGCCTTCGCCTTCGAACTTGCCCTCGCGTCGCGCGGTCTCGAGGACTTGCTCCGGCAACCCCGCCATGCGGTCCTCCTGAGTATAAAATCTGGAGAAGTGCTGGCCGACGATCTCGTCGGTCTGGAAGCCCTTGATGTGCTCCGCGCCGGCGTTCCAGCTGGTCACGAACCCGTTGGGATCGAGCAGGTAGATCGCATAGTCGAGGATCGACTGGACGAGGAGCTTAAACGGTTCTTCTGAAATCGTCCTAGTCGCCAACTTAAGATTACCCGCCACCCCGCGCTCCTGCCTTGGCGCTCGAAGGTTGCACGAACGCCGAAACGCACAACCCGCAACCGCCGCGCAGGTTGCAACAAAGGCCATATTGACTCAGGAAGAGCTGGCCCGTTGGCCTGCGATGTTTGCCGTTCTGGCGCGGATACTTTCCTACATAGAACCTATCTGGTTATGATCAGCCGACTCGAAGTGGGAGAATCGGCATGGATGACTTAGTGGCAGCAGACGAACTCATCGACGCTCTGATCGAGCGGGAGGGCGGCTTCGTCGACCACCCCGCCGACAAGGGCGGCCCGACCTGCTTCGGCATCACCCAGGTCGTGGCACGCGCTCATGGCTATGCCGGCTCAATGCGGCTGTTGCCGCGCAGCGAGGCAGTCGCAATTTACCAAAGGCTCTACTGGACTCGTCCGCGGCTCGATCAGGTCGCGACGCGCAGCGGCCGCCTCGCTGCTGAGCTGTTCGACACCGGCGTCAACATGGGCCCTGCGGTCGCCGTCACCTTCCTGCAGCGTGCGCTGACGGCGCTCAATCGCGGCGGCAAGGATTATCCCGACCTGACCCCTGACGGAAGAATCGGGCCAGCTACGCTCACAGCGCTCGACGCGTTTCTACAGGTCCGCGGGCAGAGCAGCGGAGAAACGGTATTGCTGCGCGCGCTCGAAGCGCTGCAGGGCGAGCGCTACCTGCGCCTGGCAGAGCGCCGACCGGCCAATGAGGCGTTCCTCTACGGGTGGCTGGCGAACCGCATTGGTGAGCGCTGACTAGCGCCCGCGTCGAGGTGCCAACTTTGACAACTTTCACATGGAGATTGAGATGAACCGGCTTCCGCCTGCCACGACCTTCGCCGAGGGCCAGCGTTATATCTTCGGACTGCTTGCATCGGCTGGCGGCATGTTCTGCGGCGCCGCCGCAGGCTTCATGGTCGCGCTGCTGACGTGGGGAGGCTGGAGCCAAGCCGAGCAGCATACGATCGTCACCATCTTCGGCTGGTCATTGGGCGGTTTTATCGCCGCGATGATCGTCGTCATCGTCGGCCTGCTCGCTGGCGGTCCGGTTGGCCGCTTCAAGGTCAGCGCAACCCGCGACGGCGCGTCTGTCGAAGCCGACTGCAAATGATCTTCCGGCTACTCAACTGGCAGGGGATGGCTGGGATCGCTGCTACAGTCGCGCTCGCGCTGCTGCTCGCGATCCAAAAGGGCGAGACCAGCCACTGGAAGAAGCAGAGCGCGACATTCGAGCAGCTCTACCGCCAGGACCAGACCGCGTTCGCAGTCACCGTCGCCAACTACCGTGCCGCCGCCGCCGAGGCAGCAGCATCAGACCAGGCCAATTTCCGTCGCGTCGCCGCCGAGCAGGCCGCCATCACCGAAAGGACCGCAAATGATTTTGAAGCGCGCCTTGCCGATGCTCGCGCTGACGCTCAGCGCCTGCGTATCGACGCCCAGGCCGATTCCGGTGCTGGCCGAAACACATCAATGCCCGGGCTTTCCGATGCCGCCCGAGGGTCTCCTCAAGCCGCCGTCCAAGACCGACTTCCTGCATCCGACGCGCTGACCGCGTCCGAGCAGGCGATCCAGCTCGACGAGCTGATCAAGTGGATCCACTCACAGTCCAAGGTTGACAACAATCCCCCCGCTGGTGCGAGTCCGTCAGTCGACTAATCGCTGGGGGTCTTACGATGAGTCCAGGACGACTGAACGCCTTGACCGACGGCGTCGTCGCCATCGTCATGACGATCATGGTGCTTGAGTTGAAGTTCCCCGCCGACTCCACGTTGCGGGCGGTTATGGCTGTGTTGCCCTTGCTCGGCGCCTACCTCCTCGCCTTCGTCAACGTCGCAATTTTCTGGAACAATCATCATCACATGATGCAGTCGGCGCACAAGGTGACCGGTGGCGTCCTGTGGGCGAACCATTCGCTGTTGTTCTGCCTGACCCTGTTCCCGCTGATGATCCGCTGGATCGACGAGGCCGGCGTCACGACCTGGCCCGTGGCGTCCTTCGGGCTGGTCCTTGTCGGCTCGGCCATCGCCTATCGTTCTCTCGAATGGGCGTTGATTCGGGCTGAGGGAGACGGCTCGACGATCAAGCGCGCGGTTGGTGGCGGCGGAAAGGAGTGGCTCAGCTTTGCGTTGTACGTCGCCGCGATCCCCAGCGCCTTTGTCTCTCCTTATGTCTCGGTCGCTTGCTTCATCGTCGTTTCGATCATCTGGGTGATCCCCGACCAGCGCTTCGAGCGCGAACTGTTCGAGCGGAGTGAGCGGTGACCCCCTCGCGAGTCACGTCCTTCACCGACGGCGTCATCGCCGTGATCATCACGGTGATGGTGCTTGAGCTTCCGGTGCCGAAGGCGCCCGGCATGGCCGCACTTCAGCCGCTCACCGTCCTGTTCGTGGTCTACGCCTTGTCCTTCGTGAAGGTCGGCATCTACTGGTCGCAGCATCACAACATGCTGCAGGCGACGAAACGTGTGAACGGACAGGTGCTGCTTGCCAACCTCTTCCTGCTGTTCTGGCTGAGCCTGATCCCGTTCGTCGTCCGCTGGATCGGCGAGGCCGGGATTACGCGCGACACCGTGCTCGCTTTCGGCGTCATCATGCTCCTCTGCACTCTCTCGTTCGCGCTGCTTCTGGCCGCATTGCTCAAGGCCAATGACGAGGATGCGCCGATCGCCCGAGCCGCGCACCGCGGCCGCAAGGGCCTGATCACTATCCTCGCCTACCTGCTGGCGATCGCGTCCGCCTTCCTCTGGCCCTATGTCGCGGTCGCCATCTACATCGCGGTGGCCCTGATGTGGCTAATTCCGGACAAGAGGTTCGAAAGCCTGATCGACTAGCGGCGCTTGCAAGCCGCGCGGCCGTTTCCCACCTCAATTCCAAAGGAGACTGCTTTGGAAAGTTGGCACGGGACCACGATCCTCGGCGTGCGCAAGGGCGGCAGGACCGTCATTGCCGGCGACGGCCAGGTATCGATGGGCAATACTGTGATGAAGCCCAATGCGAAGAAGGTGCGGCGCATTGGCGAGAAGGGCGACGTGATCGGCGGCTTCGCCGGCGCTACGGCCGACGCCTTCACCCTGTTCGAGCGGCTGGAGCGAAAGCTCGAGCAATATAATGGCCAGCTGATGCGCGCCGCCGTCGAGCTCGCCAAGGACTGGCGAACCGACAAATATCTCCGCAACCTTGAGGCGCTGATGATCGTCGCCGACAAGGACGTGATGCTGATCCTCACGGGCAACGGCGATGTGCTTGAGCCGGAGGGCGGCATCGCGGCGATCGGATCGGGCGGCAATTATGCGCTGTCCGCGGCGAAGGCGTTGGCTGACTACGAGCAGGATCCCGAAGTGCTCGCCCGACGCGCAATGCAGATTGCGTCGGAAGTGTGCGTCTTCACCAACGACCGGCTGACGATCGAAACCGTCGAGTGACGGCTCAGATCTGGGCGATCCAGATCAAATATCCGTCCGGATCGGTCAGCTGGAACTCGCCGCCCGGGTTATAGAAGGGCTTGGTTATGGGGTCGACCTTGAGGCCTGCTCCGGCAAGCTCGGCATGGGTCGCCGCGATATCGTCGCAATAGGCGTAGAAAACGACCCTCTGCTGTGCCGGGTCGATCGGCTCCCTGGCGGTGCCGAGCATCAGGTCGCCGCGCTCGGAACTCAGCCAAGCCCAGCCGGGCGCGTCCGCCCCGTCGGGGGTGAAGCTGTTCCCGACAGTAAAACCGAGCCTCTCGTAGAAGGCGATCGACGTCGGGACATCCCGGACGAAAGCATGTGGGATGAAGGATCGGATCGGACCTGCCATTGGCCGTTCTCCCATGAGCCGCTTGAACCGGCTCGTGCCGCGTCCAACATAGCGTTGTGACATGAACTATCACACCGCCATTCCCCAGAGCGGGGAGCAAGCCGAAGTGCTGAAAGACAAGCTAACCCCCAGGGCCATCGTCGCCGCGCTCGATGAGCATATCGTCGGCCAGGACGATGCGAAGAAGGCCGTCGCCGTCGCCCTCCGTAACCGCTGGCGCCGCCAGCAGCTGTCACCAGAGCTTCGCGACGAGGTGACGCCGAAGAATATCCTGATGATTGGCCCCACCGGTTGCGGAAAGACCGAGATAAGCAGGCGGCTGGCGCGGCTCGCCGACGCTCCGTTCGTCAAGGTCGAAGCGACCAAGTTCACCGAAGTCGGCTATGTCGGCCGCGACGTCGAGCAGATCGCCCGCGACCTCGTCGAGGAAGCAGTACGGCTGGAGCGTGACCGGCGCCGCAACAAGGTCCGTGCCGCGGCCGAGGAAGCGGCGATGGACAAGCTTCTTGATGCGCTGACCGGCAAGGGCTCGAGTGAAGCCACCCGGGCGAGCTTTCGCCAGCGCTTTGCCGACGGCAGCCTGGCGGCCGCCGAGGTCGAGATCGAAGTCGACGAGGCTCCGGCCATGCCGTTCGAAATCCCAGGCATGGGCGCGCAGGTGTTCGACTTAAAATCGATGATGGGCAAGCTGGCGGGCCAGGGTCCGCGCAAGCGGCGCAAGCTCAAGGTCCCCGAAGCATTCCAGCGCCTCACTGACGAGGAAGCCGACAAGCGCCTGGACCCAGACGACATCAACCGCGTCGCGCTCGCCGACGCGGAAGCCAATGGCATCGTCTTCCTCGACGAGATCGACAAGATCGCGGTCAGCGATGTACGTGGCGGATCTGTCAGCCGCGAGGGCGTACAGCGCGACCTTCTGCCGCTGATCGAAGGGACCACGGTCGCGACCAAATACGGCCCGCTGAAGACCGACCACATCCTGTTCATCGCGTCGGGCGCGTTCCACATCGCCAAGCCCGCCGACCTGCTGCCCGAACTTCAGGGCCGATTGCCGATCCGCGTCGAATTGAACGCCCTGACTCAGCAGGATTTCGTGCGGATTCTGTCAGCGACGCGCGCCAGCCTCACCGAGCAATACCAGGCGCTGCTTGGCACCGAGGGCGTCACCATCACCTTCGCCGACGACGGAATCGAGGCGCTCGCCCGCATCGCCTCCGAGGTCAATGAAGCGGTCGAGAACATCGGCGCGAGACGGCTGCAGACGGTGATGGAGAAATTGCTGGAGGACGTCAGCTTCGATGCCGAGAACAGACGCGGCGAGACTTTGCTCGTCGACGCGGCGTTCGTCGACCGACAACTGAGCTCGATCGCCCGGAACGCCGACCTCAGCCGTTATGTGCTCTGACCCGTCTTCCGATATCGCCAGA